>Ga0116151_10000646_pt1 | contig 32075 bp, 26 predicted proteins | sample AD_UKC117_MetaG_FD_89893 | JGI IMG/M metagenome (GOLD analysis project Ga0116151, IMG submission 89893) | Active sludge microbial communities of municipal wastewater-treating anaerobic digesters from Hong Kong - AD_UKC117_MetaG | ecosystem: Engineered > Bioreactor > Anaerobic > Digestate... | reverse complement strand
ATTCGGCCAGGTCGATGGCGTCTTCGAGTTTGGCGATGTCGGGGCGGATGACGGCCGTTAACCCCACCAGCCACGCTTCGCTCATGGGCAGGTCGTCGTAGGTGTCTTCGAGAAACGGCCGTATCATCCCGGCCAGCTTGTCATCGCTGAAGCGCTGGATGTATTGGCGGTTCACCCAGTTCAGCTTGTCCCAATCAAACACCGCCGGGCTGGTGGACAGCCGTTCCAGGCGAAACTGCTTACGCACAGCCCATTTATCCACAATTTCCTGCTCGCCATCCGGCGACCAGCCCAGCAGGAGCAGGTAGTTGAACAGCGCCTCCGGCAAATAACCCGCCTCCTGAAAATCACTGATCAGGTAACCGCCTTCGGGGTCGCGTTTGCTCAGTTTTTGGCCGCGCTTGTTCAGGATCAGCGGCAGGTGGATCCAGACCGGCTCCGGCCAGCCCAGGGCGCGATAAAGATGGACGTGAATGGGCGCGGAGGCGATCCATTCTTCGCCGCGCACGACATGGGTGATGCCCATGTCGTGATCATCGGTCATGGCGGCGAGGTGATAGAGGGGACGGCCGTTGCTGCGCACCAGCACCGGGTCTTTTAGCAGGGCGTTATCAAAGCGGATAGGGCCGCGCAAGGCGTCCTGGACGATGGTTTCGCCGCTGCGGGGCAGACGCAGGCGGAGGGGTTGGTCGGTTTGTTCGTTGGTTGGTTGGTTGGGATCATCGCCATAGTAGGCCAGATCAGCAGCCAGCAGTTGGGCGGCGATTTCTTGATGGCGGGTCAGACGGGCCGACTGCACGTAGGGGCCATATTCGCCGCCCACGTCTGGGCCTTCATCCCAATCAATGCCCAGCCAGTCGAGCGCGTCTAGCATGGCCTGGGCAGCGGCGGGCGTATTGCGCTCGGGGTCGGTATCTTCGATGCGCAGGATAAAGTCGCCGCCGGTATGACGCGACAGAGCCCAACTGAAAAGAGCGGTATGTAAATTACCAATGTGCGGCGTGCCGGTAGGGCTGGGGGCAAAACGGAAGCGCGGGATCATGCTGGTTACGTTTTGGCGAAAATCATGCGCCCGGCCGTCGTTTGCAGCACTTTGGTCACCGTGACCTGGGCATTGGTGTCGATGAGATGGCTGCCGTTTTCCACGACCACCATCGTGCCGTCTTCCAGGTAGCCAACGCCCTGATCGGTTTCGCGGCCTTGCTGGATGATTTTGACAGCCAGGGTTTCGCCGGGCAGGAAGACGGCCTTGACGGCGTTGGCCAGATCGTTGACGTTGAGAACGGTGACGCCCTGGATTTCAGCCACGCGGTTGAGGTTGTAGTCGTTGGTCATGATGGGGGAACGCAGGTGGCGGGCCAGGGCCACCAGCTTGGTGTCGGCTTCACGGGCTTCGCTGACGTCGATGTCGCGGATTTCGGTGCGGATGAGGGCTTCGTTTTGTAGCTCGGCCAGGATTTCCAGGCCGCGCCGGCCGCGATTGCGGCGCAGGGGATCGGCGCTGTCGGCGATGTGCTGGAGTTCGAAGAGGATAAAGTTGGGCACGAGCAGGGTGTCGCGCAGGAAACCGGTACGGCTGATGTCGACGATACGGCCGTCGATGATGACGCTGGTATCGAGCAAGATGAACGTTTCTTCTTGTTTGATGATGGGCGTCGGCGGCGCGGCCACATTTTGCCCGGCCGAGCGAAAATTGCTGATGAAAGCTTGCAAATCTTCACGCCGGGCGATGAGGATGACGATGCTCAGGTAGCAAAAGACGATGGCGGCAATGAGGGGCGCGATCTGGCCAAAGGGCGTGGGCAGCAGGGAAAGCGGGAGGGTGAGCAGAGCGGCGGCGACCAATCCGAGGAAGAGGCCGGCGATGACGGCCGTTAGCCTATCCGGCGACATGGATGACAGCCGGCGGGCGATGAAGCGCAGAGGGCGGGTTGTGAGGTACGGGGTCAGAATTAGCCCGGCCAAAAAGCCGACCAATCCCATGACGACCACGGAGGCTTCGGCGGAAATGCCGACGGATTCGGCCAGCCAACTGCCAAACATGCCGCCGCCGATGGTTCCTACAATTGCGCCAATGATGCGAAAAAGAAATTCAAAGCTGACAAAGCCCATGGACAGTTGCCTATTTCCTCTCAAAAATATGCGATATCTGCGGCAATAAAAAAGGTGAACATGCAATTATTTGCACATTCACCCCTGGAGACGAAGAAAGGCCGATTCCTTCAGGGACACCAGCCGCAACACGAAACAGATCAGTGATATTTTCTGTTTGATGGGTAAAAAACCATCCGTCACCTTGGCTGCCAGAACGTGATGAATTATCGGAAGGTGGGACGGGACTTAACTCATCTGGTGTTGTTGTATGTCTGCGCCGACAGTATGATTTACCGATAATAGATGAGGCCAGGGAATGAATGAGCAATAATTTCTGGATCGTAGCACACGGAGGGGTATACGGCAACACGCGACGGCCGTTCGCGATGGGCTAAAGGCGAACGGCCGTCGTGCTGGTGTCAGTTCATAAATGCCGGCCGTGTCGGCTGCCGGCGCAGCTTCTACGTGCCAAGGTTACTGTTTTGGTTTTCGTTGTCATGATCATCGCCGCCATTGTCGTTGTGGTTGTCGTTATCGTTGTCGTTGTCGTTGTGATCGTCGTCACCATTGTCGTTGCTGTTGTCGTTGCTGTCGTCGCCGGGCGGTGGCGGCGGCGGCGGGGTATTGGTTAGGGTCGGCGAAGGCACGGCCGTTTCTGTGGGCGTATGCGTCGGGGTGGCGGTCGGCGTGTGGGTTGGCGTTAGCGTGGGGGTCGCCGTCGGTGACGGGGTGGGGCTGCTGCTCGGTGTGGCGCTGGGGCGCAGGGTGCCGGTGGCTGTGGGTGAGGGCGTATGGGTGGGAACGGCCGTGTCGGTCGCCGTCGCGCTGGGTGTTGGTTCCACAACCGGGCCACCGCCCTCGGGGATAAAAATGGTCAGGGCCAACAGGCTGCCCTGGCGCACGCGGCCAGTGATGATGGCCAGCAAACCTACTTCGGGCCGGCCTTCAATTTGGGTGGAAGGCGCAATTTGCACCGGGATGCTGCCAACTTGCCAGGCATCAGCGGCCAGGGCTTCGATGGTCCCTTCAAACGTCACCTGGTCGACGTCTTTGTTGGCGGACAGCAGTGCCAAAATTTCCTGTCGTCGCCTTTCTTTATATGTTTCAATCAGTTCAAGTTTTTGTTCGGCGCTGGCGGTGGTATCCAGGCGCACGCTTTCGCCCAGGCGTTTGAAGCGATACAGGGCGTCACCCGGCACTGCGCCAGCCGACGCGGGTACCAGAGCGGCCGAAATCAGGAAGAGCAGCACCACGATGGCCATGACCGGGACCAGGGCGCGCTGCCAACGCCGCCACCCGATCAGGCGTGGTTTTTGTGGGCGCAAAGCGTCGGCCTGGGCCAGGAACGCCTGCCGGGAACGCGCCTGGGCATGCAGAGAGGGCTGGAGATTCAGGTCGTTGAGGAGAGCGGCGGTTTCCAGAAACGGCCGTAACTCTTCTGCCTGCTGGGGATAACGGCGCAAAATATCCGCTAGCGATTCGCCGCGCTCCAAAGCATCCAGGCATTCAATTAGATTTCTTTCCAAATCCGTGTTCATTCACTTACTCTTCCCGGCAGCAGCCGGCGCGCCAATGCGGCCACGGCGCGTGCTTGCAGCATCTTGACGGAGCCTTCTGTCTTCCCCATCGTTTGCGCCGTTTCCTGGATCGACATCCCAAATCCAAAGCGCAAAGCAAGCGCATTTTGTTGCTCTTCTGTTAATTCCACCATGGCCTCGCGCAGGGCTTCTTTGGTCAGGGTGGTTTCTACTCTCTCGTCGGCCCGCTCATGTTCGGCCGGCAAACTATCATCTAGCTCGGTGTGGCGGTAGCGGTAGCGTTGGCGGTAATGGTCGTTGACGACTCGGGAGGCCACGGCAAACAACCAGCCCTTCAGGGTGTTCCGTGGCGCCGTATGATCGCGCAAGGCACTGAGCAGACGGATGAATACTTCGCTGGTGAGATCTTCGGCGACGTCATGATCGTTTACGCGCATGAGGATAAAACGAAAGATTGGCGCATAGTATAGATTATGGATTTCGGTTAGCGCGTCAGAATCTAATGAACGGGCCCGATCTAGCAGAAGTAGTTCGTCTTGCACGTAGCGTTTTTTCTCCGCAGGGGAATAGGCTGATACAGGTAATCCGCCGACCAGTTCAATTCTGGACTGCGGACTGCCTGAACGGTGGCCAATTATAACGCATTTGTCAAGGTGCATCAGAATTGACGCCGGATCTAGCCGTTGTCGTTATCGTTACCGTTGTCATCTCCGTGATTGGAATCATCGTCGTGGTGATCGTCGTTGCTGTTGTCGTCGTTATGATCGTCATCATTGCTGTTGTCGTCGTTGTGGTTGTCGTCGTTGTGGTTGTCGTCGTTGCTGTTCACGGAGTCATCGTTATCGTTACTGTTGTCGTTGTTACTGTTGCTGTCGTTACTGTTGCTGTCGTTACTGTTGTCGTCGTTACTGTTATCGTCGTTGCTATTGCTGTCGTTACTGTTGCTGTCGTTACTGTTATCGTCGTTGCTGTTGTCGTCGTTACTGTTGCTGTCGTTACTGTTCAACGTGACGCTCTTTGGCCCGAGCAGGCCGCTGTTGGCGCTGCTGTTTTTGGCGGTTGCGTCCGCCCCCACCGGGAGAGACGGGGCAAGGGTGGCTTCAGGACGGCCGTTGCCCGCAGCCGGCGCGGTTTCGATGACGGTTTCGGCCTCGGCCTCGGGGGCGGGGTTGGCCGGTTGGCTGTCTTCGACGGCCGTTGGCGCGGCGGCGGCGTCTTCCATCGGGCGGCTCAGAGGCGCGGCAGCCGGTTCGGGCACGGCCGTTGTTGGGGCGCAGGCGGCCGCAAACAGGCTCAGGACAAAAACGATCACAAACAATTTAAGCAGGCTGTTACTTTTCACGAACATTACTCCTTGTCAATAAATTCTTGAATCCTATAAAGATTTCTTCAAATACAGTTGCTTTGTCTATACAGTCGCTAAAGGGGTTAAAAAGTAACGGTTTGGTGGAAAACTGGTAGAGGACGCGCCGTTTCAACGGACGGCGAAGATCACGCCATATTCGTCCCGGTAAACTTCAGTCAGCCCGGGGTCGTCGGCCGCTTGCTGCAAAAAGCTGTCGTGGTTCAGGTCAGTAAAGACAAACGCGCTGCCATACCTCTGCCGGATGAAGTCGCTGGGCTGCTCAACCTGGCCTTTGGTCACCCGCACCCATTCGTCGTACAGGTCGGCGTCGTACAGTTCCGTATAGGTTGGATCCAGCCCGGCAGTGTAAACGGCGTCGGTGTTGTAGAAAAAGAGGCGGGTGAAATCGTCCCAGTCGGTCTGAAACACGTGAACGCCGGGCTGGGAGTGGGTGCGCAGCCAAAGGGCGGCCGCGGCGTACTGGTCGGCCGGTTTGGACCCGGCCAGGTCGTCGCGGGCGGCGGGCAGCGTCTGGACCAGGGGAAAGGCCAAGACAAGCAGCAGGAAAAGAGGCGTCATGCGGTGGAATAGAGGACGACGGCCGTCCAGCCAATCGTTGATAACCGGCGCCAGGCTGAGGGCGGCAAAGATCAGGGCGAACGCGGGAAAGTATTCCACGAAGCGGCGTGAGCGGAACAGGAGATAGCCAAAGAAAACGGCCGTGCCCAGTACCACCAGCGTCGCCTTGTCGATGCGCTTATTTTGCCAGCCGATCCCCACAATGCCCAGCGCAAATGCCGCCAGGGCAAACCCGGAATTGCGCAGCAGCGTGGCGGTTTCGTAAGGGTACCATTCGTTGCCTACTTTTGTCGCCGATTCGCCGATTTTGGGCAGCAGATGGTTGACGATGAAGGTCACGTTTTCCGGGAAGTACGGGTTCACGATGACGCCCAGGCCAATGCCGATGGCCGGATAGACCACTGCCTGCCAGGCGAAGCGCCGTTCTAGCAGCCAGGCGGCAGCGACGTAGATGGCGCCGAGCACCAGCAGCAGCGGAAAGGCGTTGTACAGCCAGACGTAGACGAATCCCAGCGGCAGCAGCAGGCGATAGCGGCCTTTGAGCAGCCAGTGCAGCCCCAGCGCCAGCACCAGCAGCGAGGCGGACTGCGCCCGGGGCATGCTCATGCGGTACAGGAAGGCGGAGGATACGGCCGTTAACCCCACACTCCACACCGCCGCATACCGCACCCCCTGGCCGCGCAGCAGCCACCACACCGCCAAAAAGGCCAGCGCCGGCAGCAAAATGCTGGCCAACTTGGCCGCCAGCGTCAGGCCCGCGCCGCCATCGACCAGAGGGTCTGGGGCGAACGCGGCAAACAGGGCCAGGTAGACGTGGTACAGCAGGTGATGGTCGTAGAAGGCGTCGGGGTTGAGGATGGTCTGCGGCAGCCAGGGAAAGCCGGGCTTCAGCCCTTCGCGGCTGATGAGCCAGCCCATTTTGATGTGGTAATAGCCATCGTTGCCGGCCAGGGCGTTTGTGCCAAACTGCACGTAGGCCAGCAGAGCGATAAAAACGGCCAGCAGCGCGCTGGCCTGGGCAATGAGGCTGTAATTGATGCGGGGGCGGGAAGAAACGGCCGTTTCCTCAGCCATAACCGTTGTGGATGTCACAGGCGCTCCTTTGGGACTTACTCATGGGTTTACTCACTTCGTAAGTCGCCAAAGGAGCGCAAAAGTAACGCAGACAGCGCAAGTGTGGCGCCAATCCAGCCCGGCTTACTCTTTAGGCACTTTAGAATAATCGTATGGTTCCACGCCGGGACCATAGTGATAGGTGTTGGGGTAAGGGATGTAATGGCTGGCAAACGTGCGTTCTTCAATCACCTCGCCATCGGCATTTTTGACAATGCGGGTCACGTAGACGTCAGCCCCTTCGGTGGCCCAATCAATTTGCTGCACAGTCCCTTCCGGCAGGTCCGGGTCATATTCCCAGCGATCCTGGTCGGTTCCCGGCACTTCGGTGACATTTTCAAAGACCGGCCCTTCTTTTTCGACGGTGCGGCCCATGCTGGTGGAGTAAAACTTAAAGGTCAACGCCTCGTTTTCGGCGCTGTAATAATTTTCGATGAGCAGGTGGTAGGGCGTGTTGTTGATAAATTTCAGGTCCACGATGGGCGAGTAGATGGTCGCGTCCATGCCCGGCCCTTCGCCGTCGTTGTAATAGCTGAGCCAATAGCCATGCTCCAGGCGGCTGACGATGGGAAAGCCGGCCCAAAAAGCGGTCTGGTACATGGTGGTGGAGACCTGGCACACACCGCCGCCCACGCCTTTGATCGTCTGCCCGCCGACGATGATCAACCCTTCGGTGTAGCCGTCGGCTTCGCTGATGCTGCCCAGGTACTTGTTAAAGGAAAATTCCTCATACGGGGCAATGACGATGCCGTAGAAATTGGCGGCGGCGCGGGCGATATTGTGTTTGCGTTCGTCGGAGGAGCCGTAGAACCAGGTCACCTTCTCGCTGATCAGTTCGGTGATGCCCAATTCTTCGGCGGTGGCGTTGGCGTTGACCAGCGGCTCGATGTCTTTGACGATGAGCGGGACCGAACGGTTGGGGGTGTCGACCTGGGCCATGAAGTGTTCCATGGTGGCGTCGATATCCAGTTCACGGCCGTTAATATGCGGCGCGACCAGCACCAACTGCTTGGTATCGTCGTCAAAATAGAAGCGGGCGTTCACCGGCAGGCGGTAAATTTCGTCGGCGTATTGCGAGAGCCAGTAGCGGACCGCGTTTTCGTCCACCACCAGGTTCGGCTGTTGTGAGCCATCCGCGGCGATGGTCATCTCCACGCGCACCCATTGGGCCAACTGCGCCGGCGACAATTGAATCTCGCCTAAATCGACGTCGTCCAGCGGTTCTGGCAGGTAAAAGTTGATGGGGTTGTAAATGGCCTGCTGAATTTCTACGGCCGTTTCCCCGGCGTCATTCACCTGCGGCCGCGTCTCCACAATCGGCAGACTCACCTGCACCGGCCGGAACTCCGTTAGCGGGGCCAGCAAGTTTTCGCGCACGGCGGCCACGTCCAGGCGGCGTCCGGCCTGGCTAGGCACGTAAGCCGCCGCGCCATTCTCGTACGTAAAGGCAGCGTCCACCGCCGGCCGGTCAATCTCGGCAGCCAGAGAAGCAAGCGACTGCTCCAACTGCCCTTCGTCCAGCACAATGGTCGGCGCGAGGGTCTGGCCAAAATACCACGCCGTAAACATCTCGCGGAACTGGCGGAAAGGGCCGCCCTGCCGTCCCACGTTGTACGCTTCCGTCACCATGCCATCCACGTCCAGCGCCGCGCCCAATTCGGCCGCCGATTTGCTCCAGGTTTGATTGGTGGCCGGGTCGGTAAAGGTGATCACGTCCGCCTGAGCGTAGGCCAGGGCATCATGCAGCGCCGCTTTGGCCTCCGCCTCGGTCATCTGGCTCAGGTCCACGCCCAGCAGGGAAACGCCGGTGTAAATGCGGTCGCGGTGCTGGCTCTGGTAGGTAGCGACGTTAAGGGCTAAAATGAGGGTTATGATGACCAGGGCCGATAAAGGTGCGACCAAAAAATAACTTAGATTGCGATTGACACGGCCGTTTCCCGGTGACGGCCGTCCAGGTGCAGTAGCTTGCATAGTTCCTCTTCTGTCTCAGCAAAATTCGCTCGGGCATTATAACACGGTCACGGTTGGCCCCCATGTCCCGGCCGGCGATCTTAAGCAGAAACTCAGGCAAGCGTAGGCATATCGGTGGGAGGAGTCGGCCGGAAATGGGCCATGATGCTGCCGATAAAGGCATCGGCAGCGAGAGAGCAGGCAAGATGAACGAAGCCGCCATCCGAATTTTAGGACCTGACGACGAAGCCGCGCTGGAAATGTTTTTGCAGCCGCGGCTGGAATCGTCGTTGTTCCTGCTTGGCAACATGCGCCTGGCCGGGCTGGCCGATCACGGCCGTCCCTACCAGGGAACCTACGCTGCCGCCTTTGTCGATGGCGCCATCGCCGGGGTGGCCGCGCTGTTTTGGAACGGCATGCTCGTGCTGCAAGCCACCAAACACCTGGATGCTTGCTGGCGCACGGCCGTTGCCCAGGCCAAACGGCCGTTACAAGGATTGATCGGGCCGGCGGCTCAGGTGCAAGCCGTCAAAGAGAACCTGGGGCTTGCCGCCGCCGCCATCAGGATGGATGAAGTAGAGTATCTTTACAGCCTCAAGCTGGATGACATGATCGTGCCGGAAAAGCTGCAAAAAGGCGTCTGGCAGGGGCGGCGCGCTGCCTCTGAAGATTTGGAGCAGCAAACCGCCTGGCGGGTGGCCTACATGATGGAAGAGATGAACGAAGCCGACACGACGGAGTTATGGCAGCGTGCCAGGCAAAGTGTCCAGCACGCCATAAATGCCGATCGTTTGTGGCTGCTGCAAGTAGACGGCCGTGTCGTGGCCAGCAGTGGGTTTAACGCGGCCGTCGCCGAGGCGGTGCAGGTGGGCGGCGTCTACACCCCGCCGGAATGGCGCCGCCGGGGTTACGGCCGGGCTGTGGTAGCCGCCTCCCTGCTAGACGCCCGCGCCGAAGGCGTGCCAACGGGCATTTTATTTACCGGCGTCGATAATGTACCGGCCCAAAAAGCCTACGAGGCCCTTGGTTTTCGCCGCATCGGTGACTATCGCATTCTCTATCTGCACGAACCGCTCCAGCTATGACCCTGCCCAACTCGCTGCCCCAACCCCACATCTTGCTCGTCGACGACGAGACGGCTATCACCGAAAACCTGGCTCCTTTGCTGGCGCGTGCTGGCTTTCGCGTGACGACGGCCGGCGACGGCCGTGCCGCGCTGGAACTGACGCAAAGCCAGCACCCCGATCTGCTCGTCATGGATGTGTTGATGCCCCGGCTAGACGGCCGTGCCGCCCTGCGCCACCTGCGCCAGGCGGGCGACTGGACGCCCATCATCCTGCTGACACAGGTAGGCGAGGCCGTCGAACGAGCGATGGCCCTGGAAGAGGGCGCCGACGATTACCTCAACAAGCCGTTTGACCCGCATGAACTGGTGGCCCGTATCCGCGCTGTGCTGCGCCGGGCCAGGCCGGGCCAGCCGCCGCTGGTCGCCGCCTGGAAACTGGTCTGCGGCCCGTTGACCGTCGATCGCCGGGCGCGCCGCGCCTATCTGGACGAGACGGAATTGACCCTGACGCCCAAAGCGCTGGCCCTGCTGGAATACCTCATCACCCATCCCGACGAACTGGTCAGCCGCGACCGGCTGCTGGACGCCGTCTGGGGCTGGGATTATCCGGCAGGCACGCGGGCGGTAGATACGCGCATTGCCGAACTGCGCCGCGCCCTGGGCGACGACCCGGTGGCGCCGCAGTTTATTGAGACTGTGCCGGGGCAGGGTTACCGCTTTGTGGGGCAGGTGGAAGGGGATCGATGAACCATCGCCGCCGGACGACCTCTCGCTGGCTGCTGCCGCTGGCTCCCCTGCTGGCCGGCATCGGGCTGAGCCTGCTGCTGTACAGCCTGGCCGACCGCAACCCGACGGTGTATCTGAGCGGCCAGTTGAGCGCCCTGGCCTTTGCCCTGGGCGTGATTCTGGCGCTGCTGCTGGCGTTGGGTCTGTTGATGGCGGATTGGGCGGCGCGGCGGGCGGCAACGGCCGTGTCCCAAGCCGCCGCCCAGGACCGCCGCCGCTTTTTACGCCGCCTGGACCACGAACTGAAAAATCCGCTGACGGCGATTTTGGCCGGGCTGGCCAACGTTTCGGCGGCGGAAGATGAGGATGCGCGGGCAACGGCCGTGCACAGCGTGACCACCCAGGTGCAGCGCCTGCGCCAGCTCGTGGCCGATTTGCGCAAACTGGCCGACCTGGAAACGCGCGAATTGGAACACGCGCCGGTCAATCTGACCGACCTGCTGGAAGACGTTTTTGCCCTGGCCCAGGCCCAACCGGAGGCAGAACACCGCACGCTCAGCCTCTCCATTCCGCGCGCCCCCTGGCCGCTGCCCACCATCGCCGGGGACCGCGATTTGTTGTTCCTGGCGGTGTACAACGTGTTGGACAACGCCCTTAAGTTCACCCAGACCGGCGACACCATCGAGCTGCGCGCCGCCGAGGACGACAGCCAGGTGCTAATTGAGGTGGGCGATACCGGGCCGGGCATTGAGGCTGCGGACCTGGACCACGTCTGGGATGAGCTGTACCGGGGGGATGGAGCGCGCGGATTTCCGGGCAGCGGCCTGGGGCTGGCCCTGGTGCGGGCCATTGTGCTGCGGCATGGCGGGCAAACGGCCGTGCGCAGCCGGCCGGGGCAGGGCACGTTGGTCAGTATACGGCTGCCGGTGCGCCACTAAGGGGCGAGAGACGCGCCGATTTCGCCGGCCAATTGAGCCAAATAGGCGTGCATGAAGGCGGTGCGGCGCTCGGCTTCATGGCGGCCTACGGCCGTTTGCATGGTTCCAGCCAGTTTCAGCAGCTTGGTGTAAAAGTGGTCCAGCGTGGCGACGGCGTCGTCGGGCGGGCGGTGGGCGCAGAATGGGTCGGCGGGATGGTATAACGGCCGTTGCAGCGCCCCGCCAACCATGAAAGTGCGGGCCATGCCCACAGCCCCCAAAGCGTCCAGGCGGTCGGCGTCTTGCACCACTTTGGCCTCGATGGTTTGCGGCGGGATGCCGGCGGAGAAGCTGTGGGCTTCGATGGCGTGGGCGATGGCGTCCAGGTATGGGGCGGGGTAATGGGCGCGATGGAGGAAGGAAACGGCCGTTTCCGCCGCCAGCCGCGAAGCCTGCGAGCGCAGAGCCGAGTCCTTCAACACGATCACACAGTCATGGAGCCAGGCCGCCGGGACGACGACGGCCAAATCGGCCCCTTCCAGCGCGGCGATGCGCCGGGCGTTATGGACAACCCGCCCTACGTGGGCCTGATCGTGGGCGGCGTCGGCGGCATGGGTGGCCGCCTGTTCTTGCAGGAAGGTCTGGAAACGCGGTTCCCAGTCGGACCAGTTGATAGAAGTCATGGCTTATTCCTTAGCGATGGGCGGCGACGTCCACCTGGCGGCACATATCCCGGACAAGGCGGGCGCTGCACTTCGGCAGTCTGGCTGTGCAGACGTGTTTGCCAAAGGGGACCAGCAGGCGGTTTATCTCGATCCAGTAACGCTGCGGCAACGTTTTTTCCAGGGCGACCATTGTTTTTTCCGGCGCGCTGGCTGCCACGTAACCCCAGCGGTTGGTGATGCGGTGGACGTGGATGTCGACGCTGATGACCGGCTGGTCGCAGGCGATGCCCAGGGCCAGGTTGGCGCACTTTGGCCCCACGCCCTTAAACGACAGCAGCAGGTCACGTTCGCAGGGCAGCGCACCGTCATATGCCTCCAGCAGGGTGACGGCAATGGCGTGGATTTGTTCGGCTTTACGTTCGTGGAAGCTGCATTCGGCGATCAGCTTATCGATTTCGCCTGGCGTCAGGCGGGCCATGGCGGCGGGCGTGGGCGCGGCGGTCAGCAGCTTGAGCGACACGGGCAGCGAGACTTCGTCGAGGGTGCGGATGGAAATCAGGCAGCCGACGAGTTGTTGGAACGGGGCATCGAATCCTTTTTTGGCCAGCTCAAACATGGCGGCTTTGGGAAACGGCCGTACCGCTTCGGCTACTTTTTCCATTACGATATCGATGTCGAAAGGCTTTTTCTCCATAGGTGTACTCCTGGAACCAGGGATTGGAGACTGGCAATCGACTCAGTCTCCAATCCCCAATTTCAAAACCTATCTTAGCAGATTTGGAGGCGAAATATTTAGGCGGGTTGAGAAACGGCCGTTTCCATCTCACGTTTGTCTAACCGCCTGAACCACAGCGCCAATCCAATGTTGGCGGCCAGCACCGCCACGCCCATGCCCAGGTTCACCGTCACAAACAGTACCGCCAGCCACTGAAACAAAAAGCTGACAAATCCGATGAGCAAAACAAAGCCATTCATCCAAAACGAGACGCTGATGAGCGTTTCCAACCGCCCGCCGCTGAAAATGGGCGCGGCAAACAGCGAAGAAAGGCCAAAAAACAGCGTAATACCCAGCATGTTAATGGCCGAAACGGCCGAATGCGGGTTGGCTTGCAGGACTTGTTCCAGCCCGGTGAATTCGCCTCTGTTCAGGTAAAAACGTACCGTGCTGATTTGCACAAAGTAGTTGACGCTGATGAGCGCCGCAAAAATCAGACCAAAACCCAGGCTAATGCGGCTGAGGATTTTGCGGCCGGCAGGGGCCAGTTCATGGATGCTGTTTAGCAGGATGACGTAGAGTACGGCAAACAGCAGCATGGAAGCCTGGGCCAAATATTGGAAGAAACGGCCGTTTCCCTGCGCATACGTCACGAAATCGGCCATGTTGGTCCACACAAATAGCGGCGACGTGAGCAAAATGGCCACAAAACAGACGGTGAAAAAGATAAAGGCGACGGCGCTGGCAACGGCCGTCCAAAAACCAAGTTTAAGAGTCGTTTGATTCATGTGTCATCTCCTGAAAGCGGTAAGCTGTAAGCTGTAAGCTCTAAGCTATAAGCTGTAAGCTGTAAGCTGTAAGCTCTATTTTAAAAGTAAATTTGGTTGTGAATTTTAATGGGTGGTCGTATGCTGCTGGCTAATAGCTTATAGCTAACAGCTAACAGCTATCGGCTATTCCAGAAGACAACAGGAGAGGGGAAAAGCGTGATGGGGCACGGCCGTTGGCCGCAGCAAACCGGCCAGCGACACATCCGGCGGGTGGGGCGCACGGCGGGGGATGATGGGAACCCGCACGGCCAGCGGCGCCAGCCGCGCCAGCCCAACCCGCAGATTCCACAACAGCCAGACGATAAACGAAACGATAAATGGCATGGCAAAATTATGATCTGGTTGGTGCCGGGCGTCAAGTTGCAGCCACGCCCGGCACCGGAGAACACAGAAGTTATTTGGCGCTGCCGTTGGCGTTGCCGTCCACCAGACGGCCGTCGCGCATTTTCACAATTCGCCGGGCATAGGCCACCACCCGCTGATCGTGCGTGGCAAAGATGAAGGCTGTGCCGGTCTCTTTGTTCAGGCGGGCCATAATCTCCATGGCCTGCTCGCCGTTGGCTGTGTCCAGGTTGGCAGTGGGTTCATCGGCCAGAACGAGTAACGGCCGTGGCGCCAGCGCCCGGGCAATCGCTACCCGCTGCTGCTCGCCGCCGCTCATCTGGTCCGGGCGATGATCCATCCGGTCGGCCAATCCCACGGCTTCCAGCAGCGAAGTGGTTCGTTCTTTTCGTTCCTTCGGGCTCACGCCGTTCAGCAGCAGCGGCAGTTCGACGTTTTCATAAGCGCTCAGCACCGGCACCAGGGCGAAAAATTGGAAGATAAAGCCAATTTTTTCCCGGCGCAGATCGGCGCGCTGATTGGCGTTCAGGCGCGTCACGTCCTGGCCGTTAATTTTTACCGTGCCGCTGTTGGGCTTATCCAGGCAACCCATCAACTGCAGCATCGTCGTTTTGCCTGACCCCGACGGCCCGACCAGGGCTGTAAATTCGCCTTCCTCAATCGCCAGACTGACGCTGTCCAGGGCGCGGGTTTCTACCTCACCAATGGTGTAAATTTTAGTTGCATGATCCAATTCAATAGCCGCCATTTTGAAGACTCCTTATTTTGTGCAGTGTGACAGGTTTTCAGCCTGTCCTAGAGGGCGTGTAAAGCCTCGATAGGTTCCAACCGCGCCGCATACCACGCGGGATACAGAGAGACAGTGACGATGACGACAAGCATCCAAAAGGACATCAAAAAGAGATTGGCGGGAACCAGAGTCGTATACAATGAATCTCCAAAGGCCATTGATCCGGCCACGTCTCCCAGATCACCAAAATAGATGCCGTTAATCGAGAAGTAGTAGACCACGATGGCGCCGAGGATGATACCAAAGAGACTGCCAACCAGGCCTAAAATAGTGGCCTCGAACAAGAACATGGTCATGATCTGCCGGCCTTTCATGCCCAGCGCGGCCAGGATGCCTATTTCGCGGGTGCGTTCAAAGACGGCCATCAGCAGAGTGTTGGCGATGATGACAGCCACAACCAGGAAAATGATGGCGTAGAGGATGCTGTAAACGGCCGTTCCCGTTTCCATCGTTGTCAAGATGAGCTCGTTCAACTCCCGCCAGCCCAGAACGGTGAGACCGGGTGTCTGCAGCGCCGCCACCACTTTGTCTGTATCGTTTATATCATGCAGCATAATGCGCACGGTGCTGGCGCGGTTGCCAGACCCGGTGATGCTTTGGGCCTGCGCCAGGCTCAGGAAGACGTTGGCATTGTCAATGCCGGGGAAGCCGGTGTTGATCAGGCCGACAATGGTGAACTGGCCTTCTTGCGGTACGCCGTCTGGGTTGCCCACGGCCAGATTGATGCGGTCGCCGACACCCACGCCCAGCTCATCAGCCAGCCGCTGGCCGATGAGGATTTGGCCACGGCCGTTTCCCGATAAGAACTCACCGGCACGCAGTCCTTCCCGAATGGGATCAAACAGCGCCGACGCCGGATCAATGCCACTCACCCGGACGCTGGTCGATTCGCTGGCCGTGCCCAGGACGCCGCTGGCCCAAAGGATAGGTGAAACCGCTTCGACCTCCGGCATCGCCGCCGCCCGCGCCGCCAGTTCGTCAGCATTGTTGATCAGGTCTCGCCACAACAGGCTGGTTTTTACCACTTCATACGACTCGGCGCGTATCTGAATGTGGCCAGTTTCCAGCCGGATGGTGTCGCGCAGCATGCCATCCAACATGCCTGTAATCAACCCATTCATAAAAATAACGAGGGTTAGCCCCAGTACGATGGCTACGAAGGTGATCACTGTGCGTCTTCTGTTGCGTAGTAAATCGCGGTAAGCCATAACCCAGAACTTTTTAAATGCCATTGTTGTCTCCGAAAAAGCTAGAGGATGGAGCGAAAACGAGAGATAGATTGATTCTAGCTTTCACTCTCGCTCTCCCTCTTACTAAATATGATGCAACGCCTCGGCCGGTTCCTGACGTGACGCCTGCCAGGCCGGGAAGAAGGAGGCGGCCGCTGAAATAATCATGACCAGGAAGGCATAAACCAGAGACGTGGTGAGCGAAAAAGCGGGATACATGTGCGTGCCCATCAGCGCATAGACTTCGGCGCCGCCGCCTAAATCGGTTATGTTGCTGATGTTGATGCCGACCTGAGCCACGGCCGTTACCAACAGCCAGCCGAGGATCACGCCCACGACAGCCCCAAACACGCCGATGAAGGTGCCTTCTAGCAAGAACAGCGTGGTGATTTGCCGCCCCTTCATGCCTAAAGCAGCCAGCACGCCCATTTCGCGGGTGCGTTCATAGACGGCCATGAGCATCAGGTTCAGAATGCCGATGCTGGCAATGAGCACGACCAACATGCCCAGGATGCTGGTGGCGGCGCTTTTGGATTGGATGGCCTGCTGAATTTCCGGGCTTAAGGTGTCCCAGGAATCGACTTCATAGTCGGGCAGTTTGGCTTGCAGGTCGGCGATCAGCACGTCTTCCTGGCCGACATTTTCCAGGGAGACCACGACCTCGGTTTCCTGCTGGCGCAAATTGTAGAGGGTCTGCGCCGTGGGCAGGTTGATGAACACCGTCCCGCGTTCGGCGGAGTCCATGCCCAGGCTGTAGATGCCCACAACGGTCATCGTCCGTTGGCGCATGGATTCGTTGAGCCGCCGGCCCACAAGCATGACCCGGTCGCCCACGCCTACTTCCAGCAGATCGGCTAGATTTTTGCCGATGACGATGGCGTCGCCGTCGTCACTGGTGAGGAAACGGCCGTCGCTGATGTTCTCCGCAAACAAACTAACCGGCGCTTCTTTGTCCGGCTCAATAGCTGTGATGGTCACCGGATAACTGCCGGCCCCCGTGCTGATCATGCCGCCGGTATTGATGCGTTTGGACGTGGATAAAATTTTCTCCGGCGAGTCGATGGATTGAATGGTCGCCACAACCGTTTCCGCATCGGCCAGGGGCAGCAGCGGCAGCCGATCGGCTTTTTCGCGGTAGCCGGGCGCGTGGACCTGCACATTGCCGCCGTACATGCGCACGGCGTTGCCGTAGATGGCCTGATCCGATCCTTTGATCAGCGCGTCCATAAAAATGAGTAAGACCATGCCCAAAATGATGGCGACACTGGCGATAAGAGTACGCCGCCAGTTGCGCCACATGTTGCGCCAGGCCATTTTAACGATTTTGCTCATCCATTGCTCTCCTTTGTCAGGTGGTGAACCACTGCCGGTAGCTTTCCATGTCGATCAGGGTGATGGAATTGGCCGGCGCACCCAGCAGGCGGATCATGGCGTGTTGGTAGACGGTCACCAGTCGTTCAATTGCCGCATACGCGGCCATGTCCCGTTCATCTTCTACCATCAGCTTCACAATCGCCTCGGACATATTTTCCCCCATCTGCAAGATCACCAGACCAATCTCGTCGGGATAGGGGGTGTCGAAAACGCCCTGGGCCACGCCCTGCTGCACAATCCGCGTAAAGAGCGGGGCGATGTACTCGCTGGAGGCGGCTTTCATTTTTTCGCGCATGATGGCGTTTTGATCTTTGTACCAGACCGGCAGCAGGGTTTCGATCAGGGCGCGGTTTTCCAATTTCAGGGTGGTGGTATCGGCAAATAATTTCTGCAATTTTTCCAGCGCCGATAACTGCGGATCGTCAACCATCGGTTCCACGACCATGACCACTTGCTGCAGCAGATGCACGACCAGGGCATCTAGCAGCTCTTCCTTGGAATGGAAATAGTAGTAAAACGTGCCTTTGGCAATGCCGATGGCGTCGATGATGTCGCGCACGGCCGTTTGCTCATACCCTTTGGTGTAAAAGAGCTGTTGGGCTGCATTCAGGATCTCATTTCGTCTGACGTCAGGGTCTTTTACGATTCGTGCCATACCTGAACCTCGAATTGAATATCACTGACCGACTGCCGGTCGGTAAGAGAATATTAGCCGAATTTTTGCGGCGCGTCAATAGATTTCGGGTGAGTTTCAGTCGAGTGAGGCCGGGAGGCAGCCGCAGGCAGGCGCGAGCGCTCAGGCCAGCGCGGCAATGATTTCGTGGGGTTCGGGGGTGGCTATTTGGCCGGTAAGGCCGGTGAAAATCTCGCTGACAGAGAAAGGCGGACAAATCAATTTGGCCAGCAAGGTGGTGGCGCGATCGTAGCGATCAATGAGCGCCGGATGGGCCTCGGGGGCGAGTTGGTGCAGCGCCTGGGCCTTTTCCCAGGCGGCCTGGCGGGCGCGCTGAATGCTGAAGTTGCCCAAGGCTTCGTCGGCGGAGCCGCCTAGCGCGTCCAGATAACGAAAAAACGGCGACGACTGGTTGACGCCTTCCTGGACTTCATCCAACAGCCCGGCGAGCACAAGGTTGACCTCAAAAAAATCGTTTTTGAGGGGTTCCAGAGCGCAGTTTTGGCAGACCTGGGCGGCGGCGATGCCTAAATCCAGGTTGATGTGGGCGTTCATGCCCAGGAGCAGGTGATGGAGTACGGTGGGTTCGGTGTCCTGGGCGCGGGCGAAGGCGTAGGCCCAGGCGCGGGTGGGCTGGCGGCCCTGGCGGTGCTGCCGGTAGGCTTCGATGTAGCGCTGAGCAAAGACGATGTCCAGTTGTTCCATGCGGGCAGGGTCTTCGAAACGGCCGTTTTCTACCCCCTCCTTAATGCGCACGGTCACTTTGCGATACATGGCCGGGAAATAGCCCAGGCGGCTGTTTGCCTGGCGGCATTCGTCGATAATGTCTGTTAGCGTTTGAATAATGTCGTCGATCGTTTGGGCGGCCATTGCCTGATTGTTTTCTCTGGGTCTACGTTTTGAGGCGAATGATAGCGGGATTGGGGTGGGCGTCAAGGGGAAACGGCCGTTGTGTCCGGCTGCGCCCTATGGCAAAATGGTGTCTGAGCCTGAAGCGCCGAGTGAAAATTGACAGCTTAAAAAGTCGAGGGAACGCATGATGCCCAAATTGTCTCCGAAATGGATTTGGTTGGCCGCCGTCAGCCTGGTAGGGTTGATCCTTTTCAGTCTCTCCCAGATTACCCTGGGCGAAAACGCCCCCCTGGCCGGCACTCTGGAGCCAAGCGGATTTCTGCCGCTGACCATCAAGCAGCCCACGCTGACTCCCACGGCCACGGCCACGCCGACGCCCACCGCCACGCCGGCGGGCTGCGTGCCGCCGCCGGAAATATCGCCCAGCGATCTTAGCAATGAAGCCGCCATCCTGAGCGGCATCAACCAGCAGCGCAGCAGCAACGGCTTGCCGGCTTTGGCCCTGGCCCACGAGCTGACGCAATCCTCGCGCCGCCACAGCCTGGACATGGCCGAAAATCACTTCACCGGCCATACCGGGTCCGACGGCAGCACGGTAGGCGACCGCATGTTGGACGCCTGTTACGATTGGAATTATCGCGGCGAAATCATCGGCTGGGGGTTTGGCGGCGATCCGACGGCGATGCTGGATTGGTGGATGAACAGCCAGCCGCACCGCGACACCATTCTCCACGTACTGCCGGAAGATTTTGGCGTGGGTTACATTCGGCTGGTGGGCAGCGATTGGACGCATTATTGGACGGTCAATTTTGGCCGGCGCAGCACGGCCGTAGCGGCGACCGACGCGGAATATTTTTGCGAATACGTGGCGGTGGGTGAACTGGGCGGCGCTTCGGTCAGGTTTTACAGCCCGGAACCTTGCCCGGTATATCGGTAGGCGGGTTGTTTACGCCAGATCAAAAAAGGAGGGCAACGGCCGTTGCCCTCCCATTTGTGCAGTAAGCCCGTAAGCCTTAAGCCGAATATGTGTTGAAGGTGATCGGATTCACGACGCTGTAGGCGCTGCCTGCGCCAGCGGTGAAGACAATTTTGTCAAACACCTGGTCAAAGCGCATTGTTTGCACATCCGAGAAACGTGACGTGGGAGAAACGGCCGTGACAACCTGCTGCCAGGTCCCCACCAGCTCGCCGCGCAGGTAAGCGGTGGCTATCACTTCAGCCGATCCGCCAACCGCCATGCGGAACTTGGCGCTCATCTCCACCACCTGTGTTTTCAGCAGAGCCGGGTTGATCTGGAAACTCAGTTCTTCCACACCATCGATTTGTTTACGGTCGGCGTTGTTCTGGCCAGGAGCGCGCACCCCATAACCTTCGCCGCCGCCAACTTCTGTTACGCCATTCAGCGCATCGATGATCACGCCCTGGCCCACAATGGCGTCCAGCCCGCTGGCCGGCTTGATGCTTTCTTTGAGAGTGAGGCCGCCGACGTTGGTATAGTTTAGGATGGCCTGGTTATGGAGATGACCCACGTTGATGCTGCCGTTGGCTGTGGGCAGCAAGGTGGGTATAAGCCCAACCGCATACGGCCGCATCATCTCGTTATCTTCATGTTCCACGATATGGCAGTGCCAAACATAGAGACCAGGCGTATCGAAACGCATCCGAATGCGAGTAACTTCTCCCGGGTAAGCAATCACCGTATCTTTGAAGCCATCTTCCCAGGCATCCGGCATCCGCGGCGCGCCAGACAAGGCCACAGGCAGAGCAACTTCCCCGGCCGCATCCAGAACCAGACCTTGCCGGTCTACCACCTGGAAAGTGACTTCGTGAACGTGGATGGGGTGGGCATCGCCGGTAAAGTTGTAGATTTCCCAGGTTTCGGTGTCACCGACTTGCGGGTTTTCGGTGATGGGGTCCATCCACAAATCTTCGACGGGCATTCCACCGACCACCCGGCCCAACAGCGCTTCGACGGGGCCTTCCAATGGCGTACCTTGCGCATCTATGCCCATGCCCATCTTTTCGATTAGGGCGAGTTGGCGGGTTGCGCCGCCCACCAATGGGGAAATTATGGGGAGTCTCATGAATTGAGGCGGTGTACTGTCATCGGTTCCGACGATGGGCACGACCCGGAATTCCATGATTTGGCCGGTCGTGCCCGGGTCAGACCGGTCAAAGTCGATGTCCGGCTCACCGCCGCCAAATGGCTCATCGGGTCCCAGGTTGTTCAGGATGTAGCTGCCTTCGGGGACGTTGGTAAAGTCGACGATGAGGTCGGCGCGTTCGGCGGGAGCCATGAGAACGCGGTTGCCGTTAACGGCCGTCATGTTCACCGGCGCCGCCAGGAATCCACCTTCAGCGCCAATCTGCCACACCTCTACGCCGGGAATCGCGTTGAAATCCAAAATGAGGAAGCGGGCGTCACAACCGTTCAGGAAACGCAGGCGATAACGCCGCTGCTCAACCGTCTGGAACGGCCAACTGACGCCGTTGACGACCATCACGTTGCCGAAGAATTCCGGATTCCAGATGGGGGAATATTCGCCGTTGGGCAGCAGGTCGCCAACCAGTCCGTCGAAAAACTCCCTTGTATCCGGGTAAAAGAGCTGGCCATCGGCGTCAAACGATCGATCTTGAATGGCGATGGGGATTTCGTAAATGCCTGCATCGAAGGGGCCGGAATTTTGATTCGGGGCGGGGCCAGGCAGTACGGCTCGACCGCCGCGTGTATCGCGCACCCGGTCATCACGGCCACCGCGCAGCAAGAAGAAACCAGCCGGCCCGGCATAAACGTTGACCCGGGTCATGCCCAGAGTATGGTCATGATACCAGAGCGTAGCCGCCCGATCGTCGTTGGGATATTGGAAGGTGGCGGAGCCAGCTTCCCAGCTATCCGTCGGATCGCCGATCATGCGCTCATTGTAAAATTCGTTCTTAAAGGTGTTGTACCAGGTTCCCTTGGTGGCGTAGCCATCGGGTATGTTATTGGCTGCCGGTAAGAACCAGGCTTCGGCATATCCGTCGCTCTCGTCACCGACGCCGGGCGCGCCGTGTACATGGGTGCACAGCGGCACCGGCCCTGTGTATTGGGTGTATTGGGTGTTTGGGTCGGTAAATTCGGCCAGCGGCACGTAGGTCTTGCCGGTGTAATCTGGCCGGACGTCGGTGGCGGCTATGCCCATGCGATTCGGCGTCATGGGCACGTTGGCCCAATGCAGCGTGGGGTCTACCGGTAGTAAGTGGGGCAGGTAATTGCCATTGGCATCCACTAGGTCATTGATCCATTTCACCCTGACTGGCCGGCGAAAATCTGCCTCGATGGTGAAGGCTGGGTAATTGAACGTGCCGCCTTCAGCGACGGTTCCTGGTTTTTTCAGAGAGCCATAGCTCCAGACGGTTGTTGCCGGCAGCCCGGCAGGGAGAATTTGCTGCTCGAATTGGCGGACGGCAATTTCGTAGTAATCGATATTTTTGGCGCCAATTACGCGCAGCCTTTTGGTACGGGGCATAGCGGGCGGGATGATCATGGGACTGGCATACTTGGGAACGGCCGTGGGGTCAAGCGTACCGCCGGGTATGGGCAAGGCAAACACCCGGCTGAATTTGCCGAATTTGACCGTAAAAAATAAGGTGGCTCCGGCTGCTCCCCCTAGCTTTAGAAATTCTCGTCTCGTGGTCATAATTTCCTCCAAAATTATTTCTTCAAGAGAACTGGTAAAGTAATAGGCAGCCAGGCAATGAATTTGATGGCTCAAACAAACTCATTTGACGTGCCTGAGTGGCTCGCTTACCCCTTGTGGTAATCTCACTGGATGATCTAAAGCACCTCCTTTGCGCAGGCAGCCCCGCCTGACGTCGACGGCCGTCCTGGCCGAAAGATTACGAAGGATTTTTTTTGACAATACAGGGTAATTTTTTTGCAAATTCAACTGTTTTGGGGATCGCTCCTACCTAGTACCACAGTACTAGGCGATCCTTACGAAGTTTCTTACGAAGCGTGAACGACCAGGTCAGAAGTCAGACCAGTTGATGCGCACGACTCACTGGCGGCTGCTCGTGAGTGTGCAAGACGCAGCCGCAATTGGCGCTGCACCGGCACGATGTTATTGATGAAATTTTCTGACCTATACGGGGACAAGTAGGTGTTTACTGGTACTGAAGTACTATATTCACAGGGTAAAGCTGAATACCTTTGGAAAACAGTGACATATGACATTGTTCTGTGTGAAATATGTCACATATTTAGATATGTGCATAGATGAATTCATGCGTATTAGGCGGCTTCACGGAATCTGGCTTCCAGATTGACCAAGTCCACTTCGGTCAGTTGGAGCGAGATGGGGCTGTCTAACGGCCGTTCCCCCTTCACATACACCCGCGCTTCCAGATCTAACTCCGGAATCAAAACGACATCCTTGCGCCCACGCTTCTCCACGATGATGCCTTCGCCCTGCCAATCCGGATGCTGCCGCAGGTAAACCAGTGTCCAATGGCGGTTGGACAGCCGCTCCGTGCGGCGTACGTCGCCAGAAACGGCCTCGGCGGCCCCCACGCGGGCCATCACCTCCTGCTCGTCGAGAAGCGTTTCCTGGCCGATGTAGGCGCGCAGCTGCTGGTGAACCACCAGGTCCAGGTAGCGGCGCAGCGGGCTGGTGGCCTGGGCGTACAGACCCAGACCCAATCCGGCATGGGCTCCGGGTGTGCTGCTCGGTTGGCTGGGCTTCATCAGGCGGCGGCGGGCAAAAAACTCAGCCATCGTGTGGGCGGGCGGCAGGGGTTCGGACGGGGGTTCTTGGGTGGTGTAAGGTAAGGGGATGTTGTTCTGGAAGGCAAAGCGGGCCACGGCTTCACCGGCCAGCAGCATGGCTTCACGGACAAGGTCACGGCTGCGCAGGTTGGGCAACGGCCGTATCGACACCGCACCCGCCTCATCCACCCGCACGCGCACTTCGGGCAGGTCGATGTGCACCGCGCCGTTTTCCCGGCGGCGCGCTTCGGCCCGCTGCGCCACTGCGTATAACGACCGGAACGGTTCCTCATCCAGGCGGGTTTCCGCTTCTTCATAAGTCAGGCGAGTAACGTGAATCCAACTGGGCACAATCTCTAACTGCGTCACCTCCCCGGCGGCGTTCACATCCAGCCCAAAGGAGAGCGCCGGTGACAGTTCGGCCAGGCCCAGCCCCAGCCAGTCGGTGGCAGCCGGCGGCAGCATGGTCACGGTTCCCTCTGGCAGATAGAGGTTGGCGCCGCGGGCGCGCGCCTCCAGGTCCAGCAGGCTGTCCGGGGGAATGAGCGCGGCGACGTCGGCGATGTGGACCCAGAGACGGCCGTCTTCCCAACTGACCGCGTCGTCGGGGTCGGTGCTGCCTTCGTCGTCGATGGCCAGGGCGGGCAGGTGGGTCAGGTCGCGCCGCGCTTCTTCCGGCAGGGCGGGCACGGGCAGGTCGGGCGAGGCCGTGGGCAGCCCGGCGCGGGCCGGGTAGGGGTTTTGGTGGTCGTCCCAATAACCGGTTTTGAGCAGCAAGGCGTGGGCCGTTTCAGGCGTTTCGGCCTGGTTGAGGGCGCGTAGAGCCTGGCTGCGTTGGGTCTGGCCCTGGGCGAGAGCGGCGATCTCTTGCAGGTAACGGCCGTCTTCTTCCGCTATGGCGCCCGTTTCCAGCCGGGCCAGAAAAGCCTGCCAGGCCTCCTCTTCGGCCGCTTTGGCGGCGCGGGCAGCCTGCGCTGCCGCCACCTCCTCTGTTGTGTGGGCCGTGACGGCGTCGATTGTGCCGCTAAAATAAAGGCCATCGGCCAGAAGCTGCCAGGCGGCCCAGGCCGTGGCCGGCGTGAAGGCGGCAAAGGCCAGTTCGGCCAGTTCTGCTACGGTGGTTTCGCTGCCCTGCAGCAGCTCCCAGGCGGTTTGGACGTCGCCGACCGGCGTTGGCAGATTGGCCGCGCTGCTGATGGGACCGGGATGAAGCAGGTCTACATCTTTCGGGCGCACTTTTAGGGAACGGCCGTCGGCCAGCTCAATCTCGATTTTTTTATCGTAGGCCTGGCTTAGACGCGCCGGTTGATTTTTATAGATAACCAGGCTGTTAAGCGGCAAATTGGGTTCAGACATCATGGTACCTCATGAGGAATTCAGGTTATTGTAGAGTGACTTGCCTGCCGCGGCCAATTCCGTAATGACTTATTTCCTCTGTTCACATCTGGTGACATCTGGAATACTTAAACCATATTTGCTGTGTCACCTTCTAAAAAAGAAGAGATGAAGTTTTGAAGCGAACCATCGTTTGGTGTTGTTCTTTTGGGAGACTTACATGACCGACGAAGCCCTCTCTCATGACCAGTGGCAGGATGGACAGATATCTGCGCGAGAACGGGAAACGATATTTAGCCAGATGCTAGAGCGCACCAGCGAGGGATTGGTGCTGATACAAGATGAGCGGTTCGTCTATTTGAATGCACGCTTCGCCGAAATGCTGGGGTATCGCGTGGCTGATTTGCTCGGTAAACCGATTCTCGATTTTATTCACCCACAAGATCGCGCCATGGTCGTTAGCCGGTATCAACAGCGGATGGCCGGGATGCCTGTCCCACAGAGCTATGAATGCAGCCTCCTGCATAGCAATGGCCAGCGCCTTGCTGTGGAATTGAATGCGGCGATAGTGGATTTTCGGGGCAGAGCGGCAGATTTTGTGTTTTTACGGGACGTTTCGGAGCATAAACGCGCCCGGAAACAGGTCCAGCGGTTGTTGGATCAGCAGATGATTCTGAATCGGCTGGCTTTGTCCTTAGGGCAGTTGGCGCGTTTGGAGCAGATCTACGAGACGTTCGCTGAATTAATCTGTGAACTTTTGCCGGTGGACCTGTTATTCATTTCTTTCTATGATGCGCCCGAGCAGCTTATTCGCGCTGAATTTGCCTATGGGTATGGGCATAAAATGTCCACAGCCGATCTGCCGGCTTTACCGCTGGCTTCCGAAGGCCGTGGTCTACAAAGTCAGGTTATTCGCACGGGATCGCCTATTTACATTCCCGATTACCTGGAAGCGTTCTACCACCACCAGACAGTTTATGAGGTTCGCCCGGATGGCTCGGTGACGCCAGACATTAAGCCAAGCCAGGTGGAAGATCCGGTGCGGTCAATATTCTACACGCCCATGAAGATCAGCGGGCAAACCATTGCTGTGTTGCAGATCCAAAGTTATATCAAGGATGCGTTTTCTGCGGAGGAAACGGAACTGGTGTCGGCGCTGGCCAATATGGCTGCTATTGCGATTCAAAATGCACGTTTGCTGGCGCAAACGCGGGAGCAGGCGCTGCAAGTGCAGCAAATTATCAACAGTGTGCCCGATGGCGTGGTGTTGTTGGACAGTAGTTTTGTGGTGGTGTTGGCGAACCCGGCCGCGCAGGCTTATCTGGCGGCGTTGAACGGGCCGCAGGTGGGGGAAAAGATTGAACAGTTGGGGGAACGGCCGTTAACCGACCTGTTATCGCCTCCACCCAGCGGCCTCTGGCATCAGGTGGCCGTCCAAAATGCCGCCTACGAAATTATTTCACGGCCGTTCGAGGCCGGGCTGGCAACGTCTGGCTGGGTGCTGGTCATTCACGACAGTACCAAGGAGCTTGAAATTCAGCAGCGCGTACAGCAGCAGGAACGGTTGGCTTCGGTGGGGCAGTTGGCGGCCGGAATTGCCCATGATTTTAACAACATCATGACCATTATTTCGCTGTACGTCGACCTGGTCCAGCTTTCGGAAAACGCGCTGACGCGCAACGGCCGTACGCGCCTGCACCTGGTCGCCCAGCAAGCCAACCGGGCCGCCGAGTTGATCCAACAAATTTTGGATTTCAGCCGTTGTGCGGTGTTGGAGCGACGGCCGTTAGATTTACTGCCCTTCCTCAAAGAAGTCCTCAAACTGTTAGAGCGGACGTTGATGGAAAGCATCAACATCGAGATCGTGTACCAACCCGGACAATTTATGGTCAGCGCCGATCCAACCCGGATGCAGCAGATGATCGTCAATCTGGCTCTCAATGCCCGCGACGCTATGCCAAACGGCGGCCGGCTGCTGTTCGATCTGGCAACAATCACCGTGGATGACGCCCAAAGTGCGCCTCTGGCCGATATGTTGCCGGGCAGTTGGGTAAAACTCGCCGTGTTTGATAACGGCGTTGGCATTTCGCCAGAAATCCTGCCACACATTTTCGATCCTTTTTTCACTACTAAAGATGCGGGCAAAGGAGCCGGTCTGGGGCTGGCTCAGGTGTGGGGCATTGTCCAGCAGCATGAAGGCCATATTCACGTCACGTCGCAGGCCGGGGTGGGGACGACGTTTACCATTTTTTTGCCCTTTCACGCTCCATTGGCGGCCAAAGCCGTTGATGAAGGGGATGCGGGCCTGAATTATGGGCATCAGGAAATGATTCTGGTCGCTGAAGATAATCCTGTGACCCGCCAGGCGTTGGTTGACAGCCTGTTGATGATGAATTTTCAGGTGATGACTGCGCGTAACGGCCGTGAAGCTTTACAAATCATAGAAACGAATCCAGGCAAACTTTCCTTGATCATCAGCGACATTGTGATGCCGGAAATGGGCGGAATCACCCTGGTTCGTGAAGTTAGGGCACAAAAGCTATCGGTGCGCTTTTTACTCCTCTCGGGCCATACCCATCCTCACGAGTTGGAGCAGTTTCAGTCTGATCCGACCGTTCAATGGCTGGCCAAGCCGGTCAGCCTGGAGCAGCTTGCCAGCAGTGTGACGGCCATATTGGCGGAGAATGCAGCCTGACGATTGGCGGGTTACGGCCGTTTCCCCTTGGCCATAGCAGCCCATTTACCCGTCGTGCCAGACATTAGCTGCGAACTGGCCGGCGCCGCCTCGCGCCGCCAGACAACTTGAACACGCTAGTTCGTTGTGATAGCCAGCCCTTTTTAGATTCCCAATAACCGGAAAACCGTTTCATATCTTGACTGACTCTGGAGGCGCATGGTATTATGATTCAGCCAAATATTTTATGTATAATGGGTTATGTCATATACTTACCGCAAATTTAACAATCATCCTGAAGTCAACAGTAGTTTTCGCCCGATAATTGTGTGAATTCGTGGCGTCACAAAGTAAGCAAGTTAAGGAGGTAGAATAATGACTCGTCGGATAATTTATATTTTACTGGCGGTTGTTGTCGTTCTGGCCGTTGTTCTGGGCATCCGCTGGTGGCTGAACCGCGACACGGGCGAGGACACGGTCGCTGAGGAATCGGTCGGTTTGGTAGAAGACATGGCGGCTGAAAACCCCATCGAAGAAACTGCACCTGAGGGCGACACAGGCGAAGCAGCTCCGGTGGAAGAGGGCGCCATGCCAGAAGAGACGACCGGGGAAACGGCCGTTACCGATGAAACCGCTCCCCCGGCTGATACCGCCGAAGGCGGCACGGCCGTCACCGAAGGCGGCGAAATGGCCCCTGAGACCGGAACCACCGACGCCACTGCCCCGGAAAGCAGCACGGAAGGCGGCCAAGAGGCCATTGCCGTGGATTCATCGTTGGGCGGCGTGCCCGAATCGGGTGACGCGAATGTGGGCGGCGGCATGGTCGAGCCAGGCCCGGCGGACACTTCAGGCGGCGCGGCCACGGCCGAAACGCCGGCTGAGGGTGCGGCCGTAGGCATTGTGCCGCCCATTGCAACACTGGTTGTGCCCGGTCAGCCGGTGCAGCACATCGTACAAAACAACGAATGGCTGACCCATCTGGCCCGCTGTTATGGCACGACTGTCCAGGATATTCAGGCGGCCAACAATTTTGCTTGCCCCGACCTGATTCAGCCTGGCTGGGTCATCAACATCAACAATCCGGGTAATGCTGGCCCCATTACCATCAACGAAATGCCTTGTTTTGGCTACTACACGGTGCAGCAAGGCGACACGCTGTACTCTGTGGCCACCGAGTTTGGCATTCATTTCCAATGGCTGGCGCGCATCAACGCGATTTATAATTATGATTACATCCAGGCCGGGCAGGTTCTGGTCATTCCCAATCCTGTTCCGCCGGAAATGACGATGCCGCCGGCGCAGCCGTATTATTACTCCCCGTGTTGGGGATACGGCTGTGGCGGCTGGGGGTATTGGAACCCGCAGCCCACGCCGTATGGCTGGTAATTGAGTGAGACAAAACGGGCCGGCAATTGTGTTGCCGGCCCGTTTTATTTTTAGATTGTGCCATGGGGGACGCCGCAGCGATTAACGGCCGTTTCCCCTCTGCTATTTCGTTTAGCCGTCTGTCAGGCACCCTTCGGAAGCGGACTGCACGTTTTTGATGTATTTGTACAGCGTGCCGCGTGTCGCCTTGTAGGGCGGCATGATCCAGTCCGCGCGGCGCTGCGCCAGTTCGGCCTCGCTCAGGTCTACATCAATCGTGCGCTTTTGGGCGTCGATGGTGATTTTGTCGCCGGTGCGGATCAGGGCGATGGGGCCGCCTTCCTGCGCTTCCGGGCAGATGTGGCCGACGATGAAGCCATGACTGCCGCCGGAGAAACGGCCGTCTGTCAGCAGCGCCACGTCCTTTCCCAACCCTGCGCCCATAATAGCGCTGGTTGGCGTGAGCATTTCCGGCATACCGGGACCGCCCTTCGGCCCTTCAAAGCGGATGACAATCACGTCGCCCTTCACAATCTCGCCCGCTTCCAGCCCGGCCAGCATCTCCTCTTCCGAATCGTAAACCCGCGCCGTGCCGCTGAAAACCAGCCCTTCCTTGCCCGTGATTTTGGCCACGCTGCCCTCCGGGGCCAGGTTGCCGCGCAAAATCTGGATGTGGCCGGTTTGCTTGATGGGGTCGTCCAGCGGCTGGATGATCTCTTGCCCGGCGGCTAGATTCGGCACGTCGGCCAGGTTTTCGGCCACCGTTTTGCCCGTTACCGTCAGGCAGTCGCCGTTGAGGTAGCCATTGTCCAGCAAATATTTCATGACGGCCGGCGTGCCGCCTACTTTGTGCAAATCTTCCATCACGAAACGGCCGCTCGGCTTCAGATCGGCCAAAAACGGCACGCGGTCGCTGACCGCCTGGAAATCGTCGATGGTCAGTTCCACGCCGCCGGTTTTGGCCATGGCGATGAGGTGCAGCACGGCGTTGGTGGAACCGCCCAAAGCCATTACCACCACCATGGCGTTCTCAAACGCCTCGCGGGTCATGATGTCGCTGGGCTTGATGTCGCGCTCTAGCAGCAGGCGCATGGCCGCCCCGGCGCGCACGCACTCATCCAGCTTCTCTGGCGATTCGGCCGGATAGGAGGCGCTGTAGGGCAAACTCATGCCCAGCGCTTCGATGGCCGAGGCCATGGTGTTGGCCGTGTACATGCCGCCGCAGGCGCCGGGACCGGGGCAGGCGTGGCGCACAATCTCTTGCCGCTCTTCGTCGCTGATTTTCCCGGCGATGTACTCGCCGTAGCTCTGGAAGGCAGAGACGATGTCCAGCTTGTCGTACTGCGCGGTGCAGCCGGCGCGGATGGTGCCGCCGTAGACCATGATGGCCGGCCGGTCCAGCCGCGACATGGCCATGATGCAGCCGGGCATGTTTTTATCGCAGCCGGGCAGGGCAATGAGGCCGTCGTACCACTGCGCGGCCATGAGCGTTTCGATGGAGTCGGCGATGATTTCGCGCGACTGCAGGGAGAAGCTCATGCCGTCGGTGCCCATGCTGATGCCGTCGCTGACGCCGATGGTGTTGAAGCGCATGCCGACGAGATCAGCGGCGGCGACGCCTTCTTTGACTTTGGCGGCGAGGTCGTTGAGGTGCATGTTGCAGGTGTTGCCTTCGTACCACATGCTGGCGATGCCCACCTGGGCCTTATCCATATCGGCTTCGGTCATGCCGGTGCCGTAGAGCATCGCCTGCGAGGCGCCCTGCGCCTTTGGCTGGGTGATGCGGGAACTGTATTTGTTGAGTTGGGTCATGACATCTCCTTTTTATTTCACAGAGTTGCACAGAGGAGGCACAGAGATTCACAGAGAGATTTTGGAGAGAATCTAAAGCATAAAACGCCGAATGCCGCCGTCTTTGAGTAGTTTTATGTGGAAATTGATTAGTAGGCCAACTTTGCACCCTGAAAATCTGAGGTATGAGAGGATTTGCGCTTCGTGAACGGCCGTAATTTGCTCTACCGCTTTCAACTCCACAACGACCAGATTGTTCACGAGTAAATCAATACGGTAGCCCTGGTCGAGTTGAATTTCCTTGTAAACAACAGGTAGTGGTTTTTGCCGCTCAACCTGAAGTCCTGTATTCGTTAACTCATATGCCATGCAGGTTTCATAAGCAGATTCAAGCAATCCCGGACCCAGATGTCGATGCACTTCGATGGCTGCGCCAATAATTTTAGATGTTAACTCATTGATTCTCATTTTTCTCTGTGAAACTTCGTGCTTCTCTGTGCCCCTCTGTGTTCCATTTCTAAATAACGGCCGTTCCCTCCACCTCTATCAAAAACTCCGGCCGCGCCAGGCCATACACGCCAATCCAGGTTGTTGCGGGCGGATTTTCAGGAAAAAAGGCCTTCAATCCTTCGCTAACCGGCGCGGTCTTGTCCATCCACTCCTGCACGATGTAGATGCGTAGGGTGACAATGTCGGCCAGCGTGCCGCCGGCGATGGTAACGGCCGTTTCCACATTCCGCAAACTCTGCCACACCTGCGCCCGCAAATCATTCGCGCCGACGATGTTCTGGTGTTCATCCCAGGCCACCTGCCCGGAAAAGTACACCGTGCGGCTGCCCTGCGCCACCACAATTTGCGAAAAGCCAAATTGCAGGCTGTTAAAAAGAGACTCGGGATTAAGACTTGTTTTGCTCATAGTTGGGGGGAGGAGACTGGAGACTAGAGACTGGCGTTAGTCTCCAGTCTCTAGTCTCCCTTAAAATACCTTGCGCCAGTAATAACCTTTGTAGATTTCCGTAAAGCCGAGGCTGTTGTAGAGGGCATTGGCCGGGATCATGTCGCCGGTTTCTACCGTCACGTGGAGCGCGCCCATCGCCTTCAGGCGCAGCAGGCCTTCTTGCATCAGGGCCTTGCCCAGGCCGCGCTGCTGATGGTCAGGATGGGTGCAGACTGGCTCGAAGATGCCGCGCCGGTTCATCTCGTCCCAGGGCACGCCGACGTAGGCGGCAAAATCGCCTGCCGGCGTCACGGCAACCAGGTCCAGTTCCTGGCGGAAGCTGGGCGCATTGCGCGTAAACCATTGGTATTCAGCGGCCGTGTGGAAGTCGCGGCGGAAGGCCGCATTGAGCAAATCGGCGATTTTCT
>Ga0116151_10000643_pt1 | contig 32127 bp, 26 predicted proteins | sample AD_UKC117_MetaG_FD_89893 | JGI IMG/M metagenome (GOLD analysis project Ga0116151, IMG submission 89893) | Active sludge microbial communities of municipal wastewater-treating anaerobic digesters from Hong Kong - AD_UKC117_MetaG | ecosystem: Engineered > Bioreactor > Anaerobic > Digestate... | reverse complement strand
GGGCGGCAGCCTCTCAACCTCCTCCACGACGATCGGCTGTACCACACGCCGATCCTCATCACACAGCAGGACGAATAGCGTGCCGTCGTACCGATCTCGCATGGACACGAACAGATCGAGGACATCGTGGATCAGCTTGTCGTCGTCGAGGGGCAGCTCCTGCCAGCCCTTGGGGAGGTCTTCGAAACTCATGTTTCAACCCTTCACGATTTGGCTGACCGGGTCGATGACTCGCGGGGCTTCTGTGGATAGCCGGACCGCCCACGGGTAGAAGCCCCCAACCGAGGAGGTTCCGTGAACGACCAACCCAAGCCGGACGACAGGCACCAGCGCAAGTCGGCCGCCGAGCCGCCTGGCGACAGCCAGGTGACCAATCCGAACCGAGTGATCGGCGACGGTGACGAGATTGCCGAGGACAACGACTAGGTGTGGATCCGCCCACGAAGACGCCGCATTCACCGTTGAGTGCTGCACGGTTACCGATTCCAGAGCCCCAAATCCGTAACCGCGCGACAATCAACGTAAGTGCGGGGACGGTAACCCGAGGGGCCGTGGGCACCCTCACGTCGAGTGCTGCACGGTTACCGATCTCAGAGCCCCAAACCCGTAACCGCGCGACAATCAACTTAAGAGCGGGGACGGTAACCCGAGGGGCCGTGGGCACCCTCAAGTCGAGTGCTGCACGGTTACCGATCTGATAGCCCCAAACCCGCAACCACGCAACACTCAACACCGACTGGCAGTGCCCCGAAACCTGCCCGCTCCGTAGGGGGCCTCGATGCCAGACTGACCCCATGCCAATCAGGGACGATCTGCGAGCCGCGCTGACCGAGGCCATGCGCCGTCGCGACACCGCAGTCATCCCGCAGCTTCGGTCCGTGATCGCGGCGATCGACAACGGTGAAGCGGTGGCCGCCGTTCCTCTGTCGAACGAGGACTCCCCCATCGCAGGGTCGGTGAGCGGTCTGGGCACCGCAGAGGTCCCCCGCATCGAGTTGTCGGAGCAGGAGCAGGTCGCCATCTTCACAGCGGAGATGGCCGAACTGGCTCACCACGTCGATCGCCTCACCACACTGTGCCGTCGAGATGAGGCGGACGCCGCGCGCCGTGCCCTCAGCATCCTCGGTGGTGTGCTCGACGCTCAGGCATCGACGAAGATGTCGATCTCGAGTTCCTCCTCCGAGCAGGAGCGGTAACCGCTGAAGTCCTCCACGCCCTGGGCGCGGAGCACCTCCTCGTCCAGCCAGGTCCGGCCGGACCCCGGGTGTGCGCCGGAAAGGATGGCGTGGGCGGCCTCGGCCATGATGCGCGGTGAGCGGGAGCGACTCACCATGTCCTGTCCCCCGATCAGATTCACTGCGGCACTGGCGATCGTCGTGCGCGGCCACAGGCAATTCGCGGTGATCCCGGAATCCGCGAACTCGGCAGCAAGACCGAGCGTCACCACCGTCATCGCGTACTTGGACACCGTGTAAGCCACATGCGCATCGAGCCATCGCGGATCGAGGTTCAGGGGTGGCGACAGGGTCAGGATCTGCGCCCGGTCCGAACGCCGCAAACAGGCGAGCGCCGCCCTCGACAGCAGGAACGTGCCACGCGCGTTGACGTCCTGCATCAGGTCGTACTTCTTCATGGGGAGGCTGAGCGTGCCAGACAGGTCGATCGCACTGGCGTTGTTCACCACGATGTCGATCCCGCCGAAGTGCATCTCGGCAAGCGCAACCGCTCGATCGACGTCGTCCTCATTGCGCACGTCACCGGTCACCGGCAAGGCCTGGCCGCCAGCAGCCTCGATCTCGGCCGCGACTGAGTCGAGCGTCCCCGGCAGGGTTGGATGGGACTCCCGGGTCTTGGCCAACATGGTGATGTTGGCCCCGTCGGTGGCAAGCCTCAGCGCGATCTCCCGGCCTATCCCCCGCGTGCCCCCCGAGATGAGCACACTGGCGGATTCCAGGCTCACGGCATCTCCACGACCGGCTTGATGACCCGTCCGGACGCAGTGGCCGCGAGTGCCTCTTGGAGTGCATCGAAGGGGAAGACCTCGACCAGCCTCTCGATGGGGAAGCGACCCTGCCGCCACCAGTCGATCATCACCGGGATCAACTCCCGCGGTTGCGCATCACCTTCAATGACACCGGTGATGGTGCGGCCCAGCAGGATGTGGCCCTGATTCACGGTGACGGGATTCTCCAAGCCCTGCAATCCCAGAGTGGCCAGGGTTCCGCGCACCGCCAAGCACTCCAGTCCCTGCTGGATCACCACCTCAAGACCGACCGCGTCGATCGCAGCGTCCACGCCGGCCGGTTCCACGGCCATGACGTCCCACACGACGTCATCGGAGACACTGGCGTCGACGACGTGCGTGGCGCCGAGTTCACGCGCCAACTCCAGGCGATCGGCCGACAGGTCCACGGCGATGATGGTGCGGCACCCGGCCACGGCAGCGGCCATCACCGACGCCAACCCGACGGTGCCGATCCCGAACACCGCCACACTGTCCCTTTCGGTCAACTGCAGGACGTTGCGAACAGTCCCGGCGCCGGTGAGCAGACCGCATCCCAGCGGGCCGGCGAGTTCCAGTGGGAAGTCATCGGGCAGGGCCACGGCGTTGCGGGCAGCGGTGATCAGTTCGGTCGCGAAGGAGGACTGCCCGAAGAAGTTGCCGTGCACCTCCAACTCCCCCTGGCACATCGTCGTGGATCCGTCCAACCGCGTACCGAAGTAGTTCAGCGCGGCGAAGATCTCGCAATAGGCGGGATGCGCGGACATACAGGGTTCGCATTCACCACAGGAGGCGAAACTGACCGCCACACGGTCGCCCACGGCGAGGTCGACGACAGCGTCCCCGACCTCGACCACCGTCCCCGCACCCTCGTGACCCAGGACGGCAGGGTAGGGCAACGGCACCACCCCCGCGATCCCGCTGAGATCGGTGTGGCACACCCCTGAGGAGTGCACACGCACACGGATCTCGTCAGGTTCGAGGTCCCCAAGGTCCACCTCCTCGATCTCGAGCTCCTGCTCCGGTTCACGCAGCAGTGCCGCCCTGATCCTGCTCATCGGCCGTCCTCTGCGGGGGGCGTGCTGAGCACCACGTCGAAGATGTGGTTCTCCCGCTCCCCCGCCAGGTCCACGTGGATGAACTTCTGCTCGGTGTACTCGTCGAGGCTGCCGGGCCCCAACTCCCGCCCGAGACCGCTCTGCTTGTAGCCGCCGAACGGGTACTCACAACTGACCATGTGCCAGTCATTGATCCAGACCGTTCCGGATTCCAGCCTCTCCGCGACCTCCATCGCGGTGGCGATATCACGGCTCCACACGCCTGCGGACAACCCGTACTCGGTGTCGTTGGCGATCCGCACCGCTTCGTCGATCGTGTCGTAGCGCAGCACGCACAGGACGGGTCCGAAGATCTCCTCACGGGCGATCCGCATGTCGTTGGTCACGTCGGTGAAGACCGTGGGCTCCACCCAGAAGCCGGTCTCGTAGCCCGCACCGCGCAGTTGCTCACCGCCGAGCACCAGCGTGGCACCTTCCTTCACACCCAATTCGATGTAGTCGAGGACACGCTGCCGCTGCTCGGCGCTGATGAGCGGACCGACGTCGGTGTCGTGATCCTTGGGATCCCCGACGATGACGTCTTGTGCCCTCTTCACAAGGCCGGCCACGAAATCATCGTGGATGCTGCTGTGCACAAGCAGCCGCGTCCCCGACTCGCACGCCTGCCCGGTCTGCAGGAGGAACGCGAAGATCGAACCGTCGATGGCCACTTCAAGATCCGCGTCCGGCAGGACGATGTTGGGTCCCTTCCCACCAAGTTCCAGGGTCACCCGCTTGATGTTCCCCGCGGCCAGGGCCATCACCTGCTTGCCGACCTCGGTCGACCCCGTGAACGCCACTTTGCGAACATCCGGATGGGCCGCCAGGCGCGCGCCCACGACCTCGCCTGGCCCGGTGATGACGTTGAAGACACCTGCGGGTACACCTGCCCGGTGGGCAAGTTCCGCGACCGCCAGCATCGTCAGCGGGGTCTTCTCGTCGGTCTTCAGGACCACCGTGTTGCCAGCAGCCAAAGCTGGGCCGATCTTCCAGATCGCCAGCAGGAGGGGAAAGTTCCAGGGCACGATCGCTGCGCACACGCCGATGGGTTCCCTGCGCACCCGGCCCATGGCGGCCGTCGGGTAGAACAGCGTGGGGCCGCCCTCCTCGAACGGGTAGCGACGCGCCAGGTCCACGAAGTACTGCAGGTTCGATATCGCGTAGCCGACGTGGAAGCCGATCGCGGTGCGGATCGTGGACCCGTTCTCGGCGACGTGCAGGTCGGCGAGGCGATCCATGTCCTCGCCCATCAGGTCGACCAGGCGCTGAAGCACGTCGGCACGCTCGCCGGGTGGCAGCGACCGCCACTCGCCGCGCTCGTGCGCGGCACGAGCGGCCCGCACCGCGATGTCAGCGGATGCGAGGTCACCGCGCGCGACCTGCGCCACGACCTCCTCCGTGGCGGGATCGATGATGTCGTCGTACTCCGAAGATCCGACATGGCCACCATCGATGAACATCTCCCACCGCTGGGTCATCGGGCGGCGTCCTTCTGCGCGATGAGTTCCTTGTACACCGGGACCATCGGCTTGCTCAGCGGCACCATCTTCAGGATCTTGGTCACCGGGCCCTTGGCCCTGACCTGGCCCCGGGCCAGACCGACGGCGACGTTGTACTCACCGCGCCAGAACAGGTTGCCGTTGTCCGCCGACATGGCCATCCTGATGTCCGGCGTGATGTCACTGTCACCTTCGATGACCTCGACCCCGGTGGGGACCATGCGGACGGTGAACGCCGCATCGGGGTTCGTGTACTCCATCCGCAGTACGAGGTTGGCCTCCCGCACCTTCGGCCCCACCTCCGGGTGGTCGTTCGCGGCGAGGAACACGCCACCCAGGTACTTGTACACCTCGTCGGCGTCGGCGAAATATGCCATCGTGTCTTCTCCTTGGTCTCTTACTGCGAATCGGCGTACAGGTCGTCGATCACTCGCGCATACCTGTCCATGACGTTCTTGCGCTTGAGTTTCATCGTGGGCGTGAGTTCGTCGCCGCCGGGCACCCAGTCGTCGTGCAGGATCGTGAAGTCCTTGATCTGTTCCGGGCGTGTGAGGTCGGCGTTCGCCTTCGCGACGGCTGCGGCGACCACAGCCTGGATCTGCGGTGAGGTCATAGCCTCCGCCGGGTCGATCCCCTGCGACCCCGCCCACGCCCGACCATCTGGGGATCCAGCGTGATCAGCGCGACGAGGTAGTTGCGACCGTCCCCGACGGCCACCACCTGCCCGATCAAAGGACTCGCACCCTTGACCAGCGCCTCCACCCGGGCCGGAGCGATGTTCTTGCCGGCCGAGGTGATCAGGATCTCCTTCTTGCGGTCCACGATGGTCACGTAGCCGTCGTCATCGATCGTCCCCACATCCCCGGTGTGCAGCCACCCCTCGTCATCGATGGTGGCTGCGGTCAACTCCGGATCACCCCGGTAGCCGCGCATCACGCCCGGGCCCCGCAGGAGCAGCTCGCCGTCGGGCGCGGTCCGGATCTCGAAGCCCGGTAGCGCCGGACCCACCGTGCCGAGTTTGATATCTCCGGGTGGGTTCACGCACCCTGCGGCGCAACTCTCGGACATCCCCCACAGCTCCGAGACCGGGATCCCCAGTGCGTGGAAGAAGGCAAGCACCTCAACCGACGAGGGTGCGGCTCCGGCGTTGGCCACCGCCAACTGGTCCAACCCCACAGCGGCTCGCATCTTCGACAGCACCATCTCGTCGGCCATCTCGTATTCCGCCGCGAGATCCGCGGGCACCTCACCCTGCTGGGCGGCCTCGAAGCGTCGCCGTGCCACCTCCAGACCCCAGGTGAGCGCCCTCTTCTTCTGCTCGTCCGGCTCCCCCGCGACCATCGCCTGCATGCCGGCGCGCAGTTTCTCCCACGCCCGCGGCACGGCGAAGAACCACGTGGGATGGACATCCTGCAGGTAGGGCAGCAGCTGAGTGGCGTCCGGGCAGCACGTCGTGGTGTATCCCGAGGTCATCGGCAGGTAGTGACTGCAGCCACGTTCGGCCACGTGTGCCATGGGTAGCCACGACAGGACCCTCCCCTCGGCCGGGAACTCGATGGCACTCAGATAGCCGTTGAGGGTGGCGAGCATGTTGGCGTGTGTGACCTCGACGCCCTTCGGAGCGCCGGTCGTGCCGGACGTGTAGATGATGGTGAGCAGGTCGTCGGGCCCCACCGCCCTCCAGTGGGAGGCGAAGTCGAAGGCCGGATCGCGGCGGGACAGATACGTCGACAAACCCTCCCCGAAGACCGGTTCTTCCTCGTCGACCACCACGACGTCGATGCCCACGGTCTGCGCAGCCGCACCCACCGCGGGCAGGAACGCAACCTCGGTGAAGATCACCCGGCACCCGGAGTTCGCGATCAGGGTTTCGATCAACGAGGCCGGCGACGTGTTGTAGACCGAGAAGGGCGCTGCACCGAGATGCATCGCCGCACTGTCAATCACATGGAACTCGGGACGGTTCGTGAGCATGACGCCTACCGTGTCCCCGCGCGCGACGCCGTGGGCGGTCATCGCGGCAGCCATCTCCTCGACCCGCTGCGCGTATTCCGACCAGGTCCAGGTCACCGTGTCGCCCAGCGTCCGGATCGCGACCCTATCGCCCGCCTTCGCAGCGGTGTGCTGGAACACCTCGGCAACGCTGTTCGCGCTCACTTGACCTACACGTTCATTCACGCCCATCCTCCTCGTCCGGATGGCTCAACATAACTGATGTTATGGTTTCCCATCAAGTGAATGGACGACATGCCGATGAATCAGCCCAACACCCTGCTTCAGCCCGACTGCCTGGCCGACCGGGTGGCCCTCGTCACCGGCGGCGGGTCGGGGATCGGTCGCGCGACGGTGTTGGCACTGGCCGGGCTCGGCGCCCGGGTGGTCGTCCTGGGGCGGCGTGCCGAACCCCTCGCCGAAACCTGCGCCGAGGCAGGCAGCGACTCCGCAGGCGCCCCCCGGATCACGGCAGTGCCGTGTGACCTCCGGGAGTTCGACCACGTCGACAGCGCCCTGGACCGGGTCATGGCCGAACACGGCCGGATCGACCTGCTTGTGAACAACGCCGGCGGCCAGTTCCGGGCGACGGCCGAAGACCTCAGCGCGAACGGATTCCGCGCGGTGACGCGGCTCAATCTCGAGGCCCCCTGGTACTTGACCACCCAGGTGGCCGCCCGCAGCATGATCCCCCAGCGCAGCGGGAAGGTCGTGAGCATCACCATGACCCCCCGGCGCGGCATGCCGGGCATGGCGCACTCGTCGGCCGCCCGGGCCGGGGTGGAGAGCCTCACACGGACACTGGCCATGGAATGGGCGCGCTACGGGATCCGCCTGAACGCCGTGGCACCGGGCATCGTGCACACGCAGGCCTGGGAACGATACGGACTCGATCCCGATCAGGTCGGCAAGGTGGTTCCGTTGGGCCGTCTGCAGCGACCGGCGGAGGTGGCCGCGCTCATCGCCTTCCTGATGTCACCGGCCGGGGACTACATCACCGGCACGACGCTGGTCGCCGACGGCGGCATCGACCTGGCGGGACCGGCCCCGGTTCCGACCGCCACGCCCTCGGCTTAAGGTCATGGACATGGCAGACACCAGCGTCACCGCGCCTGCCACAGCACGCGCGCGACGAGCCACCCGGCGCGACTTCGTCGACTGCGCCTTCGAGATCCTGGCGGAGTCCGGACACAAGGGCCTCACGATCCATGAACTGTGCCGCAAGGTGGGCGTGTCGACGGGATCCTTCTACCACCACTTCGCCAACTGGGACGAGTTCGTCGCGGCCCTGCTGACCCAGTGGGAGGGCGATCAGGCGCAACAGATGGTCGAGGCTGCCACAGCGACGTCGAACCTTCGACGCATCGAGATCGCCCGCGACCTGGCCTCGATGTACCAGCACGGCGCCGAGGCGGCGATCCGCGCCTGGAGCCTGTCGAACGCACAGGTGCGCATCGCACAGGAGCACGTGGACGATGAGCGCCGGCGACACCTCGTGAGCCTGCTGCGCCGATCCGGGGTCGCCGATGACCGGGCGGACCTGTTGGCCAGCGTCGGCCTGGCGATCCTTGTCGGCCTACAACAACTCGAGGGCGGCGCCGACAAGATCCCCGACGCCATGCACATGTATCAGTCGTTGGTCCTCGCGGCGATCGACTCACACGACAGCGTCGGCGAGCCCGACGGCGTGTCGAACTGACGGCGCGTGCAGAAGTGGCAACCGAGCACGTCGCCTCACAGAACGACGCAGTCGCGCCCTCCACCCTTCGCTGAATACAGCGCCTGGTCAGCCTTCCCGATCACGGAGTCCGCGTCATCACCATCGGTCGCGAGGCCGACCCCGATGCTCATGGTGATGAGCAGTTCCCTACCGTCGACGTCCGTCGGGCGACTCACCGCCGCCCGTATGCACTCGGCGATCCCGGCCACCTCCAGCGGATCTGCACAGGACGGCAGGAAGACCAGGTACTCGTCCCCGCCGATCCTGCCCACCACGGCGTCCTGCGGAACGCACCCTTCGATCTTCCTGGCCACTGTCACCAACAACGCATCGCCCACGGCATGACCGTGCCGGTCGTTGATGGGCTTGAAGTCGTCGAGATCGCAGTAAAGAACTGCGCGACAGGCACCTCCTCGCCCGGTCCGCGCCAGCCCTTCCTGGATCTGCTCGAGAACGGCACGCCGGTTCCAGAGTTCGGTGAGCGGGTCCTTCAGGGCGAGCACCTCGAGGGACTCCTGAGCCGACCGCGTCTGCGTCACGTCCAGGAACTGCGCCACGAAGCTGGTGTCGCGACCACCCTCGTCCTTCACCGATGCCAGCGCGTTCTGCACCCACACCGCCGTTCCGTCGGCATCGACCAGACGCTTCTCCCGAGTCACGGATCCGACACTGCCGCTGTGCAGCAGGTTCCACATCTCCAGGTCGACAGTGCGATCACCTTCGTGGGTCAGCGCCGTGATGCTGGTACCCAACAGCGAATCCTCCGTGCGCTTGAGCATCCGGCACAACGCGCCGTTGACCTGAAGGAACGCCCCTGTGCGCGTGATCAGGGCCATCCCGATGGGGGTGGCGCGCATCGCGGCCCGGAAGCGCTCCTCGCTGTGCTGCAACTCGATCTCGGCGCGCACCTCGGCGTCCATGTCCCGCAGTCGCACGATCCGGACCAGGCGCCCGGTGGAGTCCCACACCGAACTCGCCGTCGCGTGTACCCACAGTCGATGGCCACTGCGCTGCCGGACCCGGAACCTGCCGGTCGCCTCGGTGCCCTCTTCGGCACTGCGATCGAGCGCCGCCGCGATGATCGCCTGGTCCTGCGTGGACACGAACTCGGTCATTGATCGCCCGACCACTTCGTCGCGATCCCATCCGAACGTGGCACCCACCGACGGCGAGGCCCACTCGATCTCACCGTCACCAGCGACCTGCAAGACGACGTCCGAGGTGTATTCGGCCAGCATCCGGTACTGCTCGCGGGAGTCGGCGAGTTCCTCGCGGTTGCGCACCAACTCCGTGATGTCCAGTATCTGCGCGATGAGATAGATGACCTGCCCCTGATCGTCACGCACACCGGCCACGGACAGATCACCCCAGACCACCCGTCCGTCGGGGCGGAGGAACCGCTTCGACAGGCGGTAGGAGTCGCGGACGCCGGCCAGCACGTCGGACACCAGGGCCATGTCCACACCGAGGTCATGGGGGTGCGTCAGGGCTTGCCACGTCGTGTTCAGCAGCGTCTGTTCGTCGCGGCCGAGGAATTCGCACATCGCCGGATTGACCCGCAGCAAATGCCCCTGCGGGCTGGCCAGATTCATCGCCACCGGTGCATGGTTCATGACCAATTGCAGGCTCTGGTCCCGGAACGGGTCGAACTGATCCGACACCACAGCCCGTTGCTCAGGTACGCGCACACCACCCCGTATGGCCTGCCCGAGATGGGTCTCCATATCTGTGGTGTCGGCACCTGATGCGAAATCTTGACCTTTGTGTACTGAATCCAATTCTGGACTTTGTCCACTTTTCGGGATAGTGTCTCGGCATGCGTCAAGACCTCGGCAGCGTGCTACGGCACAGCGGTCTGCAGGTGACGGCGCAGCGGCTGGCGGTGTTCCGCGCGGTGGCCCAGACCCCCCACATCACCGCCGACGGCGTCACCGAGTCCGTGCGCGGTGAACTGGGCACCATCTCGCGCCAGTCCGTGTACGACGCCCTCGGAGTCCTGGTCGACAAGGGCATCATCCGCCGGATCCAGCCGGCGGGCTCCCCCGCCCGCTACGAGGATCGCGTGGGCGACAACCACCACCACCTGATCTGCCGCTCCTGTGAGCGTCTCATCGACATCGATTGTGCGGTCGGCGAGATGCCCTGCCTGATCCCCGACGACGACCACGGCTTCACCCTCGACGAGGCCGAAGTCATCTACTGGGGCACGTGCCCGGACTGCACCACCACCAACGTCAACTGACCGCCACAACCAACTATCAGGAGGATCCCGTTGTCTGAAGATGTCGCAAGCACCGGCAAGTGCCCGGTCGTCCACCACCGTCCAGTGTCGAACCGGGACTGGTGGCCGGAGTCCCTCGACCTGTCGGTCCTCACGCAGAACTCCCCGAAGATGGACCCGATGGGCGAGTCGTTCGACTACGCCGCGGAATTCGAGAGTCTGGATCTTGCCGCGGTCAAGCAGGACATCGCGGACGTCATGACCACCTCTCAGGACTGGTGGCCCGCGGATTACGGCAACTACGGTCCGCTGTTCATCCGCATGGCTTGGCACAGCGCCGGCACCTACCGGATCAGCGACGGCCGCGGTGGCGCCGGCAACGGTGATCAGCGGTTCGCCCCTCTGAACAGCTGGCCCGACAACGCCAACCTCGACAAGGCCCGCCGCCTGCTGTGGCCGGTCAAGAAGAAGTACGGCAAGAAGTTGTCCTGGGCTGACCTGATGGTCCTGGCCGGCAACGTCGCGCTGGAGACCATGGGTTTCCAGACCTACGGCTTCGGCGGCGGTCGCGAGGACGTCTGGGAGCCGACCCAGGTCAACTGGGGCAACGAGAGCACCTGGCTGGGCGACGAACGTTACAGCGGCGAACGCGACCTGGACAACCCTCTCGCGGCCGTCCAGATGGGCCTCATCTACGTCAACCCCGAGGGCCCCAACGGGGAGCCCAGTGCGCTGGCAGCCGCTCGTGACATCCGCGAGACCTTCGCCCGGATGGCGATGAACGACGAGGAGACCGTCGCTCTGATCGCAGGTGGCCACACATTCGGCAAGAACCACGGCGCGGCCGTTCCCGACGACCACGTCGGCCCCGAACCCGAGGCCGCCCCGCTGCAGGAGATGGGCCTCGGCTGGCAGAACAGCTATGGCACCGGCAACGGCGACGACACCATCACCAGTGGGCTGGAGGGCGCCTGGACGCCGACCCCGACGACCTGGGACAACGGCTATTTCGAGACGCTGTTCGGCTACGAGTGGGACCTGACGAAGAGCCCTGCCGGCGCCTGGCAGTGGGTGCCCACAGACCCGGCGGCCAAGACCACCGTCCCGGACCCGCACGACCCGTCGAAGACGCACGCCCCGGTCATGCTGACCACCGACCTCGCGCTGCGCATGGACCCGATCTACGAGCCCATCTCCCGTCGGTTCCTCGAGAACCCGCAGGAATTCGCGCAGGCCTTCGCCAAGGCGTGGTTCAAGCTCACCCACCGCGACATGGGCCCGATCGCGCGCTACCGCGGTCCGGAGGTGCCGACCGAGCCGCTGATCTGGCAGGACCCCGTGCCGCCGGTGACCGGTGAGCTCGTCGACGACGCGGACATCGCGAGCCTGAAGCAGAAGGTGCTCGCCTCAGGCCTGAGCGTCTCGCAACTCGTCTCGACGGCCTGGGCGTCGGCTTCGACGTTCCGTTCCTCGGACAAGCGTGGCGGGGCCAACGGCGCCCGAGTGCGCTTGGCGCCCCAGAACGACTGGGAGGTCAACAACCCCGCCCAGTTGTCGCAGGTGCTCGCCACTCTGGAGGGCATCCAGCAGGAGTTCAACGCCGGACCCAAGCAGGTGTCCATGGCCGACCTCATCGTCCTGGCCGGATGTGCCGGTGTCGAGCAGGCGGCGAAGGCCGCCGGCGTGGACATCACCGTGCCGTTCACCCCTGGACGCACCGACGCGACCGCGGAGATGACCGATGCGGAATCCTTCGCCGTCCTCGAGCCGAAGGCGGACGGTTTCCGCAACTACCTCGCGAAGGGCAGTGACCTGCCGGCCGAGGCGCTCCTGGTGGACAAGGCGAACCTGTTGTCACTGACCGCACCGGAGATGACCGTTCTGGTGGCGGGCATGCGTGCCTTGGGCGCCAACCACGACGGATCGGACCTCGGTGTGCTCACCGACCGTGCGGGTGTCCTGACCAGCGACTTCGTCGTCAACCTGCTGGACATGGGCACGACGTGGCAGCCGGCAACGGACACCGAGGAGGTCTTCGAGGGCCGCGACCGGGAGACCGGCGAGCTCAAGTGGACCGCCAGCCGAGTGGATCTGGTGTTCGGTTCGAACTCCATTCTGCGTTCTCTGGCCGAGGTCTACGCCAGCGACGACGCGCAGCAGAAGTTCGTGGAGGACTTCGTGGCCGCGTGGGACAAGGTCATGATGCTGGACCGTTTCGAACTGGCCTGATCGCAAAGCAGCGGCGCACTCCCCCGAGGGGTGCGCCGCTGTTCTCATGGGAGCAGACAGTCCTGCAGATCAGCCAGGCTTCGCGTCACGTGCGCGCATAGCCGGTCCGGATCGGCGATCAGGGTCGCGTCGGTCAGCAGCCCGACCCGCACGCCACCGTCGTAGGAGAACATCGACACGCCCAGACCGACGTCGGAGGCCCCGGGCACCCATCCGATGATGCCGGCGACCGCGGTGCCGGCCAGATGCACGGTGGCCCGTGGCCCGGGAACATTGCTGACGGTGGCCACGACCTTGCCGCTGAACACACGCGTCGAAAGGTCCTCGATGGGCCCGGGAAGCACACCGATCGCGACCAGAGTGAGGTATGCGACCACAGCCTCCGGAGAGCCCTTGAGTTCCGCCACGATGTCGTGCATGCGTGCGAGGCGTTCGTGCGGCGCCATCTCACCGGTCGGCAAGGTCACGATGTACTCGCCGAACACGTTGCCGAGATCGGCGGTCAAGGGCTGGTCCAGCGGGCGGAGGTTGACCGGCACCATCACCCGCACCGATTCCAGTGGCGTGCCCTCTTCGGCGAGGTACCGGCCCAACGCATCGGCCAGGCTCGACAGCAGGACGTCGTTGATCGTCACCCCCGCCGCACGACTCACGGCCTTGACGTCGGCCAGCGGCCAAGGGTCGGTCCACCGCACGTCCTTGGCGCATCCCACCCCACCGGCCAGTGCACTGCGGGGCTTCTGCGGGATGGTCGCCAGATGCAGCAGCCGACGTGTCCCCCGCACGGCGGCGGTGGTCGCGTCGACCACACGGGACGGGTGCCGTAATGCCCGGATGCCCTCGGAGGCCGCCGATCTCGACAACTCCACGGCCAGACCCACCGGGCCGGACGCGGACTTCGCTTCGACGAACCCGGCATGCGTGTCGTCCGTCGACGTGAGCGACAGCAGCACCCTGGTCAGCGTGATCCCGTCGGCGATGCTGTGGTGCATGCGGAACAGCACCGCCGAACCGCTGCCAAAACCGTCGATGCAGTGCACCTGCCACATCGGATGTGCGGGGTCGATTGGGTCCGGGATCTGCGACGCGACGTACTCCTCCAGGGCCCGTCGATCCCCCTGTCCGGCCAGCGTGTGGAACACGACGTGCCGGTCGAGGTCGAAGTCCTGGTCGACCTCCCAGCCGGCCCGCCCCAGTGGGACACCTGCTGCCACGGGGTGCTCCCGGAACTTCGGGAAACGGTCGAGCATGCCCTGAGCCACATCGGATCGCACCACGTCCCAGTCCAGTGGCTCGTCGGTCCACATGAGCGCGTGGACCATCATCAGGTTCTCCGGGGAGTCCATGCGGTACCAGGCATGGTCCACCGGGGACATTGCGCGCACGCCGACTCACCTCCATGCGCGAGGTTACTCGCGCAGACGGATAGACGGGGTGCTCGCGGGGATCCGCCTGCTGCTCGGGACACCTGGAGCGCCCCACACGGCGGGCTTCGGCTTCTGGACTCGAACACGTTTGTGACGAAGGTGCGATGGTCGCGAGGTGGTTTGTCACGTTGTTGTCGGGCAGCGCGGGGTCGGATCCCGCAACATCGCAACAATGCCGCCCCACCCGCGCACAACAACGCCACAAAGGGGTCCGTCAGCATCTTGGTAGCGTCTCAACGCGTGGCCCGGACCGACTTCCCGCACGGCGACGACTTCGCGACAGGCTGCGGCAGCCCCGTCCCGCTAGAGTTCTCGACATGACCCCGGAACAGGCGCAGTACTTCGCCCAGCGCTTCGAGGCCGTCGTGGGCAACGTGGAGAGGTTCATCCAGGGCAAGGACGACGTCGTGCGCCTGGCACTGATCTCCTTGCTGGCCGAGGGTCACCTGCTGATGGAGGACGTTCCCGGTGTCGGGAAGACGTCGCTGGCCAGGTCGCTGTCGGCATCGCTGGGACTCAGCGGAAGTCGCATCCAGTTCACCCCCGACCTGCTTCCTTCCGACGTCACCGGTGTCACCGTGTTCCACCAGAGCAAGGACGCCTTCGAGTTCCACCCTGGTCCGGTGTTCGCGAACATCGTGCTCGCCGACGAGATCAACCGGGCATCGCCGAAGACGCAGTCGGCGATGCTGGAGGTGATGGCCGAACGCACGGTCACCGTCGACGGACGCAGTCATCCCGTGCCCAGGCCGTTCCTCGTGATCGCCACCCAGAACCCCGTGGACATGGATGGAACGTATCCGCTGCCAGAAGCACAGTTGGACCGGTTCATGATGCGGATCTCCGTGGGATACCCCAACCCGGCGGCGGAGACCCAGATCCTGAAGAACGCCCACGAGGGCCATCGCCTCGAAGACCTGCGGGCCGTGTCGAGCATGGACGAGGTCACCGGCATGATCAAGGCCGCCGGTGGGGTGCACATCGCCGACAGCGTGCTCACCTACATCGTGGGCCTGATCACCGCCACGCGGAACTCACCGGGCGTGCGCCTGGGCTCCAGCCCGCGTGGGGGTCTGGCGCTCATGGCCACCGCCCGGGTCCGAGCCGCCTCGCGCGGCCGGCACTACGTCACCCCGGAGGATGTGGGCGCGCTGATCCAACCCGTGCTCGCGCACCGCCTCGTGCTCTCTCCCGAGGCGATCGCAGGTGGTGCCACGGCCGAACAGATCCTCAGCGAGGCCACCCGCGGGGTGCCGGTACCGCAAGGCTGATCCATGGCCGACACGACCACCGAACCGGTCGCCGTCACCGGGGACGAACCGGAGTCGGTGCGGGAGGTCTCCGCTCGCACCAAAGGCCTGCTGATCAGCGTGCCCATCCTTGTGGGTCTGGGCTTCATGTTGGGCTATCCGGCGGTCATCGCGCTGGCCGCCGCCCCCCTGCTGCTGGTCGCGATCGCCTTGTTCATGGTCGGGCGCCGACCCGGCGGGAACCTGCGTCGTGCCGTCGAACCCTCTCAACTGACACGCGGCGAGACCGCCACCGCACTGATCACGAGCGTGAACACCCGCGTGACCCCCACCGGGGTCGTCGAGGCGCTTGACAGTATCGGTGGCCAGCCCGTCGAGGTACTCATCCCGCCCGTTCCACCGCGCCGCGAGGTCACGGTGTCCTACCGTTTCGTACCCCTGCGCCGCGGGGAACTCCACCTCGGCCCGGTCACCTTGGAGCGGCGCGATCCCTGGGGGCTGTTCGTGCGTCGGGCAACCGCATCGGCGGAACTTACCGTCCTGGTCCACCCGCGTGTGCTGCCCGTCGAGGTGGCGCTGGCCGGCAACCGCATCGGCCAGGAAGGCGGCACGGCGGATCGCGACGTCCTGGGCTCCAACCAGTTCCACACGCTGCGCGAATACGTCGTCGGTGACGAACTGCGCCAGATCCACTGGCGCAGTTCTGCGCGCGTGGGCAAGTTGATGGTCAAACAACTGGTCGACAACCCCCTACCGCGCGCTCTGGTCGTGCTGGACAACGACATCCGCTCCTACCGCCGTTCGCAGGACTTCGAGGAGGCCGTCGATGCCGCCGCTTCCATCGGCAGTGCGATCGTGCAGGCCGGGTTGCCCGTGTCCCTGCGCACCACCGGCGAGGATGCGGGCGTCGAGGTCCTGCGCGTCGACGACCTGACTCGGCTGCTGGACGCCTTGGCCCTCAGCGACCCGCGTGAACTCAAGGTGTCGCCGCCAGCCTTGCGGCAGGTTCTGCTGGCCACCCGCTCGACGTCGTTCTTCCTCGTCACCGGCCCGAACACCGGCCTGCTCCCCAGTGCCATCGCTGCCCTGGGCCTGGTCGGCGAGGGCACCGTCGTACGGATCGGGCAGGAAGGCGGGCTCAGCCGTCCCCGGCGTGGACTGGTCTTCCGCGACGCGATGCGCTGCGACGACCTGGTGTCCCAGGGGCCGACATGACACGTATGGACGTGGTCCGGCGGACCGTCGCGGTGGGGATCATGTGCCTGGGCGCCACGGCGGTGTTCATCCGCCTCTTCGGCTACATCCCCGTGTTCAGCCGGCTGTATCCGGTGATCATCCTGTGCTGCGTCGGCTACGCGCTGGGAACCGCGGGCGGACAGCGCGTACAGCGGGGGCTCGGTGCACTGGTGGGCCTTCTGACCACGGTGATCGCCAGCGTCGTGCTCGGCGCGATGACGATCCAGAACCAGGACGGGAACGTCGGTCTATCCAGCTTCTTCGGCGGGCTGGTCGAGGGCTTCGGCATCATCATCCGTGCCGTGGTGCCCGCACCGGTCAATGCCGAGACCATCACGGCGGCCATGCTGCTGACGGCCTACGGCACCCTCGTCGCCTGTCTGCTCGTGACCACGTTCGTCCCCGCAGCAAGCCTGGTTCCCGCATCGGTCATCTTCATCGTCGGCCTGATGCTGTCGCAGGGATCAGCCCTTCCACCCATCCCTTTCGCGGCCGTATTCATCGCAGCGGTGGTCGCTGCGCTGGCGCTCATGCCGGCGGCCAAGCAGCAGAACCGGATCGAGGACGGCGCGGAATTCGCTGATGTGGAGACCGCGAAGCGGCCGGGGCGCCCACTTCGGGTGGGCATGGTCTCGATGGCAGCGCTGCTCGTCGCGGTGGTGGCCGCTGCGCTGGGCCCGATGGCACAGATCGGCTCGATCCGGCCACCCTTCGACCCCCACCAGAAGGACAATTTCCGGCCCGACACCGACCTCGACGGTGACGATGTGGTGTCGCTGGCGACCAAGTGGCAGACGCTGCGGCGGGAGGACCCGTTCGAAGTCTTCACCGTGACCGGACCGGAGATCCCGGGCGCGGTGAACTGGGCGATCAACGCCAAGTACGACGGCGTGACGTGGAGCAGCCTCACCACCTTCGATCAGATCGGCGAGGACGGCATCCCGTACGAGGGGCCCAAACCGCGCTTCACCATCGATGGCAGTACCGGCTTCGAAACCGGTGAGTTGCTGCCTGGACCGTGGTTGCCCGCGTCATACCGACCGACCAATGTCACCGGGCAGGTCGCCCGCGCTGATCGCGAAGCGACGATCGTCGCCGGTGACGACAAGGGGGCGGGCAAGACCTACCAGGTGGACTTCCGCGCCTTGGCGATGCGCTCACTGGCACCTCTGGCCACGGTGCGGCCGGTCGACCGCCCCGAGTTCGGCACGCTGCGGGAGTTGCCGGCCGGCTTCCCGCTCGAACTGCGCTACTTCGCGCAGAGCGCGATGTCCACCCAGTCGACGCCGTACGCCAAGCTCGAGGCGCTGGCCGACGTGCTGTCCGCCCCGCCGTACCAAGAGGCCAACGACTCCATCGACAACGCTTTGGATGTGGCCTCGTTGACCGATCTGGTCATCACCAGCAAGGAGGGGACACAAGCGCAGTACGCAACGGCCTTCGCGTTGATGGCGCGCAGTCAGGGATACCCGACGAGGCTGGTCGTGGGCTTCTCCACGCGCGGCAAGGCCGCAACCAGGACGGTGAAATCCACCGATGTCCTGGTGTATCCGGAAGTGGAACTCACCAAGGTGGGATGGGTGCCGTTCGCTCCGGGACCGCGGGATCTTGCCCGTGGCGTCCCGGTCGTGCAGCGCTTCAAGCCGCCCAAGCAGGACAAGCCTCCCAAGGAGAGCCCCTCACCGACACCGACCGAGGAACCCACGCCGACGCCGAGTCCGACGAAGGAACCGGAACAGACCGAGACCCGGTCGTTGACCGCACTGGTCCTGCCGGTGGCCGGCCTCCTACTTGTAGTCGGCTGGCCCGTGCTGGTGGCGTGGCGCCGCCGCCGGGTGCGGGGACGCTACTGCACAGGCGATCCGGACGAACGGGTCGAAGGCGCGTGGCGATACGTTCGCACCACCCGCAAGCGCCTCGGTCAAGCACTTGCCGACACCTCCTCGCCAGCGGCGTATGCCGCGGATCCGGCCACCGAGCGCGGCTTGTCGTCGCTGGCCGCCATGACGGAGACCGCGATGTACGCCCCGGAGCAACTGACGGACTCCGATGCCGACCAGGCGTGGACACTGGCAGATGGCGTGGTGGCGGCAGCGGTGAAGCACGCGTCATGGTCACGCAAGCTGCGCTGGTGGCTGCTGCCCCAGCGGCGTTGACCTGTGGCGGTCACGTGCTACCCGACCTAGCCTTGGACACATGCACAGCAGCCCGGCCGACGACCAGACCCCGTACCCGCGGCAGAAGAGCGAGGAGCAGTGGCGCGCGCACTTGACGCCGCAGGAGTACCACGTGCTGCGGGAAGCGGGCACCGAGCGGGCATTCACCGGCGAATACACGGCTACGGAGACGGCGGGGGTGTATTCGTGCCGTGCGTGTGGCGAGGAGTTGTTCCGTTCCAGTGAGAAGTTCCACTCCGGCTGCGGATGGCCGTCGTTCTTCTCGCCCCTCGCAGGCGACCGGATCATCGAGATCGAGGACCGTTCCCTGGGCATGATCCGCACCGAGGTCAGGTGCGCGTCATGCGGCTCCCACCTCGGACACGTCTTCGCAGGCGAGGGCTACAACACCCCCACCGACTTGCGCTACTGCCTCAACTCCGTGTCGCTACGCCTGGAGCCCACCGACTGACCGGCCGAAGCTGCACCGCACACAGCGGCGGGCGGTCAGGGCAGACGCTCCACAAGGTCTGCCAGTTCCCAGCGCCGACCGGTGTAGAACGGGATCTCCTCCCGCACGTGCATCCGTGCTCGCGACCCTCGCAGATGTCGCATGAGATCCACGATGCGGTGCAGTTCGTCGGCCTCGAAGGCAAGGATCCATTCGTAGTCGGACAATGCGAACGACGCGACTGTGTTCGCGCGCACATCCGGGTAGCCCCGGGCCATCTGCCCATGTTCTTTGAGCAGTTCCCGGCGTTCCTCGTCGGCCAACAGGTACCACTCGTAGCTGCGCACGAAGGGATACACGCACAGGTAGTCGTGGGCGACCTCGTCGGCCATGAACGCCGGGACGTGGGACTTGTTGAACTCCGCTGGCCTGTGCAGCGCCTGCACCGACCACACCGGCTGCAGACACCGGCCGAACGCAGTCGAACGCAGGGCGTGGTAGGCCGACTGCAATGTCTCGCTCTCGTCGCTGTGCCACCACACCATGACGTCGGCATCCGCACGCAGTCCACCCACGTCGTACCAACCACGGGTCACGAGGTCGCCCTTGACCGCCTCCAGCGCGGTCTCGACCTCCTCGTGCAGGTCGATCCGGCGGGTGCCCAGCGACGAATCGACCGCGAACACCGAGATCTGCATGTAGCGGATCGTGTCATTGATGCGGCGGGCCGCGGCCGCCTTACTCTCAGCCATGGGCCCATTCTCGCCTTTCTGCCAGTTGCTGCAGCACGGTGCTCACCGCAGCCTGCGACGAGCCGATGCAGGCCGCGATCCCCACACCTTCGTACGCTGCACCGCACACGGCCAGACCCGGCGTGTTGAGCAGCCACTCCCGGGCATCGGCCACGCGCGTGCGGTGCCCCACGGCGTACTGCGGGAGCCCCTGCGGCCATCGGGTCACGGATTCGATCGCCGGCCTTCGGGGCAGGCCGATCATCTCGGAGAGGTCGTCGGCTGCCAGGCGGACGAGTTGAGCGTCAGACGCCTCCACCGCCAGTGGATCGCCTGCCCGGCCGAGCGAGGCGCGCAGGATGAACAATCCGTCGTCGGCGTGGCTGCGGGCCTGCTGACCGAGCCAGTTCCACTTCAGGCTGGAGTACGTCACGCCCTTCACAGCCCTGCCCTCCACTGGTGGTACGAGGAACCCACTGCCGCTCAAGTGACGGGCTTCGTTCGCCGCATAGCCGAGGGTCACCACAGCGACATCGGCGTACTCGATCCCCCGCAACTCGTCGGCCGCGGCGCTGTTCACGGTGTCCAGCAACTCTGCGGTCACGTTGGCCGGGGTGGCGAACAGCACCGCGTCGGCGGTGTGGGTCGCATAACGGCCGCGACCGTTCCCGGCCACGACGTCCCACGCGTGCCCGCGGGCCCGCACCTGCTGCACCGGCGACGTGGTCCGCAGCGTGACACCCCGCTCACGCAGAGCACTCACCAACGTGGCGGGCATGGCGCCCACACCACCCTCAAGTCCCACGAAGATCGGACCCTTGCGCGGTCCCATCGTCTTGCGGCCGTCGGACAGCACGGACGCAGCCGATGCGATGGCTGAGCGCCGCTGCGTCGCGGCGCGGTACAACGCGGGCACGGTCATCTGCAGGCTGAGCGACTCCGAGCGCCCGGCGTAGACACCGCCCAGCATCGGCTCGACAAGGCGCGCGGTCACTTCTCCACCCAGGCGGGTGGAGACGTAGTCCCCCACAGAGACATCGCCGTGCAGCACAGTGCGTGGCAGCAGATGGTCCAACGGGATCCGCAACAGTGCCGGCACGGACAGAATGCCGCTGGCGGCCAACTTGCGCAGGTCGGTGGGGACCCCTGTCAGCAAGCCGCGCGGGATGGGCCGCAGTCGACCACGGCTGTAGATGGCGGCTTGCGTGGTGGCCGCCGGCACCGTCTCGAGGCCGAGTTCCCTGCACAGCGCGACGGCTTCCGGGCGAGCGGCCAGCAGGGCCTCCGCACCGGTGTCCGTCGGCACCCCGCCGAAACTCTGCACAGCCAACTTGCCTCCGAAGCGCGGGGAGGATTCCAGCACCGTCACCGACGCTCTGGGCCCGTTCGGACCCTGCGTCAGGTACCAGGCCGCAGCCAATCCACTGATCCCACCGCCCACCACGATCACGTGCGGCAGCGCCATCAAGCCACCCCCTCGAAAGACTCGCCGAACTCCTGCACGGCCCGCACTGCGGCAGTGACATTGTCCGCAGGTGTGTCGGGCAGGACTCCGTGCCCGAGATTGAACACGTGGCCCCGAAGAGCACGTCCGGCGGCCAGCACGCGGCGCACCTCGGCCTCGATGGTGTCAGCGTCGGTGAGCAGTACCGCCGGATCGAGGTTCCCCTGCAGGGGCAGCTGTGAGCGGATGGCCGCCGGCACGGCGTCCAGATCGACGCGGAAGTCCACGCCGAGCACATCACAACCAGCGCCGGCCATGTCCGATGCCAGATGGTTCGCCCCGACCCCGAAGTGCACGCGTGGCACACCGAGGTCGGCGACCTGCTCGAAGACCCGCATCGTGTGCGGGAGGACGTGCTGGCGGTACAGGCGCGCGGGCAACGCGCCCACCCAGGAGTCGAACAGTTGCATCGCGCTGGCACCCGCTGTGATCTGTACCCGCAGGAACTCCGACGCGAGGTCCGCCAGTTTGCCCAGCAATCCCGCGAACATCTCGGGCTGGCGGATCATCATCGCTTTGGTCTTCGGCAGGTCCCTCGAGGGGCCGCCTTCGATGAGGTAGCTGGCCACTGTGAAGGGCGCGCCCGCGAACCCGATGAGCGGGGTGCTGCCCAATTGCGCCACGGTCTGCCGCACACCTTCGGCGACGGCATCGAACATCTCCGGCGCAGGCTGCGGCAGACGATCAAGGTCGGTCACCTCCGCGAACGGGTCGGCGACCACCGGCCCGACGCCCGGGGTGATGACAACGTCCACACCCGCGCACTTCACCGGGACCACGATGTCGCTGAAAAAGATGGCCGCGTCGACCCCATGACGGCGAACGGGCTGCAAGGTGATCTCGGCGGCCAGGCTCGGGTCAAGGCAGGTATCGAGCATCGGGATTCCGGCGCGCACCTCGCGGTACTCCGGAAGCGAACGACCGGCCTGCCGCATGAACCAGACCGGCGGGCGGTCCACGGACTGCGCTCGCATGGCGCGCACCAGGCGACTGTTGGCGGTGTCGGCGACCCACCAGGGGTGCTCGGGAGGCAACGTCACCCTCCGATCGTGGCATGGCCGCGCTATTGCCGCTGTCGCACCTGCCTGATCCCCGCCTTCGGAGACTGTCATCGCTGCAGAGGCCGACGATTCGGGCTGGCCCTGAGCACCCCCCGTTAGAGATCGGCAGCCTCGTTAGAGACACAGCACTCCGGTTAGTCCTATACGGCCGTGGGACTCTAACCGCAGTGCCGTGTCTCTAACCGCAGTGCCGATCTCTAACCGCAATTCCGAAGCCACACCGCGACACCGAACCGCGACCAGACCTCACGGGTGGCGTCGCCCCGGACCTCGCCGAATCGCGACGCCCAACCTAGAGATCGGCAGTCTCGTTAGAGATCGGCAGCCTCGTTAGAGATACGCAGCCTCGTTAGAGACACAGCACTCCGGTTAGTCCTATACGGCCGTGGGACTCTAACCGCAGTGCCGTGTCTCTAACCACAATGCCGATCTCTAACCGCAATGCCAAGGCCACACCGCGACACCGAACCGCGACCAGACCTCACGGGTGGCGTCGCCCCGGGCCTCGCCGAGTCGCAACGCCCAACCGGCCGGGGTCGACACAGCACCCGCGGTGAGGCACACATCGCGCCTCGCGGACCTACAGTGGAAAGGTGAGCGAGGAACCAGCCTTCGAGGAGGCGGTCGCGCGCATGGGCGCCGACGAGGTGCGCCCCGACATCGTGTTGACCGCTGCGCCCGCCCCCGGACGACTGGCCCCGTTCGCACACGCCGTGACCGCGCAGATCGGCACCGACCCGGAGGTGGGGACCGGACGTTTCGTTCTCCTGCACGACCCGGCGCGGCCCGCGTCGTGGGAGTCCGACACCCGCGTGGTCGTGTACGTCGAGGCCGACATCGACGCCGAGATGGCAGAGGACCAGTTGCTGACCGACGTGGGCTGGACCTGGCTGCAGGAGTGCCTGGCGGCGGCCGAGGCGCCGTTCACAGCGCTGGGAGGCACCGTAACGGCGGTCCGCTCCACCTCGTTCGAGGCGCTCTCGGCGCGCGGGCACGAGACCAGCATCCAGGTGCGCGCCTCGTGGTCCCCGTCGGGCCTGGTGGACCTTCCCGAGCACTTCACCGCCTGGATCAGTCTGATGGAACTGTGTGCGGGCCTCGACCCCTACCATCCCGGTGTCACCCGAATAGGTGAGATCTCGTCCTGATCGGTCCACGCCTCAAGGTCGACGCCGCTGGGACCGATGCAAGAGGCACAGCCCGTGCAGGAGGTTGACCGTGAACGATGTCGTGGTGCTGCCCACCGGTGTCCGCTCGGACACGGTGCGCACACGCGTCACGACCATGATCGTGTGCGCGGACCCCACCCGCGCCACGTCGCTGGACTCCGCGATGGGGGCCATGGGCTTGGACACGACGGTACTCGGCGCCGGCAGTCAGGTGCGCGAGTACGCAGACCGGCACACCCCACCGGATACCTGCTTCATCGTGACCCCTCTGCCCGATGGACCGGTGTTGCCCCTGATCCGCATGCTGCGCTCGCGCGGATGGCACAAGATCACGGTGCTCAGCGGACACGCTGACGCGCGGGCTGTGCACGCCGCCTTGCTCGCCGACGTCCGCAGCGTCGTGGTCCAGCCTTCGAGCGGTCAGAGCGTTCAGCCGACCATGCGTCCCAAGGGTTCGGCGCACCTCAGTGAACGCGAGTTGGAGGTCCTGCGGATGGTTGCCGATGGGCAGACCAACCGGGAGGTCGGCGAGAGGCTGGGGCTGTCCGCCCTGACAGTGAAGTCGCACTTGGCCCGCATCGCACGCAAACTCGGCTCAGGAGACCGCGCCCAGATGGTCGCCACCGCGATCCGCAACGGCTACATCCGCTGAACACCCAAATACCCTCAGATAGTCGCTCCTGCGATTAGGTTTACTCGCGTGAGCGAGGTGTTGCGATTGACTGCTCCGCTACCCGAGGTGGTGGCGGAGGACAGCGCCCTCGACCAGGCGCTGCAGGGGTTGCGGGCAGGATCAGGACCCCTCGGTGTGGACGCAGAACGCGCCGGCAGCTACCGGTACTCCCAGCGGGCATACCTTGTTCAGGTGTTTCGGCGCGGTGCACCGGTACTCCTGCTGGATCCGATCGGCATCGAAGACTTCTCACGGTTGGCAGAGCTCCTCGCCGGAGAGGAGTGGGTCATGCAGGCTGCGCACAACGACCTGGAGTGCCTCGCAGAGATCGATCTGGTGCCCTCCCGGCTGTTCGACACCGAACTGGCCGCCCAGTTGCTCGGCCTGGAGAAGGTGGGCCTTGCCAGTCTGGTGGAGTCCCATCTCGGATACACAATGCGCAAGGGTCACGGCCAAGCCGATTGGTCCGCCCGGCCGCTGCGGCGCAGTTGGCTGGAGTACGCGGTTCTCGACGTCGAGGTCCTGCCGGATCTGCAGGACGCCCTCGCCGAGGATCTCAGCGACGCGGGGAAGAACGAGTGGGCCCGACAGGAGTTCGAGCATCAGATCCGACCCCGGACGTCCACGGATCCGGACGAGCGCTGGCGGCGCACCGGCAGCGCGGGGCGCCTGAAGACCGATGCCCAGCGGGGAGCGCTGCGGGCCTTGTGGCTGCTGCGCGACGAGATCGCCCGCACCCGCGACATCGCGGTCCACAGAGTGGTGCGAGATCAGGTCCTGGTGGAGATCGCCAAGGTGCAGCCGACATCCACCGAGGAACTCGCAGCCGTGCCCAATCTGCCGCGTCCGTTGCTCCGGCACGCGTCGCGTTGGCTCGACGCGGTCAGAGACGGTGCGAGCCAGCCTCAGCGCCTGCCTGCTCGCACCGACGGTCCACCCGCCCGGTCGCTGCGAGCGTGGGAGCAGCGTGATCCGGAGGCGGCCGAACGGTGGACCGCGCTGAAATCGCGCGTGATCGAGCGGGCGCAGGACCTGAAGGTCTGGACCCAGACTCTGCTGGCCCCCGACATCGTCGCCGATCTGGCGTGGCAGCCGCCGACGGACCCGGGCGCCAGAATGCTCGAACTCGGTGCGCGCGACTGGCAGGTGAAGAACACCGTCGATCTGATCGAGGGGTGAGTGCGGGCCCTTTGCTACTCGCGAGTAACATTGGCGACACATCTATGCCCCGGAGGTTCACATGCCACAGGCAGGTCGCAATGTCGTCTTCGTCGACGGGGTACGCACCCCGTTCGGCAAATCCGGGCCCAAGGGCCTCTACGCCGAAACCCGCGCGGACGATCTCGTGGTGCGCGTGCTGCGCGAGTTGCTGCGCCGCAATCCCGACCTCCCGCCAGAGCGCATCGACGAGGTGGCCGTAGCCGCCACCACCCAGATCGGCGACCAGGGCCTGACCATCGGGCGTAGCGCCGCACTGCTCGCGGGCCTGCCCAAGTCGGTCCCCGGCTACTCGGTCGACCGCATGTGCGCCGGAGCGATGACCGCTGCCACCACCGTCGCGTCGGGTATCGGGGTGGGTGCCTACGACATCGCACTGGCGGCAGGCGTCGAACACATGGGCCGTCACCCGATGGGTGAGGGTGTCGACCCCAACCCCCGCTTCCTGGCCGAGAAGATCGTCGACCCCGAGGCTCTGCTGATGGGTAAGACGGCCGAGAACCTGCACGACCGGTTCCCCCAACTGACCAAGGAGCGTGCCGACGCCTACGCCGTGGCGTCGCAGGAGAAGACCGCGAAGGCCTACGCCGACGGCAAGATCCAGCCGGATCTGGTGCCGGTGGCACTGCGCTCGGCCGAGCACGGCTGGGGCCTGGCGACCGCTGACGAGCCGCCGCGCCCGGGGACGTCGATGGAGTCGCTGTCCGGCCTGAAGACCCCGTTCCGCCCGCACGGGCGGGTGACCGCCGGTAATGCCGCGGGTCTCAACGACGGCGCCACCGCGGCGATCCTCGCAGCCGAAGAGGTCGCCGACGAGCTGGGACTGAACAAGAAGATGCGGATGGTCTCCTACGCCTTCGCCGGCGTCGAGCCGGAGGTGATGGGCTATGGCCCCGTACCCGCCACGGAGAAGGCTCTGGCCAAGGCGGGGCTGAGCATCGACGACATCGGCCTGTTCGAGATCAATGAGGCCTTCGCGGTGCAGGTGCTGAGCATGCTGGACTTCTACGGCATCGCCGATGACGACCCGCGGGTCAACCCGATGGGCGGCGCCATCGCCGTCGGACACCCGCTGGCGTCCAGCGGCATCCGCCTGATGACCTATCTCGCACGTGACTTCGCCGACCACCCCGAGGTCCGCTACGGCATCACGTCCATGTGCATCGGCCTGGGAATGGGCGGCACGGTCATCTGGGAGAACCCCAACCACACGCAGGAGGCCTGAGTCATGACTGACAGCATCAGCAAGCCGATCCCGACGTCGGATTCCGACCTCGCCCTCGACGAGTCGATCCAGTTCGCCGACGAGGTCGTCACGCACGCGAAGGTGCGCACCGTCGAGCTTCCGCTCGGTGCGGGCACCGCGGCGGTCATCACGCTGGACAACGGGTTCGATCACACCAAGCCGAACACTTTCGGGCCCGGCGGGCTACTGGAACTGAAGGCCGCGATCGAGCAGGCCCAAGCCGTGCCCGGCGTGGCCGCGATCTGTGTCACCGGCAAGCCGTTCATCTTCGCGGTCGGCGCGGACCTCACTGGGGTTCCCCGTCTGACCGACCGCGGCCAGGCGTTGGCGATCGGCAAGCTCGGCCACCAGGTTCTGGGCATGCTCGGCACCTCGACGGTCCCGACCTTCGCCTTCGTCAACGGCGCAGCGATGGGTGGCGGCGTCGAGGTGGCACTGCAGTGCCAGTACCGGACGATCTCCTCGGGGGCCGCAGCATTCTCGCTGCCCGAGGTGTTCCTGGGTCTGATCCCGGGCTGGGGCGGCGCCTACCTGCTCCCGAACCTGATCGGCCCCGAGAAGGCCTGCAAGGTCATCATCGAGAACCCGATGGCCCAGAACCGGCAGTTGAAGCCGGCCCAGGTGCTCGAGCTCGGGATCGCGGATGCCATGTTCGCGCCGGCCGACTTCCTCGAGGAGTCGCTGCTGTGGGCAGCACGTGTGCTCACCGGTGACGTGAGCGTGGAGCGTCCCGAGATCGATCGGGGTGCGGCCTGGGATGCGGCAGTGGACGCCGTGCGCGCCGGCCTCGACGCCCGGCTCAAGGGTGCGACGCCGGCACCCTACCGGGCGCTGGACCTGGTGGCACTGGCCAAGACCGCCACTCGCGCAGAGGGCTTCGCCGCCGAGGACGAGGCGCTGGCAGATCTGATCATGGGCGACGACCTGCGCGCAGGGCTCTACTCGTTCGACCTCGTACAGAAGCGTGCCAAGCGTCCGGTCGGAGCACCGGACAAGAAACTGGCGCGCCCGGTCACCAAGGTCGGCGTCGTGGGCGCCGGTCTCATGGCCAGCCAGATGGCTCTGCTGTTCGCGCAGCGCCTGCAGGTACCGGTCGTGATGACCGACCTGGACCAGGCCCGCGTGGACAAGGGCCTGGCGTACGCGCATGCCGAGATCGACAAGATGGCCGCCCGGGGCAGGCTCAACGGCGACAAGGCGAACCGCCTCAAGGCGCTGATCACCGGCTCGGTCACCAAAGAGGCCTTCGCGGACGCCGACTTCGTGATCGAGGCAGTCTTCGAGGACATGAAGGTCAAGCAACAGGTCTTCGCCGAGGTGGAAGCGGTCGTCCGCCCGGATTGCGTACTGGCCACGAACACCTCCTCGCTGTCGGTCACGGAGATGGCCAGTGGCCTGACCCATCCGGAGCGGGTGGTCGGCTTCCACTTCTTCAACCCGGTCGCGGTCATGCCCCTGCTTGAGATCGTCCGTGCGGAGCAGACCGACGACGAGACCCTGGCCACCGCCTTCGTGGTGGGCAAGACCCTGAAGAAGTCGTGTGTGCTCGTCAAGGATGCCCCCGCATTCGTGGTGAACCGCCTGCTCACGCGCTTCCTCGGCGAGGTGACGAAGAGTGTCGACGAGGGAACCCCCTTCGATGTGGCCGACCGGGCGCTCGACCCGCTGGGGCTGCCGATGTCGCCCTTCACGTTGCTCCAGCTCGTGGGCCCGGCAGTGGCGTTCCACGTGTCGGAGACGATGAAGCAGGCCTTCCCGGACCGGTTCTACGTCTCCGACAACCTCAAGAAGGTGGTCGAGGCCGGCAAGACCGCGATCTGGACCTACGACTCGGGTTCTCCGGAGGTCGACCAGGAGGTGGCCGCGCTGTTCACCCAAGGTGACGCGCCACTGACCGAGGAGCAGGTACGCGACCGGGCACTGACGGCCCTGGCCGAGGAGGTCCAGTTGATGCTGGACGACGACGTCGTGGCCGAGGCCCAGGACATCGATCTGTGCATGATCCTCGGTGCTGGATGGCCCTTCCACCTCGGCGGGATCACGCCCTACCTCGATCGCTGCGGAGTCAGCGAGACGGTGAACGGCAAGCGATTCCTGCCGGCCGGGGTCGCAAGCCTGCCGTAGCACCGTCACGTGAGGGTCCCGGTCCGCCCTGCGGCCGGGATCTTCGCGCGTTCAGGAGGTGGTCTCGAACAGGCCCGGCACCGCGTGCGCGCGCAGTGGCACGCTCAATGCGTAACCCTGTAGCGCATCACACCCGAACTCGCGCAGGATCTCCAGTTGCCGGCCCGTCTCCACCCCGGAGGCGATGACCTGTCGTCCGAGGTCGTGAGCCACCTGGATGATGGCCTGCACGATCACTTGATCCTCGTGGCTGTCCGCGATCGCCGCGACGAACGAACGGTCGATCTTCACGTAGTCCGCGGGTATCCGTTTGAGCGACCGGAGGCCGCTGTGTCCGGCCCCGAAGCCGTCGATGCCCACCCGGAAGCCGAGGTTGTGCAGGCGTTGCAGGGCCTCGCCGACCTGCTCGTCGCGCCACACAGCGGGCGTGTCGTGCACCTCGAAACTCAGCCGGCCGGGCTGGATCCCGGCTGCTATGACCCGCTCGAACAGTCGCTCCGGAAACGACGGGTCTGACAGCTGCGCGACGGAGACGTTCACGTGGATCCTCGGTTCGATACCGGCCTCGCGCCATTGCCCGAGATCGCCGAGCGCAATCCGCAGGACCTCTCCGCCGAGGGCGTTCATCATGCCGCTGGACTCCGCAGCCTCGATGAAGTCAGCTGTGTTACCGGCCGACGGGATGCGCGCGAGTGCCTCTACGGCGCGCACCGTCCCGTCGGTGCTGATGATGGGCTGGTACTCGACGTGGACCGTCGCGTTCTCGATCGCTGCCCGGATGACCTCCTGCGACTGCATCCGCGCCAGTGCCGCCGCCTCCAACGTGTCCACATAGGACTCGACCCGGTTGCGGCCACCATCCTTGGCGCGATACATCGCAAGATCCGCCTGCCGCAGCAGGTCCTCGGCGCTTGCACGTGGATCGGTGGTGGTCGCGACTCCGACCGAAAGACTCAGACCCACCGCCCGGCCTTCCACCCGGAACGGCGCCCGCAGGCTGGCGCACAACCGCTCCCCCAACGCCACCCCTTCCCGCGGAGTGGCCACATCCTCCGCGATCACGACGAACTCATCGCCACCCAGGCGCGCCACCGTGTCCTGGGGCCGGATCGCCCCGCGCAGACGCTCGGCGACCCCGGTGAGCACCTCATCTCCGGCGCGGTGACTCAACGTGTCGTTGAGCGTCTTGAACCCGTCGAGGTCGCAGAACAGCACGGCGACATACGACGACGTTCCCCACAACCGCTGCAGGGCAGCTTCCAAACGCTCCACAAGTGCATACCGGTTGGGCAGGCCGGTCAGCGCATCGTGGCGCGCCTGGTAGGTCAGGGTCTTCTCCGCAGCGCGACGGTCGGTGATGTCGGTCAACACGGCCAGGGCGAACGCCTCGTCGTCCCCACCACCTCGCACCGCCGAGATGGTCAGCGCGGCCCACAGCGTCGACCCCTCGGGGCGTACGACCCTGACCTCCCGCGCACCGCGCGCACCTTCGGCATCCGTCACCTCGGGTGCCCAGGCGGTCTGCCTGTCTTCGGGGTGCAAACACTGACGAAGATCGGTGCCCCGCAGGTCCCCAGGACTGCGGCCGAGAAGATCACCCAGCGCCTCGTTGGCGTCCAGGACGAGCCCGAGCCGGCCCTCGTCGACCGACAGTCGCGCCATCGGGACCGGCGAAAGGTCGAAGGTCAGCCGCATGATGCGGTCGCGCTGCCGATGGGTCGTGACGTCCAGAGCCACCATCCCCACCGCTCGCGCGCCACTCTCGGTGGTGGGCAGGGGGAACTTCGTGGCCATGAGTGTGCGGCGGTGGCCCCGACGGCCGAGCCGGGTGACGAAGACGTGCGAACGGCCGGAACGCAGCACCTGCAGATCCTCCTCGCGCGCCGCGGAACCGGCCGAGCCACCCAGGATGTCCGGCCAGGACCTCCCCGCCAGGTCGGGGACGCCGACCAACTCGAGCAGACTTGGGCTCGCCAACTCGACCTGACCCCGGCCGGACCCGTCGTAGTGGGTGACTGCGACCAGCGCCGGACTGTTGTCGAGCAGCGACCGCACGAAATCCTGGCTCGCCTGCAGCCGTCGCTCCCCGGCCCGCCGCTTGCCTTCCTGCAGGGCCACCGCGTAGATCAGCAGGATCCCGGCCACCGTGGCGGCCACGGTCATGAGGTGGACCGGCCATTGGGCATCCGCCGCGGCGACCCAGCCCGCCCGCACCTCACCACCGATCAGCACCGCACCGACGAGGGTGGCCGCAGCGCTGACCGCACGCAGCCCGAAACGCAGTCCGAACCACAGCAACAAGGGAGGCAACGCGTAGGCGGGACGCCCAGGGATCACCCCAGCCTCGTTGGTGGCAGCAAGCGCTGTCGTGATCGCGATCAGCACGATCAGAAGCAGCGCCTCCAGTCGCCTGCTGGAGGCATGCGGCATCCGCCAGTCGGTCACGTCGAGAAGACCGGGAGCGGGCAGAGCGATCCCGAGGCAGAGGGAGACCCACCAGAACGGCCACCGATCGGCTTGGGCCGGCAGCACCGTCGCCAGCAGCGTCGCGCCCAAGGCACTGACCGCGATGGTGGCGCAGCCGAAGACGAACAGATCGAGCAGGGTATGGATCCGGCGGACCCGTGCCAGGTGGAGGAGGACCGAGACCCCGATGGCACCCGCGATCGCGCCGGCGGCCAGCCAGAGGCTCGAGTTCACTGAGAACCCGATCAACAGGTAGGCGGGAAACGTGACCAACAGACCGCCGATAGCCACCAGTCCGGCAGGTACAGGTGGCATGAGCCGGGCCGCCGCCACGACGATCCCCGCACACAGCGCCAGCGGGGGCAGACCGTCCCCGGGCGCTGAGATCACCGTCAGGAGCCCCGTGACAGCGACCGCCAGCGCCCAGCGCACACCTGGGCGCGGCACGGCCAGACCCGAATCGGGCATACAACAGACAGTAGTTGATTAGTCACTGATTGTGAACGGTGACCGCGTGGCCTTTCGTGGCCTCACTCAGCGGTCTCGTCCAAGGCCGCAGCGACATCGACCTCTGGGTCCGATGCCGTCATCCAGCCGATCACCTGATGTCCGATCTGCTGTGCGGTGAGCCCGATCGCGTCCAGTGTCTGCGCCC
>Ga0116151_10000639_pt1 | contig 32198 bp, 18 predicted proteins | sample AD_UKC117_MetaG_FD_89893 | JGI IMG/M metagenome (GOLD analysis project Ga0116151, IMG submission 89893) | Active sludge microbial communities of municipal wastewater-treating anaerobic digesters from Hong Kong - AD_UKC117_MetaG | ecosystem: Engineered > Bioreactor > Anaerobic > Digestate... | reverse complement strand
GCATATTGGTCATCGATCTCCGGCCACAGGAGTGTAGCCAGTTGGGTACGGTTATGTTCTTGCGGTTCCAGCGCCAGGTAGGCGAGCAGCGCGCGCGCTTTATCTGAATGGAAGTCAGTGATTAGCTTCGTCCCAGCGCTGACCTGGAACTGGCCGAGGAACCGAAAGAGATATTCCATCATCTTGATTGGGCAAGGCTCTTGCGGTAAGCGTCATGGGAAAAAGGACGCTCGACGCATCACGGAATGGGTAGGCTGTCATGTGACTCGAAAATTATACTCCATTTAATAGTCCTCCCCAAACAGTGCACAGACAGCGTCTCCATTCCGTTGATTGAACACCAAAATCATGAAGTGAATGCGTTTTCTTGCGACTTGAATGCGATAGAACCCTCTTCCCGCGACGATCTGAATGCGATGGGCCTCTATGATAAACGTAGATCTAATTTTGTAGACCCATAGCATGGAAGAAGCAGATGACAACGCATTCTGACCACAGTCAATCCCAACGCATGACCTACATCGCCTATCTCGTCCGTCTCTGGCAAGAAAACCCCAACGGTGAATGGCGCGGGTCGGCGCAATCGGTGCAGAGTGGTGAGATCAGACACTTTGGCTCGCAACAGGCACTCTTTGCATTTTTGGAAAGTGAGCTACACAAACCAACGGCAGGAACCGACGATGAAGAATGAAGAGGAACCGATAACGACTTTTTCTGTATCAAGTTTTCCTATTCTACGAAAACGGAGAAGAACGATGAAGAAAAGAACCAAACCGACAAAGTTTATCTATATTATGCTCATGGTGTTGGGCCTGCTCTCCTTAGCCGGTGCCTACACGATGCACACGACGTTTGCATCGGTGCTGCCCCAAACGCCCAGGCAGATTCTACGCCAGATCTGGGTAGATGCCAGTAACGCCCAGCGTTACGATTACGACAGCTCGATTGTGCAGACGATCAACCCGCTGCCACGGATAGACAACGTTGGTCGCATGCCCCAAACCGTGCAGATGTCCATATCGGGGCAGTTGGATCGGCAACAGCAGGCCATGCAGTTGCAGCTACGGCTGCCAAACCAGCCGCCATTGGAGGTCAAGATTGAAGATGGCGTGACAAAGGGACGACTGTCGCCCGACGCCGAATGGCAAACGGTCGAAGCCGGCGCCGATCTCTTTGCGCCAGGGGGCGATCCGCTCGGTTATTTGGTGGCCATCAAGAATGTGCAAACGATCGCGTCTAACGCTGCGACGCAATCTGAGTCCGATCAAGACAACACTCTCTTCCCCTCTGCACTCCTGCCGGAGCAGATCGCGGCATCGATCACGCGCTACAGTTTTGATATCGATGGCCCAGCGTATGCCGAGTACATGCGGCGCGCCTTGGCAGAACAGCTGCGCCGCCGCGGGGAGTTACCGGTCAGCATTCAGCTAAGTTCGGCGCAACAGTACGTGGCAATGACTGGACAAGGTGAGCTATGGGTCAACAGTGACGGCCTGCCCGTCCGTCAGCTTGTCCGTCTCAGCTTTCCACCGAAAAGCTATGCCAAGGATTGGGTACAAGCCGAGATCCACACGGACTTTCGCGGCTGGATGACAAAACCGCTGGTTTCTCTTTCCAGCATCTGGCAACAGCCCACGCAGATCACTACCTATCTGGCCCAGGCCAGCGGGCTGACTGGTGCATCAATCCAACAGTTTGGCTATATGCTCGGACTATCGCTATTGCTGCTTGCCTTCGCGCTGTTGACGATCACCCACCGCCACTCGCGATTTGTGCAAATACCACTGGTCAATGCCGTGATTATTGCCATGGTTTTGACACCGGTGTTACAAACGCAACAGGCGAGCGCCTTCTATGACACCATGGAACGCCGCACACTGGACCATGCCGCAAACAATCCAGCCGAGGCCACAGAAGAAGCGGCCCAAAGCGCCTTTAACCCCCATAAAAACCCACTAGAAGGTGTCGCCACCGGCATCGCTTTGGCCGCTGATAAGAGCGCCAACGAAACAAGTGTTGCGTCACCGGCAACATCAAGCCAGAACAGTCAATCCGCCGCGCCGGCAGCCCAAACCGCCGCAGCTGATTGTATCATCACCGACGATAGCGACTGTGACGGGTTAACCGATATGATCGAGATGTACGAATTGGGTACCTGGATCGACGATGTCGATAGTGACGACGACGGCATCAGCGATCTGGCTGAAGTATTGCCCTTTACAGTCAATGGCCAAACCTGGTATCTGGACCCCCGCAATTCGGACACCAATAGTGACGGCATGATTGATCTGCTTGAGTGCCCGGAGCGCCACGATATGCAGACCGACGGCGCAATCGATGGCAGCGTAACATTGGGCAATTGCCGCGATACGGATGGCGATGGCGCACCCGATGTCTACGATCACGATAACGACGGCGATGGTGTGCCAGATAGCGCAGACATTTCTCCATTCCGCGTTGAATCCGTCCCTGATGGTCAATTGGACCTAACGCTGAACAATGTGGCCAACGGCTCTCTTGCAGTCGTCGACCTGCATATTCGCCCGACGGATCCCCGCAATCTTTGGTACGTGGACAACGTACTGAACTGGTCGGGGTCGGATGATCAGGGCCAAATCAAACGGGTAAACCCTGATACGTTTCGCGATGGCGATGGTGACATGTTGCTCTCGCCCATGCTAGAGATTGAGATCCCTTTCGACGAAGCGAACCCAACCCGTAGCCTGCCCATCTCCGCCACAATTGACGTCTCCGCTGCAACCCCATTGGATCAGTGGCTTGATCAAGGCACTCTGGATCAGTACGGCATCAATGCCTCACTCAACGAGGACGATGGTACCATCTGGCTCTATGTGCCCGTGGCACAGGTGCAGGATCCGATTGGCTATGCGCCGGTGGCTTTGAGTGCACGGATTCCTTATTTGCAGCAGGCAGGCGAGTGGGGGACGGCGCACAAAATCAAGTTGCTGTGGACACTTTCTATGCAGAACGACCAACAGATTAACGGTGTCTGGACCAGCAACAACGTCATTGTTGAGAGCTACTACGATGACTTCATGCTGACCGGCCTGAACGTAGAGGAAGCCCATGGCGCCGATACTCTGGTGATTGCCCAGTCGCCCAGCGCGTCCGGCGGCAATGCCAACTATGACAACTACCTGCTCCATGTCGCCGACGTTTTGCAGAGCGCCTTTCTACAGGGCGAGCACAAGGCAGACGGCAACCGGCTCACCGTCGCCGACATCGGCGACTACTTAACCACTTGGGGAATCCCTGCAAATGCCTTGATCGTTGATAAACGGGCGCTGGGCTTGGCGGATGAAGTGGCCGTGGCCAGCACACTCAACGACGATCAGGTGAAGCAAATCCTCACGAACGTCTATGGCGCATCACCGGCTGCCGATACCATTGGCAATTTGCTGCTGGTGAACGAGTTTACCCAGCGCAGCGCGTCGTTTAGCGACGCCGTCATGAACAGCGGTCAGCTAACCATTGCGCTGGCTGATCCATCTGCCGGCATAAAAACCGATACGGTTGGCACGATCATGCTAAAACCCTATCTATATGATAGCGCGGAGGGCTGGGTTGACATCAATCCAACGAGCTACGTGGAAGCGGTGGACGCCAATTGGCAGACCTTTTACACCGATCAACGTCTGCAGAGCTTGAGCACTGAGACACTGATTGATGTCGAGCACGCGCGTGCCGGCGCTGTTCTGCTGCTCAAAGGCTACTACGAAGCGCTACTCACCGGTATTGCTGGGCAATTGGTGATCAACAGTGAGGCACTTGGCGTCGCCGATTTGGCCAATACTCTGTACCAATACGATGCAAACAATGAACCGGCCATCACAATTCCTAAGGACTTGTTAGCGGGGATCCAGCAGTTCTACGCGGATAGCAGCCTCGACAATGTAGCGATTACCACGGTCGATGATGAGATCGACCCCGTCTCCAACGCAATTTGGGCGCTGCTCGGGGCATCGTCCGCACAGACGCTCAATGCGATTGGCTCGGTGGCCGCGGGCGATCAAGACTCCGCTACCAGCAAGGCGCTGCTTGAATACAACGAGTATAGCCTACCGATATCAGCAGAAGACCTCATCGGTAATCATGCTAACGTTTACATCTTCCAATCTCTCTCTGCTTCTCTCGGCGGAACATCACTTTTAGGAATTTCCGGCAAAGCGCTTTCTGTGGCCGGCACTTCCGGTATGTTGGCGCTGCGTGTATTATTACAGAAGAGTTACCTCACGACCTATACCACCTGGAAAGCAGCCCGATTCGCAACGCAGGCGGCTTCGCTGGGCGAACTTACGCAACTCTCCAACACTATCCAGGAAATGCATGGGAAGTGGAAGCTTGGTGCGGCCTTTGCGCTTGCCATTCCAATCGGGTTGGCGGCCCTTAGCATCGGATTTGGACTAGGGAGCGGCGAGTTTGCAGTTGGCACGCCAGACTTTGAAAATCTATTGGCCGATAAGATAGCTGGTATCATTGTGGGCGCTCTCTTTGCGGCACTTTCGATGGTACCGGGCGGGCAGCTCATTATGGGCGCCATCGGCATCATTGACTCGCTCTTTAGTCTTGGGTGCGCCATTGCCGGTGCGGCCGGTGCGAAGATTAAGCCCGCCGTCGATACTTGGGTCTGTGGCGGGCTGACGCAAGCCTTTACCGAAGCACTTTCTTACGCTCTTCACGACTTTACACCGCTGATCGATCTGCAACATGCAGACCGTCTCGGCGTCGAGCTGGCAACGCCACTCTTTGTCCCTACATCCGGTAAAACAGGCACTGTGTCGGGGAACGATCTGCAAGTAAGCGGCGTCATTACCTCCACCCTTTATGCCAATAAGCCGACCTGGATGGGCTACATTTACGACTGGCAGCTTGACGACAACTACCTGGACAACGCGACCTTTGACTATCGCTTTCAATCAGCAGCGAATGATGTCTCGCTCGATCGCGGTGGTACCTCGTGGATTGCGCTCGATGGAACAGATGGTGCGCGCTTCTATCAGACCTTTACACCATCCAGTATACTGCGCCTCGGAACGGCCGGCATCAACGAGCCGACACCGGGCTATCTCACAGAAAGCTTCGCCATGGAGGCGCAGAGCTGCTGGCTGATACCCAACCCATATCTTCTGCCACCAGCCATTCCTACCTGTTGGCTACAGGAATATGAGGACAATTTTCACAACCCCCTCAACCTTGTTTTTGATATCCTCCCGGCTACGCTCAATGCCGGTGATGATGGCACACCTGGCTTGCACACGCTGGCAGAAGTGAGCGACGGCAGCTATCGGCTGGCTTGGGATGAACAGTTCCCTGTCATGGCAGATGCTGACAACGACGGGCTGAGAAGCAAGGCCGTTGGCGGCACCGACCCCGATGACAGCACACCGGATACGGATGGTGACGGGTTGAGCGATTGGTATGAAGCAACCATCAACTTTGATGCCAAAACGGCTGATGGTGATTGTGACGGGTTAACCGACTACTGGGAATTACTCTACGGTACCAATCCGTATCTTGCCGACAGCGACAGCGACGGTCTGTATGATAGCGCTGAAATGCTCCACCCCAACCGTCGCAATCCCTATGAAAATGGCGATCTCATCAACGCCGCTGCGCCTACCTGCGCGCCGGCAGCAGTGGAAAAGATCCCTGTTACGAACGGTGACTACATCGGTGGTTGGGAGATCGTCTATGATTATGATGAGAACGACAACCCGCGCTACTTCTGGGTGAACGCCGATCCGATCGATGGCGACAGCGATGGCGATGAGCTTTCCGACCGCAAAGAGTATGTCTACGGCTACCATCCGCAGGTTCCTTCGTCGCTCGATGTGTTGGCATTGGACACAACGATTGCGCCGAGCAGCGGTGCAGCCCCGTATGTCAAGCCCGGCGATACGATCAACTACAGCGCCACCGTCCGCAATGAACTGCGCAACCGCTATGCGCGTGGCCTGCTGCAAGCCGAGTTGCCCGTCGATGAGGTGATCCAGACCCGCGTGCTCGCCGATGGTGAGTTGGGGCCACAGGAATCGACAACCATGGCCGGCGCCGTCAATGTCGCGATCAACAGCAGCCTCGCCACCAGCATGACCATACGCGCCGGCGCGGTGATTGTGCCTGACGATGATAAGCTGCTCCTGCATTTACCCTTTAGCGAAGCCGCCGGGGCCACAAGCTTCCGCGATGTGACGATTCCGCGCACAGCCGATTTTGTCTGTGTGACCGCTGGTTGTACAACAGCCAATGGCAGCTATCTGACCTTTGCTGGGAGCAATGACACCTTTATCAAAAGCGTTGAAACCGGCCTGACAGACCCCAACCGTTTCACCGTGGCGTTTTGGGTCGATACCGGCCCCTTGTTAGGCAATAGTGCAGCAGCCATTCGTCTTGGCAATGCCCAATTAGACATTGCCGGGTATCTTATCAGCTATGTCTCGGGACAGACAGAGTTAAACGGATTCCATCCATCCGCTGATCGGACCGACGCGCGGTCGTGGGATCCATCGTGGACACATGTTGCCCTGGCGGTCGATGGCACAAATGGCGCCCTATACGTGAACGGCGTCTTGGTGAAGTCGGGCACAGTGAAGGCCACCTCCGTCAATGAGATTCAGATTGGTGGTCGTGGCGGTGCTGCGATCGACAACCTCTATCTCTACGACGATGTACTGGATATCACGGCGATCCGCCAACTGCCCATGCCATCCGATCTACAGCTTTCGCTAACGCTTAGCCCCAACGCCAGCAATACGGATAACATTGCTTGTTCCGGCAATCGTTGCCCCAGTGTTGATGCGGGCGGCGCGCGCTTCCTCCAAGCACAAAATATCGCTGTTACCGATGACGCGCTTGGCATTGCGGGTGATGAGTTTACCTTCTCGCTCTGGCTCGATCCCGATACGCGCCAAGTCGCCTTTGATACGGATTTGGTGCGTGATCCTGGCGCCAACTTTGCTGCACAGGATCCATATAACCACGATCAGGATCAGGACTGGCAAGGCGTCTTTGGCCATGTGGCCAACGGGCAGGTCTATCCCTCTATGTTTGTCAGCGATGCCGGTCGGCTGCGCATGGTCTGGGGCAGTGTGGCAAACACCTGTATCTACACATCTGCGCCTGGCTTAATCACCTATGATGGGCTCAGACAGCATGTGACGGTCGCCTATGCCAGAGAGACGGCGGCGCTTGGTACACTTGTCCTCTATATCAACGGCCAGGAAGTGGATCGCGGCACCGTTGAAAACTGTTCTGCGATCGATCCTGGGAGCAGCTTTGCTGTATGGAATGCTCTGGATATCGGCCGCCCCAATAACTATGGCTACTTCTACTTCAGAACGGCGGATTACGCCAATTTGGTAGACAGTGGCGATGACGCAGAGCTCTGCCTCAACTTTGATGCTGATGGGGATCAGACGTCCTTGTGGCACGACTATAATCTCAGCAACTTTGCCAGCATTACCCATGCCAGCATCGTAACGTTGAAGCGGATCGAAGATGACAATACCAATCACTGGTTCCGTCTGCAGGAAGATGACGGACTTCAAGATGATTGTGTTTATGAGAGCGTCGACGATGAACATGTCTACCGGACATCGTTGAGCAATGTATCACCATTGGGCGATTTCAATGAGCAGATCTCAGGTTTCGAGCTGGACGGCGAGCTGGACTGGTCGCTCTCCAACGACTTCTTCCATGGCGAACTGCGTGACTTCCACAAGTTTTCCTATGCGTTTACCGCCAACGAAGCCTTTGATCTCTATCGCAACAACCGCTTCTCACTGCTGATGACATTGGATGCAGCACCCGGGGAGATGACCTTCCTGGACAGTTCCGGTAACTATTTGGAGGCAACCTGCGCTGGCGCCAGTTGTCCCGATAGCGGTATCCCCGGTCGCAACAACCAGGCCCTCCGCTTCGACGGCGGCGTGGCCGACGATGATGGCAACGATGGTGTGGCCGATTACCTGAAGCTCAACGTCACCGACACCGAGTTGGGGTTGAGTGAGAACAACTTCACCGTCATGGCTTGGGTCAAACCGGATACCGCCTCGACACAGCAGACAATCCTTGCGGCTGAGCGCACCAGCGATCCCTCCGGTTCCGAGTCCGATGGCTTTAGCTTTGGGTTGACCAATGGCAAGCCCCGGTTTATCACCTGGAGTGTGCAAGGGTATACGGCGTCCAGCGCCGCTGTTCCCGCCGGGGTCTGGTCCCATGTGGCCGCAGTCATGGATGCCAACAACAATGTCGTCTTCTACGTCAATGGCAAACTAGTTGAGACCGTGGCCGGCACCAAACCGATGCGCCTCAACAGTGATGATACCTATCGCATCGGTAGCTCCACCACACCGAACAGCAGCGTAGCCGAACATCCCTTTGATGGCCTCATCGATGATGTGCGTGTGCTCAAATATGCTGCCGACGCCGCCGCGGTGCAGCAGCTGATGAGCGAAGCGCCACTTGTCAACCTGCATCTGGATGAGGATATCGGTACGACCAGCTATGTCAATGACTCAACGCTATCCGGCAGCGCAATCTGTAGCGGCAATGCCTGCCCGGGGGCCGGCGACAAGGGACAAATTCGCGAGTCCGCCACCTTCGACGGTATCAATGATATGCTTGAAGTCAATGACACTGCTAATTTGTCGCTGAACACCTTCACCGTGGCGTTGTGGGTCAAGCCGAGACAGCAGAAAACGGTTCAGCAGCCCCTCATCTACAAGGCAGCCGCCGACAGTTCGACAGACCGCACCTTCGGGCTTTTCATCGCTCACGACTCCATGCGGGTGCTGCACTCGCTGCAGCGGGGGGATTGTGGCGCTTATGCCTCTGGCAACAGTAATGGCTCATTGCTGCAGAATCAGTGGAATCATGTGGTCATGACCTACGACGGCCAGCAGAACAAGCTCTACATCAACGGTTCTCTCGACAATACCGTCGACTATGTAGGCACACCCTGCGACCAAGGCAACATCGTGCGGCTGGGTGCAGCCACGCAATACACGCCGTTCGCCGGTAACCTGGACGAGGTCACGGTCCAAGCAGGTGCGCTGAGCCAATCAGAAGTCACCGCACTCTATGACTACCAGAGCAGTTGGTTCGACATCAAAGAGCAACATGAGATCCGTGTCGACATTGGTAACCCCACAATTGCGTTGGATTATGCACTAGATGTCGTTGGCCCCGGGCAGGTGATTGCCTTCAAAATCGAAGATCCCTACATCAATGATATCGCCTCTGGGATTGGAGAGGTGCAGATACTCTTCAACGACGATGCAACTGCTTATGATGTGGAAGTCGAGTATGACGGCTGCTGGTGCTTTGCTTTCCCGTCCACCCTAACCGGTCAAACCGCTTACCTTACTGTAAACGTCAAAGATCGGGTTGGCAATGCCAATAGCGAAAGTTTTAGCTTCAACATCGATAATGCTGCACCAACGATTGATGTGGATGCCGCTCTGATCGATGGAACTATTAAGCGGGCAACTACAACATTGGCTCTACATGGGACGACGACAGATGCCAAAACCCACGTAGAAGAGAATTCAGTTTACGTACAACTGAGCGATCCGGTGGGTGAACCGGTCAGCGGCTACTTGACAACAACTGTCTCCAGTGCATCGGCCGCCGGTGCAACCCAAAGCTGGCAGACAACGCAAACCTTTGATAATGTTCCCTACGGCGCCTATCAACTTACGATGCGCGCGGCCGATATCGTCGACAACCAAGTGGAGACAACGGCACCATCTCCACTGTTGCTGGATGGCATTGCGCCCATGGCCGATAGCGTGACTGCAAACGACATCATCACTTCCGGCAACCAGACGTTCAGCGGTATCGTCAGTGATGTGCCCTATCCCGTCGGCAATAGCCGGCTCGTCCATCTGCACTTTGAAGAAGCGGCCGGCGCAAGCTCATTTGTCAACGGCACGCTCTTCGGACCCGATGGCAACGGGCGTCTCACCGCAACCTGCAGCGGCGATAGCTGCCCCACAGCGGGTGTTAGTGGCCCGTCCGGCAGTGCCGTGCAATTCGACGGCAGCAACGACTATCTCTCGATGCCGGCGGTTGTAAACCCGGCCGATGGTCCCTTCACTGCAATGGCCTGGTTCAAAACCGCGTCGCATCCGGTGCAATCCGCCATCCTGCAACAAGTGGATGGCAGCGGCACCGGCCGGAGTTGGCTCTATATCCAGCGTAACGGCTGGTTGGGGACCTTCTTGGGTGGAACCGGTATGGGCGGTGCACCGACGACAGACAACACATGGCAGCACGCCGCGGTCTCCTACGATGGGACAACCGTCAAGCTCTACTTGAACGGTGAGATGGTTATCAGTGCCAATAAGACGATGGAGAGCAACGATGGCGCCATGTTAATCGGTCGCAATAAATCAGGTGGCGGTGCCTACGACGGCGCCGTCGACGAAGTCGCCATCTATAGCCGTGCGTTGAGTGATGCCGAAATCTACAACATCGCCAACCCGCTCGATGTCGGCGTTGCACAGACGCAAGTGCGCTATCGACACCTCAGCGGCGCATCCTGGCCTGATGTGGATCCCGACGGTGTGGCGCTCTATCTGCCTCTGGATGAGCGGGCAACCGCGACAACCTTTGTCGATCTTTCCGTCAATAGATTGTTCGCAACTTGCACAGGCGGCAGCGAACAATGTCCTGTGGCAGGTGTAGATGGTCAGAATGCAAGGGCACTGGCCTTTGATGGCGATGATTATCTCGATTTGCCCTTCATACTGGACCCAAATAAAAGCAGCCTCACCGTATCACTTTGGTTCAAGGCTAGCGATCTCAGCGGTGAACAAGTGCTTCTCGAACAGATCGACGAGAGTGGTGCCCAGCGCACTTGGCTCGGGCTCCGCGGTGGTGAACTCTTCACCTTCATATCAGGTGGTTACCTGTCGGCCCCAGGGTCAGTGCGGGTCAATACCTGGCACCACGCCACGTTGACCTGGGACCGGGCGTTTAGTGTGCTCAACATCGATTTGGATGGAAACCGCTTCGGTGCGGGTGTCAATATGCCGAGCACGACAGGCGAGATGTTGATCGGTACCGATGCAACGAAGAAGGACTTCTTCCGCGGCGCCATTGACGAAGTGGTCATCTTTGAGCGGATGCCGAGAAGCTTCGATGAACTCGCGGCGATCCAAAATGCGACCTCTTGGTCCGATGTCACCTTGGCTTCGACTGTGAACCCGTTCACAACGTGGAGTGATACGCCTTCCCAGGTGTTGGAAGGCCCGTATAAGGTCGATCTCTTCACCACCGATGCCGTTGGCAACAGTGTGATTGTTGAGGAAGCGTGGTCCGGCGCCATTGATAACGCATCACCACGCCTGATATTTAACTATGTGCCCGATGCCGACTATCGCATTGCGCAAGCACGCTGTATCGCTAGTGACGCCCATCTCGCCGAAACCGGCTGGAGTTGCCCGGTGGACGATAGCTACCGTAAGTCTAGCTATCAAAGTGCGTCATGGTACACGGATATCATCACGGATGTGCAGATGCTCACCCAGTTTGATACGAACAAGCAGAGTGTGTCGGTCGAACCGAACCCATCAATGACCGCCTGTGATCTCTATGGCCAATGCACCACGGCGTCCGCGTCTGTCGCAGTGCTGGAGGCGATTGCAGCTGCCCAGGGTGGCGCCCAAGCGGCAACGGTCTCTGCTGCCGCCGTTGCAGCGGACGCCGGCACATCGGTTAGCGTCTACTCTGCGCTGCAACTGGTCAACACGCCGATTGAGCTGAGCACGAGCTTCGCGGCATTCGATGCTGCACGCCACACCGCTATCTGGCACTGGGGCGACGGCTCAACATCGCCGGCCACGGTCGACGCGGCCAGTGGTATGCTCAGCGGCAGCCACGCCTACGCTGCCGCCGATATCTACGCCGCGCACCTCGAAGTGACCGAAAATGCTGGTGACGTGGTCGCCTTCACCGTGCCCTTCGACGTGGTGGTCTATGATCCCGATGCAGGCAAGACAGCCGGCGGTGGCAAGATCGATTCGCCCGCCGGGGCCTACAAGCTCGACGAAAGCATCAGTGGTCTCGCCGACTTCAATCTGCCGGTTGACTACCAGCCCAACGCCACGCAGCCCAAAGGCAACTTCCGCTTTGAGCTGCCGGCAGCCGGCATGGACTTTGTCGCCACCGACTACGAATGGCTTATCGTCTACCCCGACGGCACGGCGATGGCCAAGGGTGTCGGCACGCTCAACGGTCAGGCGCTCAACGCGAACGGTAGCCCCTATCGCTTCTGGTTCTGGGCCACCGATAGCAGCACCGACAGCCTACGTGTGCGCATCTGGACCGAGGACGACAGCCAGTATATCTGGTGGCAGGATGCCGGCGGCGAGGTCATCTACGACAATGGCAGCGAGTTGCCGATCAACAACGGCAATGTGCAGGTCATTGTGAGCAATGGGAATGGGAATGGGAATGGCAACGGAGAAGCTACCCAGGTCGATGACGCGAGTACAGATAGCCCAGTTGTGGAGGAACTGTCACTCGACCATCAGATCTTCCTGCCGCTGATTACCAGCAATGCAACCACAACGGCGCCGGCGGCTGATGGCAACAGCAGCGAATCGATCCCTGTGGAAGTAGACATACTGGATACAGACCCAGCGGAAATAGTGATAACGGAAACGGACCCGGTGGAAGATGAACCCATCGCGGCCCAACAAGCTGTCGCAGGAACCCATCAGATCTTCCTACCCGTAGTAGTCAGCGCAGATTAGCTGACCCTAATTGCATGAAGTAAAAACATAGGAACACAAATGGCCTCACCTGTATCGTGAGGCCATTTGTGTTCCTATTCAGTATCTACCCCGTCACCCTGGAAACGGCACCTGAAAACGCCTGCCCAACCCGGCCAACTCCTTGGCCAGCCCCGGCTCAATCGGTATTCCCTCGGCCCGCCGTTGCTCGCGATGGCGGCCCTCGATCTGCCCAGGATAACAGACCTCGTCAAAACCGGCAGCCGGTTCCAGCGCGGTAAACTCGGTTAACATTTCGCCTAAATTTTCCTTGAAACGTGCCAGGGGCAGCAATCGTTCCACATCCATTGCCATCACAAAGTGCCCCAGGCGACGCGGGTCACCCATCTCGCCGTACATGCGATTGATGTGGGGACCCCACGGCATGCCCGCCAACAGGCTACAGAAAATATCGATGACCATGGCTAGCCCGCTCCCTTTGGGGCCGGCAAAGGGATGCATGCCGGCCACCGCTTTGGGATCGGTGGTGGGGTTACCGTCGGCATCGAGTGCCCAGCTATCCGGAATCCGGTGGCCCTCGACCGCGGCTAACGCAATTTTGCCCCAGGCCGTCGATGTGGTGGCCATATCCAGCACAACGGGGATGCCGTCCGTGGGGAAGCCGAAGCAGATGGGATTGGTGCCAAAGAAGGCTTTACGCGCGCCAAAAGGCACCAGCATCCGATCGGTTGCGGTCATGCTCATGCCGATGTAGCCTGCTGCTACCATGCGCAAAATATAGAAACCGGCCATGCCAAAGTGGCTGGAGTTACCGATTGAGACAAGGCCGGTTCCTGCCTCGGCCGCCAGCCTCATCGCATGGGTGGTCGCATGATAGGTCACCACATGGCCCAAACCGTCGCCGCCATCCATGAGCCCCATCGACGGCGCGGTCTGTGTAAAGGTCATCTGTGGACGGCTTTGGATGGTGCCATTCTCCAGGCGGCGAATGTAATGGGCCAGGCGGACGACGCCGTGGGAATCGATGCCGGAGAGGTTGGCGGTGAGCAGGCAGTCGGCGACAATTCTGCCATCTTCTTCCGGCACGCCGACCGCATTCAACACGCCCACAATAAACGTAGCAAAGGGCTCTTCCTTAATTAGGATCGGTTCAGGGTTCATGACAGATGACTCCTTTCGTCGTTATTTCTTCGTTGAAATATAGACAGGTCGCCCATGTAGATACCACCGTTAATAAGGTTTTCAGCGGGACTTGGCCACTCAACAAGTTTGCGCCTTTGCATGAACTCATTGTAAGGGCAGACTTAGACTGGTGTTAACACGATTTTTAGCCCATCACGCCGCTCAAAGGTGTCAAAGGCCGCGTGCCACTCAGTAATCGGCAGGATCGCCGAAACGAGAGGACGGGTCTGCACCTGGCCGCTGCCTAGCAGATTGAGCGCCTTGCGCCAGGCGCTGGGCAGATGGGCAAAGCTGCCGTGCACATCCAATTCCTTATAACAGACGAGGTCAAGGTCCCATTCAATCTGCCGGCCAAAGAGGCCGACCTGACCATAGCGGCCCCGGCGACGCACCAACACCCGGCAACTGCGTGCCGATCGTGCCGCGCCGGCACACTCAAAGACCACATCCGCGCCAACTCCCCCGGTCCGTTCATCGATCAGCGCTTTGGCATCTTCGGTCATCCCGTCAATGGTTAGATCCGCGCCCAACTCTTTGGCCATTGCCAACCGTGCGGCATCGGCTGTCGTGCCGAGGACAACAGTTGTTGCACCGGCAACTTTGACCACCTGAGCCATGAGCAGACCGATTGCACCGGGACCGGAGACGACGACGATTTCACCTGGCTCGACCCTTGTCCGTTCCAAAGCATGGACACAGCAGGTCAGCGGTTCGCTCAGTGCACCGGCCACTTCGTCCACGTTGGCGGGCAGATGATGGATATTGTGGTCGGGTACCAATACATAGCGGGTGAAGCCGCCATGGACGCCGCTGCCGATTGACTTACGATGGGGACAGAGATTGGGCAGGCCGCTGCGACAGAATTGACACTGGCCGCAAACGTAGAAATAGGTCTCACAGGTGACACGATCACCAACCTTGCAGTTGGTCACCCCCTCCCCGATTTCGGTTACAATGCCGGCCACCTCGTGCCCCATGATGACCGGCGGGTTTGAGGCATACTCGCCGTGATAGATGTGGATATCGGTACCACAGACGCCAGCTGCCTTTACTTCGATGATCACATGGCCGGGGCGAATTTCGGGAACGGGGACATCGATCAAGCCTACGTTGCCGTCTCCCGGTGCTAATTTGGCTACACCTTTCATCGTCACACCTCCCTACGCCGTACTCTGTGCAGATTATGTGCTCTGTAGTGACCGAATGACCCAACACCAGCATCTTGTGATCCTGTGATCCTGTTGGCGCATTCATTTGACGGAGGCTGAGCTTGCCTAAGCTGGAGCCGCCACCCCTTCGACAAGCTCAGGGTCCGCTCCATTTTCGAATCAACCAACAGTATTATCCAGTCGGCCGGTCATCTTATCATCCGGTCATCACTCCTCTACAAATTATACGCCACAGCGAACGATTTGGCACACCCATTTTTTCCCCCTACTTTGCCGGAGTTTTCGGGTGTCGTGTGCAACGATCAGGCCCTTTTCTCTGCATAGCTGTCAACGCCGCGCACCAATCCGCGGCGCCCAGCCATAGCGGTTAGGGCTTTACAATTCCACCTGTGCCCCCAATTCAACGACCCGATCGGGGGGCAGCCGAAAGAAGTCCGTTGCATTGCGCGCGTTGCGGCTCATGACGGCGAAGAGATTTTCGCGCCAGATGGGCATTTCGGGATGGATACCGGTCAACAATCGCTCGCGCCCGAGAAAATAACTGACTTCCGAATGTTTGAGGTAAAGCCCATGCCGCCGTACCCGGACTAGGTCGCGCGGCACATTGGGATCTTCCAAGAAGCCATAGCGCAGGATGACTCGGTGAAAGTCATTTTCTAAATGGTGGACGGTGACCCGATCTTGGCGCGCAACGCGCGGGATCTCTTCCATTTCTACCGAGAGCAGGATCACTTGTTCGTGTAGCACCTTGTTATGTTTAATATTGTGAAGTAACGCCGGCGGCGTGCCATTGGGATCGCTGTACATAAAAACAGCTGTGCCGGGAACATGCGCATACTTATCGGTGCGCAACCGTTCCGTGAAGGTGGCAAAAGGCATTGTTCCGGCGCGCAGCCGTTGCCATAGAATTTCACGACCGCGTTTCCAGGTTGTCATCAGTGTAAAGACCACTGCCCCAATCACCAATGGGAACCAGCCACCGGCTGGAATCTTAACAATATTGGCACCCCAAAAGGCAAAGTCGATGAGTAAAAAGAACGCGGTAAAGGCCACTGCCTTCGGTCGCGACCACTGCCAATGTTCGCGCTCTACCACATAGAGGATAAGAGCCGTAATCACCATTGTCGTGGTGACGGCAACCCCGTAGGCTGCGGCCAGGTTGCTCGAGGAGCCAAAGGCAAAGACAAGGGCAATACATGCCACCATGAGCAGCCAATTGACGCCGGGAATGTAGATCTGACCGATCTCTTCTTCTGAAGTGTGATTGATGGCCATGCGTGGTAAATAGCCCAGTTGAACCGCTTGGCGCGTCAGGGAAAAGGCCCCGGTGATCAACGCTTGTGATGCGATTACAGTCGCTGTCGTCGCAATTAGGACGACCGGATACAGCGCCCATGTGGGCGCCATCCGATAGAAGGGATTCTCAACCGCTTCTGGGTATTGGAGCAAGAGCGCACCCTGTCCAAAGTAATTGAGCAGCAACGCCGGCAAGACGATCGTGAACCATGCCACCCGAATCGGTCGTTTGCCAAAGTGACCCATATCTGCATAAAGCGCCTCTCCGCCTGTCACCACGAGGAAGACAGAACCCAATACGAGAAAACCGGCCAATCCATTGTCTAGAAAAAAGAAAAACGCATAATGCGGGCTTACCGCGGCCAACACGCCCGGTTCACGGACAATCCAGCGTAAACCCAACAATGCCAGCACCATAAACCAGATCAGGGTCATCGGCCCAAAAACCTTACCCACACTGGCTGTGCCACGACTTTGAAAGAGAAAGAGTAGGATCAGAATTGCAATCGTAATGGGGATGATATAGGGTTGGAAGAAAGGAGTCGCCACCTCCAATCCTTCGACGGCAGACAGGACCGAGATTGCCGGCGTGATCATGCCATCGCCATAGAGCAGCGCCGTGCCAAATAAGCCCAGCAAAATCAGGCGATAACGGGTCGTGCCCCGTTGAACATTGCGGTGCGGATTGATCAGCGCGGTGAGGGCCAAAATACCTCCTTCTCCCCGGTTATCAGCTCGCATGACAAAGGTAATATACTTGATAGAGATGATGAGAACCAATGCCCAGAAGATGAGCGAGAGAATCCCCAAAATATTTTCGGGAACAACGGCTAGTCCATATTCGGTATGAAAGGATTCCCGAAAGGCATAGAGTGGACTGGTCCCAATGTCACCATAGACAACACCCAGTGCCCCCAGTGTTAGATACAACAGATACTTACCCTGGGGGGCCGTTGCCCCGTGTCCATTATGTTCGCCATGTTCGCCATGTTCGTCATGTTCGGTATCAACTTGTTCTTCTGTTTTCGCTGATTTGCTCATGCTACTACTTTCTTGAACTTTTCAATCGATCATATGGGACTTGTGAAGAGGGCAACTTACCCGGCATTCGGCCACGCAAGTATCGTGCGTCTGCGCCCAGTAACTGAGCGAGGCATAGTCACTCGCCGCCAAATGGGCTCGCTTGGTCGGCGTGGGGCTGGTGCCGATCCAACCGACAAGCGTCTGCCCGTCCCACTCCCAGATCGGATGCAATATCCGCGAACGCGGGCGCCCCTTGCTGCCAACGGTTGCTACCGTACACCAAACGATGCGGTGTGCCATTTCAACAAAGGCAGGAGCTGTTTCATTCAATTGATTCATGATTGTCTCCTTTGCTTTCTGTTGACGCTTTCTGTTGACTTTTCCAGTTGTACTCGCCGAACGAGAAAGCGCCCGGCGACTCTCTGTTTTCCGTCTGCAACCAATCGCAGTATATCATGGATGGAAACGACCCAACGAAGATGAGATCGGATAGATTATGACAAAGTTTCTGGACGATGGGCCAGGTGCGGGTGATACACGAGGCAATGGTGTTGTGGCTACACCATTGGTCGTGCTGTCCCAGGCCGGGCCAGCGCTCTGGCTGCTCTTTCGCATTTGGTTGCAACTGGGTGTGCAATCCTTTGGCGGTGGAATGGCAACGCTCTACATGATCCGGCGTGCCGTTGTCGACCAGCGCCAGTGGCTCACCGCTGCCGAATTTACCCAGGATTGGGCGCTCTGCCAGGCTGCACCCGGGATTAACCTCATTTGTATGACCATCCTGATCGGGCGGCGTGTGGCGGGAATTCCCGGTGCTTTGGTGGCAGTGATTGGCTTACTGCTGCCCAGCGTTTCAATCACCATCACGATGACGGCGCTCTATGCCACCTTTCGTGATTCGACGCTCTTGCAATCGGCCCTACACGGCGTTGTCCCGGCGACGGTGGGGCTGGGGCTACTGCTCTCGTCGAGCATGGCGCGGCCGCTATTGGCTGCGAGTTGGCGCGAAAGTTGGGGCAGCCTCGTGGTGAGTAGTGGGTTGTTGGTCGGAAGCGCGCTGGCCTTGTTACTGTGGCATCTGCCCGTGATTTTGGTCCTTTGCTGTGCTGGTCTGATCGGCGCGCTGACGGCCTGGCAGCAGACTCTGCGGAAAGCGTATGTGCGCCATGATTGAACCCTTGACCTACTTCTGGCTGCTCCTCAAGGCCTCGCTCTTTTCAACCGGCGGCACGGGCAACCTGCCGAGCATCCACGCCGACATGCTGGCACGCGGCTGGGCCACCGACCGCCACTTTGCCGAAGCGTTGGCGATTGGACAGATCAGCCCCGGTCCAAATGGCTTGTGGGTCGTCTGCTTTGGTTATCTAACTGCTGGCGTGCGTGGCGCGCTGCTGGCGGCATTGGCGATCACGATCCCGCCTTTTTTCGTCTTGGCTGTCGCCGCACTCCACCGTCGAATTGGTGATCATCCGGCAATGCAGGGCTTTGTACGGGGGCTGGGGCTGGCTGTCTCCGGTATCTTTCTGGTGGTTGTCGTGCAGTTGCTCAACGAGGTTGGGATTGACTGGCGCAGCGTCACCCTTGTCCTTGCGGCAGTGGGGCTGGGGCTGAGCAACCGTCTGCCGATTCCGGTCGTGCTGGGGCTGGCCGCGGTGGCGGGGATGGTGTTGTACTGAGTGAAGGGCACACTGTGACTTGCTTAGCAATGTCATGAAGTTAGTGCTCTTCAGTGATCAGTAATCAGTTGGACAGTTGGGAACTTGTCAACTCACACTGAAACCTGTTCGCTGAACACTGATGACTCCTGACAAGAAAACACTTCACTGAATGACATTGACTTACCTACAGAGGAGCAGTCCCGATGAACAATCGACCAAAGAAAACCAAAGTGACCGGCGCGTTTGTCGTCGGCTATGACGGCACCGACCATGTCCTCTATTCCAACGGTGAAGTGGTCTACGAAGGGGACACGATCCTCTTTGTAGGCCACAACTATTCTGGTGCGGTAGATGAAACCATTGATGGCGGCCTCTGCTTGGTCAGCCCCGGCTTGATTGATCTCGACGCGCTGGCGGACATAGATCACGCTATCCTAGATACGTGGAATCCCCCCCATCTCGATTTGGGCCTGCAGTGGTCGGAGCGCTATTTTCACGAGCAGCGTCACGACGTCTTTACACTGGAAGAAGAGCTCTTCAAACGACGCTACGCGTTGGTCCAACTGATTCTCAATGGGATTACCACCGCTATGCCCATTGCCGCAGAAACCTACAAAGGGTGGTGTGAACGCTATGAAGAATTTGCCGGCGTGGCCAAGATTGTCGGTGAATTGGGCTTGCGCATGTACCTCGGCCCCAGTTACCGCTCCGGGATCAATGTGGTACGCAGCGACGGCAGCCGCGATGTGCTCTGGGATCAGCCGTTGGGTGAGGCGGGGCTAGACGATGCCATTCGCTTTGTGCAGGAGTTTGACGGCGCACACGACGGCCTCATCCGCGGCGCACTTTTGCCCTGTCGCATCGAGACGGTGACGCCCGACCTGTTGCGGCGGACCAAAGCCGCATCCGATGAATTGGGCTGCCACATCCGTCTCCACGCGCTGCAAGGGCTGACGGAACTGCGGTTGCTGCGCGCGTGGTATGACAAAACCCCGCTTGAACTGTTGCAAGATCTCGACCTCCTTGGTCCCACCTTGTTAATCCCCCACGGTATCTACATCGGCGGGCACCTCGACACTGGCTTACCCTACCATGGTGAACTGGAACTGCTGGCCGCCACCGGTACATCGATCATTCACTGCCCCCTCACCTCGATCCGCTATGCCAACGCCCTGGACAACTTTGATCGATATCGTCGTGCCGGTGTCAATATAGCGTTGGGCACCGACTCCTTCCCACCTGACCTGATCCGGGGCATGGATTATGGTAACAACATTACCAAGCTGCTCACCGGCGACAAGAGCGCGGGCCGCGCCGCCGATTACTTCCGTGCCGCTACCCTGGGGGGTGCCCAGGCATTGGGGCGTGATGATCTGGGGCGACTGGCCCCCGGTGCTAAAGCCGACCTGATTCTTGTAGATTTTCGCAAACTGCGGACCGGTCCGATCGACGACCCAATCCGGACACTGCTCATGAACAGTGGCGGCGCCGATGTGCAGACCGTGATCATCAACGGGCGCACCGTCATGCAGGATGGGGTGATCCCTGGTATTGATGTGGCCAATCTCAAGGCGCGCGGCCAGGCCTACTTTGCCAAGCTCAAAGGTGCCTATCCCGAACGCGATTACCAACAACGACTGGTCGACGAACTTTTCCCGCCGTCGTTTCGGGTGGTTGAGAAGCCGATGTGACTGGGCGTGTCCCATTTCTGGGAAATGACAGAAATGGAGCATTTGAACATCCGGCGTAATCCCCCAAATGTGGCACGTACCCAATGTGACTTTTGTCGTTGCCGTGAAGGTGGACGCCTGCTATGCTGAGTTGATAAACGCAAGAGTCGTGCACGCTTTGCGCGATGGCAGTATGCCGAAACTTTTGTAAATCGCCACTCCGCTCGTTGCGCTATAGACATTCAGAAAAAGATTCGTGGCATGAGCATGAGTCAAACATAGGTGTAGCACCACGAATCTTTTTCTGAGAAACTATAGATCGCGATTTACCGAATTCGTGCAATGCCGCCTGCGCAATTCTGCTTTATGGTTAGCTGGTTTGAGGAGAAAGCGGGTCTTCGCATGAGTGACTATCAATATATTGCCAATCTCGCGGAAGAACTGGGTGAAATCTCGGCGGATACTGTTGTCAGCCGCACCCTACAGCAGGGGGAGACAGGACGGGCGATTCTTTTTGGCTTTGCCCCCGGCCAGGAACTATCCGAACATTCCACGCCCATGGCGGCCACAATCCAGATCATTAGCGGTACCGCCACGATTACGCTCGGGACCGATCAATTCACTGCACCGCCCGGCACCTGGGCTTGGATGCCACCGCGGTTACCCCACAGCATCCGCGCCGCTACCGAGCCAGTGGTGATGTTGTTGACGATGATCAAGATGTAAAAGAAGAACCCGTGTCAGTCGTGCACGATTTGTCATTCTGAGGAGCAAAGGGACGAAGAATCTTCTATCGCTACCACGGAGATTCTTCCTCGTTTCACTCGTCAGAATGACAAAAATGCTAGCATTCGTGAACGACTGAGTGTAGGAGAAGGGAGAAAGGCATGGCTACGGTGCAGGTCCAGCGTACATCTGCTGTGCGTCTGCCAACGCGCCTGCCGTTGCTGGCCGGTGCGCTGCTGGCGTTGCTTGTCGGTCTGTGGGCTGGATTGTTGCGCGTTGGCTGGAACTGGCCGTTGCTCCTGCCGACGTTGCCCCTGAGTCACGGCCCACTCATGATCAATGGTTTCCTGGGCACGCTGATTGGCCTGGAGCGTGCGGTTGCACTGGGCAAACGGTGGGCCTATCTGGCACCGCTCTCAGCGGCCACGGGTACATTGTTGCTGGTGTTGGGCGCGGGTGGTACGGGTGGTACGTTGGGCTATTTCATGCTGCTGCTCAGCGGCCTGTTGCTAATAATCGTGATGGTGGCCATCCTCCGTCTGCACCCGACGCTTGATACCGCTGTCATCATGGGCGGTGTGTTCCTCTGGTTGGCGGGCAATCTGCTCTGGTGGTGGGGCGTGGCGGTGGGACAACTCGTCTTTTGGTGGGCCGGCTTTTTAATCCTCACGATCGCCGGCGAACGGCTGGAACTGAGCCGGCTGCTCCGCCTGCCCACCAGCGCCATCCAACTCTTTCTTGCCGTGGTGCTGCTCTATGTCGGCGGTCTTATCATCACCTTTTTTGCGCCCCAAGCGGGCGCACGGCTCATCGGTGGCGCCCTGGTTGCGCTGGCGCTTTGGTTATTGCGTTATGATATTGCCCGACGACGTATCAAAGCAGGCGGCCAGGCTCGTTTCACCGCACTATGTCTGCTCTCCGGCTACGGCTGGCTGGCCATTGCAGGGCTTTTGGCCATACGTTACCCCGGACAGTTGGCCGGTCCCTATTATGATGCTTTACTTCATGCCATCTTTCTCGGCTTTGTCTTCACTATGATCTTTGGCCACGCACCGATTGTCTTTCCGGCGGTCTTACAGCGGCCATTGCCCTATCGGCCCCATTTCTACAGCCATCTGTTGCTGCTGCACATCACGCTTGCCGTGCGGATCGCGGGCGATCTCCTGCTTTCCATGTCTCTACGCCAATGGGGTGCGTTGCTCAATGCGTTGGTATTGCTGCTCTTTCTCGGGAATACCGTTGTGGCACTCGTTGCCGGCGCGAAAGGGGAACGCTCCTATCGGGAAAGAGAGATGGCTGGCTGACGGTTGAGCGAGGCAACGGGTTTTATTACGTTTCTACCCCATGAGTCCGAAGGAGATAGGGCAGAGATGCCATTGGTCACACGCTTTTTTATCCGGAGTGGACTGCTCTATTTGATAGCCGCGCTGCTGACTGGTCTGCTGTTGGCTGGGCAGTTTGCGTTGCGATTGCCACCGTGGGTCACAACCTTGACTCCGGTTTACTTTCACCTTTTCCTCGTGGGCTGGGTCACGCAACTGATCATCGGTGTGGCCTACTGGATGTTCCCAAAGTGGAGCCGGACGCGGCCACGCGGCTCCACGCTGCTGGCATGGGGGTGCTATGTGTTGCTCAATTTGGGGCTGCTGCTACGCGTGGTGGCGGAACCGTTGCAGAGTACGCGACCGTCCGTTGGGCTGGGCTGGACCATTGTACTGGCTGCACTCTTGCAGTGGCTTGGGGGCGTGGCCTTTGTGCTCAACACCTGGTCGCGGGTGAAGGAGCGATAGCCCATTATGCCTCGCCTGACGATCTGGATGGTGCGCGTTGCGCTCTGTCACCTGTTCCTCGGCTTTACCATTGGTGCTCTGCTCCTGGCACACAAGGGGATTCCCTTTGCACCCTGGCTCTGGCGACTCTTGCCGGCGCACATGGAGTTCCTCCTATTGGGCTGGACGTTGCAACTCGCCATGGGGGTGGCGTTTTGGATCTTGCCCCGCTTTTACACCGTGCGGCCACGTGCCTGGCTGGCCTGGTCGGCGTTGATCCTTTTGAATGTGGGGGTGATGCTGGTGGCGCTTGCCCCCCTTCTTCCCACACCTCTCCTGTCCCCAATCGTGCCGCTGACTTTGCTCGGTCGTGGCGCTGAAATGATGGCGGTCGTGGCTTTTGCACTGCATGCCTGGCCGCGCGTCAAAGCGATTGCGCTGGAGGGGGCAAACCTCCAGATCTAAGAACCAGTCCAAAATCATGATGGTCGGCTGATCGCGTTGCCGGTGACATGCTACATGGCGATCACGCGATCATCCGCCACGACAAAGATCTGTTCTCCCTGGCGTGGCCGGATCGTCCCGTGGTCGACGAAGGCACTGAAGGCGGGCAACACACCACATTTCGCGCCAAACCAGAAGCAGGGCAATTTGAGTGACTGGCGCCCTTTACCGGTCAATTGAACTGCCGAGTGGAGATGGCCGGTGAGGGCATAGCCGACCGCGGGTTGATGGGGTTCGTGGTTGAGCACCCAGCGCGGACCAGGGGTGGGTCCATCAAGTACCCTCATGCGCCACGCATCCGGTGGGTCGCCGGCGTGGCGGTCATGGTTGCCGCGCACGAGGTGGATTGCCAAAGCGGCATAGCGGTCGCGCCACGCAGTAACGGTGTCGAGCACTGTCGGTTCACGACTCTTGGCCGTGTGCAGCAGATCACCAAGGATGATCAGCTTTTGTGCACCGGTGCGGTCGAGGGCCCGGCTGAGCCGCTCGAGTTCGCTGTTGGTTGCGCCTTGGGGTAGGGGGATCGCATGCGCCCGAAAGGTCGCGTCTTTGCCAAAGTGGGGGTCGGCGATCAAGAGCGTCGCCGTGCGGGGCCAGTAGAGGGCGCGCTCCGGGAGCAGGTGGAGCGTTTCGTTGGCAATTTCGACTGGTAAATAAGTCATTGTTCAATCATCCGCCCACTTCTCATAGCGCAATTGCAACTTGCGGATCCGATCTTCCAGCGTCTCTGAGGTTATTGTCTGGCGCATGCGATCGACCAGCAGCGGAAAGGCAAAGGGGGTTGGACGCTTGACTTTCTTCACGGTAATCGTTCCCGCCGCAATTCGTATTAGCGCTTGCTGCAATCGACTCTCTTCCAGTTGGCGCTGCAATACCTCGCGTTGCGCCTGTGCCAGCAACAGATTGCCCGCGTCGTAATCCTGCAACACATCATAGATCAAGCTGCTCGATGCCTGCAACTGTTTCGTCGTCTTTTGGCCACCGGGAAAACGTTGGATGACCAAACCGGCCACGCGTGCGATCTCCCGAAATTGACGCTTCGCCATTTCGGCGGCATTGAGGCTCTGCAAGATATCATCCAGCAAATTGTCCACAGCAAAGAGACCATCCTCCAGCGCAGCATGCAAGGGTGCCGGCTCTGGGGCCAAGAGTTCAAAGCCGTAATCGTTTGCCGCGATCGTGAAGGTGATCGGCTGATGCCGCCCAAGACGATAGGCTGTCAACGCGGCGAGCCCTTCATGGACCAGCCGCCCGGCAAAGGGGTAGATAAAGAGATGATGTCCCTCACGCGTCTTTGTGACCTCGATGAGTAATTCATCGGGTGTCGGAATGACTGACCACTCCTGTTGCACTTGAAAGAGTGGTGCGAGCGCTTGCATCTCCCGATCCTCGTAGCGCCCATCGCGGGCGGCTTCCATCTTCTCGCGCATGGCCTCAGTCAGTTCATCCGACAGGGGCAGGCTGCCACCGGCCCAGCGCGGAATCATTCCCTTGCTACCTCTAGCGCGGCGTACCCAAACCTTCATTTCGTGTAGCCGCACGAATTCGAGCACCTTGCCGGCTAGTGTAAAGCGATCTCCCGGTTTGAGACGCGCGGCAAAGGATTCCTCGATCTGCCCCAACTTGCCGCCCGAGAGATATTGTACCTGCAACATGGCATCGCCGACGATGGTGCCAATGGACATGCGGTGCATCTGGGCCACCTCTTTGTTTTCGACAACATAGCAACCACCTCTGTCAACGACTCGGTTGTACTGGGGGTAGTTCTGTAGCGCTGTGCCGCCGCTCGTCACAAAGGCGAGTGCCCAACGCCATTCGTCGGGGGCAAGGCCCCGATAGGCATGACTCGTGCGCACCTCGCGGTACAGCTTTTCGGCCACAAAGCCACCACCCAGCCCAATCGTCACCAGATGTTGCACCAGCACATCGAGCGGCTTTTCGAGCGGCTGTCGATCTTCAATCTGCCCCTCCTGCATGGCCCTGCGCGCGGCTGAAACTTCGAGCAACTCCAGCGCGTGGGTCGGCACACAGATGACACGGCTCGTTGCCCCCGGCTGGTGACCACTACGCCCGGCGCGCTGCATGAGGCGAGCCACCCCTTTGGGGCTGCCAACTTGCAGCACACAATCGACCGCCGGAAAATCAACGCCCAAATCGAGGCTCGATGTGCAGACGACACAGCGCAACCGGCCATTGCGCAGTTCATGCTCGACCCAAGTGCGGGTGGCCGGATCAAGCGAGCTGTGGTGCAACGCAATCTCCCCCGCCCACTCTTCGCGCTGGGCCAGAATCTCCTGATACCACCGTTCGGTCTGGTTGCGTGTGTTGGTAAAGACGAGCGTTGTGCGGTTCGCCTCGATCTGGGCGATGACCTGAGGCAGTAATTTCAGGCCCAAATGGCCCGCCCACGGAAAACGTTCCACCGCAGGCGGAATCAGCGATTCAAAGGAGAGCTGCTTGGTCATATCACCCTGGATCAGGCGGCCCGCCTGGACCTCGCCGGTTGCGTAATCGGCTGTGCCGATGAGCGTGTGTAGCGCCACAGCGAGGTTCCCCATCGTTGCCGAGAGACCCCAAGTGCGTAGCTCCGGATGCCAACGCCGTAGTCGTGCCAATGCCAATTCCGTCTGGACGCCTCGTTTGGTCGCCATCAACTCGTGCCACTCATCGACAACCACGGCCTGTAGCGAGGCAAAGAGTTCCTCGGCGTTGGGGCGCGCCAACAGGAGAGAAAGGCTTTCCGGCGTTGTAACGAGCGCGGTGGGTAGCCTGGTCCGTTGGCGGCTGCGGGCCGCGGCGGAGGTGTCACCGGTGCGTGTTTCAATGGTCCACGGCAGGCCCAATTCGTCGATGGGTGCCTGGAGCGCTTCGGCGGTGTCGGCGGCCAGGGCGCGGAGCGGCGTGATCCAGAGCACTTGGAGCGGCGGCGCGTTCAGCCTTTTACTCTTACTCCCCTGCTCCGGAGAAGGAGGAGCAGGACGAGAAGTGGCCAGCCACGCCGCAAGCGGACCCAGCCAGGCTGCATAAGTTTTCCCGCTGCCGGTTGGCGAGTAAATCAACCCGCTCTCGCCGCGCAGATAGGCTTCCCAAACTTCGAGTTGAAAAGGAAACGGGCGCCACTGCCGTTGGTGGAACCACTCGATAAGGGGCTGCAAAAGTTCAGTCATGGTCTGCGAAAGCCATTGTTGATCACTCCAATTTCTCAGTAGCGCTATCGCCGCAAGAAACAGTACGCCGCGATGTGCTGCTACGGCAAGTTTCTCAAGAGTTTAGAACAACACTTCTAGCGCTTTTAACCCCCAGTCGCTCCACTTCTGCCACCAGGTGCGGCGATCGTGGCTGACAATAACAGCATTGCGTTGCCAAAACCCACTCCAGCGGCCGGCTGGTTCCATCTGGAGCAGCAAGGGCCAGTTCACATGGTCGGCGCCCCGGGCCGGAATGGGTCGAAATTCTCGATTGCGCCGAAACGATTTGTAGAGGTGGGCCAGTGTCGAGTCGACACCTGTGGGGGTCCTGTCACTGTCGAGCATGGTGAGAAGCTCTTGGGCATCCCACTGCGGATGCAGGGCCAGGAAGTAGCCCACATAATCTGAAGGCAGATCCTCAACGGCGAAGGAAGACCCAGGGCTTTGGTGCGCTTCAATCAACTGCTCAAAATCCATGACGATGCCCAACGCCGCGTGTTGCCGTTGCTTTGCCGGCAGATCGGGGCGGATCCGATAAATCCCAGTGAGACGGATGGCTGTGTCGGTCGTCGGTGAACGTTGGGTGACAAAAGTGAGTTGAATATACCCCCTGGGCAACTGCTGCAAGACCTGTTCCATTTGGTCGCGGCCATGGTTGACATGGGTGAGATCAATGAGGCCGAAGCGATCAATAAAATAGTACTTATAGCCAGGGGGAAAGCGCTCTTCAACGGCTGTGGAGGGCAACATGTCATGGCGCAAGATGAGATATTTGCCGGCAGCAATGGTCTTCTCCGGTACCACCAATTCACCGTTGAGCAGATCGTCTTCGATTTCTTTGGCTTCCTCGTTGCAATCTACCCCGGGTTGGCATGAATCCCTTGGCGGTGCGGCGGGTGGTACGTCCAATGCCTCGCCCGCAAGCTCCTCGGCATTCTGATCCGCCCGCGCCGACGGTGTTGGCACAGGAATCAGAAACGAGCCCAACAGTCCCCATGTAAGCAACAGATAGGTTACAATTTGCAACCAGGTTCGACGGTCTACGCGACGCACAGATCCCCCCTTGGCGGAGCGAAATGACTGGAAGAGAAGTGAACGATTGTGCTACATTATACTCACCTTTATCTAGAAAAGGCTACTCGAATTCACCGCAATTCCATGCTTGCCTAAATATTTAGGAATTTCCCTTGTCCGGTAAGCGCAGGCGGCGCAACTCTGGTAGCGTGGCTGCCACAACCGTGACAACCACCAACGTGACGCTGCCACCGGCAATGACGGAGGGGGCTGTTCCAAGCAGTCGCGCCACAACACCGCTCTCAAATGCCCCCAACTCATTGGACGCACCGATAAAGAGCCAACTGACGGATGCGATCCGACCGCGCATGGCCTCCGGTGAAAGGACACGCAGGATTACCTCGCGGATAATCATGCTCACCCCGTCAAAGACACCGGCAAAGAAGAGCGCAACCAACGACAGTACAAAGCTGCGTGACAAGCCAAAGACGATCATGCTCACGCCAAAGCCACCCACACACCAGAGCAGATTGCGCCCGGCGTGGTTGGTCGGTGCACGACGGGTTGCCATTGCCATGACCAACAGCGCGCCAATCGATGGGGCTGTGCGCAGGAAACCGAGACCGCGTGCGCCCACATCGAGAATGTCGGTGGCAAAGATCGGCAACAGCGCCATCGCACCACCAAAGAGCACCGCAAAGAGATCAAGCGCCATCGAGCCAACCAGCGGTTGGCTGTGCCACACGAAACGCACACCGGCGCGCAGGCTCTGCCAAAGGGTTTCACCTTCTTCCGGGGGCGGCACCGGACGTGCCGGGATGAATACAAAGCAGAGAAAGGCAATCGCCATGAGCAGGGCAATCAGCCCGTATGTGGCCGGAATTCCCAACAGGTCGATTGAAAAACCGGCCAGCGGTCCGCCGAGAATACCACCGGTTAACCACATGCTGCCGGTTAAGGAGGCCCCACGCGCGGCCTGGTGAATGGGGATCACTTGCTGCTCAAAGGCCGAAGAGGCCGGGCGAAAAAAGCCGACGGCAAAGCCAATCACGGCCACAACGCTGTAAATGGCGACCAGCCCGTAATCCTCTGGATTGCGGGCAATGTACATGAGCGTTAGCATACAGAGCAGGTTGAGAATGGTCGTTGTGAGTACGATACGTTTCCGATTCATGCGATCCGCCACATAGCCACCGATGAGGGAGAGCGCAATGGCCGGAATCGCTTCAACCAGGCCAAGCAGCCCCAGCGAGAGCGGATCGCCGGTCATGATGTAGAGTTGATAGCCGATGAGCGTGGCAAAGCCGACGCCGGCCAATGCGCTCATGAAGCGTTCCGTCAATAGCAGGCGAAAATCTGTCTGTTGCAACACATCTACTTGGCGTGCATCGGTATGGGATAGGGCTGTCACAGGGTGTCCATTCTAGTGGCCAGGTGGTTGTACAAGATCTGCAAATTGCAGATTTCGCCATTGTAGCGCAGTCGCAAAAATTGTGCGAGATGGGGAAAATCTATGGGCGCGTCCTCTTTTATTGACATTCCTGCAAAGAACCGCTGCAATCGTCTGGCGCTATGCCAAAAATGTGGCATGCACCCCCAATCTATCCGTCCGGCAACATCGCCTGAATCGTTGCCAATGTATCGGCCTCTTCGATCTTTTTGTCGTGCCGCCAGCGCAAAATTCGTGGGAAGCGGACGGCTATGCCCGATTTATGGCGGTTGGAGCGCTGGATGGCTTCAAAGGCCAACTCAAAGACCAATTCGGGTGTCACGGTGCGCACCGGCCCAAATTTCTCCTTTGTGTTCGCCCGCACAAAGCGGTCGACCTGGCGGATCTCCTCGTCGGTCAGCCCCGAATAGGCTTTGGCAAAGGGTACCAAGTTGCCTTCCGCATCCCATACCCCAAAGGTATAGTCCGTGTAGAGACTGGCGCGCTTGCCGGAGCCCCGTTGCGCATAGATGAGCACGGCGTCGACGGTGTAGGGATCGACCTTCCACTTCCACCAATCCCCCCGCTGTCGGCCGACGCGGTAGGGCGAGTCGATCCGTTTGAGCATAAAGCCCTCGACCATGCGCGCGCGGCTCTCTGCGCGTAGTGCGGTTAATGACTCCCAAGAATTGGCTTCGGCGATCGGTGAAAGCAGCAGCGTATCGCTCTTCAACTGGTTGATCAGCTCGATCAGTTGGGTACGGCGTTCGTGTAGCGGTCGTCCCCGCCAATCCACCCCGTTGACTTCAATCAGATCGTAGGCCAAGAAGATCACGGGTACCTCAGCGAGCAATTTCTTGCCCACTGTCTTACGACCGATGCGCCGTTGCAACTGGGCAAAGGGCAGCACTTGGCCATCCTGCCACGGCAACAACTCGCCGTCGAGTACCGTGCCGTTGGGCAGCTTCTCCGCTTCACCAGTCACCTCCGGGTAACGATCGGTGACGAGTTCTTCGCCCCGTGTCCACAGGAAGATTTCATCCTGGCGGCGGATCAGTTGCGCGCGAATGCCATCCCACTTCCACTCGACTTGCCACGCTGCAATGTCTCCTAATTCGGTGGCGGGATCGTTCTCGATGGGGTAGGCGAGAAAGAATGGATAGGGGCGACTGATGTCGGTATCCTCGGTGGCGGGGTGGAGCAACTCTTCGTAAAATTGCGGCGTGGGGTCCCACTGCCCCATGAGGCGATGGGAGAGCGCGGCGGTGTCGATGCCGCTGACATCGGCCAACGCGCGCACGACCAGCTTCTGCGAGACGCCGACGCGAAAGCCGCCGGTGATCAGCTTGTTCCAGATAAAGCGCTGGGGACGGCTCAACTCCTGCCATGCCTGGACAATCGCCTGGCGTTGCTCACCCTCAGCCAGATCCTGAAGCGGCAACAACCGTTCTTCCACCCATTCGTGGAGTGGTCGGTCACTTTCTTGGTCGGTCTCCGGGAGCAGTAGGGTAATCGTCTCGGCAATATCGCCAACGGCATCATAGCTCTCACCAAAAAGCCAATCGGGAACACCCGCTTCTGCTGCCGCCCACTCGGCCAATTTGCGGCCATTAACCGCGCGGCGGGGCCGGCGGCCACTGAGAAAATGGAGCACCCAGGCGGCATCTTCGGGTGGTGCGTCTTGGAAGTAGTTCGCCATTAAGGCAACTTTGGCATTGGTCTTGTTGGTTTCATCGAGGGCGGTGTATAAGTCGGCAAAGGCTTTCATAAAGTGTTTTCTCACAACCATAGATGCAAAATGATACATCCCATTCTTTGGGCATTGCAGGCAAGGACCGCGTAAATCTTTCGTAGCAATGCCAAAAATGTGTATGCACCTGATGTGAGTTTGGCATTTTGCGCTAGCTGAGGAATTGCGTATAATGACAGTATTCCTCACTCCAATCCGAGACTTATCATGTTCGTACTGTGCACATTTATTGTACACAGTATATTGGCAAAAGTCAGTAAACATTTCATTATTGGCGATTTATTGTCGAACGCTTATAGAGGGCGAAGCGGTGAAATCGTTGCCATTTTCACCGAGAATCTACCCGATTTCACCCGGAGACCTATATGAGCCATGAACAAAAACGAACAAGTCGTCTATAGATTCCTCACCGTGTTATCTTATTCTGCGATGTCTTATCATGTATGATGTGTACAAACATAAGGCTGCATCGCAGAGACATAACACGGTTTGTATACTTTGCTTCGATGAGTGAAAGTGGTCTGTTCGGTCTTTTTGTTATGGAGCAACGCTGGGTTTCACTTGCGATCGTCACCGCTTGATCGGGGATTGCAACAAGCGCAAGCGAGCCACACGTTTAGCCGCTGTTTGCTTCTGTGTGAATCCTTCTGTAAGAGTCCTGGTCACACATTGTCTCTTCTCTCTCTCGTTCTTCGTGGACCTGTGAGTGCTCACAAGCACAGCCCGGTACGTGAACAGTGCTCGAGAAGAACACCAGACGCAGATAGCAAGCCCATTATGTAGCACGTCCCTGTAAATAACCAACTGATCAACCAATGAAGGAGAACATGTATGCTACAACGACGATTGACTCGACGAGATTTCATGCGGAGTACAGCAATTGCTGGGGCAGGTTTGGCCGCTGTGGCTTGTGTTGCCCCTGGCGCTGCACCGGCTGGCGAAGAGGCTGCTGCCCCCGCGTCCGAGACGACGGTTGTGCGCTTTATGTCACGTGCCGGTGCCGATAATATTCCCAATGCCGAAAAGGTGCTGGGTGAGGATTTCCGGGCTGAATATCCT
>Ga0116151_10000638_pt1 | contig 32225 bp, 30 predicted proteins | sample AD_UKC117_MetaG_FD_89893 | JGI IMG/M metagenome (GOLD analysis project Ga0116151, IMG submission 89893) | Active sludge microbial communities of municipal wastewater-treating anaerobic digesters from Hong Kong - AD_UKC117_MetaG | ecosystem: Engineered > Bioreactor > Anaerobic > Digestate... | reverse complement strand
TGAGTTTGCACAGGCCCGCCTTCTTCACCACGACCTTGCGCTTCTTCACTTTGCAGACCTTGGGGGTGAGGCTCTTGACCTTCTTGTATTTGCGGAGCTTCTTGGGCAGCGGTTTGGTGACGGGCTTGGACGCCGGAGGCGGATTTGGGTTGGCAACAACGGTGACCGGGACCGAAGCCACGACGTTCGCGGTGCTCAGCCGGACCTGCGGCGCTGCCCACATCGCGGTCATGGCGGCGTTGCCGCTGGTGGCCGCGTCCGTGACGACGGGGATCAGGACGCTGAACCCGAAGCCAGGCGAGATCGGCTCGAGCTTCGAGACCAGGATCTGGCCGGACTCGACCACGACGCTGTCGCGGCAGGGGGTCTCCGAAACCCTCATGACCGTGTCGAATTGCGTGTAGTAGCACTTGATCGGCATGTCGGCGCTCGGTGCGTACCGCAGTGGAAGACCGCCGGCGTCCTCGTCGATGGTGACCATCAGGTCGCCGACGGCGTCCGGGGACACGATGGATGAGTTGGCGTGCAGGTAGAACGGGACGCCAGCCATCGCCGATCCCGGGTAGCCGATGTGCTGCATCGAGAAGGTCCAGGTCCACGGGAAGGTCCCGAGCCAGCCCGGGTAGGTGTTGCTGGCCTCCTCGCCGTAGGTGAACCCGGCGATCTTTCCATCCTCAGGATTGACCGGGCCGGGCACTGTGGCCGGCGCAAGCGCAAGCGCGGCGATCACGGCGAATTCGGTGTACATCGTCCCCACCTCCGAACGTGGCCGGCGGGGGCACGCGACGGGTGCTCCCGTCAGTTCGAGTCTACGCCCGACGCGGTCCGGACAGACGGGTATCGTCACCCGTTTGCGGCCACCTCCAGGGCCTGCAAAGCACGCTCTACGTCGGAGTCGGTGGTCGCGTGGTTGCTCACCGCGATCCGCAGCACTTTGCGGCCCCGCCAGGTCGACCCGGTCATCCAGGCCGTGCCGTCGGCAAGCAGTCGTCGCTCCACCTCGGCCGTCTTGGCGTCGTCACCCCAGGCGGTGCAGACCTGGGTGAAGACGACGTCGTTGAGGACCTCCCCGCCCATCGCCCGCACCCCATCGGCGAAGGTCCGCGCGTGATGCACCATCCGGTCGACGAGCTCGGCCACGCCGTCGCGGCCCAGGTACTGCAGCGCCGCCCACAGGGGGAAGGCGCGGCCACGCTGGGAGAACTCGGGCCCGAGTTCCATCGGATCCGGCGCCCCTTTGCTGTGGATCAGGTACGGCGCGTGGATCCCCAGTGCCGCCCTGTGCGCTGTGCTGTTGGCGACGAACGCAAGCCCCGAGTCGTAGGGGACGTTGAGGGTCTTGTGGGCGTCGGTGGCCCAGGAGTCGGCGGCCTCGAAACCTGCGACCAGGTGGCGGGTCCGCGGGGAGGCGGCTGCCCACAGGCCGAAGGCGCCGTCGATGTGGACCCAGGCGTCGTGCTCGTGGGCCAGCGGGATCGCGGCGGCGAAGTCGTCGAACGCACCCGAGTGCACATTGCCGGCCTGCAGCGCGAGGATCGTCGGCTCGTCGGTCAGCGCGTCGGCCAGAGCATCAACGCGGATCCGCCCTTGATCGTCGGCGGGCACCGCTTCGGGTTCGCCGAGACCGAGGTATCGCAGGGCAAGGTCGACGGTGTCGTGGCGTTCCTCGCCGACCAGCACACGGACCCGTGGCGCGCCCTGCAACCCGCTGGCCTCGACGTCCCACCCGGCACGGGCGAGGACGGCGTGGCGACCGGCCGCGAGACCGGTGAAGTTCGCCATGAGACCGCCGGTGACGGTGCCCATCGTGGTGCCCTCGGGCAGCCCGAGGAGTCCGGTCAACCAACCTTCGACCGCCTCGCGGGCGGCACTGTGCGCGGGGGTCACCTCGCGAAGTCCGACGTTCTGGTCCCAGGCGCCCGTGAGCCAGTCTGCGGCGAGAGCCACAGGGTACGTGCCGCCGATGACGAAGCCGAAGAAGCGGGGTGAGCTCATCGCGGTCAGGCCGGGCTCGGCGTTGGCCACGAGGTCCTCGATCACCTGACGCGGATCGCGGCCGGTTGTCCCCAGCGGTTGCGCGAACGCGGCCAGCAGGTCGTCGGTGCCGGAGGCCGGTGGCACCGGTCGGTCCCCCACGCCATCGAGATAGTCCTTGGCGTGCCTGGCTGCGAGATCGAGGAGTGCATCGCGGTCGTCTGGTTCGGTCACGTCCCCACTGTTACACCTGGGATCCATGGGGTCGACAGGCCAGGGGACGGGTTCCCATGTTCGTGGTGACCTCCCCTACTTCATCAACTCGCGATACTGCTTCCTCGCGTGCAAGGCGTTCTCCACCACGGTCTCGTACTCCAGGTCGGCATCGGTCAGATACTGACCGGCCAAGTCTGCCTGCGCTGTCTGGATCGCCCCGTTCGCCGCGAACAACTTCTCGTGCCCCTTGTAGATGTCTTTGAAGCCCGCGCGCAAGTAGCGCATAGCAGCCTTGAAGATGTTCTTGCTCTTCGCGCTGGTCAGGCAGTCGCTGCGCGTGAAACTGCGTTCGAACTGCTTGGTTTGCGTGTTGTACTCGTCGCGCTGCTTCGTAACGACGGGCTGGTAGTCGGCGCGGTCACGCGCAGCGGCGGCCTCAATTCCGGGGATGAGGTCCCATGCCTCCGGGTCAGCCAGCGCCCACCGCAACTGGTCGTACATGACCTGCTCGGCCTTGCGGCGGCCTTCGAAATAGGAGGCGGCGTGGTGAAGGTTGTCAAGCCACAACTTGTCGTGGAATCCCGCCCGAAACTGCTTCCTGCACTTCTTCGTCAGCAGAGGTTCGGATTTGGCGGCCACGGCCCCGGGCGGATCACCCTGCGCGGCGACGGGAGCGGCGGTGCCCCCGAGCAGTCCCAAGACGAGCGCGGCAGCGGCAACGGTTGGCGTGATACGCATGATCAACCACCCCTGATCCCAGAGTACGCCCGGTCACTTGAGCGTGTCGCAGCCATGCGGAAGTCTGCCGTCGTCGCCCCGCGGGCCCCGGGACTATCCTCGAAGGGTGACTGAGAACCTTGATTTGGCATCGGATTACAGTCCCACCCGCGAGCAGTGGCTGGCGGCCGTCGACAAGGTCCTCAAAGGCAAGGACTTCGACAAGACACTGGTCACCACCACCCTCGACGGCCTGCGCATCGAGCCGCTCTACGACAGTTACCCGACAGCGCACGACGAGTCCGGCTTCCCCGGTTTCGATCCCCTGATCCGAGGGGCCCAGGCGGCACCGCGGGAGAACGGCCAGTGGGACATCCGCACCCGTACCGTCCATCCCGACGCAGCCATCGCCAACGCCCAGATCCTCGACGACCTGGCCAACGGTGCGACCAGTGTCGAGCTGCTGCTGGACCTCGGGGGCGGGGAGGGCGTGAGTGTCCGCACCCCCGGGGATCTTGCGCGTGTGCTCGACGGTGTCGTGCTCGATGCGGCGCCGGTGAGTCTGCGGGCCGGTGCGCACGCGGCAGTGGTCGCCGGCTGGTACCGCGATCTGCTCGCCGCGAAGGGAGTGCACGGCGCAGAGCCCGCGGGCAGTCTCGGCATCGACCCGGTCGGCACGCTGGCGACCACCGGCGAGGTCGCGATGGACGCGCAGATGATGGCGGCGATGGACGTCTCCAACACCCCGCGGCTGCGCACTTTCCTGGCCTCCGGTTCCCCCGCCTCCGGTGCGGGCGCGAGTGAGGCGCAGGAGATCGGCTACGTCCTCTCGGTCGCTCTGCTGTACCTGCGGGCGCTCATCGATGACGGCGTGGACCACCCCGGATCACGGATCACCCTGGAGGTGACCGCCGATGTCGACGTGTTCGCGACCGTTGCGAAACTGCGCGCCCTGCGGCACTGCTTGGCGACCGTCCTGGAGAACATGGGCCAGCCGATCGACAGCGTGCAGATCGTGGCGGTCTCAGCAGACCGCTGGCTGACCACAGTCGACCCCTGGGTCAACATCCTGCGCGGGACAGCCGCCACGCTCGGCGCGGTGGTGGGCGGCGCCGATTCCGTGACGCTGGCGCCCTTCGATTCCGCGGGTGGAGTGCCGGGCGATCTCGGGCGACGGCTCGCCCGCAACACGCAACTGCTGCTCCAGGACGAGTCGGGCATCGGCCGGGTGCTCGATCCCGCGGGCGGCAGTTGGTACATCGAGTCGTTCACCGATGAGCTGGCGGCCGCGGGCTGGAAGTTCTTCCAGCGCATCGAAGCCGCCGGCGGCCCGATCGAGGCCATCGACGAGATCGGTGCGGACATCGCGGTGGTGGCCCAGCGCCGCGACCAGCAGATCTCCACGCGCAAATATCCGATCACCGGGGTCAGCGAGTTCCCACTGCTCGACGAGCAGCGTCCCGAGCCGGGTGCCGAGCCTGCGCCCGACACCAGGCCACCCGTGCCCCTGACCGGGCACCTCCACACGGAGACCCCGTGGCCGCAGGACCGTCTGGCCGACCCCTACGAGGAACTGCGCGAGAACGCGGGGGACGCGACGGTATTCCTGGCCAACCTCGGCCCGATCGCGGCGCACACAGCCCGCGCCACGTTCGCCGCGAACCTGTTCGCCGCCGGTGGCGTCCGTGCGGTGTCCGACGAGGGGCACAGCGACGCCGACGCAGCAGCCGCCGCGTTCGCCGCATCCGGTGCCGACATCGCATGCATCTGCTCGTCCGACGATGTCTACGCCGACCTCGCCGCGGCCACCGCGGCGGCGCTGAAACAGGCCGGCGCGAAACGCGTGTACCTGGCAGGCAAGGGCGACTACGACGGGGTGGACGAGTACATCCATCTCGGCGTCGACGTCCTCGACGTTCTCACCCGGGCGGAGGCCACACGATGACCGACTTCACGCAGATCAACCTGCCGCCGCGCACGCCGCACCCCGACCGCGCAGCATGGGAGGAGGCCGTGGCGCAGGCGACCGGCTCGACACCCGACAAGCTGGCCTGGCAGACCCCCGAGGGCATCGATGTCGACCCGCTGTACAGCGCACAGGACATCGAGGGTCTCGACCACCTCGCGACGTATCCCGGCCTGCCGCCGTACCTGCGCGGGCCGTACCCCACGATGTACGTCAACCAGCCGTGGACCATCCGGCAGTACGCCGGTTTCTCCACCGCCGAGGACTCCAACGCCTTCTACCGCCGTAACCTCGCGCAAGGTCAGAAAGGTCTGAGCATCGCGTTCGACCTGGCCACCCACCGCGGCTACGACTCCGACCACCCGCGCGTGGTCGGCGACGTCGGCATGGCGGGCGTGGCGATCGATTCCATCCTGGACATGCGGGTGCTGTTCGACGGCATCCCGCTGGACAAGATGAGCGTGTCGATGACGATGAACGGCGCCGTGCTCCCGGTCATGGCCCTGTACATCGTGGCCGCCGAGGAACAGGGCGTACCGGCCGAGAAGCTCACGGGAACCATTCAGAACGACATCCTCAAGGAGTTCATGGTTCGCAACACCTACATCTATCCCCCCTCTCCCTCGATGCGGATCATCAGCGACATCTTCGGATACACCTCCGACAAGATGCCGAAGTTCAACTCCATCTCGATCTCCGGCTACCACATGCAGGAGGCCGGAGCGACCGCCGATCTGGAACTCGCGTACACGCTGGCCGACGGCGTCGAGTACATCCGCGCCGGCATCGAGGCCGGGCTCGATGTGGACAAGTTCGCGCCCCGCCTGTCGTTCTTCTGGGCCATCGGCATGAACTTCTACATGGAGATCGCGAAGTTGCGGGCGGCGCGGTTGCTGTGGAGCAAACTGGTCAAGACCTTCGACCCGCAGAACCCAAAGTCGCAGTCGCTGCGCACCCATTCGCAGACCTCCGGCTGGAGTCTCACGGCGCAGGACGTCTTCAACAACGTGGTGCGTACCTGCATCGAGGCGATGGCCGCGACGCAGGGCCACACGCAGAGCCTGCACACCAACGCCCTCGACGAGGCGCTGGCGCTGCCGACGGACTTCTCCGCGCGGATCGCGCGCAACACGCAGTTGTTCCTGCAGCAGGAGAGCGGCACGACCCGCGTCATCGACCCGTGGGGCGGGTCGTACTTCATCGAGCGGCTGACCCGGCAATTGGCCGAGCGGGCCTGGGAACACATCACCGAGGTCGAGGAACTCGGGGGCATGGCCAAGGCCATCGAGGCCGGGATCCCGAAGCTGCGCATCGAGGAGGCGGCGGCTCGCACCCAGGCGCGCATCGACTCCGGCCGGCAGGCCGTCATCGGCGTCAACAAGTTCCGCCCCGAAGCGCCTGAGGACATCGAGGTGCTCAAGGTCGACAACGCGGCCGTGCGCGAGGGTCAATTGGCGAAGTTGGCGAAGCTGAAGGCCGAGCGCGACCAGGGGGCGGTTGACCACGCGCTGGCCGAACTCGAGACCGCTGCGCGCGAGGGCACCGGCAACCTGCTGGATCTGTCGGTGAAGGCTGCGCGCGTGCACGCGACAGTGGGGGAGATCAGCCTGGCGCTGGAGAATGTGTACGGTCGGCACAAGGCCGATATCCGCTCGATCTCCGGGGTGTACCGACAGGAAATGGGTGACCACAACGCACAGGTCGACACCGTCGCGCGCAGCATCGAGATCTTCGAGCAGCGCGAGGGCCGGCGCCCACGCATCCTGATCGCCAAGATGGGTCAGGACGGACACGACCGCGGTCAGAAAGTCATCGCCTCGTCGTTCGCCGATCTCGGTTTCGTCGTCGACATCGGACCGCTGTTCCAGACGCCCGAAGAAGTCGCGCGGCAGGCGGTGGAGAACGACGTCGACATCGTCGGCGCGTCGTCGTTGGCAGCCGGGCACCTCACGCTGGTCCCGCAGCTCAAGCAGGCGCTGGCCGACTTGGGGCGTCCCGACATCCTCGTCGTGGTCGGCGGGGTGATCCCGCCGGGAGACTTCAACGCACTGCGCGAGGCCGGGGCTGCGGCGATCTTCCCGCCCGGAACCGTGATCGCCGAAGCCGCCGAGGGGCTGCTGGAGCAGTTGAATCCATGAGGCAGCCGCTGCCGGAGACGGCTGAGCTTGCCGACCTGGTCCGCGGTGGCGACACGATGTGGCTGGCGCGCGCGATCACCCTCGTGGAGAGCCGGCGACCGGATCACCGGGCGGCGGCAGCCGACCTGCTGACCGCATTGATGCCGTTCACCGGCGGCTCCGACCGGATCGGACTGACCGGGGTGCCGGGCGTCGGGAAGTCGACCTTCATAGACCAGTTCGGCAGCAACCTCACAGCGGACGGGCACAAGGTCGCGGTGCTCGCCGTGGACCCGAGCAGTTCCCGCACCGGCGGGGCGATCCTCGGCGACAAGACCCGGATGGAGCGGTTGTCCTCGGATCCGCATACGTTCATCCGGCCATCTCCGGCCAGTGGGTCGTTGGGTGGGGTCGCCAGGGCGACGCGTGAGGCGATCCTGCTGTGCGAGGCGGCAGGTTTCGATGTGGTCCTCGTTGAGACCGTCGGCGTCGGGCAGAGCGAGACCACGGTGTCCGAGATGGTCGACATCTTCGTGGTGCTGATGCTGGCCGGCGCAGGTGACGAGTTGCAGGGGATCAAGCGCGGCGTGCTGGAACTCGCCGATCTGATCGCGGTGAACAAGGCCGACGGCGACAACGTGAAGCGGGCGCGGCTGGCGGCCCTGGACTACCGGCGGGCCATCCACCTGATGACGCCCGCCTCGCCGAACTGGACGCCGCCGGTGCTGACCTGCTCGGCGTTGACCAATGCGGGGCTGCCGGAGATCTGGGAGCAGATCGTCACCCACCGTGACCGGCTGGCCGCCAGTGGCGAGCGGCAGGAGCGGCGGCAGCGGCAGCAGATCGGGTGGATGTGGTCGCTGATCGGTGACCGGCTGCTCGATGAGTTCCGGGACTCCCCGAAGGTGCGGGCGCGGCTCGAGCAGGTGGAAGCCTCGGTGCTCGCAGGGGAGTTGCCGCCGGCGGTGGCCGCGGACCAACTGTTGGCGACGTTCCTGGGCTGATTGACTGTTGCGCGGTTACGGGTTTCGCACCCTCGATTCGGTAACGGTGCAGCACTCAACGAGCGCGGGCGACCGCCGCGCACCCCGACGTACCCTCGAGGCGTGCGAAGGCTGGTGTTCCTGGTCGTGCTGCTGGCGCTGGTCGGCGCCACACCCGCCCACGCCTACAACGCCCCCGGTCCGCGCTGGCCCGGTGACACGATCCGCTACGCCGACACCCTGCCCAAGAACTGGAACTGGAGCATCGAGGCCGCCGTGCGGACCTGGAACCGCAGTGGCGCCGACATCCGCTTCCGCAAGGTGCCGCGCAGTCGTGCGCAGGTCGTGATCGGCTACGGCAACCTCGGCAGTGCTGCCGGACTTGCCACGATCGGTCGCCATTCCGGGGCCTCCGTGCGCGTGAACTCGCTGCTCTACCGGCCGTTGCGGGAACGCGACCGGGTGTTCGCGGCACAGGTGTTGGCCCACGAACTCGGTCATGTGCTGGGTCTGCACCATGTGCGGTCGGACAACTGCCGGCTGATGTCCACGCCGCCTCTCACCTATTGCCCGAAACCTCCGGAGCCCTGGCTCTACGACTGCCAGTGGCTGTCCAAGGACGACATCCGTGGGGTGGTGCACCTGTACGGCCGCAAGGATCGCAAGCCCGTGCGCCAGTACTGCCTGCGAGAGCCCCGGCCACCCGCTCCGGAGGACGTGGTGTTCGGCAGCCGGATCACATGGCGGCCAGTGCCCGTCCTGTCCGGAACGCGGGTCGTGATCACCACCTACGACGCCGCCCGCTGTGCCGGTGGGACGTCACCGGCGCTGTCGACCGCCGAAGTCCGTATGCAGCGGGGCCGGTGGACTGATCCGTCCCCAGGTGCCCACTGCTACGAGGTCCGGTCGGTCAACCGCTACGGCATGCCCAGCGCGAGCACCTGGGGGGTGGCGACGCCTGGTCAATCCTGACCGGCGCACTCGCTAAGTTGTTCGCGTGACCGTCACCTCGCAGACGCCGAAACGTAAGAAACCCCTGTGGCAACGGATCCTGTTCTGGTTGTTGCTGCTGGTGTTGATCCTCGTGATCGCGGCCACCGCAGTCGGGGTGTACCTGTGGACGAAGGTTCCGCAGGACAAACTCGACCCCATCACGCCCGGAGCTTTGTCCGTGACGACCGAGCCCACCGTCGTGGGCACCGGACCCTTCGAGGTGGAGGTCACCAACGACGCGGTGCGCATCAGCCAAGGCGGCAGGATCGCCTGGCAGACCCAGCCGGGCGTCGCCTTCGTGTCCGCGGGAACGGGCTCGGTGGACTTCACCGAACACCTCGGCTACTTCTGGGCCGACGTGGCGCGCACCGCGCAGTTCACGCAGCAGACGGTCGACGCCGTCGAGCAACGCGGTCCGCAGGTCCGCATCTCCGGGACCCTGAGTGGGGATCAGGGAAGCACCGACTACACGATGCGGTTGCTCGCGGTGCCCAAGTCGGCCTCGGTGCGGGCGTTGGAGATGCGCGTGCGGGTCGACGATGTGGACAGCGTCGTGCTCACCGCAGGAATCGCCAACGGGGAGAAGGTGTACGGCCTCGGGGAGCAGTACCGGCCCTTGGATCTCACCGGTTCGGTGACCCCGATCCTGCCGCGCGAGCAGGGCGTCGGTCGCGGGGAACAGCCGCTGACCTACTTGGCCGACGTGACGCAGAAGGCGGGCGGGAACCTCACCACCACGTACGCCGCGTGGCCGTCGTACGTGACCAGCGAGAACAAGGCGTTCACGTTCGCCGACACCGACAACAGCGGCGCATTCACCATCGCCGACCTGTCACGCACCGGACAGGCGAGTCTGGAGGCGTGGGCCCCGGTCATCTCCGCGGAGGTGTACGTCGCCGACAGCCCAGCCGGTGTTGTGGCGGCGCGGGAGGCGGGCAAGACGCGTCCGCCGCTGGCCGACTGGGTGCAGCGGGGCGCGGTGCTGGGACTGCAAGGAGGCACTGACAAGGTCCGCTCCGTGGTGAGCGAGATGCAGCAGGCGGGCACCAAGATGTCCGGGGTGTGGCTGCAGGACTGGACCGGCAAGCGGGTCACCAGTTTCGGTGATCGCCTGTGGTGGACGTGGCAGTTGGATCGGGAGCGTTATCCGGGATGGCGCAAACTCGTGCGCGACCTCAACGCGGACGGGATCGAGGTCCTGACCTACATCAACCCGTGGCTCGTCGATGCGACGCAGAAGGGTGACTCCTCGATCGAGAACCTCTTCGCCGAGGCCGTGGAGAAGGGCTACACCGTGCAGACGCAGTCCGGCCAGCCCTATCTCATGGACCAGAACGGGTTCGACGCCGTACTCGTCGACTTCACGAACCCGCAGGCCCGCGACTGGTACGCCGACGTCATCGCCGACGACGTCCTCGGGGCAGGCGCCGTGGGGTTCATGGCGGACTTCGGCGAGGCGTTGCCGTTCGACGCGAAGCTGTACGACGGTGACCCCCTCTATGTGCACAACCTCTACCCGAGACTGTGGGCCTCGGTGGTCCGCCAGGGCTGCGACCGTGCGGAGCAGCCGGAATGTCTGGCGTTCATGCGCTCGGCGTTCATCGGCTCTGAACAGGAAGTGCCGATGATGTGGGCCGGCGACCAGATGGTGAACTTCGCGGATCAGGACGGCATGGCCAGCGCGATCTACGGGATGCTCTCCGGCGGAGTGTCCGGTTCGCCGCTGTGGCACAGCGACATCGGCGGCTACACCAGCATCAACGCGGTGGTGAAGAACTACGTGCGGCCACCGGAGTTGAACACCCGCTGGGCCCAGATGCAGGCCTTCGGAGTCATGATGCGCACGCACGAAGGCAACCGCCCGGCGCAGAACGAGCAGGTCTACGACACGCCCGAGACCCGCGAAGCCTTCGCGCAGGCGTCGCGGATCTACGCCGCGCTCTACCCGTACCGGAAGACCGTGATCGACGAGGCGGTGAGCACCGGCGTGCCGGCGATGCGACCGACGTGGATGGTCTACCCCGGTGCGGAAGGGGATCCGCAGTTCTTCCTCGGGGCACACCTCTTGGTGGCACCGGTGCTGGCCGAAGGTGCGACCAGTGTGGAGGTGTCCTTCCCGCCGGGGCAGTGGGTGCATGCGCTCACCGGTGAGACCTTCGAGGGTGACCGGACCGTGGAGGTGGCCGCGCCGCTGGACACCCCGGCGGCCTTCGTGCGCGCCGACGATCCGGTGAGCGAGCAGATCCGGGCGGCGCTCAAGGGGCGGTGATCGGGCATCGGGTCCACAGATAGCCTGTCACCATGGTTCGCGCGGCAACCATCGACGACGTCCCCGCCATCGCCCGCCTGGCGGCCCGGACCTTCGCCATGGCGTGCCCGCCGACCACAGCCTCCGAGGCGATCACTGCCCACATCCGTGACGAGTTGAACGAGTCGCGCTTCGCTGAGCACTTCGCCGGCAGCGACTTCTTCGTGGTCGACGCCGACGACGGCGAGGTGTGCGGCTACGTGATGATCGCCTACGATCCGCCGCCCGTCGACAACGACTGGGCCAACCCGGCCGAACTGCGCCGGATCTATGTGGACGCCGACCGGCACAGTTCCGGCGTCGCGGCCGACCTCATGCGCACCAGCCTGGACTTCGCCGCGCAGCGGGGCCACGACTGGATCTGGCTGGGAACCAACGAGGCAAACGATCGGGCCATCCGCTTCTACCAGAAGTACGGCTTCCAGATCGTGGGCAAGCGCACCTTCTGCGTGGCCGGCTCGATCGAGTGCGATCACGTGCTGGCGCGCCCCGTACGGTAGGGCCATGACCGACTTCGATCTCGTGGTGTACGGCGCCACCGGTTTCACGGGCAGGCTCGTCGCCGAGTACCTGGCGGGCCTCGACGACCCGTACCGCATCGCGCTGGCCGGCAGGTCCCAGTGGAAGCTCGAATCCGTGCGCGACGACCTCGGGGTGGACTGGCCGGTCATCGTGGCCGACGCTGCCGACCCCAAGGCGTTGACGAAACTCGCGAAGTCCACGACCGCGGTGGTGACCACTGTGGGGCCCTACTGGAAGTACGGGCTGCCGCTGGTGGAGGCGTGCGCGAAGGCCGGCACCCACTACGCCGACCTGGCCGGCGAGGTGCTCTTCATGCGGGAGAGCATCGAGCGGTACGACGCCGTGGCGAAGAAGAGCGGCGCACGGATCGTGCATGCCAGCGGCTTCGACTCCATCCCGTCGGACCTCGGCGTCTACCTGCTCCACGAGGCCGCCGAGGGGCCCCTGGGCGAGACTGTGATGGCGGTGCGGTGGGCCAGCGGTGGCTTCAGCGGCGGCACGATCGCCAGTGGTATCGGGCAGATGGAGGCTGCGAAAGCCGACCCGGCCCTGCGGCGGGTGATGGAGGATCCCTACGCGCTGACGCCCGGCGAGTCCGGCCCCGACGAGGGCGATCAGCTGTGGGTGCATTACGAACCCGTCCTGGACTCGTGGACCGGCCCATTCGTGATGGCCGGTATCAATACCCGCGTGGTCCGGCGCTCGAACATGCTGCTCGGCTACGAATACGGTCGGGACTTCGCCTACAAGGAGGTCGTGGCGACCGGACCGGGACTCGGTGGACGTGCCCGCGCCACGGCGTTGGCCACCGCTTCCACCGGCGGTATGGCTGCGTTGTCGGTGGGACCGATCCGCAGGGTCGCGTCACGCTTCCTGCCCGAGCCCGGTGAAGGGCCGGGGCAGGAGTCGAGAGAGAAGGGCGGCTTCCGTATCGAGTTCCGCAGCACACTGCCGGACGGTCGCGTCTACGGAGCCGAGGTGATCGGCAAGGGCGATCCCGGTTACGCAGCGACGTCGCGCATGTTGTCCGAGGCCGGTCTGTGCCTGGCCACGACCGAGGGGCCGGGGGGTGTGCTCACCCCTGCCAGTGCGATGGGGGATGCCCTCGTGGATCGTTTGCGCGCCGCGGGGATGACCCTGCGCGCGTGGCAGGTGCGTTGATTCGACCCCCGCACAGGTCTAGCCTCGAAGTATGAGCAACGAGGATCAACTGCGGGCGGCGGCGGTCAAGCGACTCAAGGACAAGCGCAGCGCACTGAGCACGGTCGGAATCTTCATCATCGTCTCGATCCTGTTGACGGCGATCTGGGCGTTGTCCGGGGGAGGCTATTTCTGGCCGGCGTGGGCGATGTTCGGCATGGGGATCGCCGCCCTGTTCATCCTGTGGGGGACGTTCGGCCCGGGTAACCGCGGTCCGTCCGAGCAGGAGATCGCCGACGAGATGCGCAAGATGCGGGGTCAGTCGTAGGCGTTTCGGTCACGGGTCAGCCATAGGCCGGCGGCGATTCCGAGCGCGTCGGCCAGCAGGTCCCACACGTCTCCACCGCGCTGTGCCAGCCAGAAGTGCTGGATCGCCTCGCTGAGCAGGGCCTGGCCGAGCATGAGCAGCGCCACCAGCCACCGCGCCAGACCTGCGTGGACGCCGGCGTACGTCACCACCGCGAAGAGTGCGAAGTGAACGACCTTGTCCAGCGGCAGGCCTGTCTGTACCGACGGTGGCCGCGGCCAGTACAACGCCCACCACTGCACCAGCACACCGACGGCGAACGCGATCTGCCAGGGGTGTCTGCTGGTCACGCCGCTCAGCGTAGGTTAGGCGGTATGAACCACAGTGGAGGGCCCAAGGTCGTCGTCGAGCAGCGCGACCACGTGTTGCTCATCGGGATCAACCGCCCGGAGAAGCGCAATGCGTTCGACCTCGAGCTGATCGACCAGTTCGGTGCCGCGTACGAGAGTCTCGGGACCGATCCCGACCTGCGGGTCGGCGTCGTCCATGCCTTCGGCGACCATTTCAGTGCCGGGCTCGATCTGGCCGAGGTCGGGCCGAAGGTCGCCGAGATGGGACCGGCGGCGCTGGCCGGGGACTACCAGTTCGACCCGTTCGGCATGTGGGCGCCGCCGGTGCCCAAGCCTGTGGTCATGGCGGTGCAGGGGATCGCCTACACGCTCAGCATCGAACTCGCGCTGGCCAGCGACATCGTGATCGCAGCCGACGACGTGCGGTTCCGGCAACTGGAGATCGGCCGCGGGATCATCCCGTTCGGCGGCGCGACCCTGCGGGCGACCGCCCAGCTGGGCTGGGGGAATGCGATGCGCTTCCTGCTGACCGCGGACCAGTTCGGCGCGGATGAGGCCTACCGCATCGGGCTCGTGCAGGAGGTGGTCGCGCCGGGCGAGCAGTTCGACCGCGCCGTCGCCATCGCTGAGACGATCGCCGCGCAAGCGCCGCTGGGCGTCCAGGAGACCCTGGCCAACGCCCGGATCGCGCGGGACCGCGGGGAGGAGGCGGCCCGCGAGCACCTCAAGGAGGTGCTGCCCCGGATCCTGACCTCGCAGGACGCCGCCGAAGGCGTGCGCAGTTTCCTGGAGCGCCGGGAGGCACGGTTCACCGGGCAGTGATGAGTCATTTCCCAAACTGGACCGGGGGCCCAGTGGTTGCGCATGGGGGAGAGTGCCGCTGACCGCCGAGGCAGTGTGGAAAATGACTCACAGCCTCAGCGCAAGCGCCGCCGCCCCCAGTGGTCCGCCGCGTAACTGAGCGCTTCGTCGACGCCGAGTTGGCGCGTTGAGTTGCCGACGCGCACCCACATCTGGACCGGCTGCCCCTTCCCGGGGGTGAGGAACACGGGGCGCGTTGCGCCCAGCATGCGCAGGTGGCAGATGGGCGTGTCGTCCAGCAGAGGGAACGTCACTTCGACGTTCGCGCTGGCCGTGGACCCGAGGGTCTTGCTGAGGTGGTCGCGTAGCCACAGCTCGTAGCGGTCGAGGTCGGGCTGCTTCATGAACTTCAGATCGTCGTCGAGCCCTCGGGCCTGGCCGGCGTCGTCGACCCCGATCAGCAGGTCGCCGCCGCCGGAGTTCGCGAGCGCCGCCACGGTCTTCGAGACGACCATCTCGATCTTCTCGTCGCGCTGACCCGTGTGCAGGTTGCAGCGGGCCGTCGACTTGAACTCCACCCGGGCGCTCTCCCCGGCGGCGACCAGCTCAGCTGCGGTGGGCCGCGGCTGGCGGGTGAAGTAACCCACCAGCACCATCACGATCAGCGTGCCGAGGGCGGAGGACAGCAGCATCCCGAGCCAGTGTTCGCGGTAGTAGCCGCCGCGGATGAGTGAGATGGTCAGGGCGCCGATCGCCGAGCCCACGATGCCCGACAGAACGGCCTCCGACCACCCGAGCCGGACCCGGTTGCCCATGAGTTGGCGCATGGCCAACCCGAGGGCGGCCCCGAACACGAGGGCGAGCAGGAACGCGACACTGAGCGACATGGCAGATCCAAAGTATCGTGCAGCCATGGTCACCTCGCGTCGCGTCACCCTCGCCAGCCGCCCCCAGAACCAGGTCGCATTGTCCGACTTCGGATCCGACGAGGTGGAACTGCCGCCGCTGCAGGACGGCGAGTTCCTGATGAACGTCGAGTACCTCTCGATCGACCCCACGATCCGGGGATGGATGTCCTACGACACCTATCTGCCGAAGATCGGCATCGGTGATGTGATCCGCAGTGCCGGCGCCGGTGAGATCCTCGAGTCGCGCAACCCCTACTTCCCAGTCGGCATGCGCGTGTTCGGGATGCCCGGCTGGCAGGATCACGCCGTGCTCAACGGCGCCGTTCCCATCCCGGAAGGGGTGACCTACGAACAGGCGCTGAGCGTGTTCGGGGTGACGGGCCTCACGGCGTACGTCGGCCTCGAGGACATCGGCAAGCCGCAGCCCGGCGAGACGGTGGTCGTCTCCGGGGCTGCGGGCGGGGTCGGCTCGATCGCCGGTCAGATCGCGAAGATCAAGGGCGCTCGGGTGATCGGCCTGGCGGGTTCGGAGCAGAAGTGCCGCTGGGTGGTCGACGAACTCGGCTTCGACGACTGCATCGACTACCGCAGCGAGGACATCGGGAGGGGTTTGTCGCGGACCTGCCCGGACGGTATCGATGTCTACTTCGACAACGTGGGCGGTGAGACCCTCAACGAGGTGCTGGCCCGGATCAACGACCACGCGCGGATCATCCTGTGCGGGGCGATCTCGCAGTACGACTCCAGCGCGCCCCCGACCGGCCCCGCGAACCTCATCAACGCGATCCCACGGCGAGCACTGCTCAAGGGCTTCATCATCCTCGACCACATGGACCGCGCCGCTGAGGCGTCGCAGGCCATGGGCGCCTGGATGCAGGAGGGCCGGCTGGTCGCGAAGACCTACGTCCGCGAAGGATTGGAGTCGGCGCCTGCGGCGTTGCAGGATCTCTTCACCGGCGCCAACCTCGGGAAGACGCTGGTGCGGGTGTAGTCCTAGGCTGCAGCCATGGCCCAACCCCCCGATGAATACACCGCTGAAGCCAGCATCGACATCGCCGCACCGCCGGAGCGGGTCTACGACCTGATCGCGGATGTGGCCCGGGTCGGGGAGTTCTCGCCGGAGGCGACGGGTGCTCGTGGTGCCTCCCCGGCGCCGGTGGTGGGGGAGACGTTCTGGGGCTTCAACAGGCGCGGTCCGTGGCGGTGGTTCACCCGCTGCACGGTGCTGTCGGCCGACCGCGGTCAACGGTTCAGTTTCGATGTGGACTTTCCCCCGATGCCTGTGTCGCGGTGGACGTACCAGATCGAACCCACCGAGGCGGGCTGCCGCGTGACGGAAACCTGGAACGACCGGCGGGAGGGGCCGATCGCCGCGCCCATCAAGTGGGTCGGGGGCGTGATCATCCCCGGTCCGCGCGCGCCGCACAACCAGCGCAATATCGAGACCACGTTGCAGCGGCTGAAGGCCGCCGCCGAGAAACAGAGGTGACGCGATGGCCATGGCGAAGGATGTCCTCGATCAGTTGCGGGTCGATCCCGGCGAGACGTTCCGTATCTCCGACCACGATGCCAAGTGGCTGCCACCGGCCGCCCACGACGTGGACAAGGCCGAGCGCAAGCGCATCGCGGAGGTGATGCTGGCCGACAACAAGGTCGAACTCGCCGAGGCGCAGGAACTGCTGTACGCCGATGGCCACCACTCGGTCCTGATCGTGTTCCAGGCCATGGATGCTGCCGGCAAGGACGGCACCATCGGTCACGTCATGTCCGGGGTGAACCCGCAGGGCTGTGAGGTGACCTCCTTCAAGGTGCCGAGTGCCGAGGAGTACTCCCACAACTACCTGTGGCGATACTCCAAGGCGCTGCCCGCGCGGGGGATGATCGGCATCTTCAACCGCTCCTACTACGAAGAGGTGCTGGTGGTGAAGGTGCACCCGGCGATCCTCGACAAGGCGGACCTCCCGGCCGAGGACGTCCACAAGCACATCTGGAAACACCGGTACGAGGACATCAACAACTTCGAGCAGCACCTCGCCCGCAACGGCACCACGATCCTGAAGTTCTTCCTGAACGTGTCCAAGGACGAGCAGAAGAAGCGGTTCCTCGAGCGGCTCGACACCCCGGAGAAGAACTGGAAGTTCAGTTCGAACGACATCGTCGAGCGGGGGTATTGGGACGACTACATGGCGGCCTTCGAGGACGCGATCAACGCGACGAGCACGCCGTGGGCACCCTGGTACGTGATCCCCGCGGATCACAAGTGGGCGATGCGCGCGGCGGTGTCCGACATCATCACGACGACGATCAAGGACCTGCCGCTGGCGTACCCGCAGTTGCCCGAGGACGAGGTGGCGCGGCTGGCCGAGGCGAAGGCGAGCCTGCTCGCGGAGGAGTAGTGGGTGCGGCCGCGTGGCGGGTCGGGTCTAGCCGGCCGCGGGTCTTTGTGACGTTGTTGCGGCGCTGCCGGTCCCGATTGTTGCGAAGGTGCGGGGTGCGGGGGTGCGGAACCCCTCACCTTCGTCACAAAGGGGGTTCTGTCGCCAGCGCCTTCGTCACAAACGGCCGGCCCCGCACAGGGCCGTGCGGAACCTCAGTGCGGGCACAGACAGAACGGGTGCCCTGCTGGATCGGCGTAGACCCGGAACCCTTCCGCATCCACGGCTTTGAGCAACCGCCCGCCCCGCGCCAGCACCTCCCGTTCAGCGGTGTCGAGATCCTCGACCCACAGGTCCACGTGCATCTGCTGCGGTGACCCATCGGGCCAATCCGGCGGGGTGTGGTTGGGGGCGAGTTGGACTGCCAACCGGCGGCCGTCCGCGGTGCGGATGCTGTGCCAGTCCGCCTCCTTGACCACGGTCCCGTCGAGCAGTCCCGCCCAGAACGCGCTCTCGGTCTCGATGTCGGCGGCGTCGAAGACCGTGACCAGATCGGCGATCCTCACGTCACCAGCCTTTGAACGCCTCGGTGAGAACTCGACCCTTGTTGTCGCGCGGAGGCTCGAGGCCAAGAAGGCGCATCGCGGTCGGCGCGACGTCGACGTTCTCCGCCTGGCTGGGGTTGAGTGCGGTGTCGTCGAAGCGGGCACCTGGTTGACCGGCCAGCGTGCCGTTCTTCGCGATGCCCTTCCAGCCGCCGGTGATCGTGAACAGGTTGTCCGTGGTGTTGGGACCACCGTGCCCACCGGCCACGGGGTTCACGGGGTCGGTGAACGCCCCGCCGTCGGACTGCGTCACCACGAGGTCTCCGGTGCGGGGGCCGGCGAGGTGCCAGTCCGGGTGCACGGCATCCAGGGTGTTGGCGGCGTCCCCGTCCAGCGGATTCGGATCGCGGTACAGGGCCTCATCGATGCCGAACGAGGGGTCGGCGGACACTGCGGCCTGCCGCATCCGGCGGAGCTGATCGTTGCGGTCGGCAGCGTTGGGATCGGACAGGTAGACGAAATCCGTGCCCCCGTTCTGGACGATCAGGTAGCTGCTCGAGGGGATTCCCGCCGCGGTGAAGATCTCGGTCAGCGAGGTCTTTCTCTCGTTGGTGGCCATCGAGTGGTCGGACACCACGAACATCACGGTGCGCGACCACAGATCGAGCTTCTTCTGCTGCTTCACGAAGCGCTTGATCTGCTCGTCGGCGCGAACGATCGCCTTGCGGTACTTCTTGCCGGCTCCATAGGAGTGGCCGGTGACATCCACGGTGGGCAGGTTGACGACCGTCAGGTTCGCCTTCTTGCGCTTGCCCTTCTCCGTGGGCACCCCCTTGCGCACCGACTTCAGCACCGCGTCCATCGTGGCGTCGTCGTCGGCGTACCCGAAGGAGTTGAGCGGGACCTTGCGGCAGTAGGGCGCGGGCGACCCCGTACACGGTGTCCACAGGTAATCGGCCGCGTACTTCTTCTTCGAGCGCTTGGCGGCGAACAGGGTGGCCAGCTTGGGCTTGCCGAAGATGCCCGCGGAGGTCACCTTGTCGCGCACGCCAGCGGTCGACGTGCTCTGGAAGATGGTCTGCGCCTGGACGCAGGCGGGCGCCAAGCCGGTGGTCGAGGGACCCTGTGTGCGGCGCTCGAGCGGGCAACCCTCCGCTGTGGACGCACCGTTGCCGTACATCGCGAAGTCGTTGGCCGGGATCCCGGAGGTGTCCGCGTAGGCGCCGGTGATCATCGCAGTGTGGTTCGGGTTGGTCTCGGCGACCATGATCGCGCGGGATTCCGCGTAGTAGGTACCCCGCTTGTCGACCAGCTTCTTGATGAATGGCATGCGCCCCTTGTCGTACTGGTCGCCGTCCGCGCCGTCCATGACGAAGACGTAGACCAGGGGGCCCGTACTTGCGCGCACGGCCGCATTTGCGGACAGTTCCAGTGGCGTCGCGGCGGACGCGGGAGTGGCCAGCGCAACGGCGGCGGCGATGCTGGGCACGGTGGCGCGCAGGAGGGTTCTCACCCCGGCACCATAACAAGGGCGCGCGGTGTCGTCCGACCCTCATTCGGACGGGATCCGCGCCATGCGACGGCATCGGGGGTGCTCCCCGGTGGGGTGCCGGGTCGCGACATCGTCGGACCGTCTCCCTGGATCCGGTGTTCGGTGGGGTTCGTGCAGTCGGGTGGGGCTCAGCGCGCGCTGAACCCCATAGGTCTACCTGAACCTCATCGGTCTACCTGAACCCCATCGGTCTACCTGAACCCCATCGGTCTACCTGAACCCCATCGGTCTACCTGAACCCCATCGGTCTACCTGAACCCCATCGGACGCGCCAGGTCCAACCGCCCCGGTGCGCACCTGTTGTCGGTGCGACATCGGCTTCGCCGGAGCGGCAGGATGGACACATGAGTGATGACAGGAAGTTGGAGGCCGAGGAGGCCGAGGCGTCGCTGGACTCCGCGCTGGAGGCTGAGGCTGAGCACGACCTGGAGCGCGACGCGGCGCACAAGCAGGGCTTGATCGAGAAGGAGACTCGGGAGCACCGCCTCGACGAGGGCTGATGGTCCGCTAGTCCCCCGGGGGGATGTCTGCTAGCCGTACCGTGCGACTCGTCGCGTGGCGGGAATCCACAATGATCTGCACCCGGGTGCTCCCGGGCAGCGCCCGGCGCGTCTTCAGTTGCGTGGTGACTGTCGCCGACCGGTTGAAGGAGTACAGCGAATCCTCGTAGCCACCGGCGATGAACGCGTGGCCGCCTCCCAGATAGCGGCCCCGGGCCGTGCGATACCGCACCATCACCTTGGTCCCGATCGGGGTCTTGGCGGCGAACGACGGGTTCACCCCGATCGTGAGGCTGATCAGTCCGGGGCGGATTGGCGTGGGAGCATGCGCGAAGATCCGCTGTTGGCCCTTCACTTTGGCCGTGCCCTTCACGCCGGCCAAGACCGCGTCGAACAGCGGGATCCCGGTCAGATTGGCGCTCTGCATGACCCAGACCCGTAGGTCGTAGCCCCGCACGTAGGGCGGAACGAACACCAGCGCGTGGGTGCGATAGCGGGGGTTATCGAAGGTCTTGAGCCGGGAGCAGTTCTCGAGGGGAGCACTGAACGCGTCACGAACCACCGGGCAGGCGACGACGACGGTGATGTCAGCGGCATCAACGTACTTGCCGTTGGCCCAGCGGATCCACAAGGAGTGGCGTTGGCGCACCCAGCGCGGGGCGGACACCAGTGGGGCTTGGAACTTGCCCCGAGGCGCAACCGGCGGGGTGGGCAGCCACCCGGCGTCGAAGGCCTGACCGTCCGTGGTCGTCGCACCGAGCCTGACCCAACTCGAAGGCGGGATAGCTGGTGTCGACACCGCATCGCCGGGCAGTTGGTAGGAGCGGGTGGTTCCGGTGTTGCGGTTCACCACGGTCACGGTGAATCCGGAGAAGAGGTGTACCGACGGCGGGTTGAAACTGAACGCGAACTCGCCGCGATCGTTGGCGGCCAGGCGCAGTCTCGGGATGAAGGCGTCCACCGAGGTGACGGTGCCGGCGGGGTTGGCCACCGGGTCGACTGCCGCGGCCGCATCGAGGACGCCGCGACCGAACTCAGGATCGCGGCCGGCGATGCCCCGATCGGTCACCGAGGTGAAGAGTGCCTCGATGACCTGGTCGGCATTCCACTGCGGGTGTCCGGAGAACAGCAGCGCGGCCACACCCGAGACGTGAGGTGAAGCGAACGAAGTGCCGTCCTGCCATTCGTACCCATGCATGCTGGGAGCGCTCGGGGTCGCGGGTCGTGCCGGGGTGCTGGACAGCACCCCCACGCCAGGGGCCGTGAGGTCGACGCGCCCGTTGTAGGTCGAGAAGTACCCGCGTTCCAGTGAGGGGCCGACTGCCCCCACCTCGACGGCCGCCGGACACAGGCCGGGCACAGATCGAGGGTTGCCCTCCTCGGCCGAGTTACCGGACGAGACAACGGTCACCACACCAGCCGCACGTGCCCGATCGATGGCCGCACAGATCCTACGGCTGGCCGCGAGGGTCCGGCGCTCGTCCTCAGAGCGGGGCATCGCCTGCCAGGGGAGTTCCAGTTCAGCGCCGCCGAGCGACACGTTGATCACGCGAGCCCCGTCGCGCACGGCGGTGTCCATGGCGGCGGTGAAGGCTTTGGCGAACTGGGACAGGGTCGTCGATTCGTCGAGCGCGGAGGCGAGATTGATCGGTAGCAGACGGGCGTTCGGTGCGACGCCCGTGATCCCTTCGCCGTTCGCATTGCCCGCCACCACCCCAGCCACATGTGTGCCATGGCCGACGGTGTCGATCTGCGGGACGAGACCGCCGCCTGCCGTCGCCGGCCGTAGGTGTCCCACGACCTTCCCGTTCTCGGTGCCGAGTTGCCAGACGTACCCCGGCGAGACCGTTTGGCCAGCGACGTCCGGATGTGTCATGTCCAGGCCGGTGTCGATGACCGCCACGGTCACGCCGGCTCCGGTGCTGGTCTGCCAGGCCAGGGGCGCGCGGATCGCTGTGAGCCCCCATTGATTCGCGGTCATGTCGCTGTGTGACCACGCCAGGATCTCGGCAGCCAACCGGGGGTCCATCTTCGCAGGCGCCGCAGTGGAGCCCGGTGGTGCGGCCGCGAGGACCGATGCCATGGCCGCACCGAGCGCGCAGAGGCCTTTCAGATGTGATCGCGGAGCCCACATGTGTCACCCCCGGTGGTCCGGAGGGGCGCCTCCCCCGGGCCCGTGCTACCAGGGTAACTCCGAACCGCCGAGATTTGTTGATCTTGGTCCAGTCGGGATGGCCAGACTGTGAGGCAGGGCGCAGGGCGTGCTCACGCTCTTGCGTAGACTCGGGGCGCACGCCCCTATAGCTCAATTGGCAGAGCTGCGGACTTTTAATCCGTAGGTTGTAGGTTCGAGTCCTACTGGGGGCACCGAGCCCGAGGTCACTCCCCGACCACCCCGGCGTCGATCTCCTCTCCCAGCGATGTGGTCACGACCACGGGGATCCCGTTGGGTATCTCGCCTTTGAGGTCGTCCAGCAACTCGGACACCGGCGGGATCGACCCGGGTGTCTGCACGGTCACGAACACCGTGTCGGACACGAACTCGACGTCACTGACGCTGGCCCCGGGGGCCTGGGAGAGCCAGGCGTCAGCAGTGCTGTGGATGCGGTTCGTCCAGACGTTGATCAGGTAGGTGACGGTGGTATTGGCCACCAGCGGGACCGCCACCACGACCAGCAGGATCGAGATCGTCAGGTACGCCCGGCGGCGCGATGATGCGGCCGGCACGGCCGCATGCTCCTGCAGCTCCAGGGTTGTGTACACGAGCGTTCCGGCGAGCACCAGAGCCAGCAGGTTCGAGAGGAACAGCAACAGTGCTCCGGTGGCCAAGCCGAACGACCGCTGACCCGTACAGACCCCCACCACGGCCAGTGGTGGCACCAGCGAGATCGCGATCGCGACTCCGGGCAGGACCGCTGCGACGTCCTTGCGTGCAATGGCGACGGCCCCGGCGAAACCGGTGGCGACCGCAGCGGTGAGGTCGAGCAGCCCCGGTGATGTGCGGCCCGCGATCTGTGGGTTGCCGAGTAGGTCGTAGGAGGAGGGGAGAACCAGAGCGAAGACTGCGCCGATGCCGATCACCACCAGCGCGCCAAGGAGGACGAAGCGGCCCGCGCGGGTGAGACCTCCCGGTTCGCGTTTGGCCACGGCCAGGGCCATGCCCATGATCGGCGTGGAGAGGGGGGCGATGATCATCGCGCCGATGACCGTGGCTGTGGAGTCCGACAGAACGCCGGCCGAGGCGATGACAGCTGACAGTACGAGCATGACCCAGAAGGCGGACTTCTTCGATGTCGAGTCACCGGCCGTCAGGTCGAGATCCTCGGTCAGGTCCGCCAGCGATCGTCGCTGGGTGGCGGGGATCACCCGCTCAGAAAGCCCGCTCAGCATGCGGTCAGTATCGACCAGTCTCGCGGTACTGACGCGCACCCCGCGAGCGTGTCGCCTAGTGGACCAGGGATGCTGGTCGGTTTCCGGCCGGTCCGACCAGGTTGGTTAGATGTTCTGTCCAGGCACGTTGGTCACGCGGCTGCGGCTGGTGAGTGGTCGTCCGCCTGGTGGTGGTTGGAGATCCAGCCCATCGGTCAAGGCGACGTGGCGGGTTCTTCGGTGGAGTGGGCCCGTAGTGGATCAGGGTGCGCTGGAAGCGTTCGACGTTGCCGTTGGTTGGGCCGGTAGCGGGGTGGGTCGGGATCTGTCTGCGCATTCCGGTTAGAGATCGGCAGGTTGGTTAGTCGGCGGCCGGTTGGTTAGAGTCCCACGGCCGTATAGGGCTAACCGGAGTGCCGTTTCTCTAACCGGGATGCCGATCTCTAACGGGAGTGCCGATGACCATTCCGAGCCCGGGCCCAGCCGCTACCGCGACCAACCTCCCTGGACAGGACACCGACGGCCGTCTAGGACTGGCGGGAGTGCTAGCCACTGCCTAGCCCCGTCCGGCCAGCTTCCGCAGGACGAGGAAGCCGGTCGCCACGGAAATCGATGTCGCCATCACCGCGACCGCAGGTCCCCGCAGGGGGGTCTCCCCGACGAGTAGCGCCGATCCGGCCACCATGTCCGTCAGTTCGACGGCGGCGTTCTGGCCGGCGAGTTCACGCAGCCGGTCGGGGTCGTTGCGGGCGCCCCAGACCTGCAGGCCGAGCGCGACATTGCGGATGCCGAACAGGCGCGTGGTGTAGCGCAGGGCAGGATTGTTCAACTCCGCCGGCGCACCGAACGTGGTCAGCAGCGGACCCGGCGCCGCGATCGCCGCCGCACCCACGAGTATCCGTTCGACCGTCATCGCCGCAGCCATCTTCTCTGTTGTGTCCATACCCCGATCCTGCCGCGCCCCGCCGACGGCCGGGGGTCGTTCGTAGCATTGATCACGTGAACGTCGCGGTCGCTGTCGATGGGTCCGGAAACGTGGGTCATTCGTGGGGCAAGGCTGCCCGCGTGGCCGTGGCGCAGGTCGCGGACGGCAGGATCGCCGCGTGGGACGAATACGACGTGGGCTGGGACGTCGCCCACGATGCCGGCACCCATGGCGCCCACCATGCCCGGGTGGTGCGGTTCTTGAAGGAACACGCGGTCGAGGTCGTGCTCGCGTCGCACGTGGGTGACGGCATGGTGAGAATGCTGAACACGATGGGCGTCCGCCTCGACCTCGGCGTCACCGGCGAGGCGAAGCAGGCGGTCCTGCACGCGGTCACCTGAAGAGTCCGCCCACGTCCCGCAGCGCGTCCTCGTCGGCTCGGAACCACGCCCATTGACCACGCTGCTCACGTCGGATCAGCCCGGCGGTGGTGAGCACCTTCAAGTGGTGACTGACCGTCGGCTGGGACAGGCCCACCGGCTCGGTGAGGTCGCACGCACATGCCTCGCCGGCGGAGCGGATCAGGGTCAGCAACTGCAGGCGGGCCGGATCGGCCAGTGCCTTGAGGATGGTGGCCAGTTGTTCGGCCTGCTCGCGGTCCAGGGGCTCACCGAGTCCGGAGGCGCAGCAGGCGCGGATGTCAGTGACGGGCAACGGCTGCTTCATGGCACCTCCAGTATTGACAGACATCAATATATCCGCCTAGAGTTCATATCGACAATCATCAATACAAGGAGTCGACGATGTCACGCGTACAACTGGCCCTGAACGTGTCGGATCTGGAGGAGTCGGTGGCCTTCTACAGCCAGGTCTTCGGCGTCGAGCCGCACAAGCGCCGCCCCGGCTACGCGAACTTCGAGATCGCCGAGCCTCCCCTGAAGCTGGTCCTGTTCGAGGACGCCGAGCGAGGCGAGGGGACCGCCGGCGCGTTGAACCACCTGGGTGTCGAGGTGGGCAGCACCGCCGAGGTCCAGGGTGCGATCGACCGCCTGCAGAACGCGGGCCTGACCACCCGCGAAGAAGCCGCCACGGTCTGCTGTTACGCGCAGCAGGACAAGGTCTGGGTCAACGACCCCGACGGCGCGCCGTGGGAGGTCTACACCGTGACCGACGACGATCCGGAGTTCCTGCAGGTCCTCGACACGCAGTGCTGCACGTGAGCGCGACGCGGCCTCGTCACTGTGTGTGACCGGCGCCGCTCTCATCCGCGACTGAGCCCGGGGCACTGCGACCGTCCTGGTAACGGGAGTAACTGCGCCTCATCAACAGTCGGTGAGGAGTTGCCATGCCCGCAGATCTGGTGATCACAGCACAGACCGTCATCACGATGAACCCCGCCCAGCCGCGAGCGGAGGCGGTCGCGGTCGACACGGTGGCGGGCACGATTAGCGCCATCGGCTCGCTGGCGGACATGCGGGCCAGTGCGCCCGGGGCCACCGTCCAGGACCTCGGTGACACGGTGCTCATGCCCGGCTTCGTCGAAGCGCACAGCCATCCCCTGGCTCTCGGGGATCGGAACCCAGGCGCCCGCACACTGGATCGCGCCGTACGTCGGCTACGAGACCTGGCACGACGTCGAGGCGCTGTTCACTAAACTCGACGCGGAGACCCCCGCCGGCCAGGGTCTGATGTTCAACGGTCTCGATCGGCTGCTGCAGCAGGTGGCCGAGCCGACCAACACTGACCTCGATGTCTTCTTCCCCCATCGCCCCGTCTGTGTGCTCGACAACTCCGGGCACGAGTTGTACTTCAACAGCGCGATGATCGAGATGGTGGGATGGACGGACCACAAGCCCCCGCCCGATCCGGCCGGGGCGCGGTTCGGGCGCAACGCCGATGGCACATCCAACGGTCGGGCGTACGAAGTCGCTGCGACCTTCGCGGTGGTCGATGCGCTTATGGCCAAGGTCATCCCGCACCCACTGCTGTCGGCTGCGCAGTGGTATCAACTCATGGCGAAGAACGGCATCACGGCCACCTCGGACATGACCTACAGCACGGACATGCTCAAGGGGTACCTCGCACTGGCCTCGGGCAAGGACTGCCCGCTGCGCATCTCGCTGTACCACATGTCCATCGACGACGACGCCGGCGAGAAACTGGGAGTGCCGGTGCCGGACGCCATGTTGCGCAAGCAGGGGATCAAACTGTGGGCCGACGGCTCGCCGTGGGTCGGCACGATCGCCAACTCGTACCCCTACCTCGACACCGAGACGGTGCGCAATGCGGGGATACCGCTCGGGCCCGGCGGCGAGTCGATGATGAACTACACCCGCGCGCAACTCGACGAGATCCTGGCGAAGTACGCGCCCATGGGCTGGCAGATGGCCTTCCACGTCAATGGCGACGTGGGTCTGGACATCGTCCTCGACGCCTACGAGAAGGCGTTGATCGACAACCATCTGATGGGCACGGACCACAGATGGCGCGTCGAGCATTGCGGCGGGTGCAGGGGGGACCAGTTCCGGCGCGCAGCCGAGATGGGCGTCGCGGTGTCGTTGGGGCCGTTCCAGTTCATCTACTGGGGCGACCTGCTCGACGGGCAGATGTTCCCGCCGGAGATCGGGGCGCAGTGGATGCGATGGGGGGACGCAGTACGGGCCGGTGCCCGAGTCAGCTTCCACAACGACGGGATGGTCAGTCCGCCGCTTCCGTCGCTCAACATCCAAGCCGCCATCACCCGTGCCACATCGTCGGGCGCCATCCACGGTCCGGAGCAGATCATCGGTCTCGACGATGCGCTGAAGTGCGAGACGATCGACGCGGCGTACACGCTGCATCGCGACCATGAGATCGGCTCGATCGAGGTCGGCAAGTTCGCCGATTTCGTCGAGTTGTCCAAAGACCCGTATCTTGCCGATCCCATGCGGCTGTCCAGCGAGGTCGAGGTCAAGGGCACGTGGGTCGGCGGACGCAGGATCGACCTCGACGCCTTCCTGGCCGAGGTGAAGGCGGTGGATCCCACCGAACATGCCCACTTGGCCAAGGCGCACAAGGGCTGCTGATGTCCGCCGCGACGCCGACACGGACGACGGACTCCGCGCGGGCCGCCTCCCGGCTGGCCGTGCCGTTGCTCGGGTTCCTGGCAGCACTGCAGGTGTCCGACCCGAACATCGCGAACACCGCGTTCCTCGGTGCCAAGCGAGGGTTGCAGATGTCCGTGGGGCAAGCGACTCTGGCACTCAGCATCTCGACGCTGGCGCTATCGGCGACGGTGATCTCGACCGGGCTGTTGGCCGACCGGCTGGGGCGACGCAAGGTGCTGGTGTCGGCACTGCTGCTCACTGTGATCGGCGATCTCGTGGTCGCGCTGGCTCCCGGGACGACGATCTTCCTGGTAGGACGTGCGGTTGCGGGGGTCGGCCTCGGCGCGGTTTTCGGAGCCTCGTTCGCGTACATCCGCGCGGTGGTACCGGCCACGGGTATCCCCGGCGCGATGGGTGTGTACGCCGCGACAACGGGGTTGGCGAGTCTGGTGCTCACTTTCGTCGGTGGGCCGCTGGCCACGCTCAACTGGCGCTTGGCGTTCGTCGTCATCCCCGCCATGTCGCTGCTCGCCATCCCGGCGCCCCTTGCGCTGCTGCCTGCGCAGAAGGCCAACAAGGCCGGCAAACAGGACCTCATCGGTCAGTTCCTGCTCGCGTTCGGTGTCATCGCCTTTCTCTACGGGATCAGTCAGATCTCCCGCAGTTTCTCGGGCCTCGGGGCGTTGGGCCCGCTGCTGGCCGGAGTGCTCCTCCTGGCCGGGTTCTTCGTCTACGAGGCGCGCAACAGCAACCGGTTCTTCCCGGTGTCGCTGTTCCGGGAGCCGCTGTTCGTCGCAGCGGTGTTCATCGGCATGGTCTACAACTTCGACAACGCCCTGGGCTTCCTGCAGTTGGCGAACCTCTGGCAGTACATCACCGAGCTGAACACGTTCGAGGTCTCGCTGTGGCAACTCCCGATGCTCCTGTCGGGCATCGTCGCGGCGCTGATCTTCGGCCGGCTCATGTCGCACGGGATGAGCAACCGGACCGCTGTCCTCGTCGGCGCGGTCAGCATGGCGATGGGGTTCGGCTATCTGGCGCTGTCCCACTCGTCGCGTACCATCTGGGGCTTCCTGTTCGGTGTGATCCTGCTCGGCGTGGGGATCATCGTGATGTCCCTGCCCTACGGGAACCTGATCATCGGACAGGCGCCGAAGCAGTACTTCGGCCCGGTCACGAGTTCCCGGACCACCATCGGGCAGTTCTTCTACTCGATCGGACTCGCGGTCGGCGCGATCATCGTCGACCGGATCACCGACGGCGGGACGGTCGCACGGTTGATCCGTGCGGGGGTGCCCCCGACCGAGACGGGCGCTGCGCTGGATGCCGTGACCGCGTACGCGTCTCGATCCACCGCGCCCACGACCAGCCTCGGAAAGGCCGCTCTCTCCGACGCGATCGTGAGTTACGGCAGTGGCTTCGCCCTCGCCATGGGGGTCGGCGCGGTCGTGAGCCTGGTCGGTGGGCTGGTGGCCGCGTGGCTTCTGCGCAAGGGCAATGACGCGCACGGGGTGGTGCGCGACGACCCCGTGCATACGGCGGCCTAGGCGCATCGCGGGCTCGGGACGCGGGCCTACGCTGGCCCCATGCTTGATCTGCAGCCGAGCGACCCTCCCGCGCAGTATGTCGGGGAGATCGCGTACACCGATGAAGGGGACGGTCCGCTGACTGTGGTGGCGGTGCCTGGACTGCCGGGCAGCGGCCGGGACTTCCGGTGGCTGGCGTCGGCTCTGGCGGGGCACTTCCGGGTGATCCGGATCGACCCACCCGGTTACGGGGCGTCAGGGCGTTCGGGGTGGGCGGGCATGACGACCGCGCAGAGGGCCGAGGTCGTCACCGCGGTCATCAGGGCCCTGGGAGTCGGGCCGGTCGTGCTCATCGGACATTCGGCCGGTGGCGCCGTCGTCGCGCATCTGGCTGCCCGCGACCCCGGCGTGGTCTGCGCGTGTGTGATGGTGTCCGCCACGGGTCCCACCGCGCACTTGGCCCGGCGTCCGCTGCAACTGGCGGCGCAGATCCTGCGAGTGCCCGTGGCGCGGTCGCTGCTGGCCCCGGCGATCCGCCGGTTGTACTCGTTGCAGGGGTTCCCGCGGTACCTCACAGACGACGAGCGGGCCTACGCGCTGCTGGACGCGGCGGCCTTCGACTTCGCCGCACATCGGGCCAACCTGGAGGCCATGCGTGTTCCGACGATGGTGGTGTGGGCGCAGGACGACCCGGTGATCCCCGTGGCCACGTTCCAGGCCCTGGCCGATCTGGTGCCGTCGGGGCCTCGCCTGGAGTTCCCCGACGGGGGCCACAACGTCCAGAAGACCCACGCCCGGGCGATCGCCGACGCCGTCGTGGGGTTCGCCGGCTGACCATCCCCATCGGTCTACCTGAGCCCCATCTTTCGTCGGGTCGCGCGGCCTCCCGCCTGCGGCGTTGGGTGGGGCTCGTGCAGGTAGGTGGGGTTTGTGTAGAGGGGTGGGGTTCGTCGGGCGCTGAGCCCCATCGGTCTACCTGAGCCCCATCGGTCTACCTGAACCCCATCGGTCTACCTGAGCCCCATCGGTCTACCTGAGCCCCGTCGGTCTACCTGAGCCCCATCGGTCTACCTGAGCCCCATCAAACGCAGCGGTCCAGATCCACTCGCCGGATGCTCACCGAACCCCCCCTCAGGCCGGCGGGGTGCTGTGCGTGCTCTCCCGATTCGGGTCGTCCTTCGGCAGTCCGAAGCTCACGAGCAGGCCGAACAGGACGAACAGCGCTGCCACCCAGGCGGTGTCGCGTGCGGCCTCGGTGTACGAGGACTTGGCATCCTCCACCACGGCGGACATGCCGGGGATCTTCTCCAGGCCGACGATCGCCTGTCCGGCACTGGTCTTCACCTGGTCGTCTATCTGTACGCGCTGCTCCTGCGACAACCCGGCCTCCTTCGCCAGGTCGTCGGACAGGATCGCACCGAGTCCGCTGAAGAGCACGGCTCCCAGAATCGCGGCGCCGAGTGCCGAACCGACCTGCCGGAACGTGGACGTCATCGCCGAGGCCTGCCCGGACTTGATCGCGGGGACGTCGGAGAGCACGACGTTGGTGAGTTGCGCGGAGGCGAACCCGAGTCCGACGCCGTAGACGATCAGGGGGATCACGAGCCACCAGGGCGAACGGCTCACCGACAGGGTCAGCCCGATCGAGACGATGCCGACGATCTCCAGGGCCATTCCGAGCCGGACCACCTGCGTGGGACCCAGCAGTGCGGAGACCCTTCGAGCCGACCCGCCGGAGGCGAGCGTGCCCACGGCGAGGCTGGCCAGAATCACGCCGGTGGTGAGTGGGTCGGTGCCGTGGACCGACTGCATCCACAGCGGCAGCACGAACAGGATCCCGAACTCGCCGAGGCTGACCACGAGCGCCACCACGTTGCCGAACCCGTAGCGGCGGATGCCGAACAGCGACAGGTCGACCAGCGCGGCTCGCTGTGTGCGTGCCCGCCACCGCTCCCATAGGATCAGCGCGACGAGCAGCAGCACCCCGAGGCCCAACGCCACCGGAACCACTGAGATTCCGCCGGTGTCGAGGTGGATCGGGCCGAGTGTGAAGTCGGCGATCGCCGTCCACCATCCGTAGTCCTGGCCTTCGATGAGGCCGTACACGATCAGGCCCAGACCGGTGGCGGACAGCAGGACGCCGACCGGGTCGAATCCCTGCACCCGTGGGCCCAGGTTCTCGGGAACGGTGCGCAGCACCATCACGGCGGCGACGACGCCGACCGGGATGTTGATCAGGAAGGCCCATCGCCACGAGAAGTCCTCGGCCAGCCACCCGCCGAGCAGGGGCCCGAGTCCGGCCGCCCCGCCGAACACCGCACCCCACATGCCGAAGGCGATCGCCCGCTGGCGGCCCTCGAAGAGCACGTTGATGACCGCGATCGACGACGGCAGCATCATCGACGCGCCGATGGCCTGCACGGCGCGGGCCGCGATCAGGAACTCCGGGGAGTGCGCCGATCCGCTGGCAAGGGAGCCAGCGAGGAAGACCACGATGCCGATCAGGAACAGCAGTCGGCGTCCGAACTTGTCGGCGAGCAGACCCACGGTGATGAGCAGGGAGGCGAACAGCAGCGAGTAGATCGAGTTCACCCACTGCGCGCCGGTCTGGGTCAGGCCGAGGTCGTCGACCATGTCCGGCAGCAGGACGTTGACGACGCTGCCGTCGATGATGATCATGCTCAGGCCGATGAGCAGGGACGTCAGAGCCCACCAGGGGTGAGCGACCTGGGGCTTGTCCACGGTGGTCTGCACGCGGCTCACGGTAGTGATCGCTCATGGTCCGTGGCGACTGCTGATACGGGCGATCGCGTTGCAGGGGCACTTGGTCACGGACCGTACACGGATCGCTGCGACCACGATCCTTGACGCTGCTTTACGTCGCTCTTAACGTCAACGCCCGATACGTTCGTCACACCCAGTCCCGACCGAGGAGCCACCATGAAGAAGTCACTGCTGGTCGTCACTGCAGGCATCGCCTTGGCTGTGCCTGCCGCAACCCCGGTGTTGGCATCGGACAACGAGGACGAGGCGAAGACCAAGGGG
>Ga0116151_10000637_pt1 | contig 32232 bp, 39 predicted proteins | sample AD_UKC117_MetaG_FD_89893 | JGI IMG/M metagenome (GOLD analysis project Ga0116151, IMG submission 89893) | Active sludge microbial communities of municipal wastewater-treating anaerobic digesters from Hong Kong - AD_UKC117_MetaG | ecosystem: Engineered > Bioreactor > Anaerobic > Digestate... | reverse complement strand
GCCAGCGCGGCGTCGGTCGGGCTCGGGCCCATGTCGATGCCCTCGGCCTCGACGTTGAGCTCACGGGCCAGGCCGAAGAGCTCGACGAGGGTCTTGCCGGCAGACGCCATGGCGTCGCGCGGGGCCATCGCCGACTTGGTCTCGACATCGACGATGAGCCGGTCGAAGTCAGTTCGCTGCTCGACACGGGTCGCCTCGACCTTGTAGGTCACGGCGAGCACCGGCGAGTAGATCGAGTCGACCGGGATGCGGCCGATCTCCTGGTCGCCGGACTTGTTCTGCTGGGCCGAGACGTAGCCGCGGCCGCGCTCGACGGTCAGCTCCATCTCGATCCGGCCCTTGGCGTTGAGGGTCGCGATGTGCAGGTCGGGGTTGTGCACCTCGACCCCCGCAGGCGGGGCGATGTCGGCGGCGGTGACGGGGCCCGGGCCCTGCTTGCGCAGGTACATGACGACCGGCTCGTCGTGCTCGCTGGAGACGACCAGGCCCTTGATGTTGAGGATGATGTCGGTGACATCCTCCTTGCAGCCCGGGATGGTCTGGAACTCGTGCAGCACCCCGTCGACGCGGATCGAGGTGACCGCGGCACCGGGGATGCTCGAGAGCAGGGTGCGGCGCAGCGAGTTGCCGAGGGTGTAGCCGAAGCCCGGCTCGAGCGGCTCGATGACGAAACGGCTCCGGCTGTCGGAGACGACGTCCTCGCTGAGCACGGGGCGCTGTGCGATGAGCATGTTCTGTCCTTCCTCACCTGGCGACCGCTATATGACGCCAGACGACCTCCCGGCATACCTCTGTCTGTATGCCGGGTTGCTCGCGTAGCGAGCCCGAGGAACCGCGAGCGCAGCGAGCCTGGTTCCTCGGAACGAAAGGTGGCGCGAGGCGAAGCCGAGCTCCTGGCCTTTCGGGGGGAGTCGGGGGGCGCAGCCCCCCGACCGATTAGTTCTTGGAGTAGAGCTCGACGATGAGCTGCTCGGTGAGGATCGTGTCGATCTGAGCCCGCACCGGGAGCTGGTGGATGAGGATCTGCAGCGAGCCCTCGACGACCTGCATCCAGGCCGGGACCGGGCGGTCGCCGTAGGTCTGGCGAGCCAGCTCGAACGGGAACGACTCGGCCGACTGCTTGCGGACCGTGATGATGTCGAACTGCTCGACCCGGTAGGACGGGACGTCGACGCGGTGGCCGTTGACCTCGAAGTGGCCGTGCGTCACCAGCTGCCGGGCGTGCCGGCGGGTGCGGGCCAGGCCCGCGCGGTAGACGACGTTGTCGAGGCGCGACTCGAGGATCTGCAGCAGGTTGTCACCGGTCTTGCCGGGACGGTTGGCCGCCTCCTCGTAGTAGCGACGGAACTGCTTCTCCATGACGCCGTAGGTGAAGCGGGCCTTCTGCTTCTCCTGCAGCTGGGTGAGGTACTCCTTCTCCGTGATCCGGCGACGGCCGTGCTGGCCGGGCGGGAAGGGACGCATCTCAAAGTTCTTGTCGCCGCCGACGAGGTCGACCTTGAGCCGACGGGACTTCTTGGTGATCGGGCCGGTGTACCGAGCCATCAGTGTTCTCTCTTCCTTGACGCTCGGGCGGTCAGACGCGACGACGCTTGGGCGGGCGGACGCCGTTGTGCGGCGAGGGGGTGACGTCGCTGATCGCGCCGACCTCGAGGCCGGTGGCGGTGAGCGAGCGGATCGCCGTCTCGCGGCCCGAGCCCGGGCCCTTGACGAAGACGTCGACCTTCTTCATCCCGTGCTCCATGGCGCGGCGCGCGGCGGCCTCGGCGGCCATCTGCGCGGCGAACGGGGTCGACTTGCGCGAGCCCTTGAAGCCGACCTGGCCGGCCGAGGCCCACGAGATCACCGCACCGGTGGGGTCGGTGATCGAGATGATCGTGTTGTTGAACGTGCTCTTGATGTGCGCGTGCCCGTGGGCGACGTTCTTCTTCTCCTTGCGCCGCACCTTCTTGGCGGCACCCTGGGCCTGACGGCTCTTGGGAGGCATCCTGTCTTCTTTCTGATCGAGTCTGGTGGCGAGCCCGGCGAACCGCCGAGCGCAGCGAGGCCTGGTTCGCCGGACGAGGGGCGGCGCGAGCGCAGCGAGCGTCCTGGCTTGTCAGGGGGCCCACGGGGGACGAAGTCCCCCGTGTGACTAGTGCTTGCCCGCCTTCTTCTTGCCGGCGACGGTGCGCTTGGGGCCCTTGCGGGTGCGCGCGTTGGTCTTGGTGCGCTGCCCACGGACGGGCAGGCCACGACGATGCCGGAGGCCCTCGTAGGAGCCGATCTCGACCTTGCGACGGATGTCGGCGGCGACCTCGCGGCGCAGGTCACCCTCCATCTTGCAATTGCCCTCGAGCCAGTCGCGGAGCGCGACGAGGTCGGCGTCCGTGAGGTCCTTGACTCGGGTGTCCGGGCTGACCCCGGTGGCGGCGAGCGCCTGGCTCGCGGTGGTGCGACCCACTCCGTAGATGTAGGTCAGGCCGATCTCGACGCGCTTGTCGCGCGGCAGGTCGACGCCGATGAGACGTGCCATGTGGTGCGGTTCTCCTTCGGAGATCTGCGGAGGTCTCGATGCAGACACCGATCCGGTATGCCGTGCGCCTCGCCTCTCGGGTCGGTGGCGGCTGCCGGTCCCCGGCCTCCGTGCCGGGGGTGACGTCCTGAGTGCTCTGGCGAGCGGCTCAGGGGCCGGGTGCTGCGGTGTTCACTTGTCGTGTTGCGTAGCCGAAGCCCACGACGCGTGCTCGGCTGGTGGCTCTGCTCAGCCCTGGCGCTGCTTGTGGCGCAGGTTCTCGCAGATGACCATGACCCGCCCGTGACGGCGGATCACCTTGCACTTGTCGCAGATCTTCTTGACGCTCGGCTGGACCTTCATCTGCCTTCGTGTCCTTGAGATCGGTGGTCGGTGCTGGGTGGTGCTAGCGGTAACGGAAGACGATGCGGCCGCGGGTGAGGTCGTAGGGCGACAGCTCCACGACGACCCGGTCCTCAGGGAGGATCCGGATGTAGTGCTGACGCATCTTGCCCGAGATGTGCGCGAGAACCTTGTGTCCGTTCGAGAGCTCGACCCGGAACATTGCGTTCGGGAGAGCCTCGACGATCGTTCCCTCGATCTCGATGACCCCGTCTTTCTTGGCCATATCCTCCGTCGATCCGTGTGGCGGCGTGCTCGAGTAGGTGGTGCGATGGTGCGTGATGGTGGGCGTCGGAGCACGCGACACCCAACGGGCCATCCTACGCGACCACGCGGCATACCAGGAAATCGCGGTGCTGCCGTGGAGCCTCAGCGACTCGATCAGCCCCGGCGCGGCCGGTCCAGCGCGTCGTCGATCTGGGCCCGCCGGCGCTCGACGATGTCGATGACGAGCTCGTCGTCGGGCGGGGCGTCCGGCTGGAAGCGCAGCGTGCCCGGCGCCCAGTCGAAGCCGGCCAGTCGGTCGGCCAGCTCCGGCAGCACCGAGCCGCTGTAGGGGTAGATCGCCAGGTGCTTGCGGGTGTCCATCGCGGCGAGCAGCCCCTTGCCCCGATAGAGGAAGGCGGGCATGGCATAGCTCATGCCCTCGACGGCGTCCGGCACGAGGTCGCGCACGAGGTCGGCGAGGTGCTCGAGCACCTGACGCCGCTCGGGCGCGCTGATGCCGGCGTGGTAGTCCCGCACGGAGCGTCCGGTGCCCTCGCTGGTGCCGGCCGCGGTCATGGCGTGACCGGCGCGTATGCCGCGCCGAGCGCGGCCAGTCGGGCCGCGCCGCCGTCGAGCGCGGTGAGCACCCAGAGCCCGCTGTCCCGGACGGCGACGGTGTGCTCCCAGTGGGCAGCGCGCGAGCCGTCGACGGTGACGACGGTCCAGTCGTCCGCGAGGACGTTCGTCTCGGGCGAGCCGAGCGTGATCATCGGCTCGATCGCGCCGGTGAAGCCGGAGGCGACCCGCGGGCCCTTCTCGCGCACCCCGTAGTTGGGGATCTGCGGGTCGAGGTGCATCTCTCGGCCGATGGTGTGCCCGACGTACTCCTCGACGATCCCGTAGTCCCAGCGGTCGCGATCGGCGGCGGCCTCGACCGAGGCCTCGACCGCCTCGCCCACGGCATACAGGCGCTGGCCCACCTGCAGCGCGGCGATGCCGGCCCACATCGAGTCCTCGGTGACCTGCGAGAGCCGAAGGTCCTCCTCGCGGGCGGCGGCTGCTCCCCCGACGACGAGGGTGACCGCTGCGTCGCCGTGCCAGCCGGCGACGATCGCACCGCAGTCGATCGAGAGCAGGTCGCCGTCGCGCAGCACTCGCTCGCCCGGGATGCCGTGCACGACCTGCTCGTTGACCGACGTGCAGAGGGTATGCCGGTAGCCGGGCACCTCCGCGAAGCTCGGCCGACCGCCGTGGTCGCGGATGTGGGTCTCGGCGAGCCGGTCCAGCTCGATCGTCGTCAGACCGTCGCGCGCGGCGCCGGCGACCAGCTCGAGGGTGCGGGCGACGAGCAGCCCGGCCTCGCGCATGAGCAGCAGCTGGTCGTCGGTGTGCGCCGGCGTGGCGCGACGGGCGGACACGTCGGTGCGGGGTCCCTCAGTCGTCGATGTCGGTGAGCACCGCGGCGATCCGGTCGGTCACCTCGTCGATGTCGCCCATGCCGTCGACCCGGACGAGCACGCCGTGGTCGGCGTAGATCGCAGTCAACGGCGCGGTCTCGGTGTGATAGATCGCCATCCGCTCGCGGATGGTCTCCTCGTTGTCGTCGGCCCGGCCCTGGACGGCAGCCCGGTCGAGCAGCCGCTGGACAGTGGCCTCCTCATCGACGGTGAGCTCGATGACCGCGCCGACCCGGTGGCCGTCGCGGGCCAGCAGCTCGTCGAGGAACTCGACCTGGCCGGTGGTCCGGGGGTAGCCGTCGAGCAGGAAGCCGGGCTCGCAGTCGGCCTGGGCCAGTCGGTCCTCGACGATCTCGTTGGTCAGCTCGTCGGGGACGTAGCCACCGGCGACCATGATCGACTCGACCCGCTTGCCCAGCTCGGTGCCGCGCTTGATGTTGGACCGGAAGATCTCACCGGTGGAGATGGCCGGGATGCCGAAACGCGTGGCGATGTGTGCCGCCTGGGTGCCCTTGCCGGCACCAGGGGGGCCCATGATGATCAGCCTCATCGCAGGAATCCTTCATAGTTGCGTTGTTGCAGCTGAGCCTGGATCTGCTTGACCGTCTCGAGCCCGACGCCGACGATGATGAGGATCGAGGTGCCACCGAACGGGAAGTTCTGGTTGGCCTGGAACAGCACGATCGCAATCAGCGGGATGAGCGAGATGGCAGCCAGGTAGATGGCCCCGGGAACGGTGATCCGGGTCAGGACGTAGTCGAGGTACTCGGCCGTGGGTCGCCCGGCTCTGATGCCCTGGATGAACCCACCGTAGCGCTTCATGTTGTCCGCGACTTCGACGGGGTTGAACGTGATCGACACGTAGAAGAACGTGAAGAAGAGGATCAGCGCGACGTAGCTCGCCATGTAGATGGGGTGGTCGCCCTTGGTGAGGTTGGCCATGATCCAGCTCGCCCAGGCGGGAGGGGCCGAGCCGTCCTGCGGCGACGCGAACTGGGCGACGAGGGTTGGCAGCGCGAGCAGCGAGCTGGCGAAGATGACCGGGATCACGCCGGCCATGTTCACCTTGAGCGGGATGTAGGTCGAGCTGCCGCCGTACATCCGCCGGCCCACCTGCCGCTTGGCGTACTGCACCGGGATGCGGCGCTGGGACTGCTCGACGAAGATGACCAGGGCCATCACGAGGAAGCCGACGAGGATGATCCCGAGGAAGGTGCCCCAGCCGTTGGAGTCCTTGAGCGCCCACAGGGACGCGGGGAAGCCGGCCGCGATCGAGGTGAAGATGAGCAGCGACATGCCGTTGCCGATGCCCCGGTCGGTGATGAGCTCACCGAGCCACATGATCAGGCCGGTGCCGGCGGTGAGGGTGAGCACCATGAGGATGATCGTCGGCAGCGAGTCGTCGGCCAGGATCTTCGTGCACTGCGGGCCGAAGATCTGCATCGGGTTGCGGGCGAAGGTGATGAGCGTCGAGGACTGCAGGATCGCCAGGCCGATGGTGAGGTAGCGCGTGTACTGCGTCATCTTCGCCTGGCCAGCCTGACCCTCCTTCTTGAGGGTCTCGAAGCGCGGGATGACCACGGTCAGCAGCTGCACGATGATGCTCGCCGTGATGTAGGGCATGATGCCCAGCGCGAACACGGACAGCTGCAGCAGCGCGCCACCGGAGAAGAGGTTGGCCAGCCCCAGGAAGCCCCCGGACACGTCGGCCGTGCTGATGCACTGGCTCACCAAGGTGTAGGACACCCCGGGCGTCGGCACTGCGGAGCCGAGCCGGAAGATCACCATGATGAAGAGCGTGAACAGCAGCTTGCGCCGCAGGTCAGGCGTGCGGAAGGCACGGGCGACGGCGGTGAGCAAGAGTCCTCCTGGTGTCTGCCGAGGACCGGGCGTCCGCGCACGGTCCGATGATGGCGACGGTGCAAGATAACACCCCGAGCCTGGAGTGCCGGGCCCGGGGTGTTCGTCGCCGTCGGCTCAGGCCTGCGTGACGCTGCCGCCCGCGGCCTCGATCTTGTCCTTGGCCGCGCCGGAGAACCGGTCGGCGGTGACGTTGACCTTGACCGAGATCTCGCCGGTGCCGAGCACCTTGACGGGCTGGCCGTCGCGGACCGCACCCTTGGCCACCAGGTCGGCGACGGTCACGTCGCCGCCCTTCGGGTAGAGCGCGCTCAGCCGGTCGAGGTTGACGACCTGGTAGACGGTGCGGAAGGGGTTCTTGAAGCCGCGCAGCTTGGGCATGCTCATGTGCATCGGCATCTGGCCGCCCTCGAAGCGCTCGGGCACCTGGTAGCGGGCCTTGGTGCCCTTGGTGCCACGACCGGCGGTCTTGCCCTTGGAGCCCTCACCACGACCCACCCGGGTGCGCGGGGTCTTGGCCCCGGGCGCCGGGCGCAGGTGGTGCACCTTGAGGGTCGCGCCCCCGTTGCTGTCGGTGGTGTCGGACGCCGCAGCGGCCTTGCTGGCCTTGGTCTCGGCCATGGTCAGTCAACCTCCTCGACGGTCACCAGGTGGGTGACCGCGCGGACCATGCCCCGGATCTCGGGGCGGTCTTCCTTGACGACGGTGTCGCCGATTCGCTTGAGGCCCAGCGAGCGCAGGGTCTCGCGGGCGAACTGCTTCTGCCCGACGTGGCCGCGCACCTGGGTCACCTTGAGCCGAGCCATCAGGCACCCACTCGCTCGGCCTTGGCAGCGGCGGCAGCCTTGCCCTCGGCCTGGGAGCGGAGCATCGCCGCGGGGGCGACCTCCTCGACGGTCCGGCCACGCCGGGCGGCGACCGCCTCGGGCCGCTCGAGGCCCTTGAGCGCCTCGACCGTCGCGTGCACGATGTTGATCGCGTTGCTCGAGCCGAGCGACTTGGACAGCACGTCGTGGATGCCGGCGCACTCGAGCACGGCGCGCACCGGGCCACCGGCGATGACGCCGGTACCCGGAGAGGCCGGGCGGAGCATGACGACACCCGCGGCGGCCTCGCCGCTCACCGGGTGGGGGATGGTCCCCTGGATCCGGGGCACCGAGAAGAAGGCCTTCTTGGCCTCCTCGACGCCCTTGGCGATGGCCGCGGGCACCTCCTTGGCCTTGCCGTAGCCGACGCCCACGGTGCCGTCGCCGTCACCGACGACGACCAGCGCGGTGAAGCTGAACCGCCGGCCACCCTTGACGACCTTGGCGACTCGGTTGATCGTCACGACCCGCTCGAGGTACTGGCTCTTCTCCTGCTCGCGGGCGTCCCGACGGCCGTCACGACCGTCGCGGCCGCCACGACCCCCACGGCCGCCCCGCTCGCCGCGGTCGGCACCGAACTCGCCGCTGCCGGCACCGGGACCGGTGCCTCGACGCTGTGGTCCGGGCATCAGTGGTTCCTCATCTCAGTCTGTCCGTTGCTCACGTTCTGGTATGCCGTGGCGAAAGCGCTGCTCACAGGCTCAGCCCGCCCTCGCGTGCGCCGTCGGCGATCGCCGCGACCCGGCCGTGGTACTTGTTGCCGCCGCGATCGAAGACGACCGCCTCGACACCCTTGGCCTTGGCCCGCTCGGCGATGAGCTCGCCGACCTTCTTCGCCTTGGCGGTCTTGTCGCCGTCGAGCGAGCGGAGGTCGGCCTCCATCGTCGATGCCGACGCGAGGGTCTTGCCCACCGTGTCGTCGACGACCTGGGCGAACAGGTGCCGCGTCGAGCGGGAGACGACCAGACGGGGCCGGGCCGCGGTGCCGGAGAGCTTCTTGCGCCCCCGGACCTGCCGGCGGATCCGCGCCGCGGCCTTGCTCGTGCCGCGCTTGATGATCTGTGCCATGGCTTACTTCTTCCCGGCCTTGCCGACCTTGCGACGGATGTGCTCGCCCGCGTAGCGAACGCCCTTGGCCTTGTAGGGGTCGGGCTTGCGCAGCTTGCGGATGTTCGCCGCGACCTCGCCGACCTGCTGCTTGTCGATGCCGTGCACCGAGAAGCGGGTGGCGTTCTCGACGGCGAAGGAGATGCCCTCGGGGGGCTCGACGGTGATGGGGTGGCTGTAGCCGAGGGCGAACTCGAGGTTGCTGCCCTTGGCCATCACCCGGTACCCGGTGCCGACGATCTCCATCTTCTTCTCATAGCCCTGGGTGACGCCCTGGACCATGTTGCTGATGAGCGTGCGGGTCAGCCCGTGCAGCGAGCGCGAGAGGCGCTCGTCGTCGGGGCGGCTGACCTCGATGGCACCGCTCTCGCCACGGGCGACCGTGATCGGCGCGGCGACGGTGTGCTCGAGCTGGCCCTTGGGGCCCTTGACCCGGACCACCTGGCCGTCGATGGTGATCTCGACGCCCGAGGGGATGGTGACCGGAAGTCGTCCGATTCGCGACATGACTAGCGCCCCTTACCAGACGTAGGCGAGGACTTCCCCGCCGACGCCCTTCTCGTGCGCCTGCTTGTCGGTGAGCAGGCCGGTGGACGTGGACAGGATCGCCACGCCGAGGCCGCCGAGCACCCTGGGCAGGTTGGTCGACTTGGCGTAGACCCGCAGGCCGGGCTTGCTGACGCGGCGGACGCCGGCGATCGAGCGCTCCCGGTTGGGGCCGTACTTGAGGGTGATGGTGAGCGTCTTGCCCACCTCGGCGTCGCTGACCTCCCAGCCCGCGATGTAGCCCTCACGCTCGAGAATCTCGGCGATGTGGCTCTTGAGCTTGGAGAACGGCATGGACACCGAGTCGTGGTGTGCCGCATTGGCATTGCGCACACGCGTGAGCATGTCCGCAATCGGGTCGGTCATCATCGGGCAGGTCGCCCTTTCTCACCGTGGTTTCGGTCCGGTATGCCGCGTCGCGGCTCCGCTGCCGACCTTCGGTGCAGGTGGTGGTCGGGTGGGTTGTCTACCAGGAGCTCTTGGTCACGCCGGGGAGCTCGCCGCGGTGGGCCATCTCCCGCAGGCAGATCCGGCACAGGCCGAACTTGCGGTAGACCGAGTGGGGGCGCCCGCAGCGCTGGCAGCGGGTGTAGGCGCGCACCGAGAACTTCGGCTTCTTGTTCGCCTTGTTGATGAGGGCGGTCTTGGCCATCGTCTGGTCTCTCGCTTCTCTCAGTTGTCCCGGAACGGGAAGCCGAGCGCCTTGAGCAGCGCGCGTCCCTCGTCGTCGGTGGTCGCGGTCGTGACCACCGTGATGTCCATGCCGCGCACCCGGTCGATCCGGTCCTGGTCGATCTCGTGGAACATCGACTGCTCGGTCAGGCCGAAGGTGTAGTTGCCGCGTCCGTCGAACTGCTTGGGCGCGAGGCCGCGGAAGTCACGGATCCGGGGCAGCGCCACGGTGACCAGCCGGTCGAGGAACTCCCACATCCGGTCGCCGCGCAGCGTCGTGTGCGCGCCGATCGGCATACCCTCGCGCAGCTTGAACTGGGCGATCGACTTGCGCGCCTTGGTGACGACCGGCTTCTGCCCGGTGATCGCGGTGAGGTCGCGGACCGCACCCTCGATCAGCTTGCTGTCGCGGGCGGCGTCGCCGACGCCCATGTTGACGACGACCTTGACCACGCCCGGGACCTGCATGACGTTGCCGTAGGAGAACTCCTTCAGCAGCGCCGGCTTGATCTCGTCGCGGTAGCGCGTCTTGAGCCGCGGGGCGGCCTTGGCCGCAGTGTCGGTGCTCGTGCTCATCTCGTGCCTCACAGGTCCTTGCCGGAGCGGACGGCGACCCGGGTGCGGACGGTCTTGGACCGGCCGTCCCGCTGGACGGTCTCGACCCGCGTCGCAACGCGGGTGGGGACCTTCTTGTCCGGGTCGACGACCGCGACATTGCTCACGTGGATCGGGGCCTCGGCGTGCACCAGGCCACCGGTGCGGCTGCCACGCGCGGTGGTGCCGGACTTGATGTGCTTGGTGACCCGGTTGATGCCCTCGACGAGCACGCGCTGGGTGTCGGGGTAGACGGCGATGACCTTGCCCTGCTTGCCCCGGTCGCCGCCGTTCTTCTGCGAGCGACCGGAGATCACCTGGACGAGGTCGCCCTTCTTGATCTTCATCTTCGTGCTGGCCATGGTCTAGAGCACCTCCGGTGCGAGCGAGATGATCTTCATGAACCGCTTCTCGCGCAGCTCACGCCCGACGGGGCCGAAGATGCGGGTCCCGCGCGGGTCGCCGTCGTTCTTGAGGATGACCGCGGCGTTCTCGTCGAACTTGATGTAGGAGCCGTCGGCGCGCCGCTTCTCCTTCACCGTGCGCACGATGACCGCCTTGACGACGTCGCCCTTCTTGACGTTGCCGCCAGGGATGGCGTCCTTGACCGCGGCGACGATCGTGTCGCCGATGCCGGCATACCGGCGGCCGGAGCCACCGAGCACCCGGATGCACAGCAGCTCCTTGGCGCCGGTGTTGTCGGCGACCTTGAGCCGGGACTCCTGCTGGATCACTTCACACCTCCGGTGCGGAGCGCTGCGCGCTCCGAACAGCACGGACGGGCTACGCCCGACGATCCCTCCAAGCGAGCAATGCTCGCTGCGCTCGGATTGCTCACTTGGCCTTCTCCAGAATCTCCACGACGCGCCAGCGCTTCGTGGCCGAGAGCGGACGGGTCTCCATGATGAGGACGCGGTCACCGACACCGGCCGAGTTGGCCTCGTCGTGAGCCTTGACCTTGCTGCTGCGGCGCAGCACCTTGCCGTAGAGGGGGTGCTTGACCCGGTCCTGCACCTCGACGACGACGGTCTTGTCCATCTTGTCGCTCACGACGTAGCCCTGCCGGGTCTTGCGCTCACCGCGCTCCACCGCGACCGAGTCCTGCGGCCCGTCGCCGACCGGCGCGTCCTGCACCTGCTCAGTGACGTCCTTGACGTTGTCGCTCATGCCTTCGCCTTCTTCTCAGCCTTGGCGGCCTTCTTGTCAGCCTTCTCGTCCGCCACGGGCTTGGCCGGGGGCGCGGAGATGCCGAGCTCACGCTCGCGCATCTCGGTGTAGATCCGCGCGATGTCGCGCTTCACGGCGCGCAGCCGACCGTGGCTGCCGAGCTGGCCGGTGGCCGACTGGAAGCGCAGGTTGAACAGCTCCTCCTTGGCCTTGCGCAGCTCCTCGACGAGTCGGTCGTCGTCGAAGCTTCGCAGGTTGTCGGAAGCCAGGTCCTTGGTGCCGACGGCCATCAGATGTCACCACCCTCACGACGGACGAAACGGGTCTTCATCGGCAGCTTGTGCATCGCCAGCCGCATGGCCTCACGGGCCACCGGCTCGGGGACGCCGGCGAGCTCGAACATGATCCGACCCGGCTTGATGTTGACGACCCACCACTCCGGCGAGCCCTTGCCCGAGCCCATCCGGGTCTCGGCGGGCTTCTTGGTCAGCGGGCGGTCGGGGTAGACCGTGATCCAGACCTTGCCGCCACGCTTGATGTAACGGGTCATCGCGATACGGGCCGACTCGATCTGCCGGTTGGTCACGTATGCCGGCTCGAGAGCCTGGATGCCGTACTCGCCGAAGGCGATCTGGTTGCCACCCTTGGACATGCCGTGGCGGTCCGGGTGGTGCTGCTTGCGGTGCTTGACGCGACGCGGGATCAACATGTCAGGCCTGCTCACTCTCGGGTGCCGACGCGGGGGCCCCGGCCGCCGCTGCCGTGGTGTCGAGGGTCTCGGTCTCGCTCATGGGAGCCTCCCGGTCCCGACGCGGACGCATCGGCCGGTCGCCCCGCTCGCCACGCTCGCGGCCACGGGGGGCGCGTGGGGCGGCAGCCTGCTGCTGGGCGAGCTCGCGGGCGGTCAGGTCGCCCTTGTAGATCCAGACCTTGACGCCGATCCGACCGAAGGTCGTCTTGGCCTCGTAGAAGCCGAAGTCGATGTTCGCGCGCAGCGTGTGCAGCGGGACCCGACCCTCGCGGTAGAACTCCGAGCGGCTCATCTCGGCGCCGGCGAGCCGGCCCGAGCACTGCACCCGGATGCCCTTGGCGCCGGCGCGCAGCGCGGACTGCATGCCCTTGCGCATGGCGCGACGGAACGAGACACGCGCCGAGAGCTGCTCGGCGATGCCCTGCGCGACGAGCTGGGCGTCGATCTCGGGGTTCTTCACCTCGAGGATGTTGAGCTGCACCTGCTTGCCGGTGAGCTTCTCCAGCTCGCCACGGATCCGGTCAGCCTCGGCGCCGCGGCGGCCGATGACGATGCCCGGGCGGGCGGTGTGGATGTCGACGCGGACCCGGTCCCGGGTGCGCTCGATCTCCACGCGGGAGATGCCGGCGCGCTCCATGCCCTGCTCCATGAGCCGGCGGATCGCGACGTCCTCCTTGACGTAGTCGCGGTAGCGCTGGCCGTCCTTCGTCGAGTCGGCGAACCACCGGCTCTTGTGCTCGGTCGTGATGCCGAGGCGGAACCCGTGCGGGTTGACCTTCTGCCCCATGGTCAGCGGGCTCCCTTCCGGTTCCGCGACACAGCCAGCTCCGGCTGTGCCACGACGACAGTGATGTGGCTGGTGCGCTTGTTGATCCGGGCGGCGCGACCCTGCGCGCGCGGCCGGAACCGCTTCATCGTCGGACCTTCGTCGACGTATGCCGCGGACACGACGAGCGCGCGCTCGTCGAAGGCGACCGAGGCGGCGTCGGCCTTGCCGCGGGCGTTGGCCATCGCGCTCTGCAGGACCTTGCGGACCGGCTCGGACGCGGCCTGCTGAGCGAACAGCAGGGTGGACACGGCCTCGGCGGCGTTCTTGCCGCGGATCAGGTCGACCATCCGGCGGGCCTTCATCGGCGTGACCCGCACGTGGCGGGCGACGGCCTGGGCCTGCACGGCCGGCTCCTCGATCTGGGGGGTGGTCTTGGTGGCCATCAGCGACGACGTCCCTTCTTGTCGTCCTTCACGTGACCCTTGAAGGTCCGGGTGGGGGCGAACTCGCCGAGCTTGTGGCCGACCATCGACTCGGTCACGAAGACCGGGACGTGCTTGCGACCGTCGTGCACGGCGAAGGTGTGACCGAGCATGTCCGGGCTGATCACCGAACGGCGCGACCAGGTCTTGATGACGCTCTTGGTCCCCTTGTCGTTCTGCTCGTCCACCTTCTTCTGCAGGTGGTCGTCGATGAAGGGGCCCTTCTTGAGGCTACGAGGCATAGGTCAATGGCTCCTTGATCAACGCTTCTTGCCGGTCCGGCGGCGACGCACGATGAGCTTGTCGCTTTCCTTGTGGGCCTTGCGGGTGCGGCCCTCCTGCTGGCCCCAGGGGCTGACCGGGTGGCGGCCTCCGGAGGTCTTGCCCTCACCACCACCATGCGGGTGGTCGATCGGGTTCATGGCAACACCACGGACGGTGGGGCGCTTGCCCTTCCACCTCATCCGGCCGGCCTTGCCCCAGTTGATGTTGCTCTGCTCGGCGTTGCCGACCTCGCCGATCGTCGCGCGGCAGCGCGCGTCGACGTTGCGGATCTCGCCGGAGGGCATGCGCAGCTGTGCGTACGGCCCGTCCTTGGCCACCAGCTGCACGCGCGAGCCGGCCGAGCGGGCGATCTTCGCGCCGCCCCCGGGCTTGAGCTCGATGGCGTGCACGACCGTACCGGTCGGGATGTTGCGCAGCGGCAGGCTGTTGCCCGGCTTGATGTCGGCCGACGGGCCGTTCTCGATGACGTCACCCTGCTTGAGCCGGTTCGGCGCGAGGATGTAGCGCTTCTCGCCGTCGGCATAGTGCAGCAGCGCGATCCGCGCCGTGCGGTTGGGGTCGTACTCGATGTGGGCGACCGTCGCGGGGACGCCGTCCTTGTCGTGCCGACGGAAGTCGATGACGCGGTAGGCGCGCTTGTGGCCGCCGCCGATGTGCCGGGTGGTGATCCGGCCGGCGTTGTTCCGACCACCGGTCTTGGCGATCGGGCGGACCAGCGACTTCTCCGGCGTGGTGCGGGTGACCTCGACGAAGTCGGCGACCGACGAGCCGCGACGGCCCGGGGTGGTCGGCTTGTACTTACGGATAGCCATGGTGTGTTCCCTTTATCCCGTCAGCCGACGCTGCCGAAGATGTCGATCGAGCCCTCGCGCAGGCTCACGATCGCGCGCTTGGTGTCCTTGCGCTTGCCCAGCCCGAAGCGGGTGCGGCGCGCCTTGCCCTGGCGGTTGAGCGTGTGGACCTTGTCGACCTTGACGCCGAAGACCTGCTCGATCGCGATCTTGATCTCGGTCTTGTTGGCCCGCGGGTCGACGACGAAGGTGTACTTGCCCTCGTCGAGCAGCCCGTAGGACTTCTCCGACACGACCGGTGCGATGAGAATGTCGCGCGGGTCCTTGCGGTGGATGCTCACTTGTCGTCCTCCTTGGCCTTCTTGCTGCCGGCCTTGGTGAACCCGGCGGCCTCCGCGTCGGCGGCGCTGGCGAACCAGAACTCGGCGACCGTGGCGTCATACCAGCGGCCGTCCGGCTCGTGATAGAGACCCGAGTCGGCGTTGCCCTTGACGAGGTAGCCCTCAGGAGCCGAGCCGTCGGACAGCGGGGCGACCGCGCCCTTGGGCAGCTCGGCGGCGGCAGGCTCGGTCTCGGCCGCCTGGTCGGCGTCGAGGAGCGTCGCGGCCTTGGCCGGCTTCTCGGCCTTGTCGGCCTTCTCGGCCTTGTCGGCCTTCTCGGCCTTCGCCGGCTCCTTGACCGGAGCGTCCTGCGGAGCGCTCACGACCTCGACCTCGACGGCGGCCGGTGCCGCGGCGGCGGCGCCACCGAGGAAGGCCTCGAGGCCGGCCTTGGTGAAGACCACGTCGTCGGCGCACAGCACGTCGTAGGTGTTGAGCTGATCGGCGGCGAGCACGTGCACGGAGCCGAGGTTGCGCACGCTCTTGAGCCCGACCTGGTCGGCGCGCTCGAGCACGACGAGGAACTTGGTCCGGTCGGTGAGCGCGGCGAGGACCTCGGCGGCCTTCGCGGTCGAGGGCTTGTCGCCGGTGACGATCGAGTCGACGACGTGCACGCGGCCGTGCCGGGCCCGGTCGGACAGGGCCCCGCGCAGCGCGGCGGCCTTCATCTTCTTCGGGGTCCGCTGCGCGTAGTCACGCGGCTGCGGGCCGTGCACGGTGCCACCGCCGGTGAACTGCGGCGCACGGGTCGAGCCCTGACGAGCCCGGCCGGTGCCCTTCTGGCGGTACGGCTTCTTGCCACCACCGGCGACCATGCCGCGGGTCTTGGTGGCGTGGGTGCCCTGGCGGGCCGCCGCGAGCTGGGCGGCGACGACCTGGTGGATCAGCGGGATGTTGACCTGGACGTCGAAGACGTCCGCGGGCAGCTCGCTGGGGGCGCTGGCGGTCTTGGCCATCTGGCTCAGGCCTCCTTCGACGAGGTCCGGACCAGCACGACGCCACCACGGGGGCCGGGAACGGCACCCTTGATGAGCAGCAGGCCCTTCTCGGCGTCGACCGAGTGGACAGTGAGGTTCTGGGTGGTCTGCCGCACGCCGCCCATCCGGCCGGCCATCCGGACGCCCTTGAAGACGCGGGCCGGGGTGGCGCAGGCGCCGATCGAGCCGGGCTTGCGGTGGTTGCGGTGCGCGCCGTGGCTGGCCGAGACGCCGGCGAAGCCGTGCCGCTTCATGACGCCGGCGAAGCCCTTGCCCTTGGTCGTGCCGGTGGCGTCGATGCGCTGGCCGGTCTCGAACACCTCGACGGTGACCTCCTGGCCGAGCGCGTAGTCGCCGGCATCGGCGGTGCGCAGCTCGACGAGGTGGCGACGCGGGGTGACCCCGGCGCGCTCGAAGTGGCCCTTCATCGGCTTGTTGACCTTGCGGGGGTCGATCTCGCCGTAGGCGAGCTGCACCGCGGCATACCCCTCACCGTCGCCACGCACCTGCGTGACGACGTTGGGCTGGGCCTGGATGACAGTGACCGGGACGAGCCGGTTGTCGGCGTCCCACACCTGGGTCATGCCGAGCTTGGTGCCCAGCACTCCCTTCACGGTTCGGTTAGACATGTGCTCCGTCACTCCGCTCAGAGCTTGATCTCGATGTTCACGTCAGCCGGCAGGTCGAGCCGCATGAGCGAGTCGACGGCCTTCGGCGTGGGGTCGATGATGTCGATGAGCCGCTTGTGCGTGCGCATCTCGAAGTGCTCGCGCGAGTCCTTGTACTGGTGCGGGGACCGGATGACGACGAAGACGTTCTTCTCCGTCGGCAGCGGAACCGGACCGACGACCGTCGCACCCGCCCGGGTCACGGTGTCGACGATCTTGCGCGCCGAGCTGTCGATGACCTCGTGGTCGTAGGACTTCAAGCGGATGCGAATCTTCTGTCCCGCCATCGAAAGTTCCGTCTCTCTCTCGCCAACACCTGCCAGGGTGGCCCCTTCGGCCACCGACCCCCGCGGTCGGGCGTGTCGCCCGCTCCGCAGTCCGTCGCGGCTGGCATCGTGGATGCCACCGTCGTCGGGTGTCGGCGGTCCGGCCGGAGCCGGAGCTTGCGCTTCCCTCGGGCCACCGAAGTGTCCGAGCCGGTGGGGGCTGCGGCGATGATCTCGCCGGCCCCGCCCCCGGCCGAGGGGCGGCGGTGTCGCGACCGGTTCCACCCAGTCGTCGACGCCGCGCGTCAAGCAACCTGAGGATTCTTCCACAGCGCGGGGCATCGGCTCAAATCCGGGAGGTCACATGCGGACTGCGGAGCGATTCAGCGGCTGGTTGCTGCTCGGCGCAGCCAGCGCGGTGCTGGCCGAGGTGCCCAGCATGTCGGCCCCCTTCCCGCTGCTGAACCCCTGGGGCCTGCTGGTGGTGCTGCCGCTCTACACCCTGCACGTGCTCGTGCTCGGCGGGCTCGCGGTGCGGCTGCACGATCCGCTGTCGAGAAGCGTGCTCTGGCTGGCCGGGATGCTCTTCGGCCTCTATGAGGCGTATCTCACCAAGGTTGTCTGGGAGCCGACCTTCTCGGTCAGCGAGCTGCCGTGGCGAGTCGGCGGGGTGGCGGTGGTCCAGGCCAGCGTGCTGGTCTTCCTCTGGCACCCCCTCATGTCCTTCCTCGCTCCCCTGCTCGTGATCGAGACCTCCCTGACCCGCAGCCATGAGACAGCGGACGCGGTGCGCCTGAAGCGCCGAGGCAGCACCGCGAAGCATCGACCCGATCCAGGGCGGTCTGGTCGATGGCGGTCTGGTCGATGGCGGTCTGGGCGATGGTGGCGCGGTCCGGTGTCGCTCGGCGGGGGCTGCGGGCTCTATCAGGCGGTGATCCGTCCCGACCCGCTCTTCACCGCAGTCACCGTGCTCGGCGGCGTGCTGCCGATCGCACTCGGCTTGGCCTGGTGGTTGCGCCGGTCCGGGCCACTCGAGCGGTTGCGGGAGCTGCTGCCCAGCGGCCGACACCTGGCGTGGCTGGCCGTGCCGCTGGCCGCGCTCTACCTCGTGGCGGCGGCGACGCTGCGTCCCCAGTCGCTGCCCCGAGAGGCCACTCCGCATCTGATCGTGCTCAGCTGCTATGCCGTGATCGCGATCGGTCTCTGGCGGGCAGGTCGGCAGCCGTCTCCAGGACCCACAACGGTCGCGCTTGGCGGCTCAGAGCCAACTCCGCGCCTGGTGCTGCGGAAGGCCGGCGTGCTCGGACTGGCCTGGATCGCGGCCAGCGCGATCGGCTCCGTGGCGAACGGCCCGGTCGTCGCGCTCATCCTGCTCGGTTGGCTGATCGGCGTGGGCGGCGGCCTGGTCGTGCTGGCGCGTGCCGTGCTGCTGGGCCGCTGAGGCCCGGGGCGGGGAGCCGGCGCAGCGTGGCGACGGCCACTCCGGCGACGAGGAGCGAGCCGCCGACGAGGGCCAGCGGGGTCGGCTGCTCCCCGCGCAGCAGCCAGGCCGTGCTGATGCCGACGACCGGCACGAGCAGCGAGAAGGGCGCCACCTCGGCGGCCCGATGGCGCGACAGCAGCCCGTTCCACACGCCGTAGCCGAACAGCGAGGCGAGCACAGCCGTGTATGCCGTGGACGCCCACGCCTGCCAGGTGAGGTGGGTGAGCGCGTGCAGCACGGTTGTCGGCCCCTCGACGGCCAACGCGAGTGCGAGCATCGGCACCGGGACGAAGACGCCGGACCACACGGTGAGCGAGAGCCCGTTGACCCCCTGCAGCCGACGCGCGGCGATGTTGCCGGACGCCCAGCAGGCGGCGGCCGCGACGGTGAGGCCGAACGCGAGCGGTGGCACCGCTCCCCCACGGCCGAGGGCCACGACGGCGAGGCCCACCAGACCGAGCAGCACCCCGAGCACCTGGGCGCGGCGGGCGTGCTCACGCAGCACGAGGACGCCGATGACGACCGTGAAGGCGGCCTGGATCTGCAGGACGAGCGAGGCGAGCCCGGGCGGCATACCGACGGCGAGCGCGCTGTAGAGCAGGCCGAACTGGCCCACGCTCATGAACGCACCGACGAGCGCGAGATCCCGCCAGCGGACGGCCGGCCGCGGCACGAGCAGGGCCGCCGCCGCCACGACGACGAAGCGCAGAGCCACGAAGACGAGCGGAGGGACGCCCGGCAGGCCCCACTCGATGACGACGAAGTTCGCGCCCCAGACGGCGACGACGAGCAGCGCCAGGAGTCGGTCGCGGAGGGTCACCCGAGCCACTGTGCCGGATCGGACCATGAAGCACCAGCGATGGTTCGCGCCGACAAAGCGGTAGCGTCACTGCATGATCGATCTCGCAACCGTGCAGACCCTGGATGCCGTGCGGCAGCACGGCTCGATCGCCGCCGCTGCCGACGCCCTCGGCTACACCCCGTCGGCGGTGAGCCAGCAGGTCAAGCGACTCGAGCGGCAGACCGGCATCCGACTGCTCGAGCGGGTCGGCCGAGGCGTCGCGTTGACCGAGCTCGGCCGGCAGCTGGCCGAGGACGGCAGCCGGCTGGTCGATCAGGCCGAGGCGCTGCAGGCCCGACTGGCGGCCGCGGCGACCGCCTCGGCGGCCCCGGTGACCGGCAGGGTGCGGCTCGCGGCCTTCTCCACCGCGGTCCGCGGGCTGGTCGCGCCGGCGCTCGCCGCGCTGCGGGTGAGCGATCCCGACCTCGACGTGCGGGTCGTCGAGCACGACCCGCACGAGGCCATCGCGCTGGTGGCCAGTGGGCAGGCGGACACCGCCCTCGTGCACAACTGGGGCGATCTCCCGCTGCCGATCCCGGACCACGTCGAGCAGGTCCGGCTGGGCGTGGACACCGCGGACGTCCTCGTCCCGGCCGGCCACCCGCTCGCCGAGCTGCCGGCGATCGAGGCGATCGAGCTGACCGGCCTGGTGTGGACCTGCGCGCCGCCCGGCAGCGTCTGCCACGGGTGGCTCACCCACCTGCACGACCAGCAGGGGCTGCGTCCCGACGTGCGCTACTGGGCGATGGAGTTCGCCTCGCAGATCGGCCTGGTCGAGCATGGGCTGGCCGTGGCGCTCGTGCCCCGGCTGGGGCGCGAGCTGCTGCCGCCGGGCGTCGTCGCGGTGCCGGTCGCCGAGCCGGTCACTCGCCGGATCCTGCAGCTGTGGCGGCACACGATGGCGCCCAGCCCGGCGATCCGCCGGGTCCACGAGGTGCTGGTCGAGGCGCTCTGACGCTCAGGCGGGGGCGAGGAAGGCGGTGAGCGCCGCGGCATACATCTGCTGATCGGCGACGCCGGCGAGCTCGCGGCACGAGTGCATGGCCAGCAAGGGGGCGCCGAGGTCCACGGTCGTCACGCCGACCCGCGAGGCGGTGATCGGGCCGATCGTCGATCCGCACTGCACGTCGCTCTTGGTGACGAAGACCTGCAGCGGCACGTCGGCCTGCTCGCAGGCGCGGCGCAGCACGGCGGCGCCGACGGCGTCAGTCGCGTAGCGCAGCTCGGTCTGCACCTTGAGCACGGGACCGGCGTTCATCCGGACCTGGTGGCCGGGCTCGGCATACTCGGCGTAGTTGGGGTGGGTCGCGTGGGCCATGTCGGCGGAGGCGACGACCGTGCCGGCCAGGGCCCGCCAGTAGTCGTCGCGGTCGCCACCGGATGCCGCGACGATCCGCTCGAGGGTGCTGGCCAGGATCGGGCTGCCCGCCCCCCGCTCGGAGTCGCTCCCGATCTCCTCGTGGTCGAAGAGCGCGACCAGCGGTCGGTATGCCGCGTGGCCGCCTGCCGCGTGGCCGCCGGCGTCGGCAGCGTCGGCGGCGCGGGCGAGGGCGAGCAGCGCGGCATACGAGCTGGCGAGGTTGTCCAGGCGGGGCGCGGAGACGAGCTCGCGGGCCCGCCCGACGATGGCGGCCGGCTGGGTGTCGTGGAGCATGACGTCCCAGCCGAGCAGGTCACCGGCGTCCGCGCCGACCTGCTCGGCGAGGTAGGCAGTCACGTCGGCGGGGCGCTCCCCGACCCCCCAGAGGGGCACGAGGTGCTGCTGCGGGTTGAGCACGAGGCCCCGGTCGTTGACGCCGCGGTCGAGGTGCGGCGCGAGCTGGGCGACCCGTAGCAGCGGCTGGCGGTCGTGGAAGAGGCGCGTCTCGTGGCCGTCCGCGCTGCGCACGGCGATCCGGCCGGCGAGGGACAGGTCGCGGTCGAGCCAGGAGTTGCGCAGCAGGCCGCCGTAGGGCTCGACGGCGAGCATCTGCCAGCCCGCCTTGACGTGATCGGCATGCGGCTTGAGGCGCAGGTTGGGCGAGTCGGTGTGCGCTCCGACGACCCGGAAGGGAGTGTGCGGCCCCGCGTCGGCGGGCTGCACCCAGGCCAGCAGCGAGCCGCCGCGGACCAGGGCGTAGCGGCCGGGCTCCCGCGGCCAGGTGGCCGCCTCGTCGATGCGGGTGAAGCCGTGCTCGGCGAGCAGCGCCAGGCCGGTGGCGACCGCGTGGAAGGGCGTAGGGGATGCGTCGACGAAGCCGACGAGGCGCTCGGCGGTGTCAGCGCCCGGGGCGGTGGCGCGGTCGCTGTCCTCGACGTCGTGGCTCACGGCCCCCGACCCTAGCGGTTATCCGGACCCGACGACGAAGGGCCCGAGCCAGTGGCTCGGGCCCTTCGCTCGACCCCTAGGGGTCACGGGGGACGGTGCCCCCGGGTGATCACTTGGTGATCTTGGTGACCTGGCCGGCGCCGACGGTGCGGCCGCCCTCGCGGATGGCGAACTGCAGGCCCTCCTCCATGGCGATCGGCTGGATCAGCGTGACCGACATCTCGGTGTTGTCGCCGGGCATGACCATCTCGGTGCCCTCGGGCAGCTTGACGACGCCGGTGACGTCCGTGGTGCGGAAGTAGAACTGCGGACGGTAGTTGTCGTAGAACGGCGTGTGCCGGCCACCCTCGTCCTTGCTGAGGATGACGACGTGCGCCTCGAACTCGGTGTGCGGGGTGATCGAGCCCGGCTTGCAGACGACCTGGCCGCGCTCGACGTCCTCACGCTTGACACCACGAAGCAGCAGGCCGACGTTCTCGCCGGCGCGGCCCTCGTCGAGCAGCTTGCGGAACATCTCGATGCCGGTGACCGTGGTCTTGGTCGGGTTGCCGGGGTGGATGCCGACGATCTCGACCTCCTCGTTGACCTTGAGGACGCCGCGCTCGATCCGGCCGGTGACGACGGTGCCACGACCGGTGATGGTGAAGACGTCCTCGACGGGCATGAGGAACGGCTTGTCCACGTCACGCTGCGGCTCGGGGATCGACGCGTCGACCGCGTCCATCAGCTCGAGGACTGACTTGGCCCACTCGGCGTCGCCCTCGAGCGCCTTGAGCGCCGAGACCCGCACGACCGGCAGGTCGTCGCCGGGGAACTCGTAGGAGGACAGCAGCTCGCGGACCTCCATCTCGACCAGCTCGAGGATCTCCTCGTCGTCGACCATGTCGGCCTTGTTGAGCGCGACGACGATCGAGGGGACACCGACCTGGCGAGCGAGCAGGACGTGCTCGCGGGTCTGCGGCATCGGGCCGTCGGTGGCGGCAACCACGAGGATCGCGCCGTCCATCTGGGCCGCACCGGTGATCATGTTCTTCACGTAGTCGGCGTGCCCAGGGCAGTCGACGTGCGCGTAGTGCCGACCCTCGGTCTGGTACTCGACGTGCGCGATCGAGATCGTGATACCGCGCTGCCGCTCCTCCGGCGCCTTGTCGATCTGGTCGAACGGCGTGAAGGGGTTGAGGTCGGGGAACTTGTCGTGCAGGACCTTGGTGATCGCAGCCGTCAACGTCGTCTTGCCGTGGTCGATGTGACCGATGGTGCCGATGTTGACGTGCGGCTTGGTCCGCTCGAACTTAGCCTTCGCCACTTCGTTGTCCTCCTCAGGACTCTATCTGTGTCACGCCGGTCGACCATGGCAGGACGTGGCGCGTTGCTTGGGTGGATGTCGTGATGAGCCTACGGGAGTCTACCGGCTCACTCACCACGGGTCTTCTTGATGATCTCGTCCGCGACGTTCCGGGGAACCTCGGCATACGAGTCGAACTGCATGGAGTAGTTCGCCCGGCCCTGCGTCTTGGAGCGCAGATCACCGACATAGCCGAACATCTCCGACAGGGGCACGACGGCGCGGACGACCTTGGCGCCGGCTGCGTCCTCCATCGCCTGGATGTGCCCACGGCGCGAGTTGATGTCGCCGATGACATCACCCATGTACTCCTCGGGCGTGCGCACCTCGACGGCCATCATCGGCTCGAGGAGCACGGGGTCGGCCCGACGGACCGCCTCCTTGAGCACCATCGAGCCGGCGATCTTGAAGGCCATCTCCGAGGAGTCGACGTCGTGCGCCGCCCCGTCGACGAGGGTCGCCTTGATCCCGACGAGCGGATAGCCGGCCAGCACGCCGTACTGCATGGCGTCCTGGATGCCGGCGTCGACCGACGGGATGAACTCCTTGGGCACCCGACCACCGGTGACCGCGTTGACGAACTCGTACATCGAGCCCTCGGCGGTGTCCAGCGGCTCGAAGCTGACCTGGACCTTGGCGTACTGCCCCGAGCCACCGGTCTGCTTCTTGTGCGTGTAGTCGTACTTCTCGACGGCCTTGCGGATCGTCTCGCGGTAGGCCACCTGCGGCTTGCCGACGTTGGCCTCGACCTTGAACTCGCGGCGCATCCGGTCCACGAGGATGTCCAGGTGCAGCTCGCCCATCCCCTTGATGATGGTCTGGCCGGTCTCCTGGTCCTGCTCGACCTGGAAGGTCGGGTCCTCCTCGGCGAGCTTCTGGATCGCGACGCCGAGCTTCTCCTGGTCGCCCTTGGTCTTGGGCTCGATGGCCACGTTGATGACCGGCTCGGGGAAGGTCATCGACTCCAGGACGATCGGGTTCGCCGGGTCGCACAGGGTGTCGCCGGTCGTCGTGTCCTTGAGGCCGATGAACGCGTAGATGTGCCCCGCCGACGCCTTGTCGACCGGGTTCTCCTTGTTGGCGTGCATCTGGAAGAGCTTGCCGATGCGCTCCTTCTTGCCCTTGGTCGAGTTGATGACCTGGGCGCCGGAGGTGACCTCACCGGAGTAGACGCGCACGTAGGTGAGCTTGCCGAAGAACGGGTGCACGGCGATCTTGAAGGCCAGCGCGGCGAACGGCTCGGTGGCGTCGGGGTTGCGAGTGATGACCGCCTCCTCGTCGCTCGGCTTGTGCCCCTCGGTGGGCGGCAGGTCCAGCGGCGAGGGCAGGAAGTCGATGACCGCGTCGAGCATCGGCTGGACGCCCTTGTTCTTGAACGCGGTTCCACACAGGACCGGGTTGACCTCACCGGCGATGGTGAGCGTGCGGATGCCCGCCTTGAGCTCCTCGACGGTCAGCTCCTCGCCCTCGAGGTACTTCTCCATCAGCGCGTCGTCGCTCTCGGCGACCCGCTCGACGAGCTGGTGGCGGTACTCCTCGGCCTTGGCCTGCAGGTCGGCCGGGATCTCCTCGATCGCGTAGTCCTCGCCCTTGCTCACCTCGCCACGCCAGGTCAGCGCGCGCATGCCGATGAGGTCGACGACGCCGGAGAAGGCGCTCTCCTGACCGATCGGCAGCTGCAGCACGAGCGGCTTGGCGCCGAGCCGGTCGACCATCGTCTTGACCGAGAAGTAGAAGTCGGCGCCGAGCTTGTCCATCTTGTTGACGAAGCAGATCCGCGGGACGCCGTACTTGTCCGCCTGCCGCCAGACCGTCTCGGACTGCGGCTCGACACCCTCCTTGGCGTCGAACACCGCGACCGCGCCGTCGAGGACGCGCAGGTTGCGCTCGACCTCGACGGTGAAGTCGACGTGCCCGGGGGTGTCGATGAGGTTGATCTGGTGGTTCTTCCAGAAGGTCGTCGTCGCGGCCGACGTGATGGTGATGCCGCGCTCCTGCTCCTGCTCCATCCAGTCCATCGTGGCGGCCCCGTCGTGGACCTCACCGATCTTGTAGTTGATCCCGGTGTAGAACAGGATCCGCTCGGTCGTCGTCGTCTTGCCGGCGTCGATATGCGCCATGATCCCGATGTTGCGGACCATCCGCAGGTCGGTGAGGACGTCCAGTGCCACGGTCGTTTCTCGTCTCAGGTTGTCGGTGCGTCAGAGTCTGCCGTTCGCCCGGTATGCCGCGTGCGCTCCTCGCGCACGCGGCATACCGTCGCGATCACCAGCGGTAGTGCGCGAAGGCGCGGTTGGACTCGGCCATCTTGTGGGTGTCCTCGCGGCGCTTGACCGCGGCACCGAGGCCGTTCGAGGCGTCGAGCAGCTCGTTCATCAGCCGCTCGGTCATCGTCTTCTCGCGGCGCTGCCGGGAGTAGCCGACCAGCCAGCGCAGCGCGAGGGTGGTCGAGCGGTTAGGCTTGACCTCGACCGGCACCTGGTAGGTCGCACCGCCGACGCGGCGGGACTTGACCTCGAAGGCCGGCTTGATGTTGTCGAGCGCACGCTTGAGCGTGACGACCGGGTCGGTGCCGGTCTTGGCGCGGCAGCCCTCGAGGGCGCCGTAGACGATCGTCTCGGCGATCGACTTCTTGCCGTCGAGGAGGATCTTGTTGACCAGCTGGGTCACCAGGGGGCTGGCGTAGACCGGGTCGACGACGAGCGGCCGCTTCGGAGCGGGTCCCTTGCGAGGCATCAGCCCTTCACCTTCTTCGCACCGTAGCGGCTGCGCGCCTGCTTGCGGTTCTTCACGCCCTGGGTGTCCAGGGTGCCGCGAATGATCTTGTACCGAACGCCCGGCAGGTCACGGACCCGGCCACCGCGGACGAGCACGATCGAGTGCTCCTGCAGGTTGTGGCCGACACCGGGGATGTAGGCGGTGACCTCGATCTGCGAGGTCAGCTTGACGCGCGCGACCTTGCGCAGCGCAGAGTTCGGCTTCTTCGGGGTGGTCGTGTAGACCCGGGTGCACACCCCGCGGCGCTGCGGCGAGCCCTTGAGCGCGGGGGTCTTGGTCTTGCTGACCTTGTCCGCGCGGCCCTTGCGCACCAGCTGGTTGATCGTTGGCATTGCGCTCCGTCGTATCGATGATCGTGCCCGGCGCCGCAGCCAGGCTGCGAGATCGGGCTCCTTGGTTGCTCCTGGTATGCCGCGTCGGCGCTGCCGGTGCGGACCTGCCAGGTGCCCTCCCCTGCACTTCCCGGACACGGCCTGCCCCCGTGCTTGTCGGCGTGGGGTGGGGCCGGACCGGACTGCCCGGCGAGAGCGATGCCCGGGACGCGCCCAGACACAGTGGACCAATCTACCGGCCCGTGGGTGAGGCGGCCAAATCGGTATGCCGCCCGCGCGAGGCGCGCGGGCGGCATACCGGATCGAGCGTGCTGACTGCTCAGGCGGTGCTGCTCGCTGCCTGGTTCTCCAGCACGGCGGCGCGGCCGGCCTCCAGGCGGGCGATCGGCACGCGGAACGGCGAGCAGGACACGTAGTCGAGCCCGGCCTCGTGGAAGAAGTGCACCGACTCGGGGTCGCCGCCGTGCTCGCCGCAGACGCCGGCCTTGAGGCCCGGCTTGACCGCGCGGGCCGTCTGCACGGCGGTCTTGACCAGGTTGCCGACCCCGTCGACGTCGATCGTCTCGAAGGGCGACACCGGGAAGACGCCGTAGTCGAGGTACTCGGAGAAGAACGAGCCCTCGACGTCGTCGCGGCTGAAGCCCCACGTCGTCTGGGTGAGGTCGTTGGTGCCGAACGAGAAGAAGTCGGCGGCCTCGACGATCGTGCCGGCCGTGAGGCAGGCGCGGGGCAGCTCCATCATCGTGCCGATGAGCACGTTGTTGCCGGGGCCGACCTGCTCGCCCTTCTCGCGGGCGATCTCCATCGAGGCCCGGCGCACCAGATCGAGCTCCCGCCAGGTGGCGATGAGCGGGACCATGATCTCGACGGTGCCGATGGTGCCGGTCTTGCGCACCTCCTGGAAGGCCTCGAGGATCGCCCGGACCTGCATCTCGAATAGCCCGGCGGTGACCAGGCCCAGGCGCACGCCACGCAACCCGAACATCGGGTTGGCCTCGTGCAGCCGCTGCACGGCCTGGTACATCGTGCGGTCGTTCTCGCTCGCGCTGCCCTCGGCCTCGGCGGTCGTCATCTTCGCGGTCATCTCGATGATGTTCGGGAGGAACTCGTGCAGCGGCGGGTCGATGAGCCGGATGGTCACCGGCCGCTCGCCCATCGCCTCGAAGATCTCCTCGAAGTCCTGCCGCTGCAGCGGCCGCAGCCCCTCAAGCGCCGCGGTCCGAGCCTCGTCGGTCTCGGCGAGGATGAGCCGCTCGACGAGCTCGCGCCGGTCGCCGAGGAACATGTGCTCGGTGCGGCACAGGCCGATGCCCTCGGCGCCGAAGCGCACCGAGCGCGCGGCATCCTCGGGGGTGTCGGCGTTGGCGCGCACCTTGAGCCGGCGGACCCGGTCGGCGATGGTCATGATCCGGTGCACGGCCTTGACCGTGTCGGAGGTGCCCTCGGCCTCGGGGTCGAGCTTGCCCTCGAAGTAGTCGACGACGGCGCTCGCAACGACCGGCACGGCACCCTGGAAGACCTGGCCGGTGCCGCCGTCGATGGAGATGAGGTCGCCCTCGCGCAGCGTGACGTCGGCCCGGCCGCGCAGCGTCATCGACTTGTTCTTCGAGTCGATGACGAGCTCGTCGGCACCGCAGACGCAGGTCGTGCCCATGCCGCGGGCGACGACGGCGGCGTGTGAGGTCTTGCCGCCGCGGCTGGTGAGGATGCCCTTGCTCGCGATCATGCCGACGAGGTCGTCGGGGTTGGTCTCGGTGCGCACGAGGATGACGTCCTCGCCGCGGTCGGCCCACTCCTTGGCGGCCGGCGAGCTGAAGACGATCTTGCCGACGGCCGCGCCCGGGCTGGCCGCGACCCCCTTGGTGAGGGTGGCCGACTTGGCCGCCTTGGCGTCGAAGCGCGGGAACATCAGGTTGGACAGCTGCGCGCCGGTGACCCGGGTGAGCGCCTCCTCCTCGCTGATGACGCCCTCGTCGATGAGCTGGCAGGCGATCCGGAAGGCGGCCTCGGCGGTCCGCTTGCCGACCCGGGTCTGCAGCATCCACAGGGTGCCGCGCTCGATGGTGAACTCGATGTCGCACAGGTCGTGGTAGTGGTCCTCGAGGCGCTTCATGTTGGCCAGCAGCTCGCCGTATGCCGCGGGCGACTCGCCCTCCAGCTCGTGCAGCGGGTGGGCGTTGCGGATGCCGGCGACGACGTCCTCGCCCTGGGCGTTCATGAGGAAGTCGCCGTAGACGCCCTTCTCGCCGGTGCCCGGGTCGCGGGTGAAGCACACGCCGGTGCCCGAGTCGTCGCTCATGTTGCCGAAGACCATGGTCTGCACGTTGACCGCGGTGCCGAGGTCGTGCGGGATGCGCTCCTGGCGCCGGTAGAGGACAGCCCGCTCGCCGCTCCAGGACCGGAAGACGGCCTCGATCGCGGCGTCGAGCTGGGCGCGGGGCTCCTGCGGGAAGGGCTTGCCGGTGGCGTTCTCGATGGCCTGCTTGAAGTGGCCGCACAGCATGGCCAGGTCGGCGGCGGTGAGCTCGGTGTCCTGGGTGACGTGATGGGCGTGCTTGACCTGCTCGATCCGGGCCTCGAAGACCTCGGCGTCGATGCCGAGCACCGTCTTGCCGAACATCTGCAGCAGCCGGCGGTAGGAGTCCCACGCGAACCGCTCCCCCGCGACCGAGGCGAGCCCGAACACCGACTCGTCGTTGAGCCCGATGTTGAGGACGGTCTCCATCATGCCGGGCATCGAGAACTTCGCGCCCGAGCGGACCGAGACGAGCAGTGGGTTCTCCGGGTCGCCCAGCTTGCGGCCCATCGTCTCCTCGACCTTCGCGAGGTGGCTGCTCACCTCGTCGGCCAGGCCCTCGGGCGAGCTGCCGTTCTTGAGATAGGCGCGGCAGGCGTCGGTCGTGATGGTGAACCCGGGCGGCACGGGCAGCCCGATCTTGACCATCTCGGCGAGGTTGGCTCCCTTGCCGCCGAGCAGGTCCTTCTGGTCCTTGTCACCCTCGGAGAAGTCGTAGACGTAGCGGGTCGTCATGAGCGGGCGGTCCTTCCGAAGTCAGGTGTCGTCGGGGGCTGGTGCGACAGTGCACCACGGCGCACGACGCGGTCTAGCCGCGTCTCATCATCGACCCTTCCACACCCGATCCGCCGGGTGCGAGGGGGCTAAGGTCCCCGCGAGGGTGGGGCTGGACCCGGCGGCCGGCAGTCGGACGGCTCGGCCAGGCTCGCGGGCGTGCTCGGGTGACCGAGCCGCACCCCTCGCGCATCGGGCCTCCGCGAATGACAGAGCCGCACCCCTCGCGCATCAGATCCCCGCGAAACGACGCCATGGCGTCGATGTGACTGGATGGCGGCGCTATATCGACGCCACCCAGTCGAAACGACGCCATGGCGTCGTTCCGCAGAAGGGAAGCTGGGTCGGGGTGTGGGGTGGGGGGCGGGTCAGGAGGCATCCGGCCCACCCCAGACACGGGTATGCCGCCCGCGCGAGTCGCGCGGGCGGCATACCTGATGGCGCGGTGCGGGTGCGGCCTACAGCCGCCCGTAGTCGTCCAGGTTGAGGTCGTCGAGCCGAACCGCCTCGCCCGACCCGGAGCCGAAGTGGCTGTAGTCGTAGGAGTCGTAGTTCGGCATCGAGTACATCGCGGCCTTGGCCTCCTCGGTCGGCTCGACCTGGATGTTCCGGTAGCGGGACAGGCCCGTGCCGGCCGGGATGAGCTTGCCGAGGATGACGTTCTCCTTGAGACCGCGCAGCGGGTCGCTCTTGGCCTCCATCGCCGCCTGGGTGAGCACCCGGGTGGTCTCCTGGAAGGACGCCGCCGGCAGCCACGACTCGGTCGCGAGCGAGGCCTTGGTGATGCCCATCAGCTCCGGGCGACCCGAGGCCGGCTTGCCGCCGTCGGTGACGACCCGCCGGTTCTCGGTCTCGAAGGCACCCCGCTCGACGAGGTCACCCGGGATGAGGTCGGACTCGCCGGCCTCGATGACGGTGACCCGGCGCAGCATCTGCCGGACGATGACCTCGATGTGCTTGTCGTGGATCGACACACCCTGCGGGCGGTAGACCCGCTGCACCTCGTCGACGAGGTGCATCTGCACCTTGCGCGGGCCGAGGATGCGCAGCACCTGCTTGGGGTCGATCGCGCCGACCACGAGCTGGGCGCCGACCTCGATGTGGTCGCCGTCCGCGACGAGCAGGCGGGCGCGCTTGCTCACCGGGTAGGAGTGCTCCTCCGCGCCGTCGTCCGGCACGAGCACGATCCGACGGGTCTTGTCGGTGTCCTCGATCCGGACCCGGCCGGTCGCCTCGGCGATCGGGGCGACACCCTTGGGGGTGCGGGCCTCGAAGAGCTCGACGACACGCGGCAGACCCTGGGTGATGTCGTCACCGGCGACACCACCGATGTGGAAGGTCCGCATGGTCAGCTGGGTGCCGGGCTCACCGATCGACTGGGCGGCGATGATGCCGACCGCCTCGCCGATGTCGACGAGCTTGCCGGTCGCCAGCGAGCGGCCGTAGCACATCGCGCAGGTGCCGACCTTGCTGTCGCAGGTGAGCACCGAGCGCACCTTGACCGAGTCGACGCCGTTGAGGAAGAGCGCGTCGATGACGACGTCTCCGAGGTCGATGCCGGCCTCGGCCAGCACCGTGCCGGAGGCGTCGGTGACGTCCTCGGCGAGGGTGCGGGCATAGACCGAGGTCTCGACGTCGTCGTGCAGGACCCGCGCCCCGGTGGGGTCGGTGTCGGCGATCGGCATGGGCAGCCCACGCTCGGTGCCGCAGTCCTGCTCGCGGATGATGACGTCCTGCGACACGTCGACGAGACGACGGGTGAGGTAGCCCGAGTCGGCGGTCCGCAGCGCGGTGTCGGCCAGGCCCTTGCGCGAGCCGTGCGTCGAGATGAAGAACTCGAGCACCGACAGGCCCTCGCGGAAGTTCGACCGAATCGGCCGCGGGATGATCTCGCCCTTGGGGTTGGAGACCAGGCCCTTCATGCCGGCGATCTGGCGCAGCTGCATCCAGTTGCCTCGGGCACCCGAGTTGACCATCCGGTAGATGGTGTTGTTCGTCGGGGTCGAGGCCTGCATCTCCTTGGCGACCTCGTTGGTCGCCTCGTTCCAGATCTCGATGAGGTCCTCACGACGCTCGTTGTCGGTCACCGCACCGCGGTCGTAGAGGCGCTGCACCTTGGCGGCACGCTCCTCGTAGGCCTCGATGATCTCGGCCTTGCGGACCGGGGTGATGACGTCGGTGATCGCCACGGTCGTGCCCGAGCGGGTGGCCCAGTGGAAGCCGGCCTCCTTGAGCGCGTCGAGGCTCGCCGCGACCTGCACCTTGCTGTAGCGCTCGGCGAGGTTGTTGACGATCATCGAGAGCCGCTTCTTGTCGACCGACTCGTTGACGAAGGCGTAGTCCAGCGGCAGCGCCTCGTTGAACAGCGCCCGACCCAGCGTCGTCTCCAGCGTGTATGCCGCGTACGCGCCCTTCTCGTCCGGCTCGACGTCCTCGGGGACGTCGGCGCCGACCGGCGGGACGACGTCGGCGAGCCGGATCCGCACCCGCGAGCCGAGCTCGATCTGGCCGGCGTCGAAGGCCATCCGGGCCTCGGCGGGGCTGGCGAACGAGCGCAGCTGGTCGCCGCCCTCGCCCTCCTTGGCGCCCGGCGCGGCATACACCGGACCGGTCTCGGAGGTGAGGTGGTAGAGACCGATGATCATGTCCTGGGTGGGCATGGTCACCGGGCGACCGTCGGCCGGCTTGAGGATGTTGTTGCTCGACAGCATGAGGATGCGGGCCTCGGCCTGCGCCTCGGCCGACAGCGGCACGTGCACGGCCATCTGGTCGCCGTCGAAGTCGGCGTTGAAGGCGGTGCAGACCAGCGGGTGGATCTGGATCGCCTTGCCCTCGACGAGCTGCGGCTCGAAGGCCTGGATGCCGAGGCGGTGCAGCGTGGGCGCCCGGTTGAGCAGCACCGGGTGCTCGGTGATGACCTCCTCGAGGACGTCCCACACGACCGGCCGGCTGCGCTCGACCATCCGCTTGGCGGACTTGATGTTCTGCGCGTGGTCGAGGTCGACGAGCCGCTTCATGACGAAGGGCTTGAACAGCTCGAGGGCCATCTGCTTGGGCAGGCCGCACTGGTGCAGCTTGAGCTGCGGGCCGACGACGATGACCGAGCGGCCGGAGTAGTCGACGCGCTTGCCGAGCAGGTTCTGCCGGAACCGGCCCTGCTTGCCCTTGAGCATGTCGGACAGCGACTTCAGCGGCCGGTTGCCCGGGCCGGTGACCGGACGACCCCGGCGGCCGTTGTCGAACAGCGAGTCGACGGCCTCCTGGAGCATCCGCTTCTCGTTGTTGACGATGATCTCGGGGGCGCCGAGGTCGAGCAGTCGCTTGAGCCGGTTGT
>Ga0116151_10000634_pt1 | contig 32290 bp, 29 predicted proteins | sample AD_UKC117_MetaG_FD_89893 | JGI IMG/M metagenome (GOLD analysis project Ga0116151, IMG submission 89893) | Active sludge microbial communities of municipal wastewater-treating anaerobic digesters from Hong Kong - AD_UKC117_MetaG | ecosystem: Engineered > Bioreactor > Anaerobic > Digestate... | reverse complement strand
GGTGAAGCTGACACCCACATCATCGGGTTCCCCCTAGTGAGCCGATATGCAAAACGTCCAGCCGCCGAAACGAACCAAACCGCCCGCATATCCCTTCATCTCAATCAATCAAGTCAAAGAGCGTCGGACAACATCATCGGCCTGCGTCTTTACCTCGACGCGTCCCGCATCCCGTTGCCCGATTTCACCGCCGCTGAGCGGGCCCGCGAGGCCCCGTCCGCTTCGGTGGGCGGTATCTAGGGTCCGGCCCGGGGAGGTGCAAGCAGAAAATGACACCGCCCGTGCAGATTCTTCGCGCGCCCGGATTCCGTGCCCCGAACGGGATGCGGCGCCATGCAGGCGCCATGCGCCGGATCCATCCGGCCCGTCTTCGCGTCCCGTCGAGATTCGGAATCGGATCGCTTGTGCCCGCCGGACGAGGTCAGTCGCCGGCGCGCGCCGCAGGTCGGCGTCCGTGTTCAGAAACGCGACTGGGCGTAGGCTGGGCGCGGAACGAGGCCCGCAGCCTGCTGGCGGCGAATCTCGGCACCGGCCCGGGCGGCGAGCGCGGTGCGCTGCGGCGAGGGCGGATGGGTCGAGAGGATCACCGGCCCGCCCGAGGAAGCGAGCGCCGGCCGCGCGAAGACCGCCGCACCGCGTTCGGGGTCGAAGCCCGCCCGGGCGGCGATGAAGGCGCCGAGCCAGTCGGCCTCGAGCTCGAAATCCTGCGACCAGGCGCGCCCACCCACAAAGGCACCGATGTTCATCGCGTCCTCAATGGCCCGCTGGTTCGCCGCCGGGTCCGAAGAGGCGCCCGTGGCGGCGACGAGGCCGCCGAGGATGAGCGCGCCAAGCATCTGGCTCTGCTGCTGCTTGGAGAGATGCCGCGCGATGTGGTGTGACGCCTCGTGGGACAGCACGAAGGCGATTTCGTCATTGGATTGCATCTGATCGAGCAGCCTTGCCCCGACCACGATCGCCGGCCGTCCGGCATCCGTCACGGTCTGGAAGGCATTGGGCGGCATGCGGGGGTCGTCCTCGAGCAGGATGACGTAGTCGCAATAAGTGGTCGGCGCTCCGGGCGATTCCTCGCGGCACACGTTCTCGGCCACCGGTTCGATCCGGGCGGCGACGCGGCGGAAATCGCGGGCGCTGCGCCGGGCGCCGGCGGGCGCCTGGGTCGCCGGCACCGCGGTCGCGGCCGGGCCGCCGGTCACAGGCACCTGGTAGGTGGTACCACAGGCGGCGAGGGCGAGGCAGAGCGCGGCGGCGCTGGCGCGGATCATCGGCGTCTCCGATCGGTCGGTCTGCGAGTGTGGCCAAAGCGGCGCGCCTGTCCAGCCGTCTCGTGCGGTCAGGGTGAAGGACCGGGCCTCAGCAGGGCGGCGCCGCGAAGCTTGCGCCTGCTGCCGGGTCGATCAGGCCGTTGGCGATCTCGACTTCACGAACACATGTCGCGAGCCCATCGACCTCAACCACGGCCTGATCGCGGTTCTTCACGAGGCATAGGGTGATCCCCCGGGAGATCTCGAGACTGCTTTCGGCGCGAGAGAGGCGCGACGGATCGCCCAGCGAGGCGGCGGCCTGGTCGAGGCAGGCGATGGCGCGGGCCTGAAAGGCGCGCGCGAGCTCGGTCTGGACCTGCACGTCCTCCACCCGGCGTGCCGCCTGCCCGGTATAGGCCCAAGCCGAAAGCGCTGCCGTGAGCGCGGCGACGACCAACATCGCCGAAACCACGGCCGTCGCCGACCAGAGCGGCACGGGGGGAGAGCGGTCTGTGGTCATTGGCGCGAGCCCATCACACGAAACGCCGCAAAGGCTCCCATCGCGGCACCGGGATTCTCTCCGGGGACGGTCACGATTGCAAGACTTTGCCGCCGCGCCAGACCTCGCGCAACTCGAACTGCGGCCCAAGATGCACCAGATCGGCGCGCGCGCCAGGTGCGAGGCAGCCGATTCGCCCCGCCTGCCCGATCAGCTCGGCCGGAATCCGCGTCGCCATGGCGAGCGCCGCCGCCTGCGGCAGTCCCACGTCGCGCACCAGGACGCGCAGCGATCCGGGGATGTCGATGTCCGCACCGGCGAGCGTCCCGTCGTCGAGGGTGAGACGGCCGTCGCGACGCCGGATCCGTCGGCCGTTGAGGTTGAACTCGTCGAGATCGGTTCCCGCGACCGCCATGGCATCGGTCACGAGAAGGATCCGGTCGCGCACGCACTTGGCGGCGAGCGCGATGCGCATCGTCGCCGGATCGACATGCACCCCATCGGCGATCAGCCCCGCATGGACATCCGAATCGAGAGCGGCGCCCACCAGCCCGGGCTCGCGGTGTCCCAGCGGGCTCATGGCGTTGAAGAGATGGGTCACCATGCGCGCGCCGGCGACGAAGGCGGCGCGAGCCTCGGCCGCGCGCGCCTCGGCATGGCCAAGGCTCACGATCGCCCCGGCTTCGGCCAGGGCGGCGATCTGTTCCATCGTCGCGTTCGCCGGCGCGAGCGTCACCATGAGCGCCGGCAGCCGCGCCGCGGCGTCGCAAAGGAAGGCGAGGTCCTCCGGCGTCATCGGCCGGATCAGCGCCGGGTCATGGGCACCCTTGCGCCGCGGATCGAGATGTGGCCCTTCGAGGTGCAGCCCGAGAAACCCGGGCAGGCCCTCGGCGGCGGCCGCAACCCCGGCCTCCACCGCGGCGCGCGTTAGGTCCGGGCGGTCGGTGATGAGCGTCGGCAGGAGGCCGGTGGTGCCGAGCCGCGCATTGGCCGCGCAGATCCTGGCAAGCCCCGCCAGATTCGGGGCGTCGTTGAGCATCACGCCGCCACCGCCGTTGATCTGGAGGTCGATGAAGCCGGGCGCGAGAATGCCGCCGTCGAGGTCGATGATCTCGCCGTCGGGGCGGGCATCCGCCGCGACGAACCCGGCGACCGCACCGGCCTCGACCACCAGCGCCAGGCCCTCGCGCAGATCGCTGCCGTCGAAGATCGCGGCGCCCCGGAAGACCTGCAGGGTCATGCGGCCTCTTCGCGCCCGCTCCGACGCGGCACGCAAACGAATCGCGCCACGGCCGCCCCGGTCATGGCTCCCCTTCCGGCTCGTCGCTCAGGCGCAGTTCCGCGGCGAAATCATAGGCGTCGCCACGATAGAGCGATCGGGTGAATTCCACGACGCGCCCCGAAGCGAGATAGGAGATCCGCTCGATGCGGAGCCCCGCAGCACCGGGTGCGACCGCAAGGAGCGCCGCATCCGCCGCGGCGAGGTTCGTCGCCGAAAGGCGCTGGACCGCGCGGCACGGACGCAACCCGCGGGCCGCGAGCGCGGCATAGAGCGAGGCGTCAACGGCGGCCGGGTCGGGCAGGATCGCGGTGGGAAGCACCGCGCGCTCGATGGCGAGCGGCACGCCGTCGGCATGGCGCACGCGCTCGATGTTGGCGACGCGGTCCTCCGCGGTCAGGCCGAGCGCCATCATCTCCTCGGGCGTCGCCAGGCGGATCTGACGGCTGATCCAGACCGAGCGCACCGCCTTGCCGCGCCGGGCCATGTCCTCGGAGAAGGAGGTCAACCGCGAGAGCGCCTGTTCCAGACGCTCCATACGCGGCGCGACGAAGGTGCCGGAGCCGCGGCGCTGGACGAGGCGGCCCGAGAGCACGAGCGACTGCACCGCCTTGCGCACGGTAACGCGGCTGAGGCCGGTGCGCCCGGCGATCTCGCGTTCGGGAGGCAGGCTGTCGCCGGGGCCGAGCCGGCCGGAATCGATCGCGGCCTCGATCGCCCGGCCGAGGCGCAGATAGAGCGGGCCGCTGCCCGGGCCGGCCGGCGCGATGCCGTCGAAGATGCCGGTCGCGGTCATGGGAACCCGCAGGCCGCCGCCCATGCCACGGCCGGCCCGGGAAAGGCGCCATGCGCGACTTTGGGATCGGTCATCGCATCGGCTGCGCCGCCACGATCGCGCCCCGACCCTTCGGCGCCTACACCCCGGCGTCCGGAGCCCCTGCCGTCCAGTCCCAGAACGAGTGTCATCCCGCCTCCATGGCGACAACATACCAAACGCATACCAAAAGGAAAGCCCCGGTCGCTCCTGGCGCATGTTTCGCCGGTTTTGCGATTCCCCCTGGACAATTGGTATTACTTTGGCATTATGAGGCACAAACAGGGGGAATCAATTGACCGAAGCGCGGACCGAAGCGCGGCATCCCATGTCGACGGGGATTCAGGACCTGCCAGACGCAACAGTGCTGGCGCAGCTGCTCGCGGCGCAGATGGAAGCCGCGGCGATGGTCGAGCAGGCGCTCGACGGGATCCGCCGCGCGGCGGTCATCGCCGTGGAGACCCTTCGCAAGGGCGGGAGGCTCGGTTATGCCGGCGCCGGCAGTTCCGGGCTGATGGCGCTGGCCGACGCGCTGGAACTGTCGGGCAGCTACGGCATTTCCCCCGAGCGAACGCCGGTCCTCTTCGCGGGCGGCGCGGCTGCGCTCGTGGTGATGCGCGGCGCGGTCGAGGACGATGCCGCGGGCGCAGAAGCGGCGGTTGCGGCGGCGGCATTCGGACCGGGCGACGCCGTGATCTGCGTCTCGGCGAGTGGCCGCACCCCCTATTCGCTCGCGGCGGCGCGTGCGGCGCGCGCTCGCGGCGCGGCGGTGATCGGCATCGCCAATGTCGCGCAGAGCCCGCTTCTCGACATTGCCGACGCGCCGGTGCTGCTCGACACTGGGCCGGAGATGGTGGCCGGCTCGACCCGGATGGGGGCGGGCACGGCCCAGAAGATTGCGCTCAACCTGATCTCGACGCTGACCGGGCTCCGGCTCGGCCATATCCACGACGGCTACATGATCAATCTCGTCGCCGACAACGCCAAGCTGCGGGATCGTGCGGAGCGGATCGTGGCGGCCATCACGGGGGCGGACGCGGGCGTCTCGCAGGCAGCCCTTGCGACGGCGGATGGAGCGGTGAAGCCCGCGGCACTGCTGGCCGCGGGCGCGCGCGATACCGATCATGCGGCCCGACTGCTGGCGGAAGGCGGCGGGCATCTCGGCCGGGCGCTCGCGGCCCTGGCCGCAACCGAGGGACCATCGGCCCGGAGCACGGGCCACCAACAGGGAGAAAGATCAGAATGACCAAGAGAAACCTGACCGGCCTGCTGCTGGGAACGACGCTTCTCGCGGGCACCGGCGCCCTGGCGCAGGACGTGACGCTGACCATCGAGAGCTGGCGGAACGACGATCTCGCGATCTGGCAGGACACCATCATTCCGGCCTTTGAGGCGGAGCATCCGGGGATCAAGGTGACCTTTGCCCCCACGGCGCCAGCGGAATACAATGCCGTCCTGAACTCCAAGCTCGATGCGGGCAGCGCGGGCGACCTGATCACCTGCCGGCCGTTCGACCCTTCGCTCGGCCTCTACGACAAGGGCCAGCTGACGGATCTGAGCGACCTGCCGGCCATGGCGAATTTCTCCGACGTGGCGAAGGCCGGCTGGACGACCGACGACGGCTCGGCGACCTTCTGCGTGCCGATGGCGAGCGTGATCCACGGCTTCATCTACAACAAGACCGCCTTCGAGGAACTCGGCCTCGAGGTGCCGGAGACCGAGGCGGAATTCTTCGCGGTGCTCGACGCAATCAAGGAGGACGGCACCTATATCCCCATGGCGATGGGCACCAACGACCAGTGGGAAGCCGCGACCATGGGCTATCAGAACATCGGCCCGAACTACTGGAAGGGCGAGGAGGGCCGGCTGGCGCTGATCGACGGCTCTCAGAAACTGACGGATCCGCAATGGGTCGCACCCTATGTGACCCTGGCGAAGTGGAAGGACTATCTCGGCGACGGCTTCGAGGCGCAGACCTATCCCGACAGCCAGAACCTCTTCACCCTGGGCCGCGCGGCGATCTACCCGGCCGGGTCCTGGGAGATCGCGCCGTTCCGGGCTCAGATCATGGACGCCTTCGAGATGGGCGCCTTCCCCCCGCCGGTCGCGAACGCGGGTGACACCTGCTACATCTCGGACCATGTGGACATCGCCATGGGGCTCAATGCCGCCTCGCCGAACGCGGAAGCGGCGAAGACCTTCCTCGGCTGGGTCGGCTCGGCGGAATTCGCCTCGCTCTACGCCAATGCACTGCCGGGCTTCTTCCCGCTCTCCAACGAGCCCGTGACGCTGGAGGATCCGCTGGCGCAGGAGTTCGTCTCCTGGCGGGACACCTGCGAATCTACGATCCGCTCGACCTATCAGATCCTGTCGCGCGGCACGCCCAACCTCGAGAACGAGACTTGGAACGCGAGCGCGAACGTGATCCGCGGCACCGAGACGCCCGAGGCCGCGGCGGCACGGCTCCAGGAAGGTCTGGCGAGCTGGTACGCGCCGCAGCAGTAGCGCGTTCACGGCCTCGCTTCCGTTGGAGCGGGGCCGCCCCTAAGGCGGAAGATGGGACTATGCTCCCTGAGCGGCAAGGTGTTGATACAGATGGCTTTTCCGGACGCCGTTGATCATTCGGCAAGCGTTGGAGCGCGCAAGTCTCACCGATTCGCCCGCGCGTTGGCACGGGCAGCTTGGGTGTCGTCTCGAGGCAAGGAAGGAAGATCATGACCGAGCGCAAACCCTTCCCCTGGCATATCGTGGTCTTCCTAGCCCCTGCGGTGCTCGTCTACACGGCGATCATGATCGGGCCGCTCTTCGCGACGCTCAATCTGGCGCTCTTCAACGTGACGGACGGCGTGCGGCATTTCGTCGGGCTCGACAATTTCCGCACCCTCTTCGGGGATCCGCGCTGGTCGGCGAGCTTCTGGAACGCGCTCGCCAACAACGCCTGGTTCTTCGTGATCCACATGCTGGTGCAGAATCCGATCGGCGTGCTGCTGGCGGCCCTGCTCTCGGCGCCCCGGCTGCGTGGCGCAGCCTTCTACCGCACTGCGATCTTCGTGCCGACCATCCTCTCCTTCGTCATCGTCGGCTTCGTCTGGAAGCTGATCCTCTCGCCGATCTGGGGGATCGCACCTGGCATGCTCGACGCGGTGGGGCTCAAGGCCCTCTTCGGGCCCTGGCTCGGCCAGAAGGAGACCGCGCTGACGACGCTTGCGCTGATCTCGGTCTGGCAGTTCGTCGGCATCCCGATGATGCTGATCTACGCGGCGCTGCTGACCATCCCCGACGAGGTGATCGAGGCGGCCGAGATGGACGGCGTCACCGGCTGGTCGCAGTTCTGGAAGATAAAGCTGCCCCTGATCCTGCCCTCGATCGGAATCATCTCGATCCTGACCTTCGTGGGCAATTTCAACGCCTTCGACCTGATCTACGTCTCACAGGGTGCGCTTGCCGGTCCGGATTTCTCCACCGACATCCTCGGCACCTTCCTCTATCGCACCTTCTTCGGCTTCCAGCTCCAACTCGGCGATCCCCACATGGGAGCGACGATCGCCACGGCGATGTTCTTCATCATCCTGGTGGGCGTCTCGATCTATCTCTTCGGCATCCAGACGCGGCTTCGGAGGTACCAGTTCTGATGCACGGCGATATCATGAGTCATGGCGCTATGCGGGTGACGCCCGCCGATCTCCGCCCCTCCGCGCCTCTGGGCGAGACCCTGCTCGCGCTCAACAACGCCCATGCGGTCGAACTCTCCCGGCTCGATCCCGACCGCCTCGAACGCTTGGTCGCGCAGGCCTTCCTCGCGACGCGCGTCGGCGCGGTCGACGCCTTCCTGCTCGCGTTCGATCAAGGCGCCAACTACGACAGCCCCAACTTCCGGTGGTTCCGTGCAGGCTACGACAGCTTCGTCTATGTCGATCGCGTGGTAGTCGCCCCCGGTGCGCGGGGCCGTGGGCTCGGCCGCCTGCTCTACGAAGAACTCTTCGCCGAAGCCCGCGCCTCCGGTCATCATCGCGTGGTCTGCGAAGTGAACATGGATCCGCCCAATCCCGCCTCGGACGCCTTTCACGCGGCGCTCGGATTCGCCGAGGTGGGCAGGGCGAGGCTCCCGGAAAGCGGCAAGATCGTGCGCTATCTCTCGCACGAATCCCTGGCAGGAGGCGCAGTGTAGCCATGTCCAAGGCCCGTTCCTCGCTCTCGCGCACGATCGCCGCCCATGCGGTGCTGATCCTCTACACCCTGATCGCGCTCTTCCCGGTCTTCGTGATCGTGATCAATTCCTTCAAGTCGCGCCGCGCCATCTTCGCCGAGCCGCTGGCGCTTCCCGGCGCGGGCACCTTCGACGCGGTGGGCTACGCGACCGTTCTGCAGCAGGGCGATTTCCTGCTCTATTTCCAGAACAGCCTGATCGTGACCATCGTCTCTATCGCCGCGGTGCTGCTCTTCGGGGCGATGGCGGCCTTCGCGCTCTCGGAATACCGCTTCCGCGGCAATCTGCTGATGGGGCTCTACCTCGCACTGGGGATCATGATCCCGATCCGGCTCGGCACGGTGGCGATCCTCCAGCTCATGGTCGCCTCGGGGCTCGTCAACACGCTGGTGGCGCTGATCCTGGTCTATACCGCGCAAGGCTTGCCGCTGGCGGTCTTCATCCTCTCGGAATTCATGCGCGGGGTCTCGGCGGATCTGAAGAACGCCGGGCGCATCGACGGGCTCTCGGAATACCGCATCTTCTTCCGGCTGGTGCTGCCGCTGGTCCGGCCCGCCATGGCGACGGTGGCTGTCTTCACCATGATCCCGATCTGGAACGACCTGTGGTTCCCGCTGATCCTCGCGCCCGCGGAGGCGACCAAGACCATCACGCTCGGCACGCAGGTCTTCATCGGGCAGTTCGTCACCAACTGGAATGCGGTTCTCGCCTCGCTCAGCCTCGCGATCCTGCCGGTGCTGGTGCTCTACCTGATCTTCTCGCGCCAGCTCATCCGCGGCATCACGGCGGGAGCGGTGAAGTGACGTCACCCCACGCAGGCTCATGCCCCAGGCACGGAGGGCAGCGCCCGATCCGGCGCGCGCTGCCCGGGCTGACGGTGGGCCGGGAGGGCGGAGGAGAAACCACCCGCTCTGAGGTGGTCCAATGACCCCAATCCGCACCCTCGTCACCGGCCTCGGCAACATGGGCCGCTCGCATGCCCTGGCCTATCACGACAGCCCCGCCTTCGAGATCGTCGGCCTCGTCAACCGCTCGGCCGTCGAGCTGCCGGAAGCCCTGCGCGGCTATCCCGTCTCCACAGACTTCGGTGAGGCGCTGGTGCGGCTGAAGCCCGACCTCGCCGCCGTCGCCACCTATTCCGACAGCCATGCCGATTACGCGGTGACGGCGATGGAAGCCGGCGCCCATGTCTTCGTGGAGAAGCCGCTGGCCACCAGCGCAGCCGATGCCGAGCGCGTCGCGGCGACGTCGCGCACGACCGGGCGCAAGCTCGTGGTCGGCTACATCCTGCGCTACCATCCCTCATGGCAGCGGCTGATCGCCGAGGCGCGGGCCATGGGCGGACCTTATGTCTTCCGCCTCAACCTCAACCAGCAGAGCAAGGGGCCGACCTGGGAGGTGCACAAGGCGCTGATGGCAACCACGCCGCCCATCGTTGACTGCGGTGTGCACTACGTCGACGTGATGTGCCAGATCACCGACGGGAAGCCTGTCGAGGTGCGCGGCATGGGGTTGCGGCTTTCCGACGAGGTCGCACCGGAGATGTACAATTACGGGCACTTCCAGGTGCTCTTCGCCGACGGCTCGCTCGGCTGGTACGAGGCCGGCTGGGGCCCGATGATGTCCGACACCGCCTTCTTCGTGAAGGACGTGGTCAGCCCCAAGGGCGCCGTCTCGATCCGGATGCCGGAGGACGCGCGCTCCGACGACATCGACACCCACACCAGGACCGCGCTGATCCGCATCCACCGGGTCGGCGCGCCGGATGAGGACCTGAGCATGGCCGACGAGCCCGGCCACCAGGCGCTCTGCGACCGCGAGGCGGCCTTTGTCGCCCGTGCAATCACCGAGGATCTGGACCTGAGCCGGCATGTCCAGGACGCCGTGCAATCTTTGCGGGTCTGCCTCGCCGCCGACGAAAGCGTGCGGACCGGAACCGCCATCAAGCTGTGAGGAAACCATGGGCGCCCTGACCCTGCGAGCCGTAACGAAGTCCTTCGGCAAGACCGATGTCATCAAGGGCGTGGATCTCGACGTCATGGACGGCGAGTTCTGCGTCTTCGTCGGCCCGTCGGGCTGCGGCAAGTCCACGCTGCTGCGCATGATCGCGGGGCTCGAGGACGTCACCTCCGGCGACGTGCAGATCGACGGGGCGCGGGTCAACCTCACCCCACCCTCAAAGCGCGAGATCGCCATGGTCTTCCAATCCTATGCGCTCTATCCGCACCTGACCGTGCGCGACAACATGGGGCTGGGGCTAAAGCAGGCCGGCGCCGATGCCGGGACGCTGCGCGAGCGGGTCGAGGTCGCCTCGAAGATGCTCTCGCTCGACGCGCTGCTCGACCGCCGCCCGGCCGAGCTCTCCGGCGGCCAGCGCCAGCGCGTCGCCATCGGCCGCGCCATCGTGCGCACGCCGAAGCTCTTCCTCTTCGACGAGCCGCTCTCCAACCTCGACGCGGCGCTGCGCGTGCACACCCGGATCGAGATCGCGCGGCTGCATCGCGAACTGGCCGCGACGATGATCTACGTCACGCACGATCAGGTCGAGGCGATGACGCTCGCAGACCGGATCGTGGTTCTGAATGCCGGCCGCATCGAGCAGGTCGGCGCGCCGATGGAGCTCTACAACGACCCGGCCAACGTCTTCGTGGCGGGCTTCATCGGCTCGCCGCAGATGAATTTCCTCGAGGCCGCACCCCTGGGCGCGCCGGGCAAGACCCTCGGCGTGCGGCCCGAGCATCTCGCCATCGACCGCGAGGCGGGCGAGATCCCCGGCACCATCAGCCATGTGGAGCATCTGGGCGGCGAGACGAATGTCTATGTCCGCACCGAGCATCACGGGCTCCTGACCGTGCGCCGGTTCGGCGAGCATCAGTACAAGGTGGACGAGGCCGTGCATGTCACGCCCGAGGCGGCGCGGGCCTTCCATTTCGATGCGGCGGGCGTGCGCATGCGCGACACCGCCGCGGCTGCCTGACCCGGGGCAGGCGCGCGAGCGCCGGCGATTGCGCGCCCTCCCGCGAGCCGGTAGGCTGCGGCAGATCCGGCGGTAAAGTGACCTTGCGCACAATCCCGACAAAGCCTCTGTCCCTGATTCTGGCCGTGGCGCTCGCCACGGGCGCGGCCCCGGCCAGCCTGGAGGCCGCCACCGTGGTGGCCGCGGCGAACAATCTCCAGTCGGTGCTGCCGGAGCTCGCGGCGGCCTTCGAGGAAAGCGGCGAAAGCGAACTTCGGCTGGTCTTCGGCGCCTCGGGCAACTTGACGCGGCAGATCCGCGAGGGGGCGCCGTTCGAACTCTTCCTCTCGGCGGACCAAGACTATGTGGCGGTGCTGGCGGCCGAGGGGCTGACCCGCGACGAGGGCGTCGACTATGCCCGGGGCCGGCTGGTGCTCTTCGTGGCCGAGGGCTCGCCGCTCAAAGCAGACGGCAGCTTCGACGACCTCGCGGCGGCACTCGGGGACGGGCGACTCGCGCGCTTCGCCATCGCCAATCCCGAGCATGCGCCCTATGGCCGCGCCGCCGAGGAGGCGCTGCGGCACCGCGGCCTCTGGGAGGCGATCGGCCCGCATCTGGTCTTCGGCGAGAACGTCGCCCAGGCGGTGCAATTCGCGGCCTCGGGCAATGCGGACGGCGGGCTCGTGGCCCTGTCGCTGGTGCTGGCGCCGCAGGTCGCCGCGCGGGGGCAGTATGTGCCGGTCCCCGGCGACTGGTACACGCCGCTCGACCAGCGCATGGTGCTGCTCGCCGGCGCCGGCGCCGAGGCTGAGGCCTTCTACGACTTCCTTAAGACGCCGGAGGCCGCCGCCATATTCGCGCGGCACGGATTCGACACCGCCGGCGCGGCGCCCTGACGCGCGACGGCTCGCCCCATGGACTGGACAGCGCTCTGGCTTTCCTTCCGACTCGCCGGCCTGACGGTGCTGGCGCTGCTGCCGATCGGGCTGTTGCTCGGCCGCTGGCTCGCCTTCGGCGAGATGCGCGGCCGATCGGTCATCGAGGCGCTGATCCTGCTGCCGCTGGTGCTGCCGCCGACGGTGCTCGGCTACTACCTGCTGGTGGCCTTCGGCGCCGCCTCGCCGCTCGGGCAGGCCTGGCAGTCCGTCGCGGGGCAGCCGCTCGCCTTCAGCTTCGAGGGGCTCCTTCTCGCCTCGATCCTTTTCAACCTGCCCTTCGCGGTGCAGCCAACGCAGCGCGGCTTCGAGACCGTCGGCGCCGATCTGCGCGATGCGGCGGCCTGTTCCGGGCTTTCGGCCTGGCAGAGCTTCCTCCGCGTCGAGCTGCCGCTGGCCTGGCCGGGGGTGCTGACCGCGAGCGTGCTCTGCTTCGCGCATACGCTTGGCGAATTCGGCATCGTACTCATGGTCGGGGGCGCCATCCCGGGCGAGACCAAGACGATCGCCATCGCCATCTACGACCGAGTGCAGGCCTTCGACGATGCCGCGGCGGGGCGCATGGCCGCGGTGCTGCTGGTCCTTTCGCTCGCCACAATCGCGCTGACGCTGGCGCTGTCGCGGCATCTGGGACGGCGTCGGGCGTGACGGCTGCCGGCGGGCTTTCGGTGGAACTGCGCCAACCGGGGCCGATCCCGCTGGACGTCGCCTTCGACTGCGCGCCCGGCGAGCTTCTCGCGCTGGTCGGGCCCTCGGGGAGCGGCAAATCAACCATATTGCGCGCCATCGCCGGCACCTACCGGGCCGCGGGCGGGCGGATCGCGGTCGGCCCGGAGGTCTGGTTCGACGCCGCCGCCGGCATCGCGCTGCCGCCGCAGCGCCGGCGCGCGGGCATGGTCTTCCAGAGCTACGCGCTCTTCCCGCACATGAGCGCACTCGGCAACGTCATGACCGCGACGGGGCATCTGCCGCGGGCCGAACGCGAGGGGCGCGCGCGCGAGCTGCTCGCCCGCGTGCATCTCGCCGGGCTCGAGGCGCGACTGCCCTCGGCGCTCTCCGGCGGCCAGCAGCAGCGGGTCGCGGTAGCGCGCGCGCTCGCCCGGGCCCCGCAGGTGCTGCTGCTCGACGAGCCCTTCTCCGCGGTGGACAAGGCGACGCGGCAGCGGCTCTACCGCGAAGTCGCCGAATTGCGCCGCAGCCTCGAGATGCCGGTGGTGCTGGTGACCCACGATCTCGACGAAGCTGTCCTGCTCGCCGACCGGCTGACGGTCGTCTCGCGGGGCCGCAGCCTGCAGACCGGAACGCCGGAGACGGTCACCTCCCGGCCGGATTCGGTGGAGATCGCCCGGCTCGTGGATCTGCGCAACGTCTTCGAGGGCCGGGTCGGCGCGCATTCGGAGCAAGGGACGGCGATCGACTGGTCCGGCAAACTGCTCGAGGCGGGCCCCCTGCCCGGCCTCGCGCCCGGCACGCCGGTCAGCTGGGTGATCCCCGACGGCTTCGTCGTGCTCCACCGCCGCGACCGGCCCTCACGGGGCGAGCGCGAGAACCCGGTCGAGGGTCATGTGGAGACGCTGGTGCCGATCGGGCAGATGGCCTGGGTGAGCTTCCGGCCGAGCCATGACGGAACGCTGCCCCTGCAGTTCTCCGTGCCGCTGCACGTGGCGCGCCGCAACGGCCTCGCGCCCGACGCGGCGGCGACGGTTTCGCTCCTGACCGACGGGATCCACGTGATCGGCCCGCGGACCAAACCGGCATCCTGACCGCCTGCGCGGGCGTCCCGGAGGCTTGTGATGCGCATCCGGCTGTGGGACGACTCCAGGGTGCCGCTGCCCGGCAGCGGCCGCCGCTCAGGTTCGCGAGGTCATCATGCGCACCGTCTCGCCCGTTCTCGACGCGCCCGCGCCCGAAGCCCGCATCGTCAGCGTCGAATGCCGAGTGCTGCTCGCCCCCGACTACGATCCGCAATTCACTTCCTCGGCCCAGGACAGCCTGATCGTGGTGATCCGCAGCGACGACGGCACGCTCGGGATCGGGGAATGCGACGCCAATCCGTGGATCGCCAGGGCCTGCATCGAATCGCCGGGCACCCATACGATGGGGCAATGCATCCGCGAGATGCTGATCGGCCAAGACCCGTTCGATATCGGCGGGATCTGGCAGCGGGTCTATGTCGGGACTGCGATGAACGGTCGACGCGGCATGGTCATCCATGCCCTGAGCGCGGTCGAGATGGCGCTCTGGGATCTCTGCGGCAAGCTCACCGGCAAGCCGGTCCACGCGCTCCTGGGCGGCGCGGCCCGCGATCACATCGTGCCCTACGCCTCGCTGCAGCCGGGCGGGCACTCCTTCGCGGAGTACCGCGACGCGCTGGTCGCCTCCGCGCTCGACGCCAAGGCCCTCGGCTTAACCGCAATCAAGACCGAGGTCACGATGAACGGGCCCTACGCCCATGGCGGGATGCACGAATCCTATGACCGGCACACCGAGGTGGTGGCCGCGGTCCGCGACGCGATCGGACCCGAGACGACGCTGATGGTCGATGTCCAGTACCTCTGGGAGGATGCCGAGACCTGCCTGTCGGTGGTGAAGGACTGGGCGGCATTCGACATCTTCTTCCTCGAGACGCCGATCTGGTCGGACAGCCTCGCCGAGATCGCCAAGGTCTCGGAGCGGGCGCCGATGCGCGTCGCCTTCGGGGAATGGCTGGCCACGCGCTTCGAGTTCGAGGAGCTGATGGATCGCGGCCGGATTCAGGTGGCTCAGCCGGACGTCGGGCGCGTCGGCGGTATCGGCGAGGCGCGGATCGTCTGCGACATGGCGGCCGCGCGGGAGATGCTGATCGTCCCGCATTGCTGGAAGACGGGGATCTCGATCTCGGCGACCGCGCATCTCGCCTTCGTCACGCCCCATTGCCCGTTCATCGAATACCTCCCTCCGACGCTCGCAGTCGAGCGGCTGCGGCGCGAGCTAGCCCGGGAGGAGCTGCGCCTGGAGAACGGGCGGATTCCCCTGCCCGAGAAACCGGGGCTGGGTGTCGAGGTCGATTGGGAGGCCGTGCGCAAATACGCGGTGGCCTGAGGGCCGCGGGTCAAGGAAAGGAGCGGGGCATGACGGACAGGCGGTTGCAGGATCGGGTCGCGGTGGTGACGGGTGCTGCCCAGGGAATCGGCTTCGCGATCGCCGAGCGGCTGGCGCGGGAAGGCGCGCGGGTCGTCCTGGCTGACATAAAGGCGGAGGCAGCGGAAGAATCGGCCGCGCGGCTACGCGCGGCGGGCCTTGCCGCAGAGGGCCGGGTCGTGGATATCGCGAGCGACGCCTCGGTCGCGGAGCTGGCGCGCGCCGTCGAGGCCGGGCACGGGCGTTGCGACATCCTGGTGAACAATGCCGCGATCTCCGGCCGCGGCAGCATCAAGGAAATCAGCATGGCCCGCTACGCGGAGATGGTCGAGGTCAACCAGAACGGCGCAGTGCGCATGACGCTCGCCATGCTCGGATCGATGCTAAAGGCCGGCCCCGCGCGCAGGATCGTCAACATCGCCTCGATCATGGGCATCCGTGGCTGGCCGGATTCGATCGCCTATTCCACGGCCAAGGGGGCCATCGTCAATTTCACCCGCGCGCTGGCAGCCGATCTCGCACCGGACGGGGTGACGGTCAACGCGCTCTGTCCGGGCTTCGTCAATACGCCGATGTCGATCCAGCCGGACGGCTCGCACGAATACGATGCCGACTGGTTTCGCGACATCTACGTGAAATACGGGCGCATCCCGATGCGCCGGTGGGCTGAACCGGAGGATATCGCCGGGCCGGTCTATTTCCTATGTTCCGACGACGCGCGCTATGTCACGGGGCAGGTCCTTCTCGTGGACGGAGGCGCCTCGGCGACGTTCTGACCTGCGCGGCGATCCGGAAGAAGCTCCGCACTGCCCCGCAGACGCGCGAAGGTCGATTGCGCGGTGGGCGGCAAGATCGTTGACCGCCATGCTTCAACCTGCTTTCGGGGTCCCGCGCCTGCGGAACGCCGCGATTGTGGTGTTGACCGCGAGCGCGGCTGGGCCCGCGGCTAGGGCGAGGGCCCAGCCGGCTGTCTCGGGGGCCTGGACGTCCAGCGCGGCGGATATCGGCGGAATAAAGGTTCCGGCGAGGATCAGCAGGGTGCTGAGGGCGAGCGCGCCCCACACGAAGCGATTGCGCGTTATCGCGTTGTTCCACCACGCCTCGCCCCGATCGCGCAGCGCGAAGATGTGCCAGAGCTGGGCGAAGGCCAGCGCCAGGAAAACGATGGTCGTGGGATCGGTCCCAACCGCGTCCGGATGGCGGAGCGCCGCGGCGAAGGTGGCGAGGGTGAAGGTCGCGATCACCGCCGCCTCGACGATGATCCCCGTCCAGCCGCGGCGACCGATCAGCGGCTCGTCCGCGGGGCGCGGCGGGCGGGACATGATGTCGCGCGGCCCCTCGCCGGCGCCGAGCGCGAGGGCGGGGAAGACATCCGTCACCAGGTTGAGGAAGAGCAGCTGCATCGGTAGCAGCGGCAGCGGCAGGCCGAGGGCAAGCGCGCCCGCCACCACCAGCATCTCGCTCAGGTTGCAGGCGAAGAGATAGCGGATGAAGAGGCGGATGTTGCCGAAGATCACCCGCCCCTCGTGCACCGCGGCGACGATCGAAGCGAAGCTGTCGTCGCGTAGCACGATGTCGGAGGCCTCCACAGCGACCTGGGTTCCCCGCTGGCCCATGGCGATGCCGATGTCGGCCTTCTTGAGCGCCGGCGCGTCGTTGATCCCGTCGCCGATCATGGCCACCACCGCGCCGGCCTCCTGGTGCAGGCTCACCAGGTCGAGCTTGGAGCGCGGCGCGATGCGCGCGAAGACCGGCACCGCCACGAGTTCCTCGCGCTCCGCCTGCGAGAGCCGGGCGTCGCTTCGGGAGAAATGCTGTCCGGGCGGCGCGTCCGCATCGACCACGCCGGTCTCCTCGGCTATCCGACGGGCCGTGGCGGGGTGATCGCCGGTTACCATGACGATCCGGAGGCCGGCGGCCTTGCATCGCTCGATCGCGGCGCGCACGTCCTGGCGCGGCGGGTCGTGCAGGGCGAGGAAGCCGAGGAACTCGAGACCTTCGAGCAGCTCTCCGAGTGGCTCGGCGAGATCCCGGCGCGCGACGCCGAGCAGGCGGAGCCCCCTGCGGGCGGCCACCTCGGCCCGGGCGACCAGCCCGGCGCGCGCGGCATCGTCGAGATCGACCGGGCCGGCGCGGGTGATCGCCCGGATGCTGCGCGCGACGATCGCTTCCGGCGCGCCCTTCACGACGACGAATTCTCGGTCGGGCGCGCGATGGATGCTCGCCATGACCTTGCGCTCTGGATCGAAGGGCAGGAGCCGGATCCTCGGCGTCTCCGCGAGCAGGCCTTCGCGCGGGGACCCTGCCGCCGCGGCCGCCGCGCAGATGGCGCGTTCCATCGGGTCGCCGCCGGTCTCGCCGGTGTCGCAGCAGAGCGCCGCCGCCGCCAGCAGGTCGCGCGCGCCCGGCCGGTCGGGGTCGGGAGCCTCCGGTGCCTCGGGGCCGGCCTCGTCGGGCAGAAGCACTGCCGCGACCGACATGCGGTTCTCGGTGAGCGTGCCGGTCTTGTCGGTGAGGATCAGGCCGACCGAGCCCAGCGTCTCGATCGCCGACAGGCGGTTCACCAGAACGTTCCGCCGCGCCATGCGCCACATGCCGCGGGCGAGCGCGAGCGTGGCGACGACGGGCAGGCCCTCCGGAACGGCCGCCACCGCCAGCGCCACTGCGGTACGGATCATCTCCATGGCCGGCTGGCCGGCCGCCAGCCCGATTGCTGCGAGTGCCGCGACGGCGGCCATGGCGCCCCAGGCCAGCTGTCGGCCCAGCGCCTCGAGGCGCTTCTCCAGGGGCGAGCGCCGCTCCTCTGCGGCGGCGACGAGATCGGCGATCTGGCCGAATTCGGTGTCCGCGCCAGTCGCGACGACGAGCCCGGTGCCGATGCCGCGGGTGACCGCGGTGCCCCGGTAGGCCATGTTGGCCCGCTCGGCGAGGGGTGTGCCGGGGTCCAGGGGAGATGTCGACTTCACGACCGGGAGCGATTCGCCCGTCAGCGCGGATTCGTCGCAATGCAGGTCGGTGGCCGCGATCAGGCGCAGGTCGGCCGGGACGAGTTCACCAGCATCGAGCAGGACGAGATCGCCCGGAACCAGCTCAGAGGCGGCAACCTGGCGGACGGCGCCGTCGCGGCGCACCCGGGCAAGCATCCGCGACATCGCCCGCAGCGCCTGCATGGATTGCATCGCCCGCAGCTCGATCGAGAAGCCGATGAGCCCGTTCAGAATCAGGACGGCCGCGATGGCGAGCGCCTCGATCCGGTCCTGCATCCAGAGCGACAGCGCGGCCGCGGCCACCAGCAGCCAGAAGATCGCACCCCGAAACTGCGCGAGGAGGATCTCGACAGGGCCCGGGGAGCGGGTCTCTCCCAAATCGTTGGGCCCGTGGCGGGCGAGCCTTTCGGCGGCCGCGGCGGACTCGAGGCCGGTTTCGGGATCGACACGCAGCGATTCGGCGACCCGGTCCGCCGTCAGCGTCCAGGCGCGCAATGATTCCCGTTCGCTGCGATCCGGCACGCCCTTTCCGCCTCGCTTCCGCCCCGCCGAGATTTCCTCGCAGAGCCGCCTTCGCGGGGCAAGGGGCGCGGCGCGCCCGCGGGACGCCGAGATGTCGTGTCTTCCGGCCGCGGGATGCCGAAATCTGTGGTGCCGGAGCTTAATGGAACATTAACCGAACAGTTTTACCCAGTTCACGAACTTTTAGAGAACAATGCGTTAGGTAAACCGGGTCAGCGGAACGGAAGGTCAGCGCCATGCACCAGATGCCCTCGATCGACGCCTTCAGGCTGCTCAGGACCATGAGCGACGCCGAGCAGGCCATGGCCATGACGCGCGTCGAGGCCAAGGCGCGGATCCGCTTCACGGTGGCCCAGGCGCTGGCCCAGGGGCGGGTGAGCTTCCACTACCAGCCGGTGGTGCGCGCGGAGAACCCGCGGATGCCGGCCTTCTACGAGATGCTGGCGCGGCTGCGGCTGCCGAACGGGCAGATCCTGTCCGCCGGCGGCTTCATGCCGGCGGTCGAGGACGGGATCCTCGGCCGGGCCATCGACCGGCTCGGGCTGGCGCATGCGTTGCGCGCGCTGGCGGCCAATCCGGGGCTGCGGCTTTCGGTGAACATGTCGCCGCTCTCGATGGGCGATGAGGAATGGCTGGCAATCCTCGCCGCGGCGCATCGCGGCGGCAGCGGCGTCTGCGGCCGGCTGATCCTCGAGATCACCGAGAGCGAGGCGCTGGCGGACGCCGCCCAGACCATTGAGTTCATGGACCATGTGCGGCGCATGGGCCCCGCCTTCGCGCTCGACGATTTCGGTGCCGGGGCCACCGGCTTCCGCCATTTCCGCGACTTCCGCTTCGACATCGTCAAGATCGACGGCGCCTTCGTGCAGGACGTGCACAGGAGCCGCGACTGCCAGGTCCTGATCAATTGCCTGACCACGCTGGCGCGGCATTTCGAGATGATGACCGTCGCCGAGCGGGTCGAATCGCAGGCCGAGGCCGACTGGCTGCGCGCGGCCGGGGTCGACTGCCTTCAGGGATATCTGGTGGGCCGCCCCGCGGCCCAGCCGGAACTGCCGCCGGCGCAGAGCGGCGACGGGCTCGCCGCGACGGCGTAGGGCGCGCGCTCAGTCCTCCTTGACCAGCCGGCTGAGCTGGGCCTGCATCTCGGCGAGCCGTTTCTTCAGCTCGTCGATCTCCATGTCCCGCTTCTGGGTCTTCGCTGGCGGGGTGCTCGTGCCGCCCATGCCGGTCGCGAAGGGCGCGAACATGCGCATGGCGTTTTCGAACCACTCCATGTTGGAACGCGCCAGCGTCTCGAAATTCGCGAGCGCCGGATTCGCCTCGAAGGCTTTCGCCACCTGGTCGCGCATCGATTCCTGATTGCGGGCGAAGGTTTCCATCGAGGCATCGAGATAGCCGGGCACGAAGCCCTGCAGCGTGTCGCCATAGAGCCGGATGAGCTGGCGGAGGAAGTTCGCCGGCAGCATCGTATGCCCTTTGGCTTCCTCCTCGAAGATGATCTGCGCGAGCACGCCGCGTGTGATGTCCTCGCCGGTCTTCGCGTCGTTGACCACGAAATCCTGCCCGGCGCGAACCATCTCCGCGAGGTGTTCGAGCGTCACATAGCTCGACTTGGCCGTGTTATAGAGGCGACGGTTGGCGTATTTCTTGATGACGATGGGCTCGGCGCTGTTGTCCTTGCTTTCGGCCACACGCATGTCTCCTGGTGAATGTCGCTTCCGCCGAGCTCAAGATTACCGACCGTGCGGCTGCGCGCAAAGGCTTTTTGCAGGTGCGAATTTCCCGCGGGGAACCTAATGGCGAGGATCGAGGAAATCGAGGCTGAATCCGGCGCCATCCGGCCGGAGCCCGCGACGCCCGATTCCGTCGCGCGGCGGCGGGCGGCACGGTACCTCGACCTCTGGGAGCGGCACCTGGCGCTTTGCGCCCTGCACGGCCCCACGCCGGCGCCGCGGCCCGCCCGGACCAGGGCGTGAGCACCGGGCCCGCCGCGCACAGGATCGGTCAGCCCTCGCCGCTGCCCTTCCACCTCGGCACGGCGGCGCTGGCCTATTCCCAGGCGCTGATGGCGGCGCCGCTTTCGGATCACGAGCGCTTTCCCTGGCACCCGCACCTGGCCGCGAGCGCAGCCGCGCTCGGCCCGGATCTCGACCAGACCGAGGTCGCCAGCGAGATCGCCGCTCGCCTCTCCGCCACGGTGGCCGGACTGGAGATCTGGCAGCGCCACCCCTATCGCCGGACGCTCCACGAGCCGCCGGTGATCTGGTCCGAGGGCTCGGCGCGGTTGCTCGACTTCGGCGCGACGCCCGAGGCCACCGACCCGCACGGGCCGCCGGTGCTCGCGGTGCCGAGTCTGATCAACCGGTCCTACATCCTCGACCTCGCCCCCGGCCGGTCGGTGCTGCGCTGGCTGGCCGCGCAGGGCATTCGCCCCCTGCTGCTCGACTGGGGCGAGCCAAGTGCCGAGGAAGCGGGGTTCGGGCTCGACGACTACGGACGACGGCGCCTCCTCCCGGCGCTTCGGCACGTGCTGGAGGAAGGCGGCCGGCCCGTGACGCTGATGGGCTACTGCATGGGCGGAACGCTGGCGGCCGGCGCGGCGGCGAGGGCACCCGAGGGGATCGCGCGGCTGGTCACCATCGGCGCGCCCTGGGACTTCGCCTCGACCCGGGGGATCGCGGGCTCGTTCCGGGCGCTGATCCGATCCGAGGGCACCGAGCGGGCAGAACGGCTGCTCGAGGGGCTCGGCGCCGCTTTCGGGATGGTGCCGGTCGCCTTCTTCCAGTCGCTCTTCGCGCTGGTCAATCCGATGCAGGCGGCGCTGAAGTTCCAGAAGCTTGCCCGCATGGATACGGACGGGGCCGCGGCGATGCTCTTCGTCGCCCTCGAGGACTGGCTGGCCGACGGCGTTCCCATGCCCCTGCCCGCGGCGCGGGATCTCCTGATCGGCTGGCAGATCCGCAACGACACGGCGACGGGCCGCTGGCGTTTTCTAGGCGGCGAGGTCGATCTGCGGCAGGTGACGGCACCCGCCCTGATTTTCAGCGGCCGGGGCGATACGATTGCCCCACCGGAGATCGCGGAGCCTCTCGGCCGGCTGATTCCGGAGGCGCGCATTCTCCGGCCGCGGACCGGCCATGTGGGCATGGTCGTGGGCAGCGCAGCGCGCGCGACGGTGCTGCGGCCACTTGCCGAGTTCCTGTCCCGGCGTTCCGGTTGAGCGCCGCGACGCTTTATGCAACGTGGATCACTCGATGCATCCGCGGCGAATCGTTCGCGGCTGCTCGCAAGGGGGTGCGGGCCCGGATGGTCCGCAATTGGAGGATTCTAATGACCAATGTCGTCATCGCTTCGGCCGCGCGTACCGCCGTCGGCAGTTTCAACGGTGCCTTCGCGAACACGCCGGCGCATGATCTCGGCGCCGCCTCGATCAGGGCCGTGCTCGAGCGCGCGGGCGTCGATGCCGCGGATGTGTCCGAAACGATCCTCGGCCAGGTCCTGACCGCCGCCCAGGGCCAGAACCCGGCGCGCCAGGCCCATATCAATGCCGGGCTCCCGATCGAGAGCGCCGCCTGGGGCCTGAACCAGGTCTGTGGCTCGGGGCTCCGTGCGGTCGCGCTCGGCGCACAGCACATCCAGCTCGGCGATTCCGAGGTGGTGGTGGCGGGCGGCCAGGAGAGCATGAGCCTCTCGACCCACGCCGCGCATCTTCGCGCCGGCCAGAAGATGGGCGACATGAAGTTCGTCGACACCATGATCAAGGACGGGCTCTGGGACGCGTTCAACAACTATCACATGGGGACCACCGCCGAGAACGTGGCGACCCAGTGGCAGATCACCCGCGAGCAGCAGGACGAATTCGCCGTCGCCAGCCAGAACAAGGCCGAGGCCGCGCAGAAGGCCGGGAAGTTCGACGACGAGGTGGTGCCCTTCACGGTCAAGACCCGCAAGGGCGACATCGTGGTCGACAAGGACGAATACATCCGCCACGGCGCGACGATCGAGGCCATGGCCAAGCTGCGGCCCGCCTTCTCGAAGGAAGGCACGGTGACCGCCGGAAACGCCTCGGGGCTGAACGACGGCGCCGCGGTGACGCTCCTGATGTCGGCGGAGAACGCCGAGAAGCGCGGCATCGAGCCCCTGGCCCGGATCGTGAGCTACGCGACCGCCGGTCTCGACCCGAAGATCATGGGCGTCGGGCCGATCTACGCCAGCCGCAAGGCGCTGGCCAAGGCGGGCTGGAAGGTCGAGGACCTCGATCTCGTCGAGGCCAACGAGGCCTTCGCGGCCCAGGCCTGCGCGGTCAACAAGGACATGGGCTGGGATCCGTCGATCGTGAACGTGAACGGCGGCGCAATCGCCATCGGCCACCCGATCGGCGCGAGCGGAGCGCGGGTGCTCAACACGCTGCTCTTCGAGATGAAGCGACGCAATGCCAAGAAGGGCCTCGCGACGCTCTGCATCGGTGGCGGCATGGGCGTGGCGCTCTGCGTCGAGCGGCCGTAGGCGGATTGAAAACAAGGAGGACGAACATGGGACGAGTGGCACTGGTCACGGGAGGCTCGCGCGGCATCGGCGCGGCGATCTCGGAGGCACTGAAGGCGGCGGGATATTCGGTCGCCGCCAATTACGCGGGCAATGACGAGGCGGCGCAGAAGTTCACCGCGGAGACCGGCATCAAGACCTACAAGTGGTCGGTGGCGGACTACGACGCCTGCAAGGCCGGGATCGCCGCGGTCGAGGCGGATCTCGGCCCGGTCGACGTGCTGGTCAACAACGCCGGCATCACGCGGGATGCGCCCTTCCACAAGATGACGCCCCAGCAGTGGCGCGAGGTGATCGACACCAACCTCACGGGCGTCTTCAACATGACCCACAACGTCTGGGGCGGGATGCGCGACCGCAAGTTCGGTCGGATCGTGACCATCTCCTCGGTCAACGGCCAGAAGGGCCAGTTCGCCCAGGCGAACTACTCGGCCTCCAAGGCCGGCGATATCGGCTTCTCGCGGGCACTCGCCCAGGAAGGCGCGCGCAACAACGTCACGGTGAACGTGGTGGCGCCGGGCTACATCGCCACCGACATGGTCATGGCCGTGCCCGAGAAGGTCCGTGAAGCCATCATCGCCCAGATCCCGGTGGGGCGTCTTGGTGAGGCCACGGAGATCGCCCGCGCCGTGGTCTTTCTCGCCTCCGACGAGGCCGGCTTCATCACCGGTTCGACGATCAGCGCGAACGGCGGCCAGTTCTTCTCCTGACACCGCCCGGCCGGCGGTCGGGCAGGCCCTTCACGGCTGCACGGCCCGGCCTGCCCCAAGAAACACGCGGGACCGCCGGGCCGGTCCCGCGAAACGATTTGCGCACCCGCCGCGCTCTCCAGGCCGCCGCCGAAGACGACGTCCGTACCTACACCCGATCCCGGCCACGTAGACTCACAGACGAAGTGCGACCCCGGCTAGGTCCGGTGTCGCCATGGGAAAGAGATACAGCCACCTCAGCCTTGAGGAGAGATGCCGCCTGCGCGGCATGATTGAGATGGGCCTCAGCATCAGCGATATCGCCAAGGGATTGGGGCGACACCGAAGCACGATCGACCGCGAGCTTCGGCGCAACCGGTGCGCTGACAGCTACCGGCCGGACAGCGCCGCGCGTCGTGCCTGGGCGCGGAAGCTACGCGGGTCGCGTCTCGAGCGCTCCACCCGCCTGCGTGCCCATGTAGAGGACCGCCTTGCCATGGGCGGGAGCGGGGACCGTGGCCGCAGTGCGGCCGCGTAAGCCCCGCGGACATCGCCCGGAGCAGATCGCGGGGCGGATGGAGTTCGACGGAACGGAACACGCGATCAGTGCGGAGTCCATCTACCGCCATGCCTGCAGCCCCTCCGGCCGGCGGGCGGGGCTGCCTCGCCTTCTCGCGCAGCGCAAGCGAAGCGCGGCCGAAGGCGGCGCAACGGCCGCCGCGAGCCGTCGATCCCGAACCGGACCCCGATCCATCAGCGGCCGACGAAAGCCAATCTTCGCTGCCAGTTCGGGCATTGGGAGGGGACCTGATGCACTTCCACCGCCAGCGCGACATCCTGCTGACGCTGCAGGAGAGGCGCTCCCGGCTGGCCTTGGCCCGGCGTCTTCTCAGCAAAGACGCCGACCTCGCCGCCGAAGCCATCACTGCAGAACTGGGCGGACTGCCGACCAGAGCGCGCCGCACCATCACCCACGACAACGGCGGCGAGTTCGCGCGGCACCAGGCCGTCACCGACGCCATCGGCCTCGCCGCCTACTTCTGCGATCCGCACAGCCCGTGGCAGCGGGGGTCGATCGAGAACGCCAACGGCCGCCTACGCCGCGACCTTCCTCGCAAGATTGCCCTCACGGAGTACACCGATGCCGACATCGACGACGTGATCTGGAACCTCACGCTACCCCTCCGAAGTGCCTCGGATACCGCACGCCCATCGAGGCATTCGCTGCTAACCTCGGTGTCGCACTTGAAATGTGAATCCAGCCCACTGCAACGGACAAGAACAAACCGCGAGCGGGCTTGTCCTGCCCCGATCGAGTCGCTAACACCATCCGCGGAGAGGTGGCCGAGTGGTCGAAGGCGCGCCCCTGCTAAGGGCGTAGGCGGGGAACCGTCTCGAGGGTTCGAATCCCTTCCTCTCCGCCACTTGACCCAGCGAAAGCGTTCTCCCCGTCCGGCTGCGGCCGGATTTTTGCGTTGTTTTCGAGGGTTATGCGGGTTGGGCTGAGCACCGAACCCGGCGCCAAATGGCCCGGAAGCGGTCTCTCGGGCCGATATTCTCTGGACCTGATGACTGCGCCGATTTGGTGCTTAGCCTCTAGGCGTCTGAAATGAGATGATTTTCTTGGAAAACGGGCTGAACACTTCGATGCCGGTGGCATTCGCGAAGTGGAACAGAAATCGAACTCAAGCCTAATCACTCTTGAATCCAACGTCATGGCGGTGATGGACCGAAAGCATCAGGCTATGGCGGGTCGCCTCGCCGAACAGCGAGGTTCCGAGGCCTCAAGGAGGCAGCAGCGCCCGTTCAGCAGAAACGAGCGCGTCGATCCGCGCCCTGGAGAGTTGCCGACAACCCGCGAGATCGACGAGAAATCGCACCCCTGACACGCCTGCCGGTAGTGGGCCCCTAATGGCCGGGATCGTACTCACGTCGAAAATCCGCATCGAGGAGGTTGCGCGCTGAAGGTCGAACGACCAACTGAGCGCCGACTGCATGTCGCGTCCCAGTGTATCGGCCACCACGGTGCGAAGTTTGAGGATCAGGTCGTGAACCTGAATGCGTGCCTCGATATCGGATAAAAGCTCTGAAATTGAGATGCCGCCTCCGGACGGCTGAACGATGAACGAAGCTAGGGTCCCCGTCGTGTCCGGTGGAGGATTAGCCTGCTCGAATGAAACTTCATGTGCTCGGCGGTCTGTGGTGGTGGCCTTCGCATCGAGACGTAGAGCTCCAACCGCAAAGTCGTAGCGCTCGTCTTGGTCGACGCGCCAGGCGCGGACGGCTGCGGCGGGATCAAAGGCAGACCGGATTACGAGCAGCTCGCCAACCAGGCCGACGACTTGCTTCCTTGGCGGCTGGGCAAGCCGCTGAAAGAGGTCCACAACGCGGTTCACCAACTCTGCAACTGCTGCCACCGTCGGATGCGCGCCGAGTGTCGAGGCGAGGAATTCCATTGTTGTAATAAAGTATTGCTCGACCGAGCGGTTACGCGACCTGCAGGCGACGACCGTGAGATTCTCAGTACGTACGTCGCGGTGACGCTCCTCAATCCGGCAGGCGACGCTGAATCGCGCCTCGATGCCTGCGAGGAGCAAAGGGACACGGTTTGAGACGCCCACGGTCCGGATCAGCAGTGCCGCGCCACCGGAGCTGTCTCGTCCAACATAGTAGGCTGCTTCTGAAGAAGCTGGGATTACACTGAACGTGCCAGCCTGATCCGGCCGAGCCAACCGTTCAAGCAGGTCAGCTAGTCGATTGGTCAATCGGCATCCACCTGTCCAGCTTGCAGTTGAACTAGCCACTCCCTCGCTAGGTGCGAAGGAATATGCGTAGCAAGGAGCGGGGCTGAGCTAGCCTCAATCGGCCCTTGATCGGTGTAAGACAGGTCGAAGCGGTGGAGTTGAATGGTCGGCCGATCATTCATGTTGAATGCGGTATCGCCCGGGTAGTTTACTCCTCCTCTCGCCAGACGTGTGGGACCCTGCAGGAAGCCTTTTTCGAGAGTGCCCGACTCGGAGATAGTACGACGAGAGCCGATTGCGTTAGGTCGCATTCGATAGACCGCAACGACCGTGTCCGGAGCCAGGCGGAGAGCCTCGCCCAGCGTCACAAGCATGCCGGTGAACTGGGCGGTATCGCGTGGATCCTCCAGTCTGTACTCTGCAAGCATATCGATGACCGCAGCAATCGGGACTTCCCGCGCTACGAAGTGCCTTTGGCTGTCCTCCGCCGACTGATATGTCACGGTATCCTCCGTGAAGGTGAACGCCTGAGCAAAGGCTTCCAGCAGTTCGGCGTTTCTGTTGAGAAGGTCGCTGGAAATGAGCGCCCCCTTCTGCTGAGTCCACCCGCCCGCACGGGTCGCCCTGAAATAGGCGTCCGAAACAACGTTGCGCCTGCAGGGCTGGAGGGTGCTGTCGAGGATGAAGCGGCGTCGCCAGTTGTTCAGGCCGCCTTGCTTGGTCTCCAGGAGCTTCAACTCCCGCCGCATCAGGTTCTCGTGCTCTACGTATCCCTCGAATGCCGATCGTGTGACCGCTTCGAGCCAGATTCGGCAGATCCCTAGGTACTTGCGTTTGTATCCGAAGAAACGCGCCCGCTGCTGAAGTGTGTCGGCGTTCCCAACGCCGACGCCACGGGGCATGTAGGTGACCGTTAGGAGGTCTACGGTGAAGCCTCGGTCGACGGCTTGCCCGCCGACCAAGATCCAGCCCTCGGCGTCACGCCAATTAATCTCCGGCGTTCTTGGACGGCCATTCGTGTTGAACTCGATTATGGTCGTCTGCCGGAGTGCCCTAGGAAGCTTGGCGAGCACATCCTCCAACGAAGGCAGATCCGCGTCGGTGGTCGCCAAGTGTTCGTAAGCGGTCCGGAAATCCTCGACCAGTTCAATCCTGTCAGGGTCTGTTTCCGGCAAGCGAAGCGCGGAAAGCCACGTCGTTTTTGCCTCAGTCACCCACTGCACGACCTGTCGATGGTCTGCGCGCAAGCGAGACGGATGAATGAGCATGGAGCGACGCCGCCGATCTCTTATCAGGCTGGCAGCGAGACCGACAAAGAAGACTCGTACCGCTTCAAGCATACTTTCCGGTGGGTCGTTGCCGGGGGCGATGTCTTGCGGGGGAATGTCCCTGATGTAGGGAGAACCGGGAGCGAAGAACTCCTGGCCGCCGATGTAGTCCGCGCCGGGGTCAAGCACCTTGGGGAAATCCGGTGACAATACATCTGCGATGTTGATTAGGAGGGGTGCCTGCGGCGTGGCGGTGTATTGCAGGTAGGTGTGGCATGGCAGCGCGTCCCGGAGTTCGCGGAGCCTAGTATAGGTGGCGCTCTCGCCTCCCTGCTGCACACGTGTGTTGAGGCTAGCTTGGTCTGCCTCGTCGTCAATTACCAAGACCGGCACGCGTTGAAGGTCCAGCCTTCGGAGCAAGTTTGTCAGGTTCTGAAGCCTCTGCCGCTGCTTTAACACGGTCAGAATTAGTGTTGGCCGTTCATCATCCTCAAGCTCGTCGTCCTGCCATGCTTCGATGGCCTGCCTGATAGACTGCTCGTCATGAGCGTCAGTGGCCTGAACGTTCTTCTGTATTTTCCAAGACGGCAGTCCCTCACCTGCGTGGACATTCAGATCCTTTTCGAGCCTTTCGTGGGACTGATTTAGGAGATTTACCTTCGTCCCGGCGATGACGATGACCAGTGGGAAGCCGTTATCCCGCGCAAGCCCGATTACGGTGGTGAACGACATGGTCTTGCCGCTCTGCACGTTACCGACCACCAGCCCGGTCGCTGATCCATTGGGATCTCTGGGATTCACACCTCGACCAAGAATCTCAGCTGCATCCGCGATGAGCCTAGCCTGGGATGCCTCATCGACGTTGCTTCGGCGGACGACGCCGGTTGCCTCCTCTCCTTGGACTGGAACCCAGTTCATTTGCGGATTGGGTGGGGTCTCTGGAAGCGGGATTGCTTGTGCCGAGCCCGGTGCCGCAGTGTCGTTGCCTGATGTCATGCGCGCGACAGAGCCTCTCTCAAGATTTCGTTGACGTTGCGCCGGATTGTGCCGGCCAGCTTTACGCCCGCTCGACGGGCCAGTTTTTCAGAGATCGCGATCGCTGAGCCTACGCGGATCAGAGCTTCGATATGATCCGGGTCGGTCTGCGCAAAGAGAACCATGAACGGGTGTGCCATGGCGATACGGATCTCTAGCCGCTCCACGCCGTCCATGTTGGCCTGCTGGTCACTCACCGTGAGCCAGTCGCCCTCTGCGGGATCATCGGAAAGCTCGATGTGGATGATCCAGGTTTGTCCACGGAATTTCACGGTCAATTCGCGCAACGCGAGCGTCGGTTGCGGTGCCAATGGTGCCTCTTGGGTTTCGACAGGCACGGCGTCGGCGACTCGCGGCAGCACATCCGGAACTGATTCCTCGATGAGCTTCGTGGTCCGCTCCAGCGCCTTGCTGGCAGCTGCTGCGCGATCACGTTTGGTTGCTAGTGCTCGGAAGGCGTCAGCCTGCTTGAGCAGCGGTAGGTCTTCACTGTCGAGGTGCTCGCGTAGAAGCTCAAGGAACGGTTGCTCGTCTTCGTCGTTCCAGCGGAACCCGTCCTTGGTGTGGCTGACTTCGAACCCATCGAGTTCGAGTTCTCCGAAGAGGCGAAGATAGCGGTAGCTCCCGTGGTTAAGGAAGATGAACTGAGGACGGTAGCCTTCCTCTCCGCTCCCTTGGATCAACCTGCCGCGCCTGAACAGGGCGAAGCCTGTGCGAGAATGGTTGCCGGGATCGCGAAGCGCGGCGAAACCCTTTACCGTTTGGCCTTGTCCGAGGTCGAACGAGATTTCTTTCTTCCAGGTTCTTGGTTTGCCACCTTCCTCGCGAGCATAGGGTGCGACAAGGATGTTCGGCGGCTCGTATACGCAGGGCTCGCCGTTGAAGCGGAGGTCGAGTGTCCCGTTCCTAACGAAGACGCGGTAGATGTCAGTCAGGTGCTCGCGGATCTTGCCGATGGTTCTTCCAACCGGGACATGGTGAAGGCCTTCCAACACAATCTCAGTATAGTGGGCATCCTGTGTGGCGGGCGCTTCGTGGATGTCGAGTTCCTCGATATCGTCGTTAACAATTCGCTCAATGTCGAACCTGACAGTGCGCTCCACGGTTTCGCCGATGGCCTTCGTCCGGACGCGCCAGTGACCGGAGAACCAACATGCTGCACTCTTCATGCCCATGCCAAATTCGCTCAAGCCGGACGCGTCCAATGGAACAACGGCCGGACGAAATGCCCGCGGAAACTCCGATCCGGCGATACCGGCAGCGTTGTCTCGGATGGTGATCCGGCCGGGCGGCGTGGAATCTATCTCGATGGAAACCCGTACGCGTTGCGAACTGCCGTCAGCAGTCAAGAGTGCATCGCGATTCGAAAGGTAGCTCTGGATAGCATTGTCAACAAACTCGGCCAGCGCGAACCACGGCTTATAGTTCAGGTACCGCAGGACTGCCAGCACACTCACGCCGGGACGAATATCAACTGTAGTCACCGACAACTGGCGGCCTCCCCTAATAAGAACGCAGGCGCTTAGGCCGCCGAAACAAGCTCCTGATCGGTCTTCCCGTGATGGAGATCCTGCTCATGTGAATCTATTTCGCGATCGCTTCCGGATACTGGACTTGAAAGCAAAGCCTCCGCAACAGCAGCAATGACATCAACATTCACGGCGTTGCCGAGCGCCTTGTGCGCGGCTGTCTGATTTTCAGGAAGATACTTAAGCTGCCCCATGCTCTGAAGGCGGGCACACTCGCGCATTGTCATGTACCGGCGCTCCCAAGGAATCACGGGCACCTGGCTTGTCGTGAGAGCAACAAGCGACGGTGCCGCTGTGGGTCGCTTTGCGCGGATCCCTGATGCTCGAAACTGAATAACCGCCTGCCAAAGGTCGCGAGGTCCACCTTTCCAATTCCACTCAAGCTTTTGAAAGCTCGGGGCGAAGTCCGAAATCTTCGGAAGCCAAGGATCAATAACGCCTCGATTTCGGGCGTAGAATTCTCTGTTCTGCCGGATGAAGTTTTTTTTCCAATCAGGAAAATGAGAGACCTGATCTTGTGCGTAGGAGGGCAGCGCGTCTTTCACAGCCCCATAATCTAGGCCCTCAAGGGACCGTCCCAACGCCCCCGTGAAACCGCCCATGCGACCATAGCCAATCTCGTATGGAGTTCTGTCAAGATAGGGGTAAGTTGCCCCGAACTCCATTGCCCATATCGGGAAGGAAGGAAGTTGCTCTTCTTTCGGCAGCGCATCAATGAGCGATTGCCAAGTTTCAAGATACTGAATGAAACGTGGACCCAGCGGTCGAGCTTCCTTTGGCTTCTCGTCTAGGACGCTCTTGATCGTAACTTGGTCAAGTTGGTGAGTTGGTTCAGGCCAAGAAAAATGCCCCAGTCCTGTCCTCGATCCAACGATAATTGCGCGTTCTCGCACTTGCGGCACGCCAAACATAAATGGCGAGAGCTTTTTCTTGTCGACTTTATATCCCAATTCCTCGAGTCTCGCCTTAATTTTCCCCCATGTCTTCCCTCCATCGTGCCGCAAAAGATTGGGCACGTTCTCGATTAGTAGATAGGAAGGCTTGTGCGTGTCGAGAATTTCAAGAACGTAGTTGAACAGATCACCCCACTGGGGGCAGTCAAAACCAAGTTGCTCACCGGCCTTGGAAAACGGCTGACACGGGAACCCGGCACATAGGATGTCGTGGGGCGGCACGTCGCCGATCGCTTCGCGGATGTCTCCGTGCGGACGAATGCCAAAGTTCTTTTCGTAGAGGTCCGCGAGTCCGCTATTGAGTTCCGAAGCGAATACGCATGAGTGTCCAAGGCGTTCAAGCGCCTGATGGAACCCACCCAAACCTGCGAATAGATCTGCGAATTTCAAGTTTCCCATGGCTTATTTGTCCAAGGGAAGAGCGAGTTGACGTGAAGCGTGTTTTTCCAACAAGTCCTTAACCGCGACATTCAATACATACTGCAAAGAAAGAGGTGGGCGGTGGCCCTCTGCCAAAGCGCGCAAGGCATCGTAGTCTTCCACCTCGAGCGAGATCGATAAACGTTTCTTTAAATTGGTCATGCCCAGATCGCACCTGTTTGCACCAGAGTGCACCAAACCAGCCGACTTGTCGATCCTTGATTGCCTTCGTGTGAGCATTCCTGGGAGCAAATTTCCTTCCTACAATGACGATGTTTGTGAGCCATACCCAGCCGACCTCTCACCCAAGTTGATCCTTCTGATCGAGCCATTCGACCGGGAACGGCTTCAGTACCCGCTCCAGTGTCAATCTTGGCTCCTGCTTGCCGTCCAGGATCGCCTCGACGATGTCGGGGGCCATGGCAACGCTTGTTCTCGGTGCAGCCGGCGCCGCCATCGGCGGTTCGATCGGCGGGGCGATCCTCGGCGTGAGCGCCGCGACCATCGGCGGCTTCATCGGCTCGAGCATCGGCTCGGTCGT
>Ga0116151_10000629_pt1 | contig 32414 bp, 23 predicted proteins | sample AD_UKC117_MetaG_FD_89893 | JGI IMG/M metagenome (GOLD analysis project Ga0116151, IMG submission 89893) | Active sludge microbial communities of municipal wastewater-treating anaerobic digesters from Hong Kong - AD_UKC117_MetaG | ecosystem: Engineered > Bioreactor > Anaerobic > Digestate... | reverse complement strand
CTTGCCCGATCTCCCCAAGTTCAAGAAGGACAAGCCCAAGACCCAGCGCGAGTACCCGGTGAACGTCCACCGCTGAACGCTCGGGTGCTCGACGGAGACGCCCCCGCACCCCTGAAAAGCGGCTTCTGTAAGGCCGGCCGGGTCTGTCCGACCAATCCTCAGCGGTCACGCTGTGCCCCGGTGGGCGGGGTCAGACGGTCCGCGCGAGGAGGTCGTCACGATGCCGGGACGTGGATGGTGGATCGGAGCAGCCGTACTTTCTTTCGCCAGCGCCGCACACGCGGGCCTGTACGCCAAGGCGGGCTGGGAGGCCCACATGCCGCTCGGCTCCCATCAGTCGCGCGGGACGGCCACGATCATCGATGATCACACGATCCAGATCGAGGATTTCTACTACGACGGCGGCGGCATCTCCGTCTACTTCTACCTCGGCGCGGCGAACACGTCCTCCGCGTTCTCCAGCGGCCTGCAGATCGGGCCGCAACTGCTGGGCACGACGTTCTCCGGCGACAGCCTCACGCTGACGCTGCCGGGCGGCGAGTCGCTCGACGATTACTCCGCGATATCCGTGTGGTGCGTCGTCGCGGGAGTGAGCTTCACGTCGGCATCGTTTGCGCCGCCGGGTACAACCTACGACCGCGCTGGGGCGGTCGCCGACATCAATGGGATTTTCCATAGCGTCGACGCCACCGCCACGATCATCAACGATCACCTGATCCACGTCGAGCACTTCACCTACGACGGTGGGGCGCCGGCGGTGTACTTCTATCTCGGCGCCGACAATACCGATAGCGCTTTTCTCGATGGACTCGAGCTCCCGCCGCACCTGGACCGGGCGTACGCCGACGAGTCGCTCGTGCTCACCGTGCCCTCCGCGGAGAATCTCGACGACTACACGGCGATCTCCGTGTGGTGCGCCCAGTTCCACGTCAACTTCGGATCCGCGGTGTTCATCATGCTGGATCCCGCCGATGCCGACGGTGACGGCGACGTGGATCTCGCCGACCACGCCGCGTTCGTCGGCTGCATGGCCGGGGCCGGTTCCGCCCCGAACGCCGGCAGCCTGTCGGCCCAGCAGTGCCTCGACGCGTTCGACGCCGATGTCGACGGCGACGTGGACCTCGCCGACGAGGCCCGCATGCAGCGCGTGTTCACGGGCCCCTGACCTCGCCACCGCCAGGTCCGCCGATCCGCCCCCCACGCAAGTGGGGGGTGGGGAGCGCATGCGCCCTCAATCCCTCAATCCCTCAATCCCTCAATCCCTCAATCCCTCAATCCCTCAATCCTTCCGCCACAACCACCTTGCCGTCCGCTCCCGCGCCCGCTATAGGAGCCCCATGACTTGGTTCTGGCTCGCCCTCGCCGTCGCGTTCGAAGTCGGCTGGGCTGTATCGATGAAACTCTCGCACGGCCTGACCCGCGTGGGGCCCACGGTCGCCACGGTCGTCATGTACCTGCTGAGCGTGGTGGCGCTTTCGCAGGCGACGAAGCGGCTCGACGTCGGCGTGGCCTACGCCATCTGGGGCGGTTGCGGCATCTCCATCATCGCGATCGTCGGCATGACTTATTTTCGCGAGCCCGTCACCGCGTGGAAAATCGCCTCGATTGCGCTCATCGTCGCGGGCATCGTCAGCCTCCAGCTCGCCACCGGCGGGGTGGGGGAGTGACGGGGGAATGATGAATGCGGAATGATGAATGATGAATGGGGCGGCGCCGCATGGGAGTCGTGCAATTGCGTGATACGCGGTGTCGCTTCGCCACTTCCGTCCTATATACCTCCGCTAATCTGCGCCGATCCCGCGATCGTATAGGTAGAGTCCAGGGGGCGTCCGGCAGGGTGGACGCACGTCCAGGAAGTGGAAAAGCGCCTGAATTCGGCTGGTTTCTGCTACAATTGGGCGCACGGTCCGCCGGCGATGTTGGGGCCGACGTGGCGTTGCGGGGGTTTATTGACGATCAATCCACTGTGTAGACTTTCCCAAGGACGAGCCGTCCGATTGTGCAGGCAACCCATGATGACACACCGATTCTACCGCTGTTGCGTCGCGTTCGTTCTGGCGGCCGTGACGTCAGCCACGGCTGCACTTGCCGAGGACGCGCAAGAGCGCGCCGCGGCGCTCATGCACACCTGGATCGCCCGGGAGCAGGCTGCGGCTGCGCCGATCATGCCGGAGTCCGCGACCCTCGAGCGGGTGGAAGTGACCGACGGCGTGGCGGCGGTCTATGTGCGCCTGCCGCAGCGTTTTCTCGACAGTCTGACCGAAGACGCGTGCGCGGCGCTCATCGAGCGCGAAGTGGCTGAGTTGCGTGCGGTCGACGCGCTGCGTGGCTTTGCGCTGCTCGCGGCGCCGATCGAGGATCCGGGGGCTGCCTATCAGCCGCTGCCGGCCTACCTGCCGGTGCTGCCGCCGGCTGAGGACAAGCCCGAACCGGCGGTGCCGGCTGGTCGCGCCGGCGGTCTGCCCACCTACAATCCGGGCCAGCCCCAGGGCGCCCTCAGCGGCAAGACGGTATTCCTGAATCCCGGGCACGGCTGGGCGTACAACGACACGCTCGGCCGCTGGGCCACCCAGCGCGGCAACTCGTACGGCATCATCGAGGACCTGAGCAACGGCGAGTCCGTGCTCTATCACCTCGCCCGCTACTTCCACAACGCCGGCGCCAACGTCTGGACCTGTCGCGAACGCGACTTCAACACGAACATGGTCATCGTCGACAACGCCGCCGGGGCGCCCGGCTACACGACGTCCGGTGCGTGGACCAGCGGCTCGGGCGCCGGCACGCCCTACGCCGGGGATTACGACTACGCCGCGGTGTCGACCACGGAGACGGCTGTCGCCACGTACGCGCCCGACATCCCGCAGGCCGGCGACTACGCCGTCTACGTGTGGACGGCGAGTGCGTCCAACCGCGCGACCGACGCGACCGTCCGTGTCCGTCACACCGGCGGCGTCACGACGCACGTCATCAACATGCAGCGCGACGGCAATACGTGGCGTTTCCTGGGTCTCTACCACTTCGCAGCCGGTCGCAATCCGGCTGGTGGCGCCGTGGAAATCTCCAATCAGGGCTCGGATCCGTCGAAGTACGTGATCGCCGACGCAGTCCGGTTCGGTGGCGGTATGGGCGATTACGTCGATGGCGGCAGCGTCAGCGGCAAGCCGCGCTGGGAGGAGTCCGGAGCCTACTTCCCGGTCTTCATGGGCCAGCTCACGACCGCCGGCGGCACCGTCTCGGCCATGCCCCGGTATGCCAAGTGGGAAAGCGAGAGTTGGGAAGACTCAATTTACATCGCCTGGCACTCCAACGCGAGCACGGGCAGCGGCCACGGCAGCTCGGTCTGGGTCTACGGTCCCAACGGTCCGCCGAGCCCCTTCGGCGAGTTCAGCGGCATCGCCGGCAGCGACTCGCTCGCCACACGGGTCCGCGACGAGATGCGCAACGACCTGCGCATCGCGTGGAACGACCCCGCGTGGCCGGCGAATCTCTACAGCGCCTGGTTCGGCGAGCTCAATCCCAGCAACAACGATGAAATGCCGGCGATCCTCCTCGAGGTCGCGTACCACGACAGCGCCACCGACGCCGACTCCATCCTCGATCCGCGCTGGCGCGATCTCGTCGCCCGCTCGGTGTACCAGGGCACCGTGAAATGGTGGCACAACGACGCCGACGGACCCGCGACGACTCCGATCGCGACCGCCACGCTGCTGCCCGAGCCGCCCACGCACCTTTCGGCGGTCAATCTCGGCGGTGGCGTCGTGCGCGTCGGCTGGCACGCTCCGCCCTCGAACAGCGGCAACAATCTGCTGGGCGATCCCGCGACCGGCTACCTCGTGCAGGTGAGCGCCGACGGCGCGGGCTTCAGCGACGGCACCCCGACGACTGCAACTTCGCTGGACATTTCCGGGCTGTCGGCGGGACAGGTCCGCTACTTCCGCGTCATCGCCACCAACGCCGGCGGACAGTCGTTCGCCTCCGAGGTCGCCGGCGTCCGTGTTTCCGCAACCGCGCCCGTGCTCGTCGTCAACGGCTTCGACCGTCTCGACCGTGCGGCCATGCTCGACGAGGACGATCCCTACTCCAGCAATCCCATGGTCCGCGAGCGCCCGGACCGCATGAACACCTACGCCTACGTGCGCACGTACGCCGAGTCGCTGCACCTGACCGGCATTGATTTCGATTACTGCGCGAACGAGGCCGTGCGCGACGGCGACATCGCCCTCGACGCCTACTCCGCCGTGATTTGGGCGCTCGGCGAGGAGAGCAGCTCGTCATCGACGTTCGACAGCCTCGAGCAGACCCGCGTGGTGAACTATCTCAACGGTGGAGGGCGGCTCTTCGTCTCCGGATCGGAGACCGCCTGGGACCTCGACAACCAGGGCGCCGGAACCGTGTTCTGCAACAGCTACCTCAAGACGGATTACGTCGCGGACGACGCCGGCACGTACGCCGTCGGGCCGAGCGCAGCCTCGATCTTCGCGGGCATCCCGACCTTCACCTTCGACGACGGCACGGCGATCTACAACGTGGATTCCCCCGATGTGATCGCGCCGCTCGGCGGCAGCGCCACGGCCCTGACCTACACCGGCGGTGCCGGTGGAACGGCTGGCATCGTGTACTCCGGTGCCTACCGCGTCGTGAACTTCGGCTTCCCGTTCGAGGCCATCACCAGCGCTGCGCGCCGCACCGAAATCCTGGCCGCCATCCTTGACTTCTTCGGTCTCGATCCGATCGACCCGCCGCCTCCGCCGCCCGCGGACGTTATCGTCGAGTCCCGCGACCCAGCCGGTACCGTGACCGCGCCGCCTGCGTACGCCGAATCGGGCGGGTGGGCCAACAGCAGCATCAAGAGCTCAGCCCCCGGCCTCACCGGCAGCGGCAGTCGGTTCATGACCTACGTGCTGCCCAATACCGGCACCGACAACGCCGACTTCGTCCCCGCTATCGCGGTCCCCGGCCGCTACGAGGTCTTCGTCACCTGGGCCAACGGCGCGAACTGCTACGACAGCCTGCACACCGTGCGCCACTTCCAGGGTGAAACCCCGCTCCTCGTCGACCAGATCCCCAGCGGCGCCCCCGAGGCCTCCAACGCCAACACCTGGGTCTCGCTCGGCGAATACTGGTTCGACGCCGGCCAATCACTGGCCAATGCCTCCGTCAACGTCTCGGAGAGCACGGTGAGCGGCAAGCCGTCGGCCACCTGGAACGACCGCGTCTACGCAGACGCCGCCAAGTGGGTCTTCGTGCGCCCCTGGCCGAACGGCGACTACGATCAGAACGGGTGGTTCACGCTCGCCGACTTTGCCAGCCTGCCTGCGTGCCTCACCGGCCCGGGTGGGAGCTACGCCGACCCGGCGTGCGTCGCCTTCGACTTCGATCTCGACGACGACGTGGACCTTGTGGACGTGCAGGCCGCGCTGGGCGCCTTCGTGCCCTGACCGACTGGGGAATCGACGGAGAGTTTCCGCATGGACGCGAAGTACTTCGGCTCAACGCTCGAATCGTGCCCGGTGTGCGGCGACCGCCGCCTGTGCCGCGATCTCGACACGGATGCGGACTGGATCTATCGGAACTGTCTCGACTGCGGATCGGTCTTCGCGTTGCCGCGTGCTCCGGAGATCCGCATACTCAGCGAGGCGGAGATTGCCGAGCGTTTTCCGCAATTCGCCGACCTCGCGATGCGGCGCAGTCCGGCGAAGGCGCCGGCCAGGCGCCGCACGCGCGGGCGCACGTAGGTTTCCCACCATCCCTGCGGCTCCGATCGGGCCGACCGGCAACCCCATTACTGCGACCAGCTCACCACGCCCCAATAGGCCGTGGCGAGGACGATTGCGCCGAACGCGATGCGGTACCACGCGAAGATCGTGAAATCGTGGTGGGCGATGTAGCGCAGCAGGCCGCGTACGGCGAGCAGCGCCGCGATGAACGACGTGACGCACCCGATGGCGAGCAACCCGGTCATGTGGCTGTCGAGCAGCGCGCGGTGCTTGTAGAGGTCGTAGCCGGCTGCGGCGGTGAGCGTCGGGATGGCCAGAAAGAACGAGAACTCCGTGGCGGTGCGGCGGGAGAGGCCGAAGAGCAGGCCGCCGATGATGGTCGCTCCGGAGCGTGAGGTTCCGGGGATCAGCGCGAAGCACTGGGCGAGTCCGACTTTCAGCGCGTCCTTCCAGGTCATCGCGTCGACCTCCGCGACGCGCACGGTGTGTTTGCGGCGTTCGGCCCAGATGATGACGAGACCGCCGACGGCGAAGGCGGTCGCCACGGGCACGGGGGCGAAGAGGTAGGTCTTGATGGTCTTGCTGAGGGCCAGTCCGGCGACGGCAGCCGGGATGAAGGCGATGACGAGATTGACGGTGAAGCGGCGGGCCTGAGCGTCGCCGGGCAGGCCGGAGACGACGCGGATCAGCCGGGTGCGGTACTCCCAGCAGACGGCGACGATGGCGCCGAGCTGGATAAAGATCTCGAAGACATCGCGCTGTTCCTTGGCGAGGAAGTTGAGGATGTCGCCGGTGATGATGAGGTGGCCGGTGCTGGAGATGGGGAGGAACTCGGTGAGCCCCTCGACGATGCCCATCACGACGGCCTTGAGTGCCAACACCCAGTCCATGGGTTCGACCTTTCTTGCAGGCGGTGTACGCCGGAGTCCGTTCCGCAGGGCGGCATGATAGCGGCAAGTGCGGCGGACGGGGATGGAAAGTTCCGGAGCAGCGCCGGTGGGGCGTTCGGCGTTCCCGTCGCCGTCAGTTCGCCTTCGCCGCCTTCACTTTCTCGCGAAGTATCTCGAGTCCTTTCGTCCAGGTGGGGTCGCCGGAGTCGTACGCCGCGGGCGGTGCGTCGACCGGTACGTCGGGGGCGATACCGGTGCCCTCGAACGGCTTGTCGTCGGGCGTGAGGGCCTCCCAGCGGGAGAAGTGGACCGCGAGGTGCAGTTCGGGCAGCTCGACGGGTTTGGGATTTCCAGATGATCCCCGCGTCGTCGCACCGACCGTCGTCACCTGCGGCAGGCTCGCGAACATGAGCACGAGGGCTTCGCCGCTGCTCATGCACTTGTGACCGATGAGGCAGACGACCGGCTTGGTGAAGGGCGTCTCGCCCGCGGGCAGCGTGCGGGACATGGCGGGGCCGAGCGCGTGGTTCGGGCCCTCGATCCGGTAGCGCTGCTTCGCGTAGACGCGTTCCTGGGCGCAGAACGCGGATGCGAGCGGGCGGCAGATGCCCTCGTTACCGCCGTTGCACCCGCCGCGCAGGTCGACGATGAAGCCGGGCACATCCCCGAGCCGGCGGATGGCGGCAACGGTCTCGGCGACCGATTCGGGCGTGGCTGCCGACTGCCGCAGCACGACGACGCAGCCGAAGCCGTCAGACTGGGTGCGGGCGACCGTGGCGAAGTCGCCGCATGTTACCGGGTCAGTCAGGGCGGCGGAGACGACTTGGGGATTCCAGTTGCGGTGCCAGGGGATGGAACAGGTTTCCTGGAGGGCGCCGGCGGGCCCGTCGATCCAGACGTGCATGTCGTGCAGTTCCGCGAGCATGGGCTTGATGGCGGCGACGAACTCCGCGGGCGAGGTGGCTGCCGCGGCCTGCGGGCGGAAGCGCGTCTTCGCCGCGGCCCAGTCGACGTCGGGCTTGAGTGCGAAGTAGCTGTAGTGGCGGTCCATCGCGGTCCACAGCCGGTCGAAGGCGTCCGCGTAACCGGCGGGGGTGAGGGCGTCCTGCTGGGGGGCGACGCGCAGGTGGCGCTGGGGCGTTTCGACCTGGACGAGGCTGGCGGCGGTGCCGACCGCGGCGAGGTCGTAGGTGCCCTTCGGGACGAAGATGCGAAAACCACCACCGGGCTCGGTGCGGAAAATCTGCTCGAACCCGGAGTTGCTGACGCGCAGGAGGAACGTGCGCTGCTTCTCGGCGAGGCCCACGGCCTGCTCGGTCGCGGTCAGGGGGATATCCACAACGCCGCGCAATTCGTCCCCGGGGAAGAGGATGAAGTCCACGGTGGCGATGGCGCCGGGGGGCGCGGGCGTGGGCTCGGTGTAGTCATAGCGGACGCGGCCTTCAGCGGATGCCCAGATTTCATGGAGGACGAGATCCCCGGGTCCGTCCTGGCGGATGGTGATGCGGTAGCGGCCGTCGGTGTCGGTCGTGGCTTGGAGGTCGGTGAAATTGGCGACCTTGGCGCCGCTGCAGCGATTCACCGTCACGAGGGCTTCGGGGAGCGGTTTGCCCACGGGCGTGCGCACCGTGCCTTCGAGCACGGCAGGGGGATCGGCGGCGGCTGGCAGCGTGGAGAGGAGCGCAATGGCGACCGATGTCGTGAGGAGTGCATGGCGCGGCTGGTGCACTTTGAGCATGGTCTTGCGGATGGCGTGAATCAGCGTTGCGGTCATCCGGGTCATTTTGCCAGGGATCGCCCAGATTTCCAGCCGCGTCTGGTTTGCGGATTCTCTGACCTTCCGAGGGGTTTGGCGAAGCGTGCCAGGGAGTTGGCGTGGCCACGTATTCCTGACGTCAACTTCACCGAATGTTAACTGGAACCGCATCGGCACTTAGCCGCGGGCGGATAGCCTCCGTGCCGGCAAGAGTGCGACGGGCGCTGCCGACCTGTGTGGCGCGGGCGGGGCGCGGAACAAGGCTGCGAGCATTGCGGAAAGGCGCGGGATAACGATGCGACAGAATCACCGAGGGACCTGGGGCAACCGTCCGACGAATGGGGGGATGCAGCGCAGGGGGTTCACGCTGGTCGAGCTGCTGGTGGTAATTTCCATCATCGCGCTGCTCATCAGCATTTTGCTGCCGAGCCTGAAGAATGCGCGGGAGCAGGCCAAGGCGGTGAAGTGTGCGGCCAACGCCCGGCAGATCGGGCAGGCGACCGCCGCGCATCTGGCCGAGTACAACTCGTTTTTTCCACCATCGTACCTGTACGCGACCAACGCCAAGGGGAGCATGCCCGAACTGAACCGGCCCGTTCCGGAACCGCTGGGTGATCAGCCGGTGCCGTACGGCTATCTGCACTGGTCGTATTTCCTGTACGGCAGCGGGAAGGTGGCGGATGAAGCGTTCCAGTGTCCGAGCCACCACGGCAGGGGGGCCCCGCGGACGAACCCCGGTCCGGTGGAGGCTGACTGGGAGAGCGGACAGGTCGACGCGGGCGGGAACACGAGCCCCAACACGCTGGAGGACAAGCAGGCCACACGGATGGCCTATACGGCGAACGCGGCGATCATGCCGCGCAACAAGTTCACGCCGCTCCTCTCGGGTGGATTCCGGCACAACGAGCTGGTGCAGGAGAATCGCATCAAGCGGCCGGGCGACACGATCATGGTGACGGAGCTGCTGGACAACTGGCAGGCGCTGGGCAAGCCGGAGAGCAGCGACGGACTGCTGGTGAAGTCGCACCGTCCGATCAACGTGTTCTACCACCTGGCATCGTCGTACAACGAGTACCAGGCGCCGGAGAACAGCCCGGGTTTCCTCTACGGCGAAACAGGCACGGCGCGGACGCCGAACGAGTACAGCATTCTGCCCCTCCGCGTGATCCAGAACAAGTCAAACATCCTGGACTACACGGGTGGAACCGGGCAGATCAACGCCGTGGGCCGTTCGCACCCCGGCGGAGACAAGCTCTACGGTGGTACGGCGAACTTCCTGTTCGTGGACACGCACGTGGAGCGGATGACGGCGTTCAAGTCGATGAAGGAACGCAAGTGGGGCGACCGCTACTACTCGCTGAGCGGCGCGAACGAGATACTCAACCTGAACGCGCCGCAGGACTGATCGGCACGGCGCGGGTCATTCACCGAAGCAGTTGACCGCAGTTGCAAGCGCACGCAGTGCGGGGCCACCAGGGCTGGCGCCCAGGGTGCGCGCCGATGGCGATACGGGCACAAGCCAGGCGAGTCAGGGAAACGAGCAGGGAAGGAGGTGTGGGAAGAAGCGTGGACGCGCCGGGCGCGTCGAGGACTGCAGCACCCCTGGCCCGTATCTCCAAGACCGGTCAGCCGGCCCCGGCTGACGCCCGCCTGCCCGGACGGCAGGTGCGGCCTTTCGCAATGCGAATGAAACCCCAGAAGGAGAAAGAAACATGCAAGCACGCACGCTCATCGGGCTCCTGGCCGCCGTAGCGGCGCTGGGCCCGGTACCCGCCGGCCGCGCCGCGATCGATTGCGGCGCCAACGGGACCGGCAACGATCCCGTCAACAACATCACGATCACCGGCGGCCAGATCAACATGGCCGGCGCCTCGCTCTTCGTCGACTTCTTCCGCCAGGCGGCGTCGACAAACGACTGGATCGACGTGGATTCCGACGGCTTCTTCGGCTTCGTCAATCCCGATCCGACGTTCATGTTCATCGATCAGTTGGCAAATCCCTATCAGCCGGGCAACCCGCTGAACACCTGGTGGGCGCTGAACTACCGCTCGGTCGGATCGGTGAACGGCTTCGGCGAGTTCATCGATGCGCAGCTCTGCGGCACCGTCCCCACCGAGCAGATCCCCTCCGAGGCCGGCGTCTTCAACCGCTTCGAGTACGCGGCGAATGGCGTGATCACCGCGGGTTTCGGCGACAACGTGAACTCGACGGGTACGCCGCTCGAGCAGTGCTCGATCGATGCAGCCGTGCTGGATGTGCCGGGTTCGTGGGCGGTCGTCGGCGTGGGCAGCGAGGCGGACGCCCGCTGGGATCGCAACCCGAACGAGATCGGCTATGGTCTCAACTCGGTTCCGACCGAGCTGGGCGAGGTTCCGCAACTCCAGCAGCTTTCGCGCGGTTGCACCGCGACGACACTCAACTTCGACACCGACAATCCGACGTTCGATACGCTCTACAGCCTGACGACGGCGTGGGTGCCGGTGGCGATCATCGCCAACCGCGGCACGGGCGTCGAGTACGTCCGTTTCTCGGAGCTGCAATACCTGTTCGTCACGGGCCGCTTCCCCAACGGCATGAACCTGGTGGGCGCGACGCGCGACGTCGGTTCCGGTACGCGCAACGCCAGCATGAATTCGCTCAACATCGACCCGAGCTGGGGCCGCGGCGAGAATCTCGGCGCGTTCACCGAGAGCAGCTCGACCGACCTGCTGGGGCCGGCGCATCAGCCGTCAAACAAGGGCGGTTCGAGCCGGATGGAGGGCGCCGTGCAGAACAACCGTCTGGCCATCGGTTACACCGGCCTGGCGGGCGGCTCGCGCGCTGCGCGCGACGCGTCGCGGGGGTTCTATGAAGTTGTCAACGTGTGCAAGGACGTCGACGAGACGGGCGCTCCGCTGTGCGACTGCGACGTCGCCGGCTACGTCCGGCCGAACATCGACACGACGCTCGACAACTGCGACGCCTGCGCCGGCTACCAGGTGGCAGGCTTCGAGTCGTTCGTCGTGCGCGGCAACATCGACGCCAACCGCGATCCGGGCGATCCCAAGTACAACGGCGTGGATCCGGCCGTCGAGAACCAGGCCCTTGCGGACTACCTGAACAACATCTTCGACAGTATCGACCTCTTCACCGGGGCGGTGTTCGGGGGCGAGTGCGGCGACAGCTACGCGTGCAGCGGCACCAACGGGCTCAACTGCGTCACCGACGCAGACTGCGGTGTCGGCAACGGCACGTGCACCGAGATCCGCGCGTGCAGCCAGAATTCAGACTGCGAAGCGGGCGACTTCTGCGGGCAGATCGTGAATTCGCCGGGGCAGGGTCTCGCAACCTCGTTCTTCCTGCCGGCGGCGCTGGACTGCGTGTCGAGCAATGGCGAGTCGATGGTGTTCAACCCGATCGCGGTCAACACCAACCTGCAGGAGTACACGCGGGCCAACAACGGACTGGGCTGGAACGGCGACACGCCGGCGTACGGCTCGGTCAACGTCGCGGGCCTGGTGCCCGGCCGTCTCGTGCAGAGCGGCGGCAAGACGTACACCGACGGCCAGGCGAACCAGTACATTTACTGGAACGGATCGGCCTACACGACGGTCGCGGCGGGCAGCGATCTTTCGGCCCGCAACCGCGTGCAGGGCGATTTCAACGGTGATTTCGCGCTCAACATCGCCGACGCCACGGAGCTGGTGAAAGCCTACTACGCCCCGCGTGCGTGGCAGCAGACATCCGCCGCCGTCGGCGCCGGCGCCACCGGCGACATGACCGCCGACAACGCGCTGCCCGAAGTGCTCGGCGACTTCGACGGCGACGGCGAGTTCAGCAAGGAAGACCTGCGCTATTTCGCCGACGGCCTGGCGATGGCAGCGCCGTTCCGCGGCGTCGGCCCGCTGCAGCTCGACCGCAAGCAGGGTGCGATCGCGATCGATACCGAGATCGCGGCGCTGGGCAAGGCCTATCCGTGGGCGGACACCAACGGGATCCTGAAGGTCGCCCCGGTGGCTGCGTTCGGCGAGCCCACTTTCGTCGCACCGGCCAGCACAGCGAACTACCTCGGCAATACCGGCCACGCCTACGCGCCGGGTGACTTCCGCGGCGACGTCGCGGGCGCCAACCCGGTCGCCGGTGCGAATCCACGCGGCTGGGACGGCAAGATCGACGCAGCCGACATCGACTACGTCTGCCACAACATCCGCGACTGGTCGAACCTTGACGAAGCCGTCTTTATGGACCTGAGCTGCGACATGAACGGCGACTTGACGGTGACAGCCGCCGACGTGGACGAACTGGTCGTCGAGATTCTCGGCACGCAGAACGGCGATGCCAACCTCAACGGCACCACCGCGGACGACCTGGCCATCGTCGATGCGACGATTGCGCTGGGGGCCGCCGGGTGCAACGGCACGCAGACCTGTGGCTGGGCGGACGGCGATTTCAATTGTGACGGGATCGTCGATGCGACCGACCGCGGCGTGCTTGTCGGTGACTGCACGGGCGACGGCGAGGTGACCGTTGACGATCTGGTGGAGTTCACGAACTGCCTGGACGGCCCGGGCGCCGGGCTGGCGATGCCGACGTGCAGTTGCGCCGACATCGATGGCGACAACGATGTGGATCTGCAGGACTATCAGCTCTGGCAGTTGGCCCTGTAGGCTGCCAGTTGCCATTTGTACCAACCAAGTGCTGCCCGGCGTCTCGACGAGACGCCGGGCAGCACTCTTTGTATCCGGCATATTGTTGCTGCAGGAGGCGGAGTCCGAAGGGAGCCGCTGGTCAGCGCAGACTCCTTCCACGGTGACGGGACGCGGGTCAGGGCGGGGCCTGGTGGGAACTCAGCGGGCGAGGATGGCCGCGATGCGCTGGGCGGCCTGGCCATCCCATTTTTCGGGCGTGGGGGGATTGTGGAGGGGCGTGGTCCGGCAGGTGCGGTAGGCGTCGAGGATGGTCGCGGGATTGGTGCCGACGAGGCGGTTGGTGCCCTGGGTGAGGGTGATGGGGCGTTCGGTATTTTCCCGAAGGGTGAGGCACCAGGTGCCGAGGATGGTGGTTTCCTCCTGGATGCCGCCGGAGTCGGTGAGGACGACGGCGGCGCTGCCGGTGAGGCGGAGGAACTCGAGGTAGCCGACCGGGTCGATGATGCGGAGCTGGCGCATGGCGGCGAAGCGGTCGGCGAGGCCGAGGCGGGTGAGGTTGGCGCGGGTGCGCGGGTGCATGGGGAATACCGTGGGCAGATCCTGCTGGACGGTGTCGAGGACGTCGGCGATGCGGCCGAGCGTTGCGGCGTCGTCCACGTTGCTCGGGCGGTGGAGCGTGACCACGTTGTAGCTCTTGGCGGTGAGGCCGAGGTCCTCGAGGATCGTCGTCTGCGCGGCCTTGTCGAAGTTGGCCTTGAGCGTATCGATCATCACGTTGCCGACGAAGTGGATGCGTTCGGGCGCGACGCCTTCGCGCAGCAGGTTTTCCTCGCCGCTGGGTTCGGTGACGAAGAGCAGGTCGCTGATTGAATCGGTGAGGACGCGGTTGATCTCTTCGGGCATGGCGCGGTCGAAGCTGCGCAGGCCGGCCTCGACGTGGGCGACCTTGACGCCGAGCTTGGTGGCGACGAGGCTGCAGGCGATGGTGCTGTTCACGTCGCCGACGACGACGACCCAGTCGGGTTCTTTCTCGAGAACGAGTGGTTCGAAGCGGGTCATGATCTCGGCGGTCTGGCGGGCGTGGCTGCCCGAGCCGACCTCGAGGTTCACGTCGGGCGCGGGGATGTCGAGCTGGCGGAAGAACAGGTTGGACATGTTCTCGTCGTAGTGCTGGCCGGTGTGGACGAGCAGCGGCTCGACGTGCGCGTGGGCGCGGTAGGCGCGCATGAGCGGGGCGATCTTCATGAAGTTCGGCCGGGCGCCGCAGATGTTGAGAATACGGGTCATGGAAACGGCCTCTTCAGAAACGGGGGCGACGACACGGTCAGGCGTCCGTGGCGCAGCCCGAGGTTGAGCGGACGTAGACGTTCAGGACCTCGCCGTGTTGCATGATTTCAGCGCGCTTGGCAAATCCGCAGGCGAGGTAGAAGCGGTTTGCGCCTTCCAGGCGCGCACCGGCCAGCACCTTGATCTCGCTGCAGCCGTCCCGCGCTGCCTGTTGGACCGCACGTTCCAACAGGCGTCGGCCGGCGCCGGTGCCGCGTGCGGCGGCGTCGACGCCGATCGCCAGCAGCTCCGCGGGCGGGAGGTTGGCGTAGGCCTGCTTGGCCGGATAGCGAAGCGTATCGAACGTTTCCTTCACCGTGAAGGGGTTCAGCGTGTACGGCAAGGAAGCGAGTCCGAGGCGAAGCCAGCGCCGCCGCAGGATGCGCCGATACATGCCGCGCACGTCGCGTGCGTAGGCGCAGAACCCGGTGACCTGTCCGGTTGTGACGGCGACCCAGACACAACACGCGTCGTCCGCGGCGATTCCGCGGTAGAGCGACGCCAGAAAGCGCGGCCCCAGTTGGAGGAGAAATCCCTCGGTGATCGTGGCGGCGTGCAGGCGCGCGACCGCGGGCGCGTGGGCGGGCTGCATGCTTTCGATCCGCGTCGTCACTTGCTGATCCGAGGGGGTGGTGGTCATGCGCGCCAGGCCTCGCCGAGTCGGGCGTCGATCACCTCCACGAGAGGCACGAACGCGAACAGGTCGAGCAGCCGGTCCAACTTGCTTTCGACCGTGTGCCGGTTGCGCAACTGCAGGCGGTGAAACCGCTGAAAGTTCCGGCGTGTGTCAGCCGGCAGGACGCTCATGTCGATCGGGTCCGGGCTCGTTTGAATTTCGCAGGGGTGCACGTACACGATAACCGGGCGCGCCCGGGCGGCCCGCCGCAGCGCCCAGCGGGTGAAGGCCAGCGGGAAGTGGCGCAGATAGCCGCCGCCGCCAACCGGCAAGGACTTGAGCGGCAGGCGGATGACCGTCATGGGCGCTTCGACGAGGCTGCGGTCGGCGGATATCGGGCGTTCGTGAATATCCTGCGGGAAGCCGGGCCAGCCGTAGCGGGGGGCGGTGAGCGGCATCACGCTCGAGTCATACCGGAAGCCCACGTCCGCAAGCACATCGAAGGCCCAGGCAGTCCGCGGCACGATGGAAAACGCGGGAGCGCGGTGCCCCAGAACCGGGCGGCCGGTGAGATCCTCGATCCGCTTCTTGGGCACCTCGATCTCGCGGCGGAACGACTCCGGGGTGAGCTTGAACACCTGGAGGTGGTGGTGCCCGTGAACGCCCAGTTCGTGCCCCGCGGCTGCGATATCGCTGATCAGTTGCGGATAGGTCTCCGCGACATCGCCAAGCGTGAAAAACGTGGCGCGGACATCATGGTCGGCGAAAAGCTGGAGCAGCCGGGCGGTGTTGGCGCACACGATGGGGTCGGGCGCTGTCTCCTGACCGAAGTAGTCCCGGGCCACGATGGCCCGGTAGTCCTCGAGATCGACGGTCAGGGCGTGCATCAGGCGTTGTCCGAGTCGCCGAACATCAGGTGCCAGTCCTCGAGGCGGCGCGGTTCGGCGTGCAGCGGCGCGGCGCCGGTAAGACGGTAGACGAAGTTGAACTTCTTCGGAGCCAGCCGCGCCGGGAGGCGGCGATAGCCGCAGCGGCGCAGCGCGCGCTGGAGAAGCGGCGTCGTGGCCTGGCAGGTGATCAGGGCGGCGCCGCGGTCCACGAGGTGCCGCTCGGCGGCGCCGAGCAGGTGCGCGAGGCCCGCCTCCCGATCTCGCGCGGCGATATCGACGATCATGCCGGCGGGGGCGCCGTAGCGGTCGTTGACGGCCGTTGCGACGGCGCCGAGGCAGGTTTCGGCGGCGTGCGCGACGATCAAGTCATAGGCGATGTGCGGGTGGGCGGCATAACGCCAGTTCCAGAAGGCGGCTGGTCGGGCGATCATGAGCGTTCCGGCGTCGCGAGCGAAGTCGGCGGCGACCGCGTCGATGGCGTCGGGCAGCGTGGACACGCACGCCGTGGTGACGGCTGGATCGGGCGGTGCGGCCCGGCCGAAGCCGCGGTTGGCGACCGGACCGAGCAGGGCCGCGAGGGGGCGCGTCAGCCGTGCCGCGAGGACGCGGCGGGCGTCGAGGAGCTTCACGTAGACGGGGATCAGCCCAGGAAATACCCAATCGGACGCGTTGCGGAAGCCGGGCAACGAGGCGTCGTTGGGCAGCGTCATCGCGAATGCGGCGCCCGCCTCGGCGACGTACGCGTTGGCGGCGTTGACCAGCGAGCGGAACACCCCCTTGCGCCGATGCGCGGGGTGGGTCAGGACGCCCGTGTACATGGCGCCGCGCAGCGCCTGGGTTCCCCAACGGTAGTCGAAGAGGGCAACCGGGCGGAGGCCGATGGGCTGGCCGTCCAGTTCGGCCACGAAGACGGTGGCGCCGTAGCCGGCATCGTTGTAGTAACGCCAGCGCCAGTAGCGCGCGTCAAGCTCGGGATAGCGGTCACCATGGACCGCGCGGACGAGCTCGAGGACTCGCGGCGTCTCCCCTGCGGACGCGGGTCGAATCGTCCAGTTCCAGGCGCTCATGACGCGGAGGTTTGCGACGGTACGGAAGCCGGTCCGGAACTGCGCCCGGCGATGACGTCCTGCATCACCTCGATCAGCCGGGCGGCGATCTGGGCCCGGTCGAAGCGGGCGAACGCGACCTGGCGGGCACGGGCTCCGACGGCGCGGCGCTCGTCGGGATGGTCGGCGTAATGACGGATCTTCGCAGCCAGATCAACCGGGTCGCCGGGCAGCGCCGCCACGCCGGCGCCTTCCGCCTCGATGAGTTCGGCCGTCGTTCCAGGGAAATTCACGATGGTGGGCAGGCCGGCGAACATGTAGTCGAACAGCTTGTTGGGCGTCACCCACCGGGGTCGCGTGATCTGCTTGAGAATCATCAGGCCGACGTGGCAGGCCGCGAGGATGTCGGGCAGTTCGTGCTTCTTGACGAAGGGCAACAGGTGCACGTTGGCGAGGTCTTTCTGCGCCTTGATGGCCTCGAGTTCGGCGCGTTCCTTCCCGTCACCGATGAGCACGAGGGCGATGTCCGGCCGGTCGCGCAGATGCGCGGCGGCGTCGAGCACCTGGAAGAGCCCGTTGGCGTTGCCGTAGGAACCGGTGTAGACCGCGATGGTCTTGCCGGCGAGACCATGCTGCGCGAAGTACGCCTGGTTGGGCGTGAGGTTCTCGAAGAGCGCGCCGTCCGCGCCGAGCAGGATGGTCTCGAGCCGGTCGGGGGGCAGGCCGCGTTCGAGCAGCCGGTCGTGGAAGCCCTTCGAGACCAGCAGGATGCGGCGGGCCTTGGCGTACGCGAAGCGCTCCAGCGCCTCCCAGCCGCGGTAGACGAGGCCCGGTTTCATGCGTCCGGCGGCGAGCAGGTCCTCGGGCCAGAGATCGCGAACCTCGAAAATGTAGGGAATGCGCTTGACCGCGGCGGCGATGCGCGCGGGGATGCCGACGGTGAGGGGAGTGCTCGTGGCGAAGATGATGTCGGTCCTCTTTTCGCCGATCGCCACGACGGTCGCGAGCAGGGCGAATTTGAGAAAACGCCAAACGCGGAGCAGCGGGCCCATCTGATTCGCGTAGCACACGTTGCAGACGACGACCTTGATGCCGTCGATCTGCTCGGTACGCCAGGGACGCCACCAGGGCATGCGCGCGAGGGAGCCCTGCCAGTAGATCCCGCAGATCATGGTGACTTCGTGCCCGGCGGCGACGATGTGCTTGCTCACGTCGTAGCTGCGCGTGCCGGCCGTGCCCTCGTTCGTGACGAAGTGTTGATGAATGTAGATCAGTTTCATGCCGGCTCCCGCCAGCGGCAGATCAGCGCCACGTTGTCGATGCCGCGCAGGGCCTGTCCGCTGAGCACGATCGTGTCGTGCCCGCTCCGGCCGCGCGGCAGGTTGATCGAGCCGAACTGGAAGTAGTTTTCATTCCAGCCGTCCTTGGGCGCAGCATAAACCTCGTGCCAGGTCTCCGCGTCGCGCGACAACAGCAACTTGGCGTCGCGGCAGGGATTGACCGCGGATGGCTCCACGCTGGTCGTGATTGCGAAGACATCGCCGAAGCGGCAGCCGTAGATGCAGCTTCCGTCCGTCTCCGCCACGCGCCGCAACCGCCCCGTGGCCTTCTCGAGACTCATGACCGCGTTGGGGGCCATTTCGGTGTCCGTGCCGTACACGATGCGGTCGCCCAGGTCGAAGAGGCAGACGGCGCGGTGCGTCTGGTCGCCCTTCACGACCCAGTCGAAGGTGCGCAAGTCCGTGGAAAGCAGGCCGATCCCCGGTTCGTGTCCGTGATCGCCGGTAAGCACCCAGTAGCGCTCGAGCCCGGCATCGTAGTAAATGTTGTGGATGTGCCGGGTTTCGCCCGGTGCGAACGCGTACGCGCAGGCGTACGTACGGCCGTTGTCGTCCGATGCGAAAATCCTCACGCTGCGCTTCTCGCGGTTCGCGCCGTACTCGCCCCAGAGGATCCGTCCGGCGGGGCCCGGGGATATGGTCATCGGTGGCCAGGCGGGCACGTCGCCGGCATCGACGCGGCTGGCACGGAACGTCCGCTCGCCGGGCGGCAGGAAGAACACGCCCTCCCGGTTGGATGCTGCGAATCCGCCATCGGTGAGCGCGCAGAGCGCGCGCACCTCGATGCGCAGGAGCCGCGACGCGAGCCGCGAGAAGCGGGCCATACGCCGCAGCGGCGCATAGGGCAGGGTCCCGACGGACGCCCACGTCCGGCCATCGTCGTGCGAGCACAGTACGCGGTAGCGATCGGAAACGTAGAGCGTTCCGGCGGCATCGACGCTCAGCGCCCGCCCCTTGCGTCGACCGAGGATCTGCAGGGCGCCCTCACCAGGAACTGCGCGGGAGACGGTGTCGGTACTGTTGGAGTTATCCGGGATCATTTCGTGGCGCGGCGGTCAGCCGCCTGTTGCAGGATTGCGATGAGTTTGTCGGCGAGGCGGTCACGCGAGAACTCCCGCTCCGCCAGCGCCCGTGCATTCGTACCCTGACGCTGGCGCAGTTGCGGATCGTCCGCCAGTGCACACAGCGCGTCCGTGAGGTCTGCGGGGTTCCGGGGATCGACGTAGCGCCCGCAGGCGTTGTTTTCGATCGTCTCTCCCAGCCAGCCCGCGACGTTGATGAGTACGGGTTTGCCGGCGGCGAGGGCATCGAACATCTTGTTGGGCGACCAGGACTGCTCGACATCGGTGTGGGCGTAGATGGTCAGGCAGGCGTCGCAGGCGGCGACGATGCGCGCGACCTCGGCCTTGTCGGGGACGGGGTCGCTGAACACTACGTTGTTCAGCCCGCGCTGGCGGACCATCTCTTCGAGGGCCGTCCGGCGGCCCCCGTGGCCGTGCAGGACGATGCGGATGTCGGTGCGCTTGCGCTGCTCCAGGAGATCTGCCGCCTCGACGGCGTACTCGAGCCCGTTGGCGTGCCCCATGGCGCCGAAGTACACCGCGGCGAAGTTGCCGCCGAGTCCGAGGCGCGCGCGCTGGGCGCTGCCGTCGAGGTCGGGCCGGAAGAGGTCAATGTCGCTGGAGTTGGGAATCACTGAAACCCGGTCCGGATCGACCCCCGCGGCGACCACGCCGGCCTTCATGCCGGGCGAGAGCGCCACGATGTGCGCCGCGGCCCCATAGAGCTTGCGGGCCAGGCGGCGCATCCACCAGATGGCGGCTGGGTTGCGCAGGGCGCCGACGTTGACCAGCGCGTCGGGCCACACGTCGCGGATCTCGAAGACGAAGGGCACGCCGAAGTGGCGGGCGATGTCGCGGCCCGGGATGCCGATGGTCAGCGGGGTCGACGTCGCGAAGACGACATCGGGCCTTTGCAACTGGCGCCCCACCTTCGTGGCGAGCCGGGCGAAGCTCATGAACGTGCGCATGCGGGCGTAGCCGCCCATGCCGGTCATCGCCTGGGAATTCGCGTAGCCCGCGGCGATGGGCACGACGTTGATGCCCTCGACGTCGATCTCCGCGTAGGTGCGGCCGGCGGGCAAAGCGAGGCCCTCTGCGGGGAGGCGGCCGGGCGCCGCCGTGATCATGGACACGCGGTGGCCCTGGGCGACCAGGCGGCGGGCGAACTCATACGAGCGCGTGCCGGTGTAGCCGTATCGCGTGTTGAAGTATTGATGCAGGTAGATGACGTGCATGACGATTGAATCGTGTTGGTATTACCAACTGATGCCTTCGTAGCGCTCGTGGGCGCGGTCCACGCCGGCGATTCCGACGAGATCCAGCACGCGCGTACCCGCGGCGAGCCAGGTGTTGACGCACGCCGCGTCGACCGCGGGGTGATTGATCAGGATCAGATCGCACTCGGTGAGGTGCTTGACGTCGGGCACGAGCAGTTGCTCGAGGTGACGCAGGGCGGCCTGCACGGCCTGCTTGTTGCTGCCGATGAGGCGGCGCGGATCCACGTCCGCGTCCCAGATGGCCAGCGCGATACCCTCGCCGATCAGGTGCTTGGCGACCTGCACGTAGGGACTCTCGCGCATGTCGTCGGTGCCGGGCTTGAACGCGAGGCCAACGAGCCCGACGCGCCGCGGACGGCGTTCGAGAATGCGCCGGATGAGCCCTTCAATCTGCCGGCGATTGCTCTCCGGGGCGGCTGCAAACAGCGGAACGGGCACGTTGCGCACCTGGGCGAGCCGCAGGATGGCCCGCAGGTCCTTGGGCAAACACGAGCCGCCGTAGGCGAAGCCGGGACGCAGGTAGTACGGGTTGATGTTCAGCTTGGTGTCGCTGCAGAAGATCTCCGCGACTTCGCGGGCGTCGGCGCCGACCGCGCGGGCGATGGCGCCCATTTCGTTGGCGAACACGACCTTGATCGCGTGGAACAGGTTGTCGGAGTACTTGACCAGCTCCGCCACCTCGAGGGCGACGCGGAAGCGCGGCGCCGTGTACTCGGCATAGAGTTCTTCGAGGATGTCGCCGGCGCCGGGCGTGTGCTCGCCGATGACGATCTTCGGCGGATCGTCGAAGTCGCGCACCGCGCAGCCTTCGCGCAGGAACTCCGGGTGGAAGACGACCTGCAGGTCCTCACCAACGCGCAGGCCGCTGGTGTGTTCGATGAGCGGGACGATTTTCTCCGCGGTTGTGCCCGGTAGCACGGTGCTGCGCAGCGTGATCACCGGGCGGGCGTGCATGTGCCGCAGGCAGGTGGCGATCTCGCGTACGCAGTTTTCGACGTAGGTCAGGTCGATGCCGCCATCCGGCAGCGACGGCGTACCCACGCAGATCCAGACCAGGTCGCACTCCGCCAGGGCGTCGGCGGCGTGGGTGCTCGCGCTCAGGCGGCCGGCGGCGTGCCCGGCGGCCAGCAGTTCGGCGACGCCCGCCTCGCGAATCGGCGTGCAGCCGGCGGCAAGGTCTGCGACCTTGGACGCGACCGGGTCGACCCCGACCACCGCGTGCCCGTCGCGCAGCAGGCAGGCTGCACTGACGACGCCGACGTAGCCCATACCGAAGATGCCGATTCTCATGATGCGCCTCGCGAAGTTCGGGTTGGACCTGCCGCGGTGGTGCGGATGGTTTCAGTCGTGTGGCCCAGCACGACGCGGCGGATGGGCCGGAACGGCCCCGCCAGATCGACGGTCATGCGCCCCTGGGCCGTCGCGAAGCGCCAGCGCTGCACATCGGCGTCATCGGCGGGGCTGCGGGTCGTCAGGCGGTGACCCAGCCCGATCGCGGTGACGAAGCGGACCTGGAGCGGGCCCTGGTAGGCGACTTCGAGCGTGGGGATCGGTTGCAACTCGTTGTAGTACGGTGCGGCAAATCCCTGGACCGCGCCGGGCTCATCACGTCCGCGGGTCACTTTCTGGCGGCAGCCCTGAGCGGGAAACATGTTGACGCTCAGGTACACGTCACCCTTCGGCGTAACGAGGTGCAGTTCGCCGTCGCCCGCCGACTTGTACGGTGCGTCGAGCAGGTGCCAGCGGAGCATGGTGTCGTGGACCCCGTTGGCGATGACGTCGTCGACGATCACCCAGGAGGTCGCGTCGAGGGCGAGCAGTGTGCGACGATGCAGCACTTTCCACGGCCGGCGGTCGTAGTCGTACAACTCGCCGGTGATCCACACCGGACCATTGCCGTCCGTCTGCCGGTCGATCACGCGGGCCCGCGTCCAGGGCAGCCAGAGGAAACGCGAGACATCCGCAAGCGCCGGCGTGTGGTCGATCTCGACGGTGTTTTGTCCGGCGGGCCCCTTGAAGTAGCGCTCCATGTCCTCGCGGCCGGGGATGTAGTAGCGATACGTGCCGCAGTCCTGCAGGATATTCTGCCCGCGCCACCAGAGATCGACGTGGAGTCCGTCGCAGTGAGCGACGCGATCGCGGTAGGTGTGGCAGCGGATCATCGCCCAGCTCTCACCGCGGCGCAGCGTGTAGTATCCGCCCGCCGCGAAGGCCGCGGAGTGCGCGCTGCGCGGAGGCACGTCCTCGGTCATGACGGCCTCGCGGCCGAAGAGCCACAGCAGATCCTCGTCCCAGGGACCGGCGGGGATCATGCGCCGGCGGCGGCAGAGGTAGTTGACCGCCTGTACGGTGGGGCGGAAGTCGCGGAAATCGCACTCGCAGAGCGGCAGCACCCAGGCGCCGTCGTTGTTGCCGTAATTGGGAAGAAAACCGGTCACCGGGTCCATCATCGCGAAGAGGAAGTCGGCGCCGCGTGCCAGTTGGTCGTAGCTCTCGCGGGCGAAGGGGCGGCCCTCGAGTTCGGCGATGCGCAGGGCGAGCATCGCACCGTGCAGCATCACGCGATGATAGTTCATCGACTGCTGGACGTACGTGCCGTCGGCGTAGACCTGTCGGCGAAGCTCACGGTCGAGCACCTCGCGGCCCCGGTGGCCCCAGCGCGGCGCGTCGTCGAACTCGGGGAAAAGGTGGGCGATCAGCATCAGCCCGCACGCCTCGGAAATCGCGTGGTTGTTCTTCTGCGAAACCGCGTAGGCGATGTGGTGATAGATGCGGTGGCCCGTCGCCCAGGCGAGGCGTGCGAACTGCAGCCAGCGCTTGGGCGTCGTGGCCTGGTCCTTCGCGAGGCTCCAGAATCCAAGGGCGATGGCGATGAAGCGGACCGCTGACTCCTGGCCGCTCTGCCACTGGACCGTCTTGAATGGCGGGCAGGCGTCCATGAATGAGTCGACCCAGTGCCAGAAGAGAGCGGCTGGGTCGCCCGTGAATCCGTAGGCCGGCGCGCGGGCGAGGTCGATCGCCCAAGCGGCGCGCGCGGGTTCCCACAGCGTGCGCAGATCTCCCTGGATCGAGAGAAATGTGGGCAGCTCAAACCAGTCGGCGTGCGGATCGCTCAGCCCGTGCCCGAACGGGTTGGCGTGCCACTCGATTGGTTGTGGGGCGGGCGTGCGGAAAAAGTACACGCAGCGATCCTCGGCGAGGAGGCGCAGGCGCTCGCCAAGTCCAGGCTGACGGTCGTTCGCGTGGTTGCGGATGTACGCCGGTACGGTCGGCGGCGCGCCGAGCGGGAAGAGGAACAGCGGGGCCTGTTCCCGTTTGTACGCCGCATACAGGACGTTCTCCGTGGGCGTACCGTCGCGGACGATCTCGCGGAGCTTGATCGATGCCCAGGGGGTCTCGGGGTAGTGGCGGCGCGTCGTGCCCAGGACCTTGGCGGCATAGGTGGAGGCGCGCAGGGTGATCACGCGGGGACCGAGGTAGCGAAGGATGTACCAAGCCTTCAGTATCGGGTTCATCGAAGCGTCGAACTGGGTGTTGGCAACAGCGCCGGTCCCCCTGTTAACGGGGAGCGCTTGATGGCGTCAAGGGTCTTGCGGGAATGCGGCCTTCCGCCACCGCGGCGAGCAGGTCAATATACGCGTCGGCGCGGCGACGATCCTCCCCAGACAGTTCAACACGCCGCGGCGCGGTGCGATCCTGGGGTCGAGCAAGCGCGATACGCACCTTCGTCTCGAGATCGTCGGCGTCGCCGGTCCTGAATTCGATGGCGCCCGCCGGACGGGCATAGACGTTGCTGGCCACGGCGGGCACGCCGAGCGCGAGCGCCTCGCGGACCGAGTTGGCGTCGCCATCGGTTCGCGTCGGCCGCACGAACGCGTCACTGGCGGCGAGCACGGGCAGAAAGAGCCCGGGCGCGGTGTGCAGCAACACGTTGTCGCGGATACCGCGCTGTGCCGCCTGGTCCCGCAGCGCGTCGATATACGCCTCGTCCGCTGCGCGGTGGATCGTGAAGCAGAAGATCAGGCCCACCTGCGGATAGTCGGGCCGAAGCCGGGCGACGAGTTCGACGAGTTGGTCCAGGCCATACAGGTCCGCCCCGTCGTGCCAGGCGACCTTGCCGTTGGCGGAGATCACGGGCGTATGGGCCCTGACGAACTCCCAGACGCCGGCTGCAACAGCCCCGCGATCCTCCACTTCCTCCGCCGGCGGGAGAAAACCCGGGAGATGGTGAACACGGTTGGCCTCGACGCCGAGCGCCTGCGCCTGCTCCGCCAGTTCCTGATTGACGCAGACGATCGCGTGCATCCGGCGCAGCAGCAGGCCGCAGATGCGGCGCATGAATCCGGACCGCCTTACCCGATCGATGAGCGCCGAGTTGCGCAGGCGCAGGACGACACGTTTGCCGCGCAGCGCCGCCATGATCGCCCCGGCGCACCAGGCGCTCAGCCGGTCTGAGAGAATCAGCACGGCGGGTTCGGCGCCCGCGAGCGTGTAGCGGATCATCCACAGCGCCCGGCGGCGCTGGACGGAGACGACATGCCGGCCGTCGCCGGATGACGACGTCGCGTTGTACAACACGTAGTCGACGCCGCGCTGCTCGAGCAGACGGCAGAGGCGCTGGGCGTGCAGGGTGATGCCCGCATAGGGCGGAGGATACGAGCCGAGGATGGCGAGTTGGCGCATCATTCCGCGGCGGGCACCTGGGTGGTCGTCTCCTCGGCGGCAGCGGGGCGGTCCACGGGTTGCTCCAGGGGCGGCATGTCCACGGGCTCACCGCTGCCGGCCGAATCCACGGCGGCGAACGTGGCCTGCATGACGTTGACGATGCGGGCGAAGGGCATGACCTCCGGGCCGCCGTTGGCGATCGCGTGGACGAGGCGTTCGAATTCCGCGAAGTGCCCCTTGTCCATACGGCTCAGGCGCATGCGCTTGAAGTTCGGCCAGCCGGCGCCCGAGAGGACGCGGAAGTTGTCGAGGCGCAGCACGCGACCGTCGCAGAACACCTCGAGCGTCTCCTTGGGATAGGACTTGGCGCCGTTGCCGAAGTAGTGCAGGGTTCCGATCGATCCGTCGCCGAATTCGAGCGTGATGCTGGTCTTGTCGTCGCGCACCGCGCGGGCGTCGGATTCGCCCACCCGGGCGGCGTATACGCGGCGGACCGGCGCGTCGGCGAGGACGCTCATCAGGTCGATCCAGTGACAGCCCTCGCCGATGATGCGGCCGCCGCCGACGTCGGGGTCGTGCACCCAGGATTCAGGAGGAATGACCCCGGCGTTCACCATCATGCTCATCGCCAGCGGCTGGGTGCGGACGCGGAGCAGTTCGCGCATCTTGCGGACGTGCGGGGCGAATCCGCGGTTGAAGCCGACGAGCAGTTGGCGCGGCCCGCCGACGGCGTAGGCCGCGCGGATCTCATCGAGTTGTTCGCGCGTGAGGCAGAGCGGTTTTTCCACGGCGACGTGCTTGCCGGCCTGGAGCGCCTCGAGCACCATCGGCGCGTGCAGATCGTGGCGGGTGAGGATGATGACGAGGTCGATGTCGCGGTCGGCGATGATGTCGCGGTAGTCGCTGGTCACGTAGCGGAAGCCGAAGCTGCGGCCGGCGTGGGCCCCGGTGACGCCGCCGGCGCTGGCGATGGTGTGGAGGTCGACCGGCAGTTTCTTCAGTGCCGGCAGGAGGGTCATGCGCGCGAAGTTGCCGGCGCCGATGACACCGACGCGCACCCGCCCGGCGGGCTTGGTTTTTCGGGCGGCGGCTGCGAGGGAAACCGTACGTTCGCGTGGCGGCGCCTCAGCCGGGTAGGTCATCACGATGCCCAGTGCGTCGCCGTCGCCGGTCAAGCGGTGGTACGCCGCGACGGCCTCGTGCTGGGGGATGCGCGCGCTGATAAGCGGCGTCACGTCGAGGCGGCGGGAGGCGAGCGCATCGAGGATGGCCTCGAAATTGCGCTGCTCGGTCCAGCGCACGAACGGGAGCGGATAGTCCTGTCCGCGATCCTCGTAGGCGGGATCGTAGCGGCCCGGTCCGTAGGAGCAGGACACCTGGAAGCTGAGTTCCTTCTTGTAGAAGTCGCTGCGGGACAGTTCGAGCCCGACCACGCCGACCAGCACGATGCGCCCGCGTTTGCGGCACATGTGGGCGGCCTGGCGCACGATGCTGTTGTCCTTGGATGACGCCGTGATGATGACGCCATCCACGCCGCGGCCTTGCGAAAACGCCAAGGCCCGCTCGACGGGGTCGGCACCCGCCGGAAGGTCGACGACCTCCGCGCCCAGTTCGCGGGCCAGCGCCAGGCGGTCGGGATTGACGTCGATCCCCAGCACGCGGCACCCGTTCGCCCGCAGCATGGACACGGTCATTAGCCCGATCAGGCCGAGCCCGGTGACCACGACCACCTCGCCGAACGTCGGCGCGAGCAGGCGCATGCCCTGCAGTCCGATGGCCCCGAGCACGGTGAAGGAGGCGGCTTCGTCGGTGACTTCGGCCGGAATGCGCGCGCAGAGATTCTGCGGGACGCAGACCATTTCCGCGTGCGCGCCGTTGCTGACGACGCGATCGCCCACCGCGAAGCCCGCGACGCCGTCGCCGACTTCGACCACGACCCCCGCATTGCAGTATCCGAGGGGGAGGGGTTCGTCGAGCCGCGCGAAGACGGCTTCCAGCGTGGGAATGACGCCGTCGGTCTTCATCTTGTCGAGAACTTTGCGCACCTTGTCGGGTTGCGCGCGGGCCTTGCTCAGCAGATTGCCCTGCCCGAACTCGATGAGCATCCGTTCGGTACCGGCGGAGATGAGCGACGCACGGGTCTGGATCAGCAGATGTCCGCGGCGCAACTGCGGACAGGGCACGTCGGCGAGTTCGATGGTCCCGTTCTTCAGACTCTGCAGTACTTGTTTCATGGTATTCGGGCCTTGGTGTTGGGCCGTCGCGGATCGATCATCCCTGGGTCGGCTCGCGCTCGACGGCGGCGCGGTGACGATCCTGGAATACGCGTGAGACGATCTGCCGGAACTTCCCGTTCCTCTCCCGCGGGATGGCGTCGACGTACTCAATGTCGATGCGAATGACGGGGCCGAGGTATTCGCGCATGTGCCGGAGCAACTCCGCCTCCTGCCGTGCGTCGTGCCGGTCGTTGGCCACGATCTTGACCGTCAGGTGGTCCGGGGCATCCTGCACGAGCTGGGCTTCCTCGATGGACGCGGACTTCTTGAACAGGAAGTCGAGACGTCCCAGTTGCCGGCCATCCGGCGTGATGATGTACGACTCGATGCGTCCGTCGATCTTCTCGACGGTCGGCGCCTTTCTGCCGCAGGGACACGCCGCGCCCGAAAGGGTCGCGATGTCGCCGATGTCGTAACGGATGAGCGGCATCGCGGGATTGTGCAGCGTCGTTCCGATGATGCGGCGCACGTTGTTGGGCATGCCCTCCATTTCCAGGAATTCCGTCACGGCGAATTCGAGATCGACGTGATAGAGGTGATGTTCGCATTCGGAAATGAACGTGCAGGTTTCGGTGGCGCCATAGTGGTCCGCGACATCCGTGCCGAAGGCCTCGCCGATCACGCGGCGCTGATGCGGCAGGAGCGTTTCCGCCCCCGTGTACGTGATTCGCGGCGGACGGGGCAGCTTGATGCCGTGATCGAGCAGGTGCGCGGCGATGAGGTAGAGTCCGGAAGGATAGCCCGCGTAGTAGGCCACCTTGCGCCGCTGCAGGTAATCCGCCAGCGCCGGCAGGTTCTGCCGGGTCAGATGATGCAATGAGACATACGTCTGGTGCATGACCAGATTGCGGCGCCAAAACGGCGGATTCATGTTGCCCAGCGGGACGACGCTGCGCCCCGCCAGAACGATGAAGGGGTCACCGAAGTCGCACCCGAAGCGCCGCCGGTGCCGCCATTGCGTGGCCCACTGCCAGGGTTGCGTCGCACTGTCCTGACGCAACTCCAGCGCCGTCCCGGTCGTTCCGCCGGTGACGGAGGTTACGCAGCGCTTCGCCGGCCAGTTTCGGGCCCAGAGGTCCTGGGCCCGCTCGCGCACCGTCTGCTTGCTGAGAATCGGCAGTTTCGGCAGATCGTCGGCGCGGCGGATGTCATCCGGAGTGAGCTTGCGCTCGTCAAACACCTCGCGGTAATAAGGGACGTTGTCATACGCGTGACGAATCGTCTTGCGCAATTGCTCGTCCTGATAGGCCTGTTGATCCGCGAGCGACCACCACTGAGACTTGTCCAGAAAGGCGAGCGTCTCCTTGAACACGCGGTTGTGGCGCGTCCGCCGCATGTTGATGCCGGCGAGCGTGCAGGCGAGGTTCTGCACGAACACCGGCATTTTCGCGTAGATGTTCAGCATCGCGGGCATCGGTCTTTTCCTAGAGCAAGGCCGCTTGGTCGATCGCGCTCGCGCCCCGGCTTGCTGCGCGAGAAGTCGCCGCGTCAACGCGACGCAGTCGGCGAAAACGCAATAACGCGGGTGGCACGCACCGCGTCTTCACGGATTCCCGATCAGGTTCCGATAGATCGGGATCAGTTGGTCGGCGGCGTTGGAACGCGTCGCCGTCGCCTGGGCACGGTACCGCTCGAGATTCGACAGCACGTCGGCGGCAGCCTCGGCGAACGCGGACGCGTTGCCGCCGGAATAGAGCCGGCATCCCTCCGGCCGGGGTACCACGTCACTGGCGACCACGGGCACGCCAAATTGCAGCGCTTCCCGGATGGAGTTGGCGTCCCCATCGGTCGTGGTGGGCCGCAGGAAGACGTCGGCGATCGCCAGGACCGGCAGGAAGTCCCCGGAGCTGTCGTGCAACCGCAGGTGATCGCGCAGCGGCGGCGACTGCAACCGGTCGGCGAGATCCTGGAATTCGCCCTGCGCGGAATGGGCGCCGCGCCGCATGTAAACGACGACGGCGAGACGCGGAAACTGCGGCAGCAGCCGCTCCACCAGGTCGGCCATGGCCCGCAGACCGTAGACGTCGGCGCCGTTGACGAGGACGAACGCACCGTTGGCCACCAGCACGGGACCCTTGTCTGCGCAGAACCTGCGGACCTCGTCAGGGATGTCCGCCGCGCGGGGAGGATCCGGCGGCGGAATGAAGGGCGGTACCGTGTCGATGCGCTCGCGCGCATAACCCATCGCGGCGATCCGCTCCTTGAGGTCGGCGTTGGTCGCAAACACGCGATCCGTATGCCGCAGCGTCCAGCGCACCAGGCGCCTCTGGAGCCCGCGCGCCCTGAAGAAACTGTCGGGCAGACTGTAGCCCCGCGCGTAGATCACGACCCGCGTTCCGCGCAACAGGTTGATCAGCGCCGCGAAAACACGCGCCTGCCAGCGGCTCGTGCTGAACTGGATGGCGCGGTGACGCGAGAACAGCAGCATGCGGACCATCCACCGCCACGACCAGCCCACGTCGCAGATCCGCGGATGATCGGTCCGGCTGCGCCCCGTGTTGTATACGACGTAATCGATACCGGCGGCATCCAGGTAGGGCAGCAGGCGCATCAGGCTCACCGCCACGCCGCCATACGGCGGCGGATAGATGCCTACCAGTGCGAGCGGTGCGTTTACGGGTCGCGTGCGTGCCGCCATCAGGGTCAAACCGGCGCCGCGAGCGGCGCTGACGCGGTCATGTAGCGGTGAAACCACAGTCCGAAGTTGAGCAGCTTGTAGAGGATGAAGCCATGGTTCTTGTGGCCGGCGACGTGCTCATCGATGATCCGCGCAAGCAGATCACCGTCAAACAGGCCCGCCGCCGCCAGGTGCGGATCGAGCAGGACGGAGCGCAGGTAGCCGGCCAGCGGACGGCGCAACCAGTAGGCGTAGGGTACGCCGAAGCCCGTCTTGCGGCCGTCGAGAACGTCGTCGGGCACCACCCCGCGCAGGGCGCGGCGGAGGATCCACTTCTTCTGCCGGTTGCGCACCTTCATGCTGGACGGCAGGCCCAGGACATAGTCTGTCAGTGGGTTATCCAGCATGGGCACGCGCACCTCGACGCTGCAGGCCATCGTCGAACGATCCACTTTCTCGAGAAACTCGTCCGGCAGGAGCAACTGGCAGTCGCTGTAGAGGGCCCGCTGCACCGGATCGGGCGGGCCAGCGGCGCGAAGATCTCGCGGTAGCGGGCGAAGGGGTCGTGCCGGGCGAGGCGCTCGCGGGCGGCAGGCGTCAGCAGCCGCGTGGGCGGATCGGCCGGGCTCTCCATGGTCATGAGCCAGGCGTAGCGCAGCGCCGGATCGCACTGGCCGATCGCGTGGAAGAAGCGCATGAGCCGGTCGTAGGCGATGCCCCCACGGCGGAGGCGCGGGAGCACGCGGGTGGTGGCGGCTGCCCGCCAGAGCCGTTCGTGACTCAGCACGTTGTAGCGCCGGTATCCCGCGAAGATCTCATCACCCCCGTCACCCTGGAGAATGACCTTGATGGAGCCGCCCAACTCGCGGCAGAGCAGGTAGAGCGGGATGTTGGCCGCATCGGAGAAGGGTTCGTCGTGGGCGCAGACGAGGCGTTCGATCACGTCGGCCACGTCGCCTCCGGCGAGGTGCATTTCGTGGTGCTCGGTGCCGAAGCGCTCGGCGATGCTGCGGGCCTTGGGCAATTCGTTGACGCCCTTGTCGAAGTCAAAGCCGACGGAGAAGGTCTGTATGCGTCCGGCGTAGGCCTTGCTGGCGAAGGCCGTGATGGCGGAGGAATCGATGCCGCCGCTAAGGAAAACGCCAATGGGCACATCCCCGATCAGGTGGCTCTGGACGGCACGCTCGAGCAGTTCCCGGACGCGCGTCGTCGCCGTGGCGACGTCGTCGTGGACGGGCTCGGTCTCCTCAATGCGCCAGTACGCCTCCGTGTGCAGGCCGCGCTCGTCGAGGGTGAGGTAGTGTCCCGCCAGGAGCTTCTCCACGCCGGCGAACATGCTGCTGCGGCCGAGCGGGTGCCCGTAGTAGAGAAACTCATGCAGGCCCTGCCAGTTGAGGGTGCGCTCGACCGCTTCCGCGGCGAGGACGGCCTTGATCTCGGAGCCGAAGGCGAGTCCGCGGGCGAGCCGGCTGACATACAGCGGCTTGATGCCGAAGCGATCGCGGGCGAGCAGCAGGCGGCGCTGGCGGGTATCCCAGAGCGCGAGGGCGAACATGCCGTCGAACTGCGCCAGCGCGTTCGTGCCCCAGCGGATCAGCGCGTGCAGGACGACTTCGGTATCGCAGCGGCTCACGAAGGCGACGCCCTCCGCCTCGAGGCGGGAGCGGAGCGTCATGAAGTTGTAGATTTCGCCGTTGAACACGAGCACGTAACGGCCGTCGGGGGCGTGCATGGGCTGATGACCGGCGGCGGAGAGGTCGACGATGCTCAGACGCGTCTGGCCGAGGGCGGCGGGGCCGTCGACCCAGGCGCCCTCATCGTCCGGCCCGCGGTGGCGCAGCGTCGCGACCATGGCGCGCAGCGTTTCCAGGTCGGGGCCCGGCTCGGCGAAGTTGATGATGCCGCAGATTCCGCACATGGTCAGGTCTGCACGCTCCGCGAAAGAGCCGGGCGGCGCGGCGCAAGGATCGACTGCTCGAAGAACGCCTCCATTTCCGCGGCGCGCGTGCGGTAGTCAAAGCACGTTTCGCAGCGCCGCCTGCCGGCCAGGCCGATGGCCCGGCCGCGGTCCGGCATGCGGATCAGGCGGATGATGGCCGCGCCCAGGGCGGCAGCGTCGTCCGGCGGAACCAGCAGGGCGTCGCGGCCGTCGATAAGGTATTCGCCAATATCGCTCACGGCGCTGGCGATGACCGGCCGGCCGGTCGTGAGGTACTCGGGCAGGCGCGTGGGGAAAGCCGCCTGGCTCGCGCGGCCCGCACGCCGGGTGAAGAGCAGCGCGTCGCTCGCCAGCAGATGCCGGCGCACGT
>Ga0116151_10000619_pt1 | contig 32614 bp, 29 predicted proteins | sample AD_UKC117_MetaG_FD_89893 | JGI IMG/M metagenome (GOLD analysis project Ga0116151, IMG submission 89893) | Active sludge microbial communities of municipal wastewater-treating anaerobic digesters from Hong Kong - AD_UKC117_MetaG | ecosystem: Engineered > Bioreactor > Anaerobic > Digestate... | reverse complement strand
CGGGCGGTACGGGAAGCGCCGCATCTCCTCCTCGTCCGTTACGCCGGAAAGGACGAGCGCCGTGTCCAGACCGGTTTCGATGCCGGCGATGATGTCCGTGTCCATCCGGTCGCCGATGATGACGGCTTCCTCGGAATGAACGCCGAGCATGCGCAGTCCGGTGCGCATCATCAGGGGGTTGGGCTTGCCGACGAAATAGGCCGACTTGCCGGTCGCCAGTTCGATCGGCGCAATCAGCGCGCGGCAGGCCGGAACGATGCCGCTTTCGGACGGGCCGGTCAGGTCCGTGTTGGTGCCGACGAGCTTTGCGCCGCCGCGCACAAAATTGACGGCTTTACAGATGCTCTCGTAGTTATAGTTGTTGGTTTCGCCGACGATTACGTAATCCGGATCGACGCCGTTGGTCGTGATGCCGACTTCGTAGAGCGCGTTGAAGAGCCCCGGCGCGCCGATGATGAACGCGCTGGCGCCCGGCGCCTGCGAACGGACGAAATTCGCCGTTGCAAGCGCGCTTGTGTAAAAGTGGCTTTCGTCCACCTCCAGGCCCATGCGTGCCAGCTTGACCTGCAGTTCCTTGGGCGTCTTTCCGCTTGCGTTTGTAAGAAACAAAAACTTCTTCTTTTCCGCGTACAGCCAGGCGACGAACTCCTTAACGCCCGGCAGAAGCCGTTCGCCATGATAGATCACGCCGTCCATGTCGCAGATGAAGCCTTTTTTGCTGCGCAACAGATCCATATTTTTCCTCTTTCTCTTTCTTCTTCTTTTTCTTCTATTTCTCTTTTCATAGCATAGCATGTTTGCATTGCCGGTACAAGCGGAAGCTTGACGCGGGTTGGCTGCGTCATGATCGTTCACATTCGGTCAACACTTCTTTCATATCCGTGCGGTATAGTAAGGCGATAAAAAAGGAGGCGGGCGCATGATTCGATTCCGGCAACTGGCCAGGCCGGCAACGGCCGTTCTGCTTGCAGTGCTGTTTCTTCCGGTATTTGCCTGCAGCGAAGGCGCGGGCGCAGCTGCGGACGCGTCCGCGACGGCGAGCGCCACGGCCACCCCCGGCAACACCCCGGAGGCGTCCGAAACGCCGGACGCATCGGCGGAAACGCCCGCGAGCGCGGCCATGGAGACGCCCACCGCCCAGACGCCCGTGACCGAGGCGGACACACAGGAGCAGGACACCGTCAACGGAACGGGCGCATATACCATTACCGCGGACATAAGAGAAGAAGGCAAGTCGTATGTTTCGAGTGCGGCGGATGAAAACGCGCTCCGCGTCGAGAACGCCTGTACGGCGAGCGTGGAGGACGGGACCATTGAAAAACTTGCGGGCGATGCTTCCGCGAGCGACGCGAGCGCGCAGTTCGGCCTGAACGCCGCGGTGCTGACCCATGGCGGCGCGGCGCTCACGCTGCAAAATTCCAGCGTAACGTCCGACGCCGCAGGCGCAAGCGGGATTTTTGTTTACGGCGCGGCCTCGAGCGTCTCCGCCGAGTCGACAAGCGTCCGCACAGCGCAGGACAATGCCTGCGGACTGGCTGCGGCGGGCGGCGCTATGCTGGAGGCCAAAAATCTTTCGGTGCTGACCCAGGGAGCGTCCAGCGCTGCGATTCTTGCGCAAAGCGGGGCGTCTGTAATTGTTGACGCGGGGACGTACGCCGCGAGCGGGCAGGATTCGGCGGCTGTCGTTTCATATTCGAACGTTTCCGTTTCCAATGCGACGCTTCGCTCGTCGGCGTCCGGTGCAGTCTGCGTATACGGCGGCGGGAACGTGATGCTCACCGGCTGTACCGTGAGCGGAAGCTCGTCCGCCCTTCGCAGCGGCACCGGGAAGGACGAGCCCTGCGTGCTGCTTGCCCGGAGCGAAGAAAACGACGGCGCGAGCGCCGTGTTCACCATGACGAACGGTTCGCTGAAGTCGGGCGGTGCGGCGCTCTTTTCGGTAACGGGCACGGATGCTGCACTGACGCTGAGCGGTGTTTCCCTCACGCTTGGAAACGGCGTTCTGCTCCGCGTAAAGAGCGACGCGCAGAGCGGGGAAAAGGGAAGCTGCACAATGGACTGCGACGCTCAGGTTCTGGCTGGAAAAATCCTGGTGGAAGAAGGTTCTTCGCTGAACCTGCAGATGACCGGCGGTTCGTCGTTTTCGGGCACGGTCAATCCGTCCGGCGCGGCGGGCGACGTTTCCGTAACGCTGGAAGACGGCTGCACCTGGTCGCTGAGCGCGGACGCATACGTTACCTCGTTTACGGGCAAGACAAAAAATATCGAAACGAATGGTTTCACGCTCTATGTCAATGGCAGCGCGGTGACAAAGTAAAACACGGCTGCGTATCCGGCAAAAAACAGACCCTGCGGAGAGTTCCGCAGGGTCGTTTCACACTTGGTTTTGCCGCGCTGCGGACAAGGCAATTCGCCATTTTTCAGTCGGCCATTCGCGTCAGCTTTTCGCGGTCGAGGAGATGAACGGCGCCGCGCGTCAGCGAAACCATCCCCTCCGACTGGAAGTATTTGAGCATGCGGGTCACGACTTCGCGCGCCGTGCCCATGTGATTGGCGATTTTTTCGTGCGTGATTTCGAGTTCGTCGCTGTCCTCGATGGCGCTTTCCTCCAGAAGGAACGTTGCAAGCCGCGCGTCGAAGCGTTTAAAGAGGATTTGATCCATCAGCCACATGACCTCGGAAAACCGCGAGGCCAGGATCTGGCTGGTGTAGTTTGCAAGCAGCGTCGACTCCTCCATCACGGAGTGGTAAACTTCTGTCGGGATAATGTAAACCTCGGAATCCTTTTCAGCCTCGATGGTTACTTCAAAGCGGATGCTGGACATCATGCAGGCCGCGGAAAAGAGGCAGATATCCCGCTCGAGCAGGCGGTAAAGCGTGACTTCCTTGCCTTCATCCGAGACAATGAAAGCGCGGAGCTGCCCGCTTTTCACGACAAAGAGCCCTACGCAGTCCGCATTGCCGTTGTGCAGCATCGTCCCCTTGGGCGCAATGCGCATCGTCGTTGCGTTTTCCAGCGTAGTACGCTGCTCTTGTGTCAGCCGGCTCCAGATCGGCAGATAATCGCCCAGTTCCATCGTTTGCCTCCAAAGATATCGTCTTGTTCGATTATACATTTTTTTTGCCGGATCGTGAATGCTTCTCGCTTTTTTTTGTAAAGTTTTATATAATAAAGTCGGAGCAGAGAATAAACAGCAATGAGAATCGGTATTGATATGTGATTTTGTTACTGTGTTCTCTGGCATCCGGCGGTATGATTCGTTTGAACGGTTGAGGATTTCCCGAGCTTCCTCCGCTCGCCGGTTCAGGCGCAAGAATCTGTTCGGAACCGTATCTGCTGTAACCGCTCGGGACCCGCCGATCTGAAAGAAATAACAGGAGGATAGAAAAATGGTGTGTGAAACTCGTTTCTTTGAATGCAAGATTTGTGGCAACCTGGTTGGCATGATTCATTCTTCCGGCGTAAAGATGGTGTGCTGCGGGCAGGAGATGACGGAACTGGTCCCCGGCAGCGTCGACGCAAGCCAGGAAAAGCACGTTCCCGTCATTAAGCAGAACGGCGACAGCGTTACGGTCCATGTCGGCAGCGCCGATCATCCCATGACGGAGGAGCACCATATTGCATGGATTTATCTGCAGACCGAGGACGGCGGACAGCGCAAGTGCCTGAAACCCGGCGGCGCGCCGGAGGCGACGTTCGCACTCGGCGGTTCCAAACCCGTTGCGGCTTACGCATTCTGTAATCTGCATGGCCTCTGGAAGGCCGACGTATAATCCATTCTGCATTTGACAGGGCGTCCCGCCGATAATTTGGCGGGACGCTTTCTTCAAAGCAGCAGATATGCTTTGAAGGAAGCGGAGAAGGGGTTTTGGGAAAGGATGTGTGCATGTTTGATTTGGTCGTCTGGGAGGCTGCGTTCCTGAAAATGGTCGGGCGCCTGTTTGGCGCGCGGGTGGTTTGTGCAGGCGTGCAGGGCAGCCGTGCGCGCGGCGAAGCGCACGAAGACAGCGACGTCGACGCGGTGCTGATCCTCGACGAACTTTCGGCACAGGATTTGGCCGATTATCGTGCGGGGCTGCAAACGCTGCCATATGCGGAACTTGCCTGCGGGTTTGTTTCCGGCAAGAGAGAACTGGCGGCGTGGGAGCCTTCCGAACTGATTTCGTTTTATTTTGACACCGTCCCGCTGTCCGGCGATCTTGAATTCATCCGTCCGGCGCTCACGCGCGAGGCGGCAGAACGCGCGGTGCTTTCCGGCGCATGCGGCGTTTACCATGCCTGCTGCCACGCCTGCCTTTTTGGCGGCGCGGCGGAACTGCGGCCGCTGCAAAAGGCGGTTTTCTTTATTCTGCGGGTAAAGCGCTTCGCCGAGACCGGTGACTTTGTAATACGGGAAACCGATCTTATGATGCTGCTTGACGGGGAGGACCGCAATGTTTACAGCTTGCTTGTTCAGCCGGGTGGACAACCAAGCGGCAAACCTTTTCCAACGGAGCTGGCCGGGGCGCTGCTGCGCTGGTCCGGGCGGCTGATAATGCAATATGGAGGCGGATAAATGAAATTGAACCGGGTATATAAAATTGGATCGTTTCAGTAAAATACAAGTTTAATCTGTCGGGTCACTTGAATTAGGACCGGCTACACTGCTATAATTTCACTAGTGGCTATGCCACAACCGGAATTATCCGCGAAAAATACAATTGTTCATAAAGGGGGAACGGCATGAACGTATTGTGGTTTGCAGTGGCGGCGGCGGGCTGCGCTGTGGAAGCGGTGTTTATCGTTGAAGAACACCGAAAGAAGATGCTTGCGGCTCTCATTCTAAAGGCGGTCGCTTCGCTCCTGTTCATTCTGCTGGGCTTCCTTTGCGCATCCCGCGCGGCAGACGGAGCATACGCAGGCGTGATACTGGCCGGTCTTGTCTTCGGGGCAATCGGCGACATCTGCCTGAATTTGCGCCATCTGGTCGGCGAGCGCGGCAAAGCGGTATTTATGGCGGGGATTGCGGCGTTTCTTATCGGGCATCTGTTTTATCTGTTCGCGCTGATACGGCGCGCGCCGGGGATGCTGCTTTGGGCGGTGCCGGCGTGTGCGGTGATTTCCGCGCTGCTGCTGTGGTTTATTTTGAAGCGGATCGAGGTGCAGGGCGCGCTCAAATCGTTTGGCATCCTCTATCTTGTCGTCGTGTTCTTTATGGCGAGCTGTGCGCTCGGGCTCCTTCCGGTCGACCCGGGCAATCCGGGGTACCGCCTTTTCGCGGCGGGCGCGGTGCTTTTCGCGGCGAGCGACGTATTGCTCGTTCTGAACCAGTTCGGCAGGAAACAATATCCTGCATTTCGGGCGATGAATCTTTCGCTTTACTATCTCGGACAGATTTGCATTGCGTTTACCATTGCTCTGATGCGATGAAGGAAACAACCGCCGGCAAAGGAAAATGAGAGCCGGTAAGGAAGGGAATAAATTGGGTCGACCGCTGATATGAAACAAGAAGGACTAAAAAGGGCGTTTGTTCGCGAAATGCAGCAAAAGATATTTTCCGGCGAACTGCAGATTGGTCAGCAGCTGCCGCCGGAACGGGAACTGGCCGTTCTTTACGGCGTGAGCCGGAGTTTGATCAACACGGGAATTCTGGAGCTGGAAAAGCAGGGATTCGTGCGAATTATCCCGCGGCAGGGCAGCATCGTTGCCGATTATAAAAGAAACGGGACGCTCGACGTGCTTGTCGCGCTGACGGGGTGCGAAGCAAAGCTGGTCGACTATCCGCTGTTTTGCAACATGGTCGATATGCGCGTGCTGGTCGAATGCGAGTGTGCCAGGCTCGCCAGCGTACAGGCAACGCTGGAGGAACTGGACATGCTCGGCGCGCTTGTCCACTGTATGCGCGTATGCGCCAATCCGCTGGATGCGGCGGAACCGCTGGTGACGTTTCATTACAGAGTCACGCAGATATCCGGCAACGCGGTGTATGCCATGACGTTTAAGAGCTTTGAGCCGATGGTAAAAAATCTTGTGCGGCAGCATCTGACCGCCGCGCCGGACCTGCCGAAGACGGCAAAATTGCACGGCGACCTGCTCGCGGCGATGTATGCAAGGGACATGGAGCGCAGCGCGCAGTGTATGCGGGTTTGCCTGCTGCAGGGCATGAGCGCGATGAAAAAGCTCTATAAGCTTTGACGTCCGCCGGGAGAAAGGCGCGGCTGCCGGCCGGCAGATGGAAAAGCGTCTGCAGTCCGGCATTTTTAAAAGGGACATTATTCCGCCGGCGTGTAAACGCCGGCGGTTTTGATGCGCTTTACTTTCGGACGGCAAGCGTGTATCGTAGAAATTGTCAGCAGGGCGCATCAAACGGCGCCGGGCCTGCTTCGATCCCGGACAAAAAACACGAAGGCGGACTGAATGAAACTGAAGGTGCTGGTCGTTTCCGATCACGAAAGCGAATACATTTGGGATTATTTTGACAGAAAGGTTTTTTCAGGGGTGGACCTGATGATTTCCTGCGGGGACCTGAAGGCAGAATACCTTTCGTTTCTTGTTACGATGATTCCGGTTCCTCTGATTTATGTGCGCGGAAACCATGATTCGCGTTACAGGCAGAAGCCGCCGGAAGGCTGCATCGATCTCGAAGAGAAGCCGTTTGAGTTCCGGGGCGTGCGCTTTCTTGGCTTTGGCGGCTGCAAAAGCACGAAGGACGCGGACAACAACTACACCGAGCGGGAGATGGCACGGCGCGTCAAGCGCGCAACGCTTCCGCTGGTCGTCCGCAGAAAAACCGTGGACGTACTGGTCACGCATGCTCCCGCGGAGGGGCTGGGCGACGGGGACGACCGCTATCACGAAGGGTTTGCCGCGTTCCGCCAGCTGATCGACCGCTTCGAGCCGCGCTATCACCTGCACGGTCATCAGCACCTGACCTATAACATCGGCGCAAAACGGGTGATCCAATACAACTCGACGACCATTGTGAACGGATATAACTACTGCATTTTGGACATGGAATTTCCGGAGGGAGACGCATGAATCCAAACAACCAGAGTTTTGAAGAGTATGACCACGCCAGAAAACGGGCGCTGAAGGAATTTGCCGTCTGCAAAGCGCGCGGAGAAAGCGGATATCTGCGCGTGCTCGACGCAAAGCGCGAGGAAAACGGCGTTCTGGCGGTCATTGCGCAGCCCATGCGGGCCATTCCGCTGAGCCGCATCGTCGGCACGTATCAGGCGAGCCGCGCGAACTCGTTTGCGGCGAACTTCATGCCGCTGCTTCCGCCGGACACCGAGTTTGCCGCAAAATGGATCAACCTTTGCAGCGCGCATCTCGAAAGCGGCATCCGCGACCCGATCCGCGTGTACGAATACCTCTGGAACTACTATGTGGCCGAGGGGAACAAGCGCGTCAGCGTGCTTAAATACTTCGGCGCGACCGCGTTTGAAGCGGAGATTACGCGGATGGTCCCGCAGTGGGTCGAGGACGACCCGGACGTCGAGCGGTATTACACGTTTATCGCCTACACGAAAAAGGGCGTGTTCAGCGACGTTGAACTTTCCGAGTCGCGCAAGTACGAACGCCTTTACCGCATCGAACAACGGCTGATTGCCGAGCTTGACCCGGAAGCCCCCGCGCCGGATTACAACGCGCTCTACGTCCGCTTTGAAACGGCGTACAGCACGACGAAATGCACGCTTTCGCTCGGGGACGCGTTTTTGGAATATCTGCATATCTATGGATTTCCGATCAATATCCTGCCGGAAGAACTTTCCGCAAGAATCCTCACGCTCAAGCCGCAGCTTGAAATCCTTGAGCACCCGCCCGAACCGCGCGTGGTGCTGGAAGAAGAGGCGGAGGCTGCGGAAGCGCCACTGTTTGCCAGAATTCTGCCCGTGCACAAGAACCCGCGCATCCTCTTTGCGTTTTCCGGCGAACGGACGGACACGAACTGGCTCGGCGCGCACGAGCAGGGACGGCTCGCCATGCAGGCCGAACTGGGCGAGCGAGTGGAGTCCGCGGCGGTCGAACTGCCGGACCGCGAGGACGCATACGACATCCTCTGCGAGCAGGCCGGGGACGCGGGGCTTCTGTTCGTGACAACGCCGTCGCTGATGAACCCGGTGCTGCGCTTCGCGCTCGAGCACCCGAACTGCCTGACGCTGGTCTATTCGCGCATGCAGCACCATTACCGGCTGCACACCTATTTTGGCCGGTATTACGAGGCTGTGTTCATCTGCGGCGTGGCGGCGGGGCAGTACACGAAGACGGGCGTGGTCGCATATGTAACGCCAAAACTCAACTATGTCCGCTTTACGTCCGATATCAACGCGTTTGCCATCGGCGTGCGCAGCGTCCGGCCGGACGCGCGGGTGCTGCTGATTACAAAGGACGTAAGCCCGGCCGACAGCGCCACCTGCGAACAGGGCGTGCGCCTTGCGGCGGAGCTGGGCGCGGACGTGGTGCTCACCCCGCACTACGAGGCGCTTTCGCTGGCCGAACTGCCGTTCAGCGCGTTTTCCGCGCTGGTGACGGTCGATTCGTCCGGCAAGCCGGAGAAGTTCCTCGCCGCGCCGGACTGGAACTGGGAGCGGTTTTACACCGCGGTTGTGAAAAGTTATCTGAACGGCAGCCTGAATACGCTGCTGAATTCGGACCGCGACGAGTCGCCCATCACGAGCTTCTGGTGGGGACTGGGCGGCGGCGTGGTGGACGTACGCCTTGGCAGCTGGTCCGCCGGGACGCCGAATAACCTCCTGCGGTATCTGCGCGGCAGCATCGCAAGGAACCTCTATAACCCGTTCCACGGGCCTTTGACCGACAACGAAGGACGGATGCGCGTTCACGCGCACAGCGACCCGGCGCCCGCTGAGATCATCAAAATGCGTTATCTTGCCGAGGGCGTCGAAAGCGTGGAATAAACGCAATGGTGCGCTGTTGAGTTTTTTTGCAAAACTTGCTAAACTGTTGATCCGTATAAAAGACGTTTATTCCGCCCGCGTGTTTACGCGGGAAAAGGAGCACTATGCAGAAAAAAGAACCGCCGATCTATGTTGTCCGGCCTTCGCTTCCGCCGCTTGCGGAGTACGAAGCGCTGGTGCGCGAGATTTTCGACAGCCGGTATCTGACCAACAGCGGCGCAATGCACAAAAAACTCGAATCTGCGCTGGCCGAAAAACTTGACGCGCCGTATGCGCGGCTGTTTGTCAACGGGCACCTCGCGCTGGAGAGCGTGATCCAGGCGTTCGGCTTTGAAGGCGGGGAGATCATCACCACGCCGTTTACGTTTATTTCCACGACGCACGCAATTGTGCGCTGCGGGTTCGAGCCGGTGTTCTGCGACGTGGAACCGGCGTATTACACGCTCGACCCCGCAAAAATCGAGGAAGCGATCACGCCGCGTACGCGCGCAATCCTGCCGGTGCATGTTTACGGCAATCCCTGCGATATGGAGGGCATTGCCCGCGTGGCGAAAAAGCACGGTCTGCCGGTGATTTACGACGCGGCGCACGCCTTCGGCGTGACGGTCGGCGGCCGCAGCGTGACCGGCTTCGGCGACGCTTCGATGTTCAGTTTTCACGCGACCAAGAGCTTCAACACCATCGAAGGCGGCGCGGTCACCTGCGCGGACGCGGCGCTGGCGGAAAAGCTGGAGCGGATGAAGAACTTCGGCATTTACCCGGACGGGGAAGTGCGAGAGGTCGGCGGCAACGCCAAGATGAACGAATTTCAGGCGGCGATGGGGCTCTGCAACCTCAATCATTTTGAGGAGGAGATCGCAAAGCGGGCAAAAATCGTCGAGCGCTACCGGGAAAACCTCGGCGGGACCGAGGGTGTGTCCCTGCGGCCTGTGCCGCAAGGTGTGAAACAGAACTATGCGTATTTCCCCGCGACGTTCGACCCGGAAGCCTTCGGGCGCACGCGCGACGGCGTTGCCGAAACGCTCAGCCGTTACAATATCTTCCCGCGGAAATATTTCTATCCGCTCACGAGCGCGGCGGCCTGCTATCATGGCCGCTTCAATCCGGCGGAAACGCCCGTGGCGAAAAAAGCGTCCGAGCGGGTGCTCACACTTCCACTGTATGCGGACCTGCCGCAAAGCGACGTGGACGACATCTGCGAAATTATCGTTTCCTGCAAACGGTAAAGCGCTTTTCAGCCGTCAAAAAACAAGTTTTTTAACAGACAAACGCGTCCCGGCTTAGCTTGTCAGGAAAATCTCCGGGATTGTTAAGGGCCGCAGCCCTTAACCCGTTCTTTCCGGCTGCGCCGGTTTATCCGGCACAACGGATCGCCCGTTTAGGGCGGTTTCTTTGTGTTCTTTGCCGCCCGCGAGTCATTAAGGACGAGAGGCAAAGAACGGTTATCCCGTCAAAAAACTGGTTTTTTGACGGACTCAAACGCGCCCCGGTTCAGCCGGGGCGCGCTGTTTATAAGCCAAGTCGTTATTCGGCTTCTTCGCCGTAGACGGACTGATAGAGCGCCTGCACCGCGTCGATCAGGCGCGGGCCCGCGCGCAGGAGCGATTCTCCGTCGATGGAGTATACGCTCTTGCTGACGACGGCGTGCACGCCCTCCCAGCCCGCGCGGGCGAGGATTTCGTCCACGGCGGTCGTGCCGTCTTCGGCGTCCGGCGCGATGGTGACGATGATGTCCGGGCTGCGGTTGATCACCTCTTCGGCCGTAATATCCACATAGCCTTCCAGGTCCTCAAACTCGTTGCGCAGGCCCAACAGCAGCGCGACGTTATTGAGCAGCGTGCCGCTGCCGGCGGTCTTTAGGCCGCTCTCCAGCGGGGAAAGCTCAAAATAGACGGTTTTTTCTTCCGCGTCGGCTGTTTGAGGCGCAATGCCGGCAAACGCCGTGAGCAAATTGGCGACCAGCGAGCCTGCGTCCGCAACCCGGTCCGCGATTGCGCCGAGCAGCGTTACGGCGGAATACAGGCCGTTTACGTCGGTCACGTCGGTCACGACCGGCTGAACGCCCGCGTCGCGCAGCGTGGTGAGCATGCCTTCGTCCGCGGCCTGTTCGGCGGTCATCACGACGACCTGCGGATTCTGTGCAAGGATCAAATCCGTGTCGATGAGTCCGCCGGACGTAACGAGCGCAACGGAGGCGGCTTCTTCGGGATAGTCGCAGTCTTCCGCGCGTCCGACGACCTGCTCGCCCGCGCCGATGGAAAAGAGGATTTCGCAGTCCGCCGCGTCCAGAACGACGATCCGGCTGGCAAACGCGTCCATATCGATTGCGTTGCCCGCCATGTCGGTCACGCTGATTAGCGGCGCGCTGTCGATCGTGCCGCCGTCGTCTTCGTAATAATCGCTCTGCGCCGTTGCGGAATCGTCCGCCGGCACGGGGGAAGGCAGCGCACAGCCGAGCGCGAGGCAGGCGGTCATTGCGGCGGCCAGCATAAGCGCGGCGAACCGAAGGAATCTTTTCATAAATAAAAACCGATCCTTTCCGAATCCGATCACGGGAAAAATCAAAACCGCCGCGCGGTCTGCGGACGGTACGGCCCTGTAAAACGCAATAGAAAGCGCGCCGTTTGAACGCCGTCATTATAGCATCTTGCCTATGGCGGGTCAACCGAACCCGGCCCCCGAAGAGAGGGCGCTCGGCATGCGGGCAGGGCTGAATTTTACTGTACGAAATAAAAAAAGAATTGTATAATACGACTGAACAATCCCGTATCCGTACGCCGCAGTAAATAAATTTTTAGATTTAGGAAGCGAGTCAGCGCTATGAAAAAAGAATACCCGATCGACGAGCATCTCGAAGTTCCGATTAACGGAACGACGCTGGATTTTCGTATCCGCGGCACGAACGCCGCAAACCCGGTCATGCTGTTCCTGCACGGCGGTCCCGGCGTCTGCGACCGTCATTTCGTTCTGCGGGACCAGGCGCCGCTGACGGACGTATGCACGCTGGTCTGCGTCGATCAGCGCGGCGCGGGCAAAAGCTACACGCGCGAGCAGGCAAAGCAGGAGATGGACGCGGAGACCGTCGTGGAAGACGCGCGCATCTGCGTGGAATATCTCTGCGGGCACTTCCGCAAGGAAAAAGTGTATCTGGTCGGTCATTCGTACGGCAGCTATCTCGGCGTGCAGCTCTGCCAGCAGCATCCACGGCATATCGCCGCGTATGTCGGAATCGGGCAACTGGCGGACGGCGCGGAAAACGAGCGGATTTCCTATGAATTCGTTTGGAACGAGGCCAATAAACGCGGGGACAAAAAAGCGATTGCGGACCTCAAGCGCATCGGCGCGCCGAAGAAGGGGCTCTACAAGTCGCTGGACGACCTGACGGTGCAGCGTAACTACATGACCAAATACGGCGGCGCGGCGCACGGGGAAAGCGAGTCGATCTTCCGCTCGATGGTGCTGCCGGTGCTCCGTTCGCCGGAATACACGCTCTTTGACCTGGCGAAATATGCCAGGGGCGCATATTATAACCTCCGCGAGCTCTGGGAACCGGTGATTGGCTGCAACTTTATCGAAAGCGTGCGTTCGCTGGACGTGCCGGTGTTCATCACGCAGGGCAGGCACGACCGCAACACGCCGCCGGAACTGGCAAAGAAATGGTTCGACGCGCTGGACGCGCCGAAGAAGGAATGGATCTGGTTTGAAAACAGCGCGCATTCGCCGATCCGCGAGGAAACGGCGCTCTGGAACGAAACGATCCGCGAAAAGGTTTTACCGAAATAACGAACGATATATAAAGAGGACGTTTTTTGCAGAACGTCCTTTTTGCTTGCCGGAAACAGATCCGAATCCGCCGCCTGCAACCGGCGAGACGGACGAATCATTACCATATTGGAAAAATTCTGAAAACAAATCCGCGTGACGGCGGCGGCGTATTGTCAGCGGCGCGGCATTTTGGTATGATACACGATGCACCTTTGTTGAACGGCGCGCGGAAAGAATCGGATGCGTAAAACGGGTGATTTTTTTTGAAATGACGCGGCGTGAGCCGCAAAACGGATAAACTGAAACGGAGAAGCGATGGAAGGACGTTCGCTGCGGCGCGGAAAACGGAGAATGGGACGGATCGATTACCCGATTTTGCTGATGATCGGGCTTTTATGTGCGTTCGGTCTCGTTATGGTGTTTTCAGCGAGCTACTATTACGCGCAGAACACCGCGTCCGTCGGATATGACGGCTACTACTATATCCGCAAACAGGCCGTGTACCTTGCAATCGGCTTCCCGCTGATGATGCTGATTTCGCTGATCGACTTCCGCAAACTCGAAAAATTCAAGGTCATCGGCATCCTGCTCTCCATCGTCCTGCTGGTTGCGGTTTTAATTTTCGGCCAGGAGACGAACGGTGCAAAGCGCTGGATCGTGATCGGCGGCCAGAGTATCCAGCCGTCCGAGATTGCAAAATTCGGCATGATGCTCTACATGTGCTCGTTCATGGCGCGAAAATACAAGGTTATGCAGAGCTTTTCAAAGGGCATGCTGCCGATGCTTCTGGTCATCGGCGTAATCTGCGGTCTCGTCATGCTGCAGCCGAATATGTCGATGGCCGTTATCATGGGCCTGATGGGGTATGCGCTGCTGTTCATCGGCGGGTGCGACACCAAGCAGATGCTGCTGCTTGCGGTCGTGTTTGCGGCGCTGTTCGCGCTGCTCGCGGTCATCGAGCCGTACCGCATGGCGCGCCTGACCTCGTTTGTCGATCCCTGGGCGGACGCGCTGGGCGACGGCTACCAGCTGATCCAGTCTTACTACGCGCTCGGTTCCGGAGGTCTCTTCGGCGTCGGCCTCAACAACAGCCACCAAAAACTCCTCTACATGACGTACGGCGAATCGGACTTCATCTTCGCCATCGTCTGCGAGGAACTTGGCCTGGTCGGCGGGCTGCTGGTCCTCGCGGCGTATGGGTTCATCATTTACCGCGGCATCCGGATTGCGCTTTTGTGCCGCGACCGCTTTGGCAGCATGCTTGCCGGCGGCATCACGGTGGTCTTCGGCCTGCAGGTATTCGTGAACATCGGCGTTTGCACCGGGCTGCTGCCGACGACGGGGCAGGCGCTCCCGTTCATCAGCGCCGGCGGGTCTTCCATGATGATCTTCCTTGCGGCAATGGGCGTGCTGCTCAACATATCGCGTTTTAACAACCAGAGGGACTGACGCATACGGCGGCGGGAAACGGGAACAAGAGATAAAGACAATGGCAAAAGGCAAAGGAAAACAGCCGAACAGCGAAAAAGAGCGTCAGAAGAAAAAAAACTTCTGGTCGCATTTTTTCGAACCCGTACCGCCCGATGAAGAAAGCGATCCGGCTTCCGCAAACCGACAGTACGGCGAGCCGCCGGAACCGCCGCTGAAGCATCTTTTCAGTGACGAGGAACTGGAGTTTTCCGACGTGGAAGACGCCGAAAACATGTCCCGCCTGATGTGGGACGACGGCGAAAAGGTCGTTTCCGACACCGCGCGCGTGCGCTACAGCGCCGAGCCGGGCCCGCGTAAAGAACGCGCCCAAAAGCAGAGCGGCGAAGAACCGATCCAGCTCTTTGACGACGACGCGGGCTACGAAACGGAAGAAGGACCCCGCGAAAAGCGCGGCCAAACCACGCGGACGCGAATTTTCCGCACGGGCGCTTCGACCACCGCGCGCATCCATATCAACGAAACCGAAGAGTCCGTCCGCATGGCGGAAGCAGAGAAAAAGGCCCGCGCAAGAGAGGCCGCAAGAAAGCACGAAGAGTATGTCGAGCGGCAGGTCCGCCGGAAGAAAAACGGCGAAACGCTCAAAAAGATGTTCGGCAACCTCGCGTTCGTGCTGGTGATTCTCGTTGCGGTGCTGGTTGCGCTGTATTACGGATTTTTGCTTTCGGACGTCGTGGTGATCGGCAACGATCAGTATTCGGCGGACTATATCGTCGAGCTGTCCGGGCTGAAGCTCGGCACGCATATGCTTTTTTGCGACCTTGACCAGGCGGAGGCCAACATCAGCGAGGAACCGTACTTGCAGGTCGACTCCATCACCTATATTTTCCCGAGCCGCGTGCGCATCGTCGTGAGCGAGCGCAAGGAGGTTGCGGGCATCGTCGGGCTGGACAACAACGTGATTATCGATAAAAACGGGTATGTGCTCGACATGAGCGGCGGCACCGACCTGACCGGCCTGATTCAGGTGACGGGCGTAAGCATGACCGGCTTCCAGTTAGGAGAGAAAATCGGTCAGGACAACGATTTTTCAACGGCGACGCTGGTCGAACTGATTTCCGCGCTGGAGGACTATTCCCTGACGGATTCTATCCAGTCGATCGATCTGACGACGCCGCTGGCGATTACGATGGTTGCGAGCAACGGCCTGACAATCCATGTCGGCCAGGCGACGGACCTTGACAGCAAGATGGACGTGCTAGCCAAGCTTTTGCCGGAGTTTGTCGCCAAGAACGTTTCCACCGGAACGCTTTATCTTTCCGCGAAGGGCGGCACGGTCTACTCGCCGACGGACCACGAGAACCTCGAACCGGTCACGCTGGACACAGGCGACAGCACGGACACGGGCGACGGGACGGACAATACCTCGACGTTTATCGACGAAGACGGCGACGGGCTGGACGACAACACCGGATTGGCCTATGCGACGACCTCGCCTACGGCGACGCCGCAGCCGACGACACCCGGCGGCGAGGACGATTTTTCGGGCTGACGACGGGCTGCCGGAACAGACGATGCGCATGAAACGCCCGTCCGTACTGCGGACGGGCGACAGCTTATCAAAAAAAGGCCGGCGTTTTCAAAATGATTGGATTCAGCTTGCAAAGACGAATTTTAGGAGTTCAATCTGTCAAAACCGGCGGCGTGTACGACGGTTTTGACACGCTTCATGCAGATACGCCGGCAAACGGCGCAGCCGTTCGGGGCTGGCGCTGCATGGAAAATTCCGCCGCAGCGTTCCTATCGAAAAACGCAGGTTTTTCGATAGCTTGACGCCCGTCCGTGTTGCGGACGGGCGTTTTATTTGCTATGCTATCTGAAACGAGAATAACGCCGGGAAGGAGAATCGCTGTGGAAGAAGAACTGCTGGTCCGCCGGTATTTTGAGGCGTGGCTCCGGCGCGACGGAGACTGCCTGGAAGAATTGTTTGATCCGGACGTGGTTTATTCGGAGTGCTACGGGCCGGAATATCACGGAATCGGGCAGCTCAAGCAATGGTTTAAGGACTGGAACCGGCACGGCGAAGTCGTGGCCTGGCGTATCCGGCGTTTTTTCATGCAGGGCAAGCAGGCCGCCGTCGAGTGGTATTTTGAGTGCGTCTGCGACGGCGTGCCGAGCTCGTTCGACGGCGTTTCGCTGATTGTGTTCAACCAGGAGGGCGCGATTCTGGAAATCCGCGAATTTGAATCCCGGCACGAGCATACGTTTCCCTACGGGCGGTGAGCAGAGCGGCAACGCGCCGCTTTTGCGCCGTTTCGCTTTTGAACGGCGGACAACCGTGCTATAATCTGTTTTAAACAAACATTTCAAAAGAAGCCGCGCATGACGGCGGTATACATCGCATAAGGACAAAACAGCATCATTAAACCGGTATACCGTATCCTGCGGTTTATACCGGGCGAACACAGAGGACAATCGAGGTGAAGCAGAGATGCCGCGTGACGCGGACGAAAACGCAAGGACCAGCACGCTGCTGCGGCAGCTGTTCCAGGCACCGGACCTGGGTACGTTTCTCGACCGGTATCAGCCGGCGGCGCGTCTGCCCGATTTCCATGAATACGTACTCGAACTGTGCCGGACCCGGCAGATGAAGAAGGAAACCTTAATCCGCAAAGCGGGGATCGAGCGCACCTATGGATATCAGCTGCTCAACGGCACCAGAAAGCCTTCCCGCGACAAGGTACTGCAGCTTGCGCTCGCGCTGCGGCTGAACGCGGACGAAACGCAGAAACTGCTGCAGATTGCCGGCAAAAACCCGCTCTACCCGCGGCTCAAACGCGATGCGGCGGTGCTCTACTGCATTTCACACGGACACAGCGTAATGGATGCACAGCTGCTGCTGCAGGAATTGGGGCTTGCGCCGCTTGGAGAGGATTTGCAGCTTTAGCGCGGGCATTGGCCGGGCAGATGGAAAACAGACGGAAAGGGTACGGCATGGAACGGGAAAAATCGATTGCGCGGGCGTTTTTACTGGAATACGATCTCGCGGGCGAAGCGGACTATCCGGAAGAATTTCTTCAGAAATATGAACCGCTGGAGTGTCTTTCCAGCAACCGGATGGGCGAAACCCTTCTGGTTAAGGATCATGACAACACCCCGTATATCGTGAAGTGCTATACCGACGCTTCTCTGATTTCCAAAACGAGCGAGGGGGAACTGCTTAAAAACCTGCATCACGGCGGGCTGCCTTCGTTTGTGGAAGAAATCCGCGGCGAAAGCGTCGTCTGCGTCGTGCGGCAGTACGTGCGCGGCATTCCGCTGAGCAAACTCGGCAGCCGCCTTTCGCAGGAACAGTCCGTTTCCGTGGCGATCCAGCTTTGCGGCGTGCTGACGTATCTGCATACGCAGTCGCCGCCGGTAATCCACCGGGACATCAAGCCGCAGAACATCATTATCAGCGAGGACGGACAGGCGACGCTGATCGATTTTGGGATTTCGCGCGTCTATGACAAAAATGCGCATACCGACACGGTTTGCTTCGGCACGCAGGAGTTTTCGCCGCCGGAACAATACGGCTTTGCGCAGACCGACTGCCGCGCGGACATCTTTTCGCTCGGGGTGCTGCTCGGCTGGATGCTGACCGGCAAAACCAGCGGGTTCAATATTGAAAACCGCAGGCTGCGGCACATCGTTCGCAAATGCACGGCGTTTGCGCCAAAGGACCGCTATGCAAGCGTGACGGCTGTGAAGCGCGCGCTGCGCAACGCCGACGGGCACGTGCAAAAACGCGCGCTGTACGCCGGGCTGACGGCCGTGCTCGCGCTTGGCGCGCTTTTTGGCGGATTTGCGCTCGGGCGGCACACGGATTTTCAGCCGGCGGCGGTCTTCGGGTTTTCCCGTTCCGCCGTGAGCGATCCGGTTTTGGAGCAGGCCGCAAGGCTGCAGCTCGGCATTGCGGACGGCGAGCCGCTTCTGCGCGAAGAACTGACGCAGGTTCGGGGACTGTACATTTTCGGCGACCAGTTTGCTGCGGACTGGGACGGCATGAATACGCTGCGCAACGAGATTTATGCCGGAACGGTCGTGCCGGGCGGGCAGACGGTCGGCTCGCTGGACGATTTGAAGAACATGCCGAATCTGACCGAACTTTGCCTCGGGGGTGCGGACGTATACGACCTTTCCGCGCTGACGGAACTGCCGGACATCCGCGTGCTGGAACTGTTCGACTGCGCTGCGGAAGATTATTCCGCAATATCGGGACTGACCAAGCTGGAGCATCTTTCGCTGCAGGACTGCGCGAATCTGCGCGAGCTGCCCGCGCTGGAAAACTGCACGTCGCTGCGTGAGCTGGTGATTACGGGCAATACGAACATAGAGGACTACTCCGCGCTTGCGCGTCTTGGCGCGCTGGAATATCTGCATCTGCAGGGCGTCGACCCCGACCTGTTTTTGCCGTATCTGGAAGGGAAAACCGTGCGCCAGCTCAAGATCGGCTGGTATCCGGCCGAGACGCTGGCCGATTTTGCAGGCGTCGACGGGCTGGAGGAACTGGTTGCGGACCACACGGATTTCCGTTCGCTGGAAGGCGGCGAGCAGCTCGAATCGCTGGAGTGGCTGACGCTTCTGTCGGACGACGAAGAGGAGGATTTGTCCCCGCTCCTGCAGATTCCGAACCTGCGGCAGCTGACGCTGAGCACAAACCTGAAGGAGTCCGCGGAAGCGGCGCTTGTGGACGCGCCGTTCGATATCGAGTATCAGGACTGACCGGAAAATCAGGAATTCCCAAGGGGCGTATCCCTTTGGTGGGGTGCAGGGGGAACCCCTGCAAAAGAGGCTCTTTTGACAAACAAAAAAAGGCGGGGGACCCCGCCTTTTGTATTACTCTGTGTTTATTTTTCTTTGAGGTGACAGACCGCAAAGGAGACGAACTCCCGCTCGGCTTTGCTGAACACGAGGTCCCGCGGGTAAACGAGATAGATATCGCGGTACGCGCCTTCTTCGTCCAGATCGAACACCAGCAAATCCCCGCTGCTTTCATATTTTTTTGCGGCCATCTGGGAAACGATTGCAACGCCGAGTCCGCTTACGACGGAGCTTTTTACCGCGTCCGCCTGGTTCATGCGCGCCACGATATGCAGTTTGCGCGCGGACATGCCGTTGTTTTCCAGATAGCGGTCAAATTCCTTTTTGGTGCCGGAAGTCTGGCTCCGTTCGATCATGGGTTCGTCCAGCAGATCGCGTTCGTAGAGGCCGCGCTGCTGCAGGCGCTGATAGCGCTCGGTATTGGGCGTGATCATGACCAGCTTGTCGCGGCAGACCGCGCGGTATTCCAGCTCCCGGCGATTCAGCGCCGTTCCGCAGAAACCGATGCGCGCGCTCTGATTATGGAGCTGCTCGTGCACAAACGTGCTGTCCCCGTTGACCAGCACGAACCGGCAGGACGGGTGCAGCCTTGCATAGTCCGCCATGAGGCCGGGCAGGAGGTATTCAAACGAGTCCGTGGACGCGGCGAGGAAGAGCTCCTGCTGCGCGGGCCCTTCGGCAACTTCGTTTTCCAGCACGCGGCATTGCTCCACGATCGCTTTGGCATAGGAATAGAGTTCTTTGCCGCGCTTGGTCGGGGAGACCTGCTTTTTTGCGCTGCGGACGAAAAGCTGAACGCCCAGCGTGTCTTCAAGTCCCTTGATATGTGCGCTGACGGTGCTCTGCGCAAGGGCGAGGTCGTTTGCGGCGCGCGAAAAACTGTTTGTCTCCATGACGGAGACGAACACTTCCAACTGCCGGATACTGAAATTGATCAACCCAGCCCACACTCCCTCTCCGCCGCAGATGCGCTTTTTTATCGAAAATAACGATTAAGACCTATTCTACAACAGAACGGGGATACAACGCAAATATTTTGTGCTTTTGCCGCGTATACGGCGCGGTTTCCGGAAAAAGGCGCATCAAACGGCGGAAAAAGCCGATCGGCCGGCATGTTCGCCCGCTGCGGATGCTGCACGCAAAATCCCGCCGCAGCCTGCGCCAAAACGACAAGAGCGCCCTTTCGGACGCTCCTGCCGGTTAGTTGACCGAATGCAGGATAGAATTCTTTTTTAACGCGTTTAGTTGAACAGGGAAAGCACCCATTCGAGCACGTTGTATTTGTCGAACACCGCAACGGCAATCAGCGAAACCGTGGACATGATCTTGATGAAGATATCCAGGCAGGGGCCGACCGTGTCTTTGAGCGGGTCGCCGACCGTGTCGCCGACCACCGCGGCCGCATGTGCGTCGGAGCCCTTGCCGACGCCTTCGATTGCGCCGGATTCAATGTATTTTTTGCCGTTGTCCCATGCGCCGCCGGCGTTGCCGGTGAGGATGGCGAGCATGATCGAGCAGATCGTCGAGCCGATCAGGATACCGCCGACGAATTCCGGCCCGAGCAGGAACCCGGAGAAGACCGGCACGAGGATTGCCATGAACGCGGGGACTTTCATTTCGCTCAGCGCACCCTTGGAAGAGATTTCGATGCAGGTCTTATAGTCCGGCAGCTCCGTGCCGAGCAGGATGCCGGGGATTTCCCGGAACTGCCTGCGAACCTCGTCCACCATCTTGCGCGCGGCCTTGGTGACCGCCTCGATCAGCATGCCGGAGAAGAGGAAGGGCAGCGCGCCGCCTATAATCGCCCCGGCCAGCGTGATCGGGTTGATCAGGTTGAGCGAAAGCGGCGTTGCGGGATCGTTGTAGGAGTAAAGGTAGGAGACCATCAGGGAGAGCGCCGCGAGCGCGCCGCTGCCGATGGCAAAGCCCTTGCCGATGGCGGCGGTCGTGTTGCCGACGGAGTCCAGCGTGTCCGTGATGCGGCGCACGTCCTCTTCGAGTCCGCTCATCTCGGCGATACCGCCGGCGTTGTCGGAGATCGGCCCGTAGGTGTCGACGGAGACCGTCGCGGTCACGAACGAGAGCATGCCGGCAGCCGCCATAGCCACGCCGTAGAGGCCGGAGACATAGTAGGAAATGATGATGCCGCTGCCAAGGATGATGCAGGGGATTGCGCAGGAGCGCATGCCGAGCGAGAGTCCCTGGGTGATGGTCAGCGCCGGACCTTCCAGCGCAATGTGCGCAAGCCGCTTTGTGGGCTTATAGTCCGAGCTGGTGTAGTATTCCGCCGTTGCGCCGATGAAAATGCCGGCCAGGATGCCGACAAACGCGCCGATCATCGGGGAAATCGCGCCGACCTTGAAGCCGATCATGCTGGTGTCCAGGCCGCGGAACATGAAATAGGTGATGACGAATCCGGCGATAGTGGTCAGGCCTGCCGAAACATACGTTGCGAAGTTGAGTTCCTTATGCGGATTCTTCAGCGTCTTCTTGGAGAGCAGGGAAAAGATGCCGACCATGCAGCAGAGCAGGCCTGCGGCCGAGAAGAGCACCGGGTAGAGCAGCATGCGGTTGAGCAGCAGGTCGCTCATGCCGGTTGCGTTCGCCTTGGAGGTCAAAAAGAGGTGCACGGCCAGGATTGCCGCGGCGGAAATCGAACCGACGTAGCTTTCCAGAAGGTCGGAGCCGAGACCCGCGACGTCGCCCACGTTGTCGCCCACGTTGTCGGCGATGGTCGCGGGGTTGCGCGGATCGTCTTCGGGGATGCGCGCTTCGGTCTTGCCGACGAGGTCCGCGCCCATGTCCGCGGCCTTGGTGTAGATGCCGCCGCCGACACGGTTGAACATCGCGATGACGGAGCAGCCCAGCGCATAGCCGGAGAGGCACATCGTGAACGGCACAATTTCAACGCCGAGCCAGTTCGTTTCGGTGACCATGTTGGAAACGTCGAGGAGGTTGAGGCCGAGCCCGAAGATCAGGTAGACCAGCAGGAGGCCGAACAGCGCGCAGGCGCCGACGCAAAGACCCATGACGCTGCCGCCGCGGAACGCGACCTTGAGCGATTCGCCCAGGCTTTTGGTCGTACGGGCCGCGTTGGTGACGCGTACGTTTGCGTAGGTTGCAATCTTCATGCCGATCCAGCCGGCGGAAGCGCTCATGGTTGCGCCGAGGACGAAGCAGATTGCGGTCGCGGGCGAAACGATCGCCGCAAGGATCGCGGCCACGATGAGCACGACGATCAGCAGGACCTTATATTCGTAACGGATGAAGGCGTTGGCGCCGATGCGGATTGCGGATGCGACGCCCTGCATCTGTTCTGTGCCTTCGTCCATTTTCTTGACTTTGGCATAGTGGAAGCCGGCATACGCCAGCCCGAGGACTGCGGCAAACAGCCCAAGAATCAGCAGCAGTGACATGTTTTTTCTCCCATCTTATAAACGCGGCGCTCGGGCCGCTGAATGAACAGTTTCATTTTATGTTTCTAACCGCGCTGGTGCAAACGGGAAAATGGGATATAAAAAACGTTATTATCGTATTAAACGATAATAACGAAGTATATCGGCGCAATTTGCACGATTTTATTTGCTAAAAAAGTCCCTGGGATTGTTAAGGGCCGCAGTCCTTAACCCGTTTTTTTCCGGCTGTGCCGGTTCATCCGGCACTGTACGATCGCCCGTTTAGGGCGGTTTCCCTGTGCGTTTTGCCGTCCGGGAGCCCGAAGGGCGAGAGGCAAAACGTGGTTACCCCGTCAAAAAACTGGTTTTTTGACGGCCTCAACCGCGCAATCTGCACGGTTTTATTTGTTAAAAAAGTCCCGAATGGACAATCCGCCGATAAAGTCCCAAATGATGAATTCCAATGACAACACGCCGCATGTGAAAACACGCCGCAGCGTGTTTTCATTGAAAAAATGAAGTTTTCAATGGCCTTATCCCGTCCGGATCAGGCGTCCCAGTCGCCCTCTTCGTGGCGGCAGATAGCGGCGAAGCTCTCGGCGCTGATGTCGTGCTCGATGCGGCAGGCGTCGGCAAACGCCGTTTCTTCACGCACGCCGAGCCGGATGAGGAAGCGCGCGAGCACGCGGTGCCGTTCGTACATGCGCTCGGCAATCTCCCGCCCCGGCGGGGTCAGCGTGATGCACTTGTCGTCCGCCATGTGGATATAGCCGTTTTCACGCAGCAGTTTGGTCGCGTGGCTGACGCTGGCTTTGGTTACGCCGAGGCTCGTTGCGATGTCCACGGAGCGCGCGCAGCCGTTTTTCTCCTGCTGGATCAGAATCTGCTCCAGATAGTCTTCGATTGATTCGTTAAGTTGCATGGCGCATCCTCGCGTTCCGTCGGCGTACCGTGCGTTTGATCCTGCAAACGCCTGCATGCCGGTTTTCTTCATGCTATCACCTATGTGCATGCGATTTCAAGCGTTTGTATGTAATTACGGCGTTTTCTGCGGACAGATATCAAAAACAAAGGAATTTCCGTGCGGAACAGGCATAAATATGGAAAAGCGATTGACAAAAGGAGCGTTAAATTGTAAACTCCTATCGCGAGTTAGAGTAATTTAACTGCTGGCGGGCCGTGCGGCGCGCGCCAAAGGCGGCGGGCGGTGCTTGGGTCAGCGCCGGAGAGGAAACATAACGATGACGCTGGACGAACTGAAAATCGGACAGTCGGCTGCGATCAAGGCGGTCGGGGGAGAGGGCGCGCTGCGCCTTCGCTTTCTGGATATGGGATTGATCCCAAAGACGAAAGTGACCCTGATCAAGACCGCGCCGATGGGGGACCCGATCGAGATCTGCGTGCGCGGATATGAGCTGACCATCCGCAGGGACGACGCAAAAAAGATCGAACTCGTGGATGAAGGAGGGCAGTGCGATGGTGTTTGCGCTTGCGGGAAATCAAAATTCGGGGAAGACGACTCTGTTCAATGTGCTTACGGGGTCCAATCAGCATGTCGGAAACTTTCCGGGCGTGACGGTGGACCAAAAGTCGGGCGAAATAAGGGGCGTAAAAAGCGCTTCGGTCGTCGATCTGCCGGGGATTTACTCGATCCGTCCGTACACCCAGGAGGAGATCGTGTCGAGGGACTTCATCCTGGACGGGAAGCCGGACGGCATCATCAACATCGTAGACGCGACGAACATTGAGCGAAACCTCTATTTAACGCTGCAGCTTCTGGAACTGCGCATCCCGATGGTGGTCGCGCTGAACATGATGGACGAAGTGCGCGCAAACGGCGGTTCCATCGACGTAAAACTCATGAGTGCACAGCTCGGCGTGCCGGTGGTGCCGATCGTGGCGGCGAAAAACGAAGGCGTTTCCGAGCTCATCGACCAGGCCGTGACGGTCGCGAAAAAGCGGATTTTGCCGCAGGTGCAGGACTTCTGCCCGGACGGACCGGTGCATCGCTGCATCCACGCCGTTGCACACGTAATCGAAGACCACGCGCGCAACATCGGCGTTTCCGCGCGTTTTTGCGCAACCAAGCTCATAGAAGGCGACGCTTCGTTTGCCGAGCGGCTGGAACTCGACCAGAACGAGCTGGATTTAATTGAACACAGCGTGCTCGAAATGGAGCACGAAACGGGATTCGACCGCAACGAGGCGCTCGCCGACATGCGGTATTCGTTTATCGAGGGCGTTGTGGAAGCGAGCGTCGTGAAATGCTGCGAAAGCCGCGAGCACAAGCGCAGCGTGAATATCGATCGCGTGCTCACGGGCAAATACACGGCGATGCCGGTGTTCCTCGGGGTTATGTTCCTCGTGTTCTGGCTGACGTTCAACGTCATCGGCAGCTCGCTTTCGGACTGGCTGAGCCGCGGCATCGACGTGCTGACCGGCGTTGTGGACGCGGGGCTGACCGCCTACGGCATCAACCCGGTGGTCAAGAGTCTGGTCGTGGACGGCGTGTTCGCGGGCGTCGGAAGCGTTTTGAGCTTCCTTCCGATCGTAGTGACGCTGTTCTTTTTCCTTTCCATTCTGGAGGATACGGGGTATATGGCGCGCGTGGCGTTCGTTATGGACCGCCTGCTGCGCAAAATCGGCCTGTCCGGCCGGAGCTTCGTGCCGATGCTCATCGGGTTCGGCTGCTCGGTGCCGGCGATCATGGCGACGCGGACGCTGGCCTCCGACCGCGACCGCAAGATGACCATCCTGCTCACGCCGTACATGAGCTGTTCGGCGAAGATTCCGATTTATGCGGTGTTCTGCGCGGCGTTTTTTGCAAAATATCAGGCGCTGGTGATGATCGGCCTGTACGCCGCGGGCATCCTGCTTGGCATTCTCGTTGCGCTGCTGCTCAAAGGGACGGCATTCCGCGGGGAGCCGGTCCCGTTTGTGATGGAACTGCCAAACTACCGCATGCCCTCGCCCAAGAACGTTCTGCTGCTGCTCTGGGAAAAGGCGCGGGACTTTCTGGAGCGCGCGTTCACCATCATCCTGCTTGCGAGCATCGTGATTTGGTTTTTGCAGACGTTCGATACGCGCCTCAACGTTGTGACCGAGAGCGCACAGAGCCTGCTTGCGCTGATCGGGCAGCTGATCGCACCGGTCTTTGCGCCGCTGGGTTTTGGCGACTGGCGTGTTGCAACCTCGCTGATTTCCGGGTTCGTGGCCAAAGAGGCGGTCGTGAGCACGCTTTCCGTTTTGACAGGGACGGGCATCGCGCAGCTGCATCTGGTGCTCAGCTCCCTGTTCACGCCGCTTTCCGCAGTGAGTTTCCTGCTCTTCACGCTGCTGTATACGCCCTGTGTTGCGGCGATGGCGACCATGAAAAAGGAGCTTAAATCCGGCGTTGCGACGCTGGGGGTCATCGCCATGCAGTGCGTGATTGCATGGGTGGTCGCGTTTGCGGTGTACCAGATTGCGAGCCTGCTGTTATGAGCGTATGGGATTATTTGATTCTTGCGCTGGTTGCGCTGATCGCCGGGTTTGCCGTCGGGCGGATTGTGCGCAAGCGCAGGCGCGGCGGCTGTGTCGGATGTTCGGCCTGTCTTGGCAACTGCGCTTCCTGCGGACGCAAATCCGCGCGGGATGAACAGCCGGATGAGCGGACGAAACAATAAATTTAAGCAAACTAAAGCCCGCAATAAAATGCGGGCTTTAGACCGTCAAAAAACCAGTTTTTTGACGGAAAATCGCTCTTTGCCTCTCGTCCTTCGGACTCTCGGGTGGCAAAGAGCACAGAGAAACCGCCCGTCCCGGGCGATCCGTTCCGCCGGATAAACCGGCGCAGCCGGAAAAACGGGTTAAGGGCTGCGGCCCTTAACAATCCCAAGGACGTTTTTGACGATTACAAAGCCCGCAATAAAATGCGGGCTTTTTGCAGTATGAAATTTGAAGTTATTTGGTTACGACGCGCGCTCTTTCAGATAGTTCGGGGACATCGCATTGCGCGGCTTTTTCGTCCCGCCGGAGGAAGAGCTGTCCTTGCCGGAATTGTGTTCTTCCGAATTGCCGGTCCCGTTTTCCAGCCCGTTCTCCGAGGCGTTTGAGTTGTCGGAAGGAACGCCGGTGTCTCCGCCGGCGTTGCCGGACGATTCGCCGGTGGCTTTGCCTTTATTATCGCTCTGGCTCTGATATGCGCGGATCAGATCGCGCACGGGCTCGTCGATCCATTCGGATTCGTCGAACGCTTCCGGATCGTCCGACACGGCCTTCAGCTGGTCGATCAGCCGGAGCTTGCCAGCGCTGGTGCCGATTTCGTGCGCGCGCGTCACCTCTCCGCCGGACACGGCGAAGGACTGCACCATGAGCGCCGCGCGTTCGTTGACGCGCACCTGCAGCGTTTCGGCGAGCTTTTGCGCGTGTGTTTCGCCGTTTGCGCTGGTGGAAAGCACGACATAGTTATCCTCCGCTTCAAGCAGATATCCGTTCTGCTGCAGCTGCGTGATGGTCGCGTCCACCGCGTCGCCGACGGACCGGTATAAAAGCGCGTCCGATTCGATTTGGTTTAAGATCGTTTCGCCGTCTGCGTTGACGGCGCGCACGCCGATTACGCGGTCGAAGATATTGATCGTGTATTCGATGGAAGGGTTCACGTCCAAGCTCACCAGCCCGTAAGGCGCCGTGTAGCTTTTGTATCCGCCGACGATAAACAGCAGCAAAACGGCGGCCATCGACGCGTATGCAAGGACCCTGTTTCGTGCGGCGGCCGGTTTTTCCTCGCGCAGTTCAACGCTCTGTCCGACTTCGTAACCTTCGTTGCGGATGCGGACAAAGCAGCCGTCCTCGGCCAGCGCGACCGCATGGAGCCTGCGCACCTCGACGATCGCCGCAGAAAGCGTTCCGAACCCGGCGGCTGTTTTTTTATATTTGAACGTCTCTGCTTTCATAGGGACGCTTCCTTTCCGATAAACGTAAAATATTCCGAGAGCATCGGGTAATCGCCCGATAACACGATCGCCGCCGTGATGATGTACCTGCGATAGCGCTCGAGCACCTTTCGTGAAACGCCGGCTTCTTCGGCGAGTGCCGCAATGGGCAGGCGCTTTTCCGCGAACAGCCGGCCGAGCCGCTCCGGCTTTTGCAGCAGCCATCCGACCGCCGCCGCGCAGCCGCTGCGCGTTTTCTGCTGCTTCGGCGATGCGTTTGCAAGGTCGGTAAATCCGAATCCAAACGCACGGCACTCGTCGCTCAGCGCGGTGATTTCGTCCCTGAGGGACGTGTCCGAGGCGCGCACGCTGTTTTGAACGACCGCCAGGCGCACGCCGGAAGCGTCTTCAGTGACCGCGTCGCCGCTGAATGTTTCCGGCGAAACGGAGAACTCTCCGGCAAAGCGGGAATTGCTGCGGAAGCTGTCGATCAGGCTTCTGCGGATCACGGTTTCCGCATATGCGGAAAAGGAACCTTTTTGCAAATCGTATGTATCGACCGCGTGCGAGAAGGCACACAAAGCCACAGACCATTCGTCGTCGCTCGTGGTCACATATTTATGCGACACGCGGGATGCGATGCTCAAAATAACGCGCTGCTGTTTTTGAATGAGCTGTTCTCTGGCGCGCTCGTCCGTTGCTGCGCGGACGGCGAGCCGGTCGGCGGTTGTGTGCATGTTCTCCTTTTCAGGCGCGGCGGATCAAAAAATGCGTGCCGTTATGATGAAACGGCCGTTTGTCCTGCGGACGGGCCGCAAAGCGGCGGTCCGTCCGCAGGACGGGGGTACGGAAAATCAGTCGGTTTCGGTGTCGTCCTGCGCATCGGGATCATGGATCTTGAGCAGGTCCTGATCGCGCGTCCAAAGCGGCACGACGCCCGCTTCGTTGAGCGCGTCGACGAGTGCTTCGCGCGCGGCCTTTGCCGCTTCTTCCAGCGCTTCGAGGTCCGCGTCCTCACCGGCGGTCGCCTGTGCGTCCAGCGCGGTCTGGTATTCGGCCAGCAGCGCCAGCAGAGCGGCCTTGTTTTCGTCGGCGTCGTCCAGCGCGGCGATCCGTTCGGCGATGGTTTCGAGGTTCAGCGTTGCGCCGCCATAGGTGTAGCCGAGCTTAAACTCCTGCCAGCCGAGGATGCTGCCGAGCGTGTAGCCCGCGTCTTCCAGCGCGGTTTTCAGCGCGCTGCGCGCGTCCGCGGCGGCCTTTGAAAGTTCGCTGAGGCTGGAATCACCCTTTGCCGTGAGTTCCGTGGTCTTTGCATCCAGCGCGGCGAGGTACTCGTCGAGCAGCGCGGTGAGTTCGGCCTTCTGCGTTTCGTCCGTCACGCTCTCGATGGCGAGGCGGATTTTATCGACGTTGATGCCGTTGTAATCGCGCTTTTCAGCTGCGCCGTTTTTGCTGGTGTTGCCGTTGCCGTGTTCTTCGTCACTCTTGCCGGAATTGGTTTTCTCCTGATCGGACTTACCGTTGTTGTCGTTCGATCCCTGTGCGGCAAGCGCGCTTGCGCTGAGCGAAAAGACCAGTACGAGCGCGAGCACGACGGTCAGAACGCGGGCAAACATTTTTTTGCGTTTTCCAGTGTGTTGTTTCATGAGTTCTGTCTCCTTCTAGTTCCCTTCGGGTCAGAATTCTCCGGACACTACTAAATACGCAACTGCCAGCCAAAAAACAGGGGTCGGAGAGAAAAAAGGTTCCGCGCCTTTCTTTCGTACCCTTATAGAATAGCATATCGGACGGCAAATACAATAAATTTATATTGACAAACGTCGATATGACGCGTATGCTGAACGCATTGAAATATTTCGATATGAGGAGACGGCATGACAGAATCCTGCGCTCAAAAGGCAAAGATCATGAAAGCGTTTTGCGACGAAAACCGCCTGCGCGTGCTGGAGATGCTTGCAAGCGGCGAAAAATGCGCCTGCATGCTGCTGCGGCATCTCAACATCGGGCAGCCTTCGCTTTCGTACCATATGAAGATACTGGTGGAATCCGGCGTGGTGGAGGCGCGGCAGGACGGCAAGTGGACGCATTACCGCCTCAGCGAAACCGGCTGCGCCAAAGCGGCGGAGATTCTGCGGCTGGCAACGACCCCGCGCGAAGAAACGGCGGAGGACGCCTGCTGCGCAAAATAAAAGCAGGCCGGCGCGGACAAACCGTCCGGCGGGAAATAAGGACAGGACAAACGAATGCAGATACTTAAATCCATTTGGGATTTTTTTCAATATCAGGTGCTGGCCATGAAATGGCTGGACGCGCTGATCGCAGACGCGCTGGGCGCGGCGGGGCTCGATACGGCGAACCGCTGGGTCGGAAGTCTGGAATTTTTTCTTTATGACGTGATCAAAATCACGATCCTGCTCTGCACGCTGATTTTCGTGATCAGTTACATCCAGAGCTTCTTCCCGCCGGAGCGCAGCAAGCGGATCCTCGGCCGGTTCAAAGGCCTCTGGGCGAACTGCGTCGCGGCGCTGCTCGGGACGGTCACGCCGTTTTGTTCGTGCTCGTCAATCCCGCTTTTCATCGGTTTTTCGTCCGCGGGACTGCCGGTCGGGGTGACGTTTTCGTTTCTGATTTCCTCGCCGATGGTCGATTTGGGGTCGCTGATCCTTTTGATGAGCATCTTCGGCGCGAAGGTCGCGATCATCTATGTGGTGCTGGGGCTCGTCATCGCCGTGATCGGCGGGACGCTGATTGAAAAGCTCCATATGGAGCGGTATGTGGAAAGCTTTATCCTGACGACCAAGAGCGTCGACCTCGAATCGCCCGATCTGACCAGGCGCGACCGCCTTGTGTACGCAAAAGAGCAGATGGCGGCCACGTTCAAAAAGGTTTTTCCGTATGTGCTCGTCGGCGTCGGCATCGGCGCGGTGATTCACAACTGGATTCCGGAAGCATGGGTGTCGGCGGCGCTCGGCAGCAACAACCCCTTCGGCGTGGTGCTTTCAACGCTGGTCGGCGTGCCGATGTACGCGGACATCTTCGGCACGATCCCGATTGCGGAAGCGCTGTTTTACAAGGGCGCGCAGCTCGGCTCCATACTGGCGTTCATGATGGCGGTGACCACGCTGTCCCTGCCGTCGATGGTGATGCTGCGAAAGGCGGTCAAGCCGAAACTGCTCGCGCTGTTCATTGTCATCTGCACAATCGGCATCATACTCGTGGGGTATTGCTTCAACGCCCTGCAGCCGCTGCTTGTGTGAGAAATACAACATACGAACGATAAAGGAGAACACTATAATGGGTTTATTCAATCGGAAGAAGGACACGGAAGAAACAAAGGAATGCTGCTGCGGCTGCTGCGAACCCGCGGCGGAAGAAAAGCAGGAAGAGCCGAAAGACGCGCGGATCAAGATCCTCGGCGGCGGCTGCCCGAAATGCAACGCGCTGGAAGCCGCGGTCAAAGCGGCCATGGCGAAACGCGGCATGGACGAGCCGATCGAGCATGTGACCGACTATTCCGAGATAGCCAAATTCGGCGTGATGAGCACGCCCGCGCTCGTGATTGGCGGCAAGGTCGTTTCCATGGGCAAAGTGCTCAAGGCCGAGGAGATCGAGAAACTGCTGGAGGCAAACCCCGCCGATTGAAAATCATCAGCCGAGGTGCATAAATGACGTTTACCTGGATTCTCTACGGGCTTGCGGCCGCGGGACTTGCGGTCTCGTTTTTCCGCGACCGCAAAAAGACCCAAATGGCGCTTTTGAAAGCATGGAAAGCGTTTGAAAACATCCTGCCGCAGCTGCTGACCATCCTCGTGGTCATCGGCCTTGCCATGGCGCTGGTCAGCCGGGAAACCATTCAGCGGCTGATCGGCTCCGATTCCGGCGTCTGGGGCGTGCTCGCCGCGGCGGCGGTCGGATCGGTCACGCTGATCCCCGGTTTTGTCGCGTTCCCGCTGGCGGCGGCGCTGCTCAAAAACGGCGCAGGCTACATGCAGATCGCCGCGTTCGTTTCCACGCTGATGATGGTCGGGATCGTGACGCTCCCGCTGGAGATCAGGACCTTCGGCAAACGCACGGCGATACTGCGCAACGTCCTTGCGCTCTGCTTTTCGCTGGCCGCGGCGGCTGTGATCGGGGTGGTGCTATGAGCGGGTTAAAAGGGTTTTTCAAGCGCTACGGCGCGTTTCTGCTGCTGCTTGCCGCGGGGGTTATAACCGGGCTGGTTTTGCCGGAAATCGGGCAAAAAAGCCTGGAAATCACGCTTTCCAACGTGAAGGAAATGCTCTCCGTACTGCCGCCGATCTTTATCCTGATCGGGCTGCTGGACGTTTGGGTCGACCGCGCGACCATGATGAAATACACCGGAAAAGGCTCCGGCGTAAAAGGCGTTTTAATCGCGTTCCTGCTCGGCAGCGCGGCGGCGGGACCGCTGTATGCGGCGTTTCCCGTCGCGGCGGTGATGCTCAAAAAAGGGAGCGGCCTTTTCAACGTGTTCGTCTTTGTCGGCGCGTGGTCGACCACGAAAATCCCTATGCTGGCGTTTGAAACGGCGAACATGGGTCCTGCGTTTACGTTCACGCGGCTTGCGCTGAGCATAATCGGCATCCTCTTGATTGCGCTGGTCACGGAAAAATCGCTGAACGCGGAGCAGCAGGCGGAAATTTACGCAAAAAACAACGAACAGCAAACGCCGTCCGAACAGTAAAAACCGAACAGCAAAACAGGGAAGTGTTTCGGACCGGAAGGAAGCGCGTATGAAAATTGCAAACCGCACGAAAGGCTGGTTTCCGTTATGAGTGAAATTTCGATTCGCGCAATGACCGCCGCGGACTGGCCGGACGCGAGCCGGATTTACCGCGAGGGAATTGAAACCGGGCTTGCGACGTTCCAGAGCGAATGCCCGCCCTGGGAAGACTGGGACAGGGCGCATCTTGGCGCATGCAGGCTCGTGGCCGTTCTGGACGGAAGCATCGCGGGCTGGGCGGCGCTTTCCGCCGTGTCGGGCCGCTGTGTATACGCGGGCGTGGCCGAAGTGAGCGTTTACATCGCTAAAAGCGTGCGGCACACGGGTGTCGGCACACGCCTGCTCAATGCGCTTGTGTCCGCCTCGGAAGAAAGCGGGTTCTGGACGCTGCAGTCCGGCATCCTGCAGGAAAACAAAGCCAGCCTGCGTCTGCACGAAAAATGCGGGTTCCGGGTGGTTGGATACCGCGAAAAAATCGGGCGCGACCAAAACGGGAACTGGCGGAACACGGTTTTAATGGAGCGGCGCAGCAAACGGGACGATTTTTCTGACACATGCGGCTGTGCCTGCGGACACGACGAAGAAAAGGAGCCAACATGAAAAAAGTT
>Ga0116151_10000615_pt1 | contig 32702 bp, 34 predicted proteins | sample AD_UKC117_MetaG_FD_89893 | JGI IMG/M metagenome (GOLD analysis project Ga0116151, IMG submission 89893) | Active sludge microbial communities of municipal wastewater-treating anaerobic digesters from Hong Kong - AD_UKC117_MetaG | ecosystem: Engineered > Bioreactor > Anaerobic > Digestate... | reverse complement strand
TGTCCATCTTGCCGGCAGCGTGGCGACGGGCCGGAAGATCTCGGAGGTCTTCATCGAGAACGGGCGGCTCGACGGCGAGAAGATCTTTGGCGACGCGCGGAGCCGCGCGCAGGCCGAGGCGCGCTACGCGTCATCGCTGCGGCCGAAGGGGGAATAGCCCCGGGGGATTGCGGAGCAGGTGCCGGGCGCGCACCCTTGGGGTACCTCGCTCCCGCGGAGTCACCATGCGCCGCCTGTCCGCCGCCGCCCTGCTGTTTACTGCCGCGTGCTTCGGCTCGCTCTCATCCGACCCATCCCCCAGCGGCCCGATCCTGCCGGAAGGGCCGACCACCGCCACGCCGCCGCCGCCCGCGGCGCCCACGTTGGGTCCCATCCGCACGCTCACCGTGAGTGCCCCCGGGACGCTGATGATCGGCGGGAATGCCCAGGTCGCGGTCACGGCGCGCGACGCCGAGGGGCGGGTCGTCCCGATCTCCCGTGGGCAGTACGACGTGTTCGCGTCCCCGGCCAGCGTCGCCACCCTCTCGGATGGCCTGCTGCTGACGGGAGTTTCCGCCGGGTTCGTGACGATCCAGGCCTACATGCGGGACGGATCGGCGACCACCTCGAAGCCGGTCCGGATCGCGCCCTAGTCGAGCGCCGGGGTGGCGTCGACCGTGACTCGCCGGAGTGGGCGGCGGAGCGCCACCCGCACCCGCAGCACCAGGATGACGGCGACCGCCGAGAGCCCCAGGACGAGTCCCCACCAGAGCCCGACCGCAGCGAGTGACGTGCGGAAGGCGAGCCACAGCGAGCTCGAGATCCCGACCCCGACGAATCCGACGAGGTTGATGAGCATCGGCGCGGTGGTGTCGCCGAGGCCGCGCAGGATGCCGGCCGAGACGACCTGCAGGCCGTCGAAGACCTGGAAGATCCCCGCGATCGGCAACAGCATCGCGGCGAACGCGACCACCGCGGCATCGGTGGAATAGAGCGCGGCGAGGAATCGCGGCAGCAGCAGGAACGCGAGCGCCGTGCAGGCCATGAACCCGGCGCCGACCACCAGCGCGCTCCGCGCCGCCGCGCGCGCGGCCTCGGGCTCGCGACGCCCGACCGCGCGGCCGACGACGACCGCCGCCCCCATCCCGACGCCCATCGGCACCATGAAGGTGAGCGAGGCGAGGTTGAGGGCGATCTGGTGCCCCGCCACGCTGACCGTGCCGAAGGTGCCCATCAGCAGCGCCACCGTGCTGAAGGCCGCGAACTCGATCTCGATCTGGATGCCGATCGGGAGCCCGAGCCGGAAGAGGCGCCACAGGGCACGCACCCGCAGCGCCTCGGGGTGCCACGGGCGCAGCGTGCCCGCGAGATCCACCCGGGCGACCCGGAAGATCAGCACCGCCATCAGGGCCCGCGAGAGGGTCGTGGCCCACGCCGAGCCGGCGACCCCCATCGGCTCGAGGCCGAGGCCGCCGAAGATCAGCCACCGATTGAGGATCACGTTGACGACGTTCGCCACGACGATCGTCCACAGCACCGGGGCGACCCGGTGCATCGCCTGCAGCGTCTGGCGGCCGACATTGAACGCGAGGAACGGGAAGACGCTCGGCACCAGGATCAGGCAGTAGGTGCCAAGGAGCGGCAGCACGTCGCGCGGCTGGTCGAGGGCACGGAGGATCGGCTCGCCGACGGCGAGCAGCGCCATCACCGGAATGGAGAGGAGTGCGGCGAGCACCATCCCCCGCTGCACGGCGAGGGCGACGCCCTCGTGCTCCTCGGCGCCGAGGGCCTGCGAGACGACCGGATCGAGGGCCAGCAGGATGCCGACGCCCAGCATGATCAGGCCGTGGAAATAGACGTTGCCGATCGCGACCGCCGCGAGCGCCTCGGCCGAGACCCGCCCGACCATCAGCGTGTCGACGGCACCCATGAGCATCATGCCGACGTTGACGCCGACGATCGGGAGGGCGAGGACCAGCAGCGCCCGGAGCGGCGAGCGGCCGCCCGTGGGCTCGCTGGCGGTCACTGGCGCGTGGCGTCCCCGCGGCCGGGATCGGCGAGGAGCCGCTCGGCGAACTCCACTCGCTCGTGCAGGTCGGCCACCTCGGCCCGAAGCTGATCGAGCTCATCGAGGATCGCGCCGGCGGTCCCGGGTGCCACGAGCCGATCGGTCTCGGGTTCCCAGTTCGACACCAGCAGCCCTTCGGCGTCCCGGAAGCTGCCGGCGAGGATCATGATGTTGTCGTAGAGCCACCAGAGCCCGAGGCCGCCGAGCGTCAGCGCCTGGAGGATCCCACTGCCGGTCCGGCCGACGTAGAACCGGTGGGCACCGAAGACGCCGAGGAAGAACGCCAGCAGCAGCGTGACGAGGCGGGAACGGGGCGAGGCGAAGAGATCATCGGACATCGTCGGAACTCCGGGCAGTGCCCCCGCCAGGACTCGAACCTGGAACCTGAAGATTAGAAGTCTTCCGCTCTATCCAGTTGCGCTACGGGGGCGAACGCCGGAAAGGTAGCCCGGGACCCGCCCCGTGGCGGGTTCCCGGGCCTCCCGGGCGACTACTTCCGCAGCGCGTCGCGGATCTCGCGCAGGAGCACCACGTCCTCGGGCGGAGCCGGCGGTGCGGCCGGTGCCGCCTCTTCCTGGCGCTTGAGGCGGTTCATCGTCCGGACCATCTGGAAGATGATGAACGCGAGGATGGTGAAGTTGATCAGCACCGTCACGAAGTTGCCGTAGGCGAACACCGGCACCCCCGCCTCGCGCACCGCGGCAAGGGTGTTCTCGGTGCCGGCCGGGACATCGCCGAGCGGAATGAAGAAGTTCTCGAAGCGGAACCCGCCCAGCGCCTTGCCCACGACCGGCATGATGAGGTCGTCGGTGAGCGACTTCACGATGCCCCCGAACGCCCCGCCGATGATCACGCCGACCGCGAGGTCCATCACGTTGCCCTTGAGGGCGAACTCCTTGAACTCCGACATCATGCTCATGTGTGCGCTCCGTGGGACGGGGTCATGGGTGACGGGGAGACAGCGGGTCGGGGCAATCTAGGGGAAACCGCCGGGAAGGCGACCCCGTAGGCTGCGGCAACCCATGACCCGGAGCATGCCGTGCTGCTGCTGCCCGCCATCCTGCTGAGCCTCGCCACCCCGATCGGCCCCTCCCCGGCGGATGGGGAGGCCCTCCTGCGCGAGATCAACGCGGCCCATCGGGCCACCTGGTTCCGCAGCTTCGTCTTCGTCCAGCGGACCACCTACCCGGGGCAGCCCGGCCGTCCGGATGAGACCTGGTACGAGACGATGGCCCGGCCGGGGTTCCTCCGGATCGACATGGAGCACGGCGATTCGGCGATCGGTCGGATGATCTTCCGGAACGATTCGCTCTATCAGGCGGCACCCGGCCAACCGGCCCGAGGCGGGCGCCCGATGGTGCATGCGCTGCTCGTCCTGCTGCACGACATCCATGTCGGCGACATCGACGCGGCGATCGGCAAGCTCAAGGCCCAGGGGTTCGACCTCGCCACCACGGGCACGACCACCTCGGAAGGCCAGGCGGTGACGATCGTCGGGGCCACGGCGGGCGACAGCTCGAAGGCGCAGTTCTGGGTCGATCCGGCGCGCCAGGTCGTCGTGCGGGTGCTGCAGCCGACGCCCAACGGGGTGAGCGACACGCGGATGACGCGCTTCAGCGACACCGGGTCGGGGCTGGTGGAGCGGCAGATCGAGTTCCGGGCCAATGGGAGCGTGCGGCTGGGCGAGGAGTACACCTGGATCGAGGTCGGCACGCCGATCGACATGGCGGTCTTCGAGCCGGGGCACGCGGCCCTGCCGGCGTGGGTCACGGCGCGCAAGGCGGCGATGAAGTAGCGCGCCCCCCACACGACAGGCGGCCCCATGCAGGAGTCTGCATGGGGCCGCTGTGCATCGGGGCGCCCGGATTCGAACCGGGGGCCTTCCGCTCCCAAAGCGGACGCGCTACCGGACTGCGCCACGCCCCGTGGACACCAATCTAGCCGCGGAGTGCCTCGAGCAATGCCGCGACGGCCCGGGCCCGGTGCGACACCCCGGCCTTCGCCTCCCGGCTCGCCTCGCCGAACGCCGCCCCGAGCTCCTCGCTCCAGAAGACCGGGTCATAGCCGAAGCCTCCCGTCCCTCGGGGGGCCTCGAGGATCCGGCCCTCCGCCGTCCCCGCGACGACGATCTCCGGCGCCGAGCTGCGGGCGGGAGCGAGGACGAGGACGCAGCGGAACCGGGCAGTGCGCTCGGTGACCGGCAGGCCACGGAGTCGTTGCAGCAGTTCGGCGATGTTCCGCCCGGAGACGACGTCGTCGGGTCCGTCGGCCCCGGCGAAACGCTTGCTGCGCACGCCGGGGGCGCCGTCGAGGGCATCGACCTCCAGCCCGCTGTCGTCCGCGAGCGTGTCGAGTCCGGCGCGATCGCGAAACCAGCGCGCCTTGGCCGCCGCGTTCGCCGTGAAGGTCGGATGGACCTCGAGTGCATCCTCCGCCGGGTCGCCGGCGATGCCGACGTCCTGGGGAAAGACGATCTCGCGCCCGAGCGGGGCGAGCAACGCCGTGAACTCGCGCTGCTTGCCGCCGCTCCGGGTGGCGACGAGGAGCGGCGCGCTCACCCCGGCGCGACGGCCGCGCGCTGCAGGGCGAAGAGCTCCGCGAGGCCCGCGTCGGCCAGGTCGAGCAGCCCGCCGAGTTCGGCGCGGTCGAAGCTGCCCGCCTCGCCGGTGCCCTGCACCTCGACATAGCTGCCGGACTCCAGCATCACGACGTTGGCATCGACCTCCGCGTCGCGGTCCTCGAGGTAGGCGAGGTCGAGCCGATGCTCCCCCGCGACCTTGCCGACCGAGACGGCGGCCACCCAGCGACCGAACGGCGAGGGTTGCCCGGTCTGGGCCGCCAGCCAGGCGCAGGCGTCGTGCAGCGCGACCGCGGCCCCGGTGATGCTGGCGCAGCGCGTGCCGCCGTCGGCGACCAGGACATCGCAATCGATCCGGATGGTCCACTCCCCGAACGCGAAGGTGCCCATCGCGGCGCGCAGGGAGCGACCGATCAGGCGCTGGATCTCCTGCGTGCGTCCGCCCGCCCCGTCGCGCTCGCGGCGGGTCCGCTCCGACGTGGCGCGCGGCAGCATCGCATACTCGGCGGTCACCCACCCCTCGCCGGATCCCTTCTTGAATCCCGGCACCCCCTGCTCCACGCTCGCGGTGCAGTGCACGAGCGTGCCGCCGGTGCGCACCAGGCAGCTGCCCTCGGCGAACGGATTGGCGTTGCGCTCCAGCACGGTGGGGCGAAGCTGGTCGTTGCGGCGGGCATCAGGACGAGGCACGGAGGCGCTCCACGAGACGAGTGGTCGAGAGGTCGGGGACGAGGGGCACGATCAGGACGCGCCCGCCCCGTGCGCGGACGAGGTCGCCGCCGACGACGGTCGACGGATCATAGTCGCCCCCCTTCACCAGCACATCCGGTTCGAGCGCGGCGATCAGGTCGCGCGGCGTCGGGTCCGCGAACGGGACGACGCAATCGACGCAGGCGAGGGCCGCGAGCAGGCGCATCCGCGCCTCGAGGGGGACGATGGGGCGCTCGGGTCCCTTGTCGAGGGTCCGGACCGAGGCATCATCGTTGACGCCGACGATCAGCGCGTCGCCGGCGGCCCGCGCGGCCTCCAGCACCGCGACATGCCCGGGATGCAGCAGGTCGAACACGCCGTTGGTGAAGACCACCGTGCCACCCTGCCCGGCCCGCCACGCGCGCGCGGCGGCGATCGAGCACACCTTCGCCTCCGTCGGCGTCCAGCTCAGAGCGGCGCCTCGGCGAACGGCGTGAAGGTGAGGACCTTGTCGCCGTACCAGGGGATGTGGACGGTCTCGGTGTAGGTCGAACGGATCTCGACCCGGGGCGGGTTCGGCAGTCGCTGGATCGTCAGCTTCTTCTTGGCCGCGGCGGGGAGGCGCAGCGAGTCCGCCCGCGCCTCGATGCGCACGCGCATCGCGGAGTCGGGAAGCGCCTCGGCGAACCCGGCCACCGTGTGGAACTCGTCCCGCCACTGCTGGTAGCGGAACCACGGGCGGCCAAAGAGGATCCCCGCGTAGAGCAGGAGGCCGAGGATGACGAGCGGCACGAGGCAGCCGAACTTCCCCTCGCCCCGCCGACCGGCAGGCAGGCTCACCATTGCGACTGGGCTTCCTTCACGAGGTCGTTGATCAGGAGTTCGAGCGCGATCCGGCGACCCTCGGCCTCGCGACCGGGGTCATACTGGGCATCGGCGGGGAAGGTGCGCTTCTTGAGCAGGTCCTTCTCGTTGCGGACGTCGGTCATCACGATGTCGACCGTCACGCGCAGCAACCGCTTGCTCACCTCGACCGTGTTGCCGCGGGTGCCGGTCCCGGTGCCCGACCCCCGAAAGCCGACCGGCTGGTCCGGCTCGTACAGGCGCACGGTCCCGGTCACGACCGCGTCGGCCTGCGACTCGGCGACGATCCGGAGGCCGAGCCGCTGCTCGACGGCATCGCGCACCGAGCGGTTCACCTGCTGGGCGATCGTCGGGTCGGTGGTGAGGTTCTCGAACGGTTGCACCGCCACCGTGCGGATCTCGGTCGGCAGTCCGCCCCCGGCGAAGCCGTAGCTGCATCCCGCGAGGACAAGGAGGGCGCCGGCGAGGACGCGGCGGTCAGGGCGCATCGAGATCCGGCCTGGCCCACAGGGACGCGGGGAGCGAGTCGGGGACGCCGTGCCGATAGAAGGTCAGGTCGAGACGGGCGGGACGGGACGGGATATCGAGGCGCGCCGAGGACAACCGCCCCTCGCCATCGAAGGTCGTGAGGACCCGCCCGATACGCTCTCCCCCACTGCGGACGTCCGCGACGAGTTGTCGGGTGCCGGTGCGGGAGATCAAGTACTCCACCGTGTCGGCCCCTCGGACATACCGCCATGCGGTCACGTCGCGCGACGTGGCGGACTGAACCTGATCGCCCTGCATCGGGGCGCGAGCACGGCCGAGCATGGCCCACAGGAGGGGATAGTTGGGGACGAGCTTCTGCACGTCCTCCTCGGGGAGGGCCCAGACGGCCGAATCACCGACGACGAACGCCGCCCCAGCGCCGGAGTTGAGGGGGCCCCGGAAGTCGAAGCGCAGGGAGTCAGGAGCGACGATCACGAAGGAGCCCCGACCCTTCGCACCTCCCTCGGTACGGCCGTCCAGATACGACCACCGGAAGCTGGCCTCGCGCGGCATCGTATCCGTGGTCTCGGCGACCCAGGGCGCGATTGCCCCCGCATCGCTCCGGGCGAGCGGCGTCGGCATCTTCGGGCCGGGGAGCCCGCCGGCACAGCCGAGGAGGACGAGCGGGAGGAGTGCGCGGGAGGCGGCGAGGTGGGGCATGGGCTGGAAGGTGGCCCGATGGACGCCGCCGCTCAAGACGCCCCCACCCGCTGGATCGACCGGATCAGGTCCCCCTGGAGGACTCGCCGCAGCGGCCCGTAGTTCCCGACCACTCGACCGAAGATGGTGTAGCCACCGTCGAGATGCGGCTGCGGCGAGAGGTTGATGAACCACTGGCTGCCACCCGTGTCGGGTCCCGAGAGCGCCATGCCAACCATCGGGACGTCGTAGCGCAGTCGGTTGATCTCGTCGCGGATCGACCAGCCCGGGCCGCCGGAGCCGGTGCCGGTCGGATCGCCGTCCTGCACCACGAAGTTCGGGACCACGCGGTGCCAGCGCACGTTGTCGAAGTAGCGCCGATCGACGAGGCGGAGGAAGTTCGCGACCGTGAGCGGGGCGTCGCGGGGGAGCAACTCGACCTCGATGCGCCCGCGACCATCGACGTCGATGGCGACGCGCGGATTGTCCGGGGCGAACAGGTACCGGGCCGCGAGCTGCCGGTAGTCCTCGAGGGTCCGGCCGGTCTCGATCGGGGTGACCCCGCCCCACACGCGGGCGAGCGTGGGCAGCGTCCTGGCCGCGGTGGCGCGCAGGACCGGATCGTCGGGTCGCTGCAGCAGGGCACGCCGCGACGGCGCCGCGAGTCGATCGACCACGGATCGGTCGCGCCGGGCCCAGCGCCCGAGCAGGCCGAGTCCGGCCTCGCGCAATTCAGGCACTCCGGTGTCCCACGCGGCCGCGACCAGGTCCAGTGCCGCCTCGGTCGGTTCCCGCGCGAGGACCTGCAGCCCGGCGACGCGGAGCGCCGGCTCGTCGGAGGTCCATGCTGCACGGGCGGCGGTCTCGAGCTCGGCACGGGCGACGGTGTCGGTTGCGGCCCAGGCACCGAGCGCCTCCGCGCGCACGCGAGGGTCGGCATCGGCTCGTGCCACGGTGCCGAGCCGACCACCGGCACCGACCGACTGCCACGCTTCGACCGCCACCATGCGATCGAAGGGATCGGGCGCGCCGAGCCACCGCTCCCCCCAGGGGACGAACGCGGCGGAGTCGACTCGCGCGAGTGCCAGGAGTGCCGCGCGCCGCACGCCCCACTCATTGGCATCCGCTGGGAGGGCGGCGACGAGGACGTCGCGCGCCGTGGCGCCCCGCAGCGAGCCCAGGGTCGTCGCAGCCGCGACGCGCACGTTCCGATCCTCGTCGCGCAGCAGCGGGGCCACATCGCCCGCATGCGTGCTGTCGCCCACGGTCGCGAGACTCCCCAGCGCGTTGATGCGGACACCGGGGGTCTGATCATTCAGCGTACGCACGAGCTCGGAGGCCACGCCGTCCCGCGGGAGACCGGCCCGTTCGATGTAGCTCCGTCCCAGGGCCTTCGCCGCCGTCTCGCGAATGATCGGGATCGGATCACGCATCGCCGTCAGCAACACCTCTCCCGCCGCCGGGGCCGCGAGGCGGCCGAGGGCATAGGTGGCCCGCCAGCGAATCGACACGCTCGTGTCGCGGGCGAGCGCGATCAGACGGTCGACGGGCGCGGCGCTCCCGAGTCGCCACGATTCGAGGGTCGCCTGGGCGAGCATCGCCTGACGCCGCGCAGGGGTGAGCTCGCCGACACCTCCAATCACCCCGGCCAGCAGCTGCGCGGCCTCATCCCCCCCGATCCGCGCGAGCGCGGTGGCCGCCTCGACGAGCGCCTCGGTGGTCAGGGTGTCGGGACGTCGGAGTCGGTCGCCGATCGCCCCGACGGCCGCGCGGTCCTTGAGCAACCCGAGGGCGAAGAACGCCTGTGCGACGACCCCCGGATCCCGGTCGTCGAGTCGCGGGACGAGGAGGATGCGGCCCTCGCGATCGCCGATCCGCCCCACGGCAGTGACGGCGAGCCGTCGGACGAGCGGGTCCGGGTGCTCGAGTGCGGGCGGGAGCACCGCAACATCGAGTGCCCGCCGATCCTCGGCCATCAGGATCGGAGCCGCTGCCTCCACCAGCGCGGGGTCCTGCGCAGGGGAGCTGGCAGGCAGGAGGGTCGCGGCGAGTGCGAGCAGGACGAATCGATTCACAGGCGCACCAGGTCGGGGCTGGGGATGAGGCGAGCGATGATCGCCTCGGGGAGGCGCGCGAGGGCGAACTCGGCGGTGAGCACCAGCAGCGCGGTCGTCGCCGTGGCGAGCAGGAGCCCGCTCTCCTCGTGCTCGACGGCATAGCCGAAGGTCACGCGCCGACTCGCCACCTCGCGAATCCAGCAGCGGACCCGGACCGGATCGTCGTACCGCGCCGCGTGGCGATAGCGGATCTGCAGGTCGCTGACGGCGAGGCGGAATCCCTGTGCCTCGAGCTCCCGGTAGCTGACCCCGGTCGTGCGGAGCAGTTCGGTCCGGGCGACGTCGAGCCAGACCAGGTAGCGGGCGTGGTACACCACCCCCATCTGGTCGGTCTCGGAGTAGTCCACCCGCCGGTGGATCGTCACCTGCGGCGGCGTGCTGGTTGCCTCAGCTCGTTTCATTCGGCACCTTTCCCACCGTGGAAGATACCCGTCTCGTCATCGTCGCGGACGCGCACCTCGGCGCGGCGCCTGTCGGCGACGAGGAGGCGTTCCTCCGCTTCCTCGATACGGTCCCCCGCCCCGGAGACACGCTGCTCCTCGTCGGGGACATCTTCGACTACTGGTTCAGCTATCGACGCGTGATTCCGCGGCGCAACTTCCGGGTGGCCGCGGCGCTCACCACGCTGGCGCGGCGACTGCCCGTGGCGATGGTCGGTGGCAACCACGATCGTTGGGGCGATACGTTCTGGGACGTGGACGCCGGGGTGCGGTTCGATCCGCACCGGCTTCGGTTGCCAGGCCCCGGGGGCGACGCCCTGATGATCCACGGCGACGGCCTGCACGAGGAGCGGCCGGGCGCCTCCTGGATGCACCGGGCCACCTCCTCGCCCACCGTGATCGCCCTGTACCGACTCCTGCCTCCCGATCTCGGATTCTGGATCGCCGACAAGATGGGCCACAACCTGGGCTACGCCGAGACGCATCCGGAGGCGGTCCAGGCGGCGGCCGATCGCCAACGCCGCTGGGCAACCGCGACCCTCGAGCGTGAGCGCGATCTCCGGGCGGTCATCATGGGACACACCCATCGCGAGGCGCTCCTCGAGGTCGCTCCCGGACGCTGGTACCTCAATCCGGGCGCCTGGCTCGACGGCTGGCGCTACGCGACCCTCGACGCCTCCGGCGCGGCACTGCACCAGTTCAGCTAGCGGTCGCCTCGAGGTCGACGAGCTCGACCGGCGCCACGGGGCGCCCGGTGAAGAGGGCCCCGAGGCGGGCGAATCGCTCCACATCGTCCGTGGCACCCCAGCGATGGGTCGCGACCGCATCCGACGGCGCCGACAGCCCTCTGCGCTGCAGCAGCCCGGCCAGGTCGCGGGCGGTCTCCTCGGCCGAGTCGATCAGCGCCACCCCCGATCCGAGGAGGTCCGCGAGGAGCGGCTTCAGCAGCGGGTAGTGGGTGCAACCGAGGACGAGGGCATCGACGCCTGCCGCGGTGATCGGCTGCAGATACACCTCGGCAATCGCACGGGCAGCCGGGTGCGAAAACCAGCCCTCCTCGACCAGCGGAACGAAGAGCGGGCAGGCCTGCTCGACCACCGCGAGATCCGGCCGCTCCGTGAGGAGTGCATTGCGATAGGCACCGGACGCGATGGTGCCCGCCGTCCCGATCACCCCGACCGACCCCGAGCGCGTCGCCCCCGCCGCCGCCCGTGCGCCGGGGGCCACGACGCCCAGCACCGGCACGGGCGAGGCGGCCTGGAGGTCGGGCAGCGCGTGCGCCGTGGCGGTGTTGCAGGCCACGACCACGGCCTTGACGTCCTGACGCTCGAGCCAGGCGAGGATCTCCGCGCTGTAGCGGCGGACGGTCGCAGGAGACTTCGGCCCGTAGGGGACCCGCGCGGTGTCGCCGAGGTAGACGGTCGATTCGTGCGGCAGGAGATCATAGATCGCGCGGGCGACGGTCAGGCCGCCGATCCCCGAATCGAAGATGCCGATCGGGCCGCGGTTCATCGCGGCATCGCGAAGCGCAGGCCGAGGCCGGTCCGCCCGTCGGGGAGAACGCTGGCGCGCAGGTCGCCGGGGAAGTCGTAAAGGTTGGCGGCGACGAAGGCCTCGAGCCCGGCGAACAGGTGATTCGCCCCCATCAGGACGAACCAGTCCTGGCGCTCCTTGCGCTTCTCCTCCAGCCGTTCCGAGCCGGTGCGCTCGAGGTAGCCGATCTCGTGATGCGCCTTGAGCGCCATCCCGAGTGCGACCCCCTCGAAGGCGATGAAGAGCCCGCCGGTCAACTTCCGGTCAAGCGAGGCCTGACCCCAGCCGGGCACGAGCAGGGACCGGAAGAAGTACACCAGCGGAGCCGGGCGGCGGGCCGCCGGCTGGCTGGTGGCGGGGGGGACGAGCGCTCCCGGCAGTGGTGCGGGCGGCGGCACGCGCTGCTGGGCGGCGAGCGGCGTCGCGAGGAGGAGGGCGCACAGGGCCAGGCGTGGGGGCATGCCCGAAAGCTGCCACCGTGCCCCGGGTTCCCCAAGGGAGGTCATCCGGTGCGGTCGGCCATTGCGCGGCCGTAGCGCGCGAGTATCCCGGCCCGGCCGATCGTGCCGAGCACCCGGCTGCTGGGTGCATCGACGACCGGCAACGCGGCGATGCCCTGCGCGCCGAGCCGCCGCACGACCTCGAGGAGCGTGACGTCGAGGGTGAGCGCCTCGGTCGGTGCGGCCACGTCGCGCGCGGTGAGACCCGGGTCGGGCGGCTGCTCCCCCTGTGCGAGGAGGCCGAGACTGCGCAGGGTGACCACACCGAGCAGTCGGCGGCGTTCGTCGACGACCGGATAGACGGTCTGGTCGGCGAACGCGAACCGGCGGATGAGTCCATCCACGGGATCGCCGGCCTGCACGACGATGGCGGAGCGGTCGATCGCATCGGCCACGGTCAGCCCGGCGAGCAGGTCGCGGTCGACGCCGTGCTCGAGGTTGATGCCGCGGCGGCGAAGCCACCCGCTGTAGAGGTTGTCGGGTTGCAGGCGCCGGGTGACCACCATCGCGATCGCCGTGGTGAGCATCAGCGGGAGCATGATGGCGTAGTCGTCGGTCATCTCGAAGACCATCAGGATCCCGGTGATCGGCGCACCGGTCGCGGCCGCCACCGTGGCGCCCATGCCGACGATGCCGTAGGCCGCGGGCTGCATCGTGGCGGAGGGGAAGAGCGCGAGCACGCCGGCACCGAAGGCCCCGCCGGTGGCGGCCCCGACATAGAGGGACGGCGTGAAGACGCCCCCGGAGCCGCCCCAGCCGAGCGTCAGTCCGGTCGCGACGATCTTGCCGACCGCGAGCAGGGCGATCATCCACCAGACCATGGTGCCGAACACGTCGAGCGGGATCGCCAGGTGTCCGGTCCCGACCAGCAGGCCGCCCGACGCCGCGACCATCAGCCCCACCAGCGCCCCGCCGGCCGCCGCCCGCCCGGCACTGACCTCGGCCTGCGCGAAGCGGAAGTAGGATCGGATGAACCAGGCGCTCACCACGCCGACGATCACGCCCAGGAGCGGGTAGGCGAGCCCGACCTCCCAGAGGTGGTTGTAGGAGTACTCGATCGGGATCGGGAACGCCGGGTGATTGCCGAAGACGGCGCGGGAGATCACCGCCGCGACGACACTCGCGACGACGACCACCGGGAACGCCGCGACGCTCAGTCCGCCGAGGATCTCCTCCAGCGCGAAGAACGCGCCGGCGAGCGGCGCGTTGAACGCCGCACTGATGGCCGCCGCGGCACCCGCGGCGACCAGCAACGTCGTCCGATCCGCCCCGAACCGGAACAGTCGCGACAGCAGAGACCCCGCGGCCGAGCCGAGCACGGCGACCGGGCCTTCCGAACCGGCCGACGCGCCGCCACCGAGCGTGGCCGCCGCCGCGGCGGTCCGCACCAGCGCGGTGTCGGCGGGGATCCGGCCGCCGGCCCGCACGACGCGGCGCTGCACGTCCGGGACCGTCATCCCCTCCTCGCCCGGCGCGAACCGCCGCATGATCCACCACGCGGTGACCATCGCCGCCGCGGTGATCAGCGGGCGGGTGACGTAGGGCCCGAAGGCCGGCATCCAGGTGGCGGGCCACCGGAAGAAGATCGCGTACGCGAGGTCGATCAGCTTGTAGAGGCCAACGACGGACATCGCGCCCGCCATCCCGACCAGCACCGCGAAGCCGAGGAGGACCGCGTTCTCGGAGAGATCGAGCTCGTTGAACCACTCCACGAACCGATCCCACGCCCCGCTGGCCATGCGACCGGGCGCGTACACCACCCCGCGAGCGCGTCGCGGCACGAGGGACAGCGCCCGACGGAGCGTGCGGGTCAACGACATCGGCGTGCGGCTCCGCTCACCGCCCCGCGGCGGCGATGAGCTCGATCTCGACCCGGACATCCTTCGGCAGGCCGGCGACGGCGACCGTCGAGCGGGCCGGACGATGGGTGCCCATCGCCTGCGCATAGACCTCGTTCATCGCCCCGAAGTCGGCCATGTCGCGCAGGAAGACCGTGGTCTTCACCACATCCGCGAAGGTGAGCCCCTCGGCGGCGAGCACGGCCCGCAGGTTGGCGAACACCCGCTCGGTCTGCTCGGCGACGCCACCATGGACGACCTCCATCGTGGCGGGGTCGAGCGCGATCTGGCCCGCGGTGAACAGCAGGTCGCCGACACGGACGGCCTGGCTGTAGGGGCCGATGGCGGCGGGAGCGTCTGGCGTCGCGATGATCTTCATGGGGAGTCCGGTCAGAAGAGAAAAGAGAGAAGAGAGAAGAGAGAAGAGAGAAGTGAGACGTCAGAAGCGAGGCGAATCTAGTCCGGTTTCGCCGGCCAGAAGAGTTGCTCGGCGTTGCGGGTCAGCTGGGCGGCAAGCTGGTCGGGGTCGGCCCCGCGGAGCTCGGCGAGTCGACGGGCCACCTCCACCACGAACGCCGGTTCATTGCGCTGGCCGCGGTGCGGCACCGGGGCGAGGTACGGGGCATCGGTCTCGACCAGCAACCGCTCCCCGGGGACGAGGCGGACGCTGTCGAGATCGGCCCACGAACGGAAGGTGATCATCCCGCTGAAGGAGAACCAGCAGCCGAGGTCGAGCCCGGCCTCGCGCAGGCGGGGACCGCTGGAGAACGAGTGCAGGACCACCCGGGCCGTGGGGTGCTCGCGCAGGATCGCCGCGACGTCGTCGTCGGCCTCCCGCGCATGGATCACGACCGGCAGTCCGCACTCGACGGCGAGGGCCAGTTGCGCGCTGAAGACGCGACGCTGGACCTCCCGGGGCGAGTGGTCGTAGTGGTAGTCGAGCCCCATCTCGCCGGCCGCCGCGACCGAGCCGCCGTGCCACAGCGCGGCGAGCCGGTCCCGCAGCGGATCGTTCCAGGCGGAGGCGTCGTGCGGGTGACAGCCGGTGGCCAGGGCGAGGCCTGGCGTGCGCCCGACCCAGTCCGCGGTCGCCGCGAGCCGGGCGAGGTCGCTCTCAACGACGAGCGCGCGACCGACCCCGGCCGCGCGCATCCGATCGACCACCGCCTCGCGATCCGGCGCGAACGCCGGATCGCCGAGGTGGCAGTGGGTGTCGATGAGGCGGGTCACGCCGACTGGGTGGCGCTCCGGGCCGTGCCCTTGCCGGCGACCTTCACCCCGCGCCCGTCGATGCCGGGCCACCGCTGCTCGATCAGGAGCAGCACCGGGGCGGCGATGAAGATCGAGGAGAAGGTGCCGGTGAACACGCCGAACGCCATCACGAGCGCGAACGGGCGGATCACCTCGCCGCCGAAGATGATCAGCGCGATCAGCGCGGCGAGAGTGGTGGAGTGGGTCAGCACCGAGCGCGGCAGCGTCTCGTTGATCGAGCGGTTGAGCACCGGGATCAGCTCCTCGCGGCGGCTGCGATGCATGTTCTCGCGGACGCGGTCGAAGATGATGATCGTGTCGTTCAGCGAGTAGCCGACCATCGACAGCACCGCCGCGACCACGACCAGGCCGACCTCGAGGTTGAGGATCGCGATGAAGCAGATGGTGAGCACGATGTCGTGCGCGGTGGCGATGACCGCGGCGAGCCCGAAGCGCCACTCGAAGCGCCACGCCAGGTAGGCGAGCACCGCGAAGAACGAGAAGAAGATCGCCAGGAAGGCCTGGGTCCGCAGCTCGCCGCCGACCTTCGGTGACACGGCGTCGGCCGAGGTCCGTTCCCACGACCCGGCGCCGGCGATCTGGTCGAGCACCGCGCCCACCGCGTTCGCCGTCGCCTGGGTGTCGTCGGCGTCGCCGCCGGCGACGACGTCCTGCACCCGGATGCCGATCTCCTGGCCGTCGCCGTAGGGGGTGATCTCGACGTTGCCGAGCCCCGCACTGCCGAGCCCCGCGCGGACCGCCTCGATGTCCCAGGCGGGCCCGCTGGTGCGCGCCTCGACGAGGGTGCCCCCCGTGAACTCGATCGAGTAGTTGATCCGCCGCCCGAGCAGCGCGACCAGGCCGAGGGCGAGCAGCACGCCGGTGGCGATGATCGCCTTCCGGCGCATGCCGATGAAGTCGTAGTTCGCGTTCGCGAAGATGCGTGTCATGGTGGCGTCAGATGCTCAAGGAGGTGGCCTGGCTGTCCTTGCGGTCGAGCCAGATCAGGAAGAACGTCTTGGTGACGAAGATCGCCGTGAACATCGAGGCCGCGATGCCCATGATCAGCGTCACGGCGAAGCCCTTGACCGGGCCGGTGCCGAACTGGAACAGGAAGAGCGCGGTGAGCACCGTCGAGACGTTCGAGTCGACGATCGCGCTCATCGCGTGCTGGAAGCCCTCGCTCACCGCGAGCCGCACGGTGCGGCCCGCGATCAGCTCCTCGCGGATCCGCTCGAAGATCAGCACGTTCGCGTCGACCGCGATGCCGATCGAGAGCACCAGGCCGGCGAGGCCCGGCAGCGTGAGGGTCGCGTCGATCGCCGACAACCCCGCCAGCGTGAAGAGGATGTAGAGCCCCAGCGCCGAGACCGCGAGGACGCCCGCGAGCCGGTAGTAGGTCATCATGATCAGGATGACGAGCACGGTGCCGGCGATCAGCGCCGTGATGCCGGAGCGGATCGAGTCCTGGCCGAGCGAGGCCCCGACCTGCCGGTCGCGGACCACCTTGAGCGGGATCGGGAGGGCACCGGCGTTGAGCGTCAGCGCCAGGTCCTGCGCCTCGCGGATGTCGCGCCCGGCCATCTCGATCTGGCCGCTGCGATCGATCCGCGAGTTGATCCGCGGGGCGCGCCCCTGCACGCGATTGTCGAGGATGATCGCCATGTAGTCCCCGACGTGCCGCCCGGTCTCGGCGCCGAAGCGCCGCCCGCCGGCCCGGTCGAGGGTGAACGAGACGATCGGCCGGTTGGTCATCGGGTCGATCTGCGGTGTCGCCGACTCCAGCCGATCACCGGTGATGATCGGCTCGTCCTCGAGGACGTAGAGCATGCGGACCTGTTCGGTGCCGATCGCGGTCGGCGCGCCGGCCCAGCGCCACTCCACCGAGCGCGGCAGGAGCCGCTCGACCTCGGGGATCCGCAGCAGCGAGTCGACGCGCACGAACGCCGTCTCGACCACCGCATACTCGCCCGGGATCGGATCGAAGCCGTAGGCCGACGACGGCTGGATCAGCGACTGCAGCACCGGACCGCCCGCGGTCGGTGCCGGCGTCGGGGCGGCGGTCGGTGCGGTGTCGGTCGTGGTGCTGTCGACCGCCGGTGCCGCGGCGGTGTCCCCGAGCGCCACCCCCTGGGTGTCGCGGGTCCCGCCGAGGAGCTCGGTCACCTGGCTGGCGGCCGACGGCCCCGCCGGGGCGTCGGCGGCGATGCCCATCTGCGCGAGGACCCGGTCCATCGCGGGGAGCGCGTTGTCGAGGGCCCGGGTCTCGTCGGTGATCCGGAACTCGAGCGCCGCGGTGCTCTGGACAATGCCCTTGGCACGATCCGGATCGCGGATCCCGGCGAGCTCGACGATGATCCGCTCGTCGCCGACCTTCTGGATCACCGGCTCGGCGACGCCGAACTCGTCGATCCGCTTGCGGAGCACGGTCAGCGCGAGGTCGGTGTCGCGGACGCGATCGGCCGAGACCTGCTCGCTCTCGTCGAGTTCGAGCTCCAGGTGCATCCCGCCCTGGAGGTCGAGGCCGAGCTTGAGCGGCACCCGGGTCATCACGGTGTCCTGCATCCGGCCATCGGCCAGCTGCCGGCGCACCGTCTCGGGACGCGGGAAGAGGTAGAAGATCGCCAGGCCCACGAGAGCCACGATCACCACCATGCGATTGCGAATCGAAGCGAACATCGTCACTCGGGCGCCGTCAGTGGCGCGTCAAGGTCATCATGGGCGCCGGCCAGGATCGCGCGGGCGCGTCGGGCATCGTCCTCCAGCTGGAGCCGGAGGGCATCCGCCCCGTCGAAGCGGCGAATCGGTCGGAGCGGTGCGAGCCATTCGACGCGCACCATCCGGTCGTACAGCGCCACCTCCACGTCGAGGAGGTGGATTTCCAGGAGGCGCCGGCCGTCATCGAAGGTCGGTCGATGCCCCTGGTTCATCATCCCGCCGAACCGGCCGGCGGGCGTCTCCACGCGAACCACCCAGACCCCATCGGGTGGCAACAGCTTGTCGGCGGCGATGCCGAGGTTCAGCGTCGGGAACCCGAGGGTCCTCCCGCGGGCCTCGCCATGCCGAACCCGGCCGCTGACGGTGTACGGCCGTCCGAGCTGCCGAGCCGCCGTCGCGAGGTCGCCGCCGGCGATCGCGCGCCGGATGCTCGTGCTCGACACCGGCTGGCCCCCGCCGCCCGCCACCGGCGCGACGACGTCGACCGCGAATCCCATCCGATCGCCGAGGACCCGCAGGGTCTCGACGTCGCCCTGGCGACCCCGACCGAAGCCGTGGTCGTGGCCAATCACCAGCTCGCGCATCCCGCACCGTCCGACCAGGACCTCCTCGACGAACGCGTCGGGAGCGAGCCCCGCCATCGCGCGGTCGAACCGGAGGATCACCACCCGGTCGAGCTCGCACGTCGCCAGCACCTCGAGCCGTTCGGCCGCGGTGGTGAGGCGCGGCGGCGCCGCCGCCGGGTTCACCACGGCGAGCGGGTGCGGCTCGAACGTGACCAGCACGCTGGCCCGCTGGCGATCCCGCGCCCGGGCGGCGATCTCGTCGAGCACCGCCCGGTGCCCGCGATGCACCCCGTCGAAGGTCCCCACGGTGACCACCGTCCCGGCGGGCGGCGGGGCCAACGGGGTCATGCCGCGGGCTCCAGCACCACGACCGGCTGCCAACGGGAGCCGTCCGCCGCCTCGGCCACGGCCACCAGCCGGCCATCGACGGCGACGAGGGCGGCCGGTCCCTCGCCATCGGCCTGCCGACCGATGCTGCGCCCGAAGCCGAGCTCCCGCACCTCCGTGTCGCTCACCGTCACCTGCTCGAGGTGCGCCACCATGGCGGCCGGCGGGAGGAGGTGGTCCGGCTCCACCGACTCGGGGGACGCTGCCGCCTCGACCGAGAACGGGCCCACGCGCGTGCGCCGCAGCTCGGCGCAATGGGCGGGAATCCCGAGGTCCTCGCCGAGGTCGCGGGCGATGGCGCGGAGGTAGGTCCCCTTCCCGACCACGGCGTGCACGGCGAGGTCCGGTGGGTCCCAGCCGCGGCGGGCGAGCTCGTGGACCTGCACCGCGACGGGCAGCAGCTCGACCGCGATCCCGGCGCGTGCCAGTGCGTGGCTCCGGCGCCCGGCGACGTGCTTGGCCGAATACGCCGGGGGGCGCTGGGGCCGCACGCCGCACCGCGCCGCGAGGGCGCCGTCGATCGCCGCGACATCCGGCCACGTGTCGGGCGCGAGCGTCCGGACGACGGTGCCGGTGGCATCGTCGGTGTCGGTCGCGGCGCCGAAGCGGATCACGGCGTCGTACGCCTTGGCGGTCGCCTCGACGAACCGGGCCAACCGCGTCGCCCGCCCCACGAGCACCACCAGCAGTCCGGTCGCGAACGGATCGAGCGTTCCGGCATGCCCGACGGCGCGCACCCCCAGGCGTCGCCGCACGACCGCGACCACGTCGTGCGAGGTCCAGCCGATCGGCTTGTCAATGAGCAGCCCCCCGATCAGGAGGGGTCCTCCTCGCGGTGGAGCCCGGCGAGGATCTCGTTGATCCGGCGCGCGTGCTCCATCCCCTTGTCCCGCACGAACCGCAGCTCGGGCACGAGCCGGGTCGTCAACTGCTGCGCCACCTTGCGGCGCAGGTAGCCGGCCGCACTCTGCAGCCCGGCGACCGCGGCGTCGAGCGCCTCGGGATCCTCGCCGTGCGGCACGACCCGGATCGTCGCGAGCGACAGGTCACGGGTCACCTCGACGCCGCTCACCGTCACCAGCCCGACCCGCGGGTCGCGCACCTCACCCTCGACCAGCGCACTGGCGACGATGGTGCGGATCGCCTCGGCCACCTGCTCCGGGCGACGCGAGGGGCCCTTCCCCGCCACCGACTACTCCTGCGACTCGCTGGCCGACGTCGCCAGCGTCCGCTTGATCTCCTCGAGGCGGTACGACTCGATCCGATCGCCGACCTTGAGGTCGTTGAAGTTCTCGATCGCGATGCCGCACTCGAGCCCCTCGCGGACCTCCTTCACGTCGTCCTTGAACCGCTTCAGCGACCCGAACTCGCCGGTGTACACCGTCACGCCCTCGCGCACGACCCGCGCCTTCGCGGCGCGCTGGATCGTGCCGCTGGTGACGCGGCAGCCGGCGATCGTCCCGACCTTGCTGACCTTGAACAGCTCCAGCACCTCGGCCTCGCCGAGGACGGTCTCCTTCTCCTCCGGCTTGAGCAGGCCCTCGAGGGCGTTGCGCACGTCCTCGACGGCCTCGTAGATGATCCGGTAGGTGCGGATGTCGACGCCCTCGCGCTCGGCGGCGGAGCGGGCGTTCGCGTCCGGCCGGACGTGGAAGCCGATGATGATCGCGCCGGATGCCTTGGCGAGCAGGACGTCGCTCTCGGTGATCTGGCCCACGCCGCGCAGCACGACGTCGACGCGCACCTCGTCGGTGCCGAGCTGGGCGAGGGCGTCGGCGAGCGCCTCGGCCGGGCCGCCCTGGTCGGCCTTGATGATGATCGGGAGCTGCGAGACCTCGCCCTCCTTGAGCGCCCGCGAGAGATCCTCGAGGGTGCCGCCGCGCGCCGAGCGGCGGTTCTGCGCCTCGCGCTCGAGGCGCTGGCGCTTCTGGGCGATGTCGCGCGCCTCCGAGGCGTCCGCGACGCTCAGGAAGGTGTCGCCGGCGGAGGGCACGCCCTCGAAGCCGAGGATCTGCACCGGGATCGACGGTCCCGCCTCCTTGACGTTGTTGCCGCGCTCGTCGAAGAGCGCGCGCACGCGTCCGGAGAACTTGCCGCAGATGAAGTTGTCGCCGACGCGCAGGGTGCCGCGCTGGACGAGCACCGTCGCGAGCGGGCCCTTGCCGGGGTCGAGGGTCGCCTCGAGCACCGTGCCCTGCGCGCGGGCATCCGGGTTCGCCTTGAGCTCGAGCACCTCGGCCTGCAGCAGCACCTGCTCGAGCAGCTCGGGCACGCCCTGGCCGGACTTCGCCGAGATCGGGGCGTGGAGCACCGTGCCGCCGAACTCCTCGAGGACGACGCTGTGCTGCAGCAGGTCCTGCTTCACCTTGGCGACATTCGCCGCCGGCAGGTCGATCTTGTTGATCGCCACGACCATGGGCACGCCGGCGTTCTTCGCGTGCGAGATCGCCTCGATCGTCTGCGGCATGACCTGGTCGTCCGCCGCCACGACGAGCACGACGAGGTCGGTGACCTGGGCGCCGCGGGCGCGCATCGCCGTGAAGGCCTGGTGGCCCGGGGTGTCGAGGAAGGTGATCTCGCGACCGTCGGGCAGCGCGACGTGGTAGGCGCCGATGTGCTGGGTGATCCCGCCCGCCTCGCCCGCGACGATGTTCGCCTTGCGCACGTAGTCGAGCAGCGACGTCTTGCCGTGGTCGACGTGGCCCATGATCGTCACGACCGGCGAGCGCGGCTGGAGGTCCTCCTCGGCGTCGACCTCGACCTCGGTGACGTCGGCCTGGTACTCCTCCTCGCGCAGCGCCTCGAAGCCGAACTCGGAGGCGATCAGCTCGATCTGGTCGAAGTCCAGCCGCTGGTTCACGGTGACCATCAGGCCGAGTTCCTTGAACGCGAACGCGACGATCTGGTTGGCCGGGATCTTCATCAGGTCGGCGAGCTCGGCGACCGAGATGAACTCGTTGACCCGGATCCGGGTCTTCTCGCGCTCCTTCTCCTCCGCGGTGCGCGACGCGATGATGTCGCGGTAGCTCGGCTCATCGGAGCGCCCGCGCTTGCGGCCCCCGCCGCCGCCCTTCATCCCGGCGAGGGTCTTCTCGATGTTCGCCTGCACCGCATCCTGGTCGACGAAGTTCTTGCGGCCGCGCTTGCCGCCCTTGCGGCGACCGCCACCCGGCTGCGCGTCGGGCCCGAAGGTCCGGCCACCACCCGGCGGGGTGCGCGGCTGCACCGGCGCGCTCGAGGAGAACACCGGCTTGGGCCGCGGCCCGCGCGGCGGCGAGCCGGCCGCGCCGGGGCTCGCAGCGGGAGGCCGCGGCACGCGCGGCGGGATGAACGGCTTGCGCGGGGCGCCCCCGGCGGAGGCGGTCTCCGGCGCTGCCGGCTTGGCCGGCGGCTCCGGGGCTTCCGCGGCGGGCGCCGGCTCCGGCTCGGCCGGTGCCGCTGCCGCCTCGGCCGCGCGCTTGGCCTCGGCCTCCTCGGCGGTGGCGGGAAGATCCTTGAACAGGAGGCGCGCCCGCTCCTCCAACGAGAGGGTCGGCGCGGCCGGCTCGGACGGCGGGGCCTCCAGCGCGAACGGCTCGCCGGCCGGCGCGCCGGCGGACTCGCGCTCATCCTGCTCCTGTGCCTCGGCCTCCTGCTGCTGCACCTCGGCCTTGGTCCGCCGACGGCGGACGGGGCGTGCGGCCTCGACCGGGGCCGGCGCGGGCTCCGCCGCGGCCGTCTTCCGGCGGCGCCCCTTCTTCGGCGCCTCCGGCTCGGCGCTCCGGCGCTTCTCGCGCTCCCAGCGCACCCGCGCCGCGGACACCTGATCCGGCTCCAGCGCGGAGAGGTGACTGCGCACGAAGATGTTCATCTCGCGCAGCATCCCCAGGAGCTGTTCCGAGGGAATGCCGAATTCCGCTGCGAGGTCGTGCACTCTCGTCTTGACCACTCAGTCCTCCGTCAGGGTCCGTCCGGTGTCGTGACCGCCGCCAGCATCCCCTTCGCCAGGTCGCGGTCGCGCACACCCACCACCATTACCGGGGGCCGTCCGATGCGGGCCCCCAACTCCTCGGCCACCGGCCCGGTCAGCACCGGGATCCCGGTCGCCGACGCCAGCCGCACCACCTTCCCGAGCGCCCGTTCCGAGGCGTCGGCCGCGAGCACGACGACGCGGGCCTGCCCGCGCTGGAGGAGTGCCCGGGTCGCATCGACGCCGGTGACCACCCTCCCCGCCCGCACCCCGAGCCCGACGAGCCCGAGCAGCCGGTCCTCAGCCCGCGACCGATCCACCCGTCGCATCGGCCGCCGGGTCCGCCTCGGGCGGCGCCTCGGCCGGTTCGGTCGACTCGTCCTCGGTCAGCTCCGCGAGGAAGCGGACCAGCTCGTCGGCCGTGCCGCGGGTCATCCCCGGGATCCGGGCGATCTCCTCCGGCTCCAGGTCGATCACGTCGTTCAATGCGCCATAGCCCGCCTGGTCGAGCAGGGCGACCAGTTCGGGCGACAGCCCCTCGAGCCGCGACAACGGGACCCGCGGGGTCTCGTCGTCCTCGCCGCCGTCCGGCGCCGCGAAGAGCGGACCCTCGCCACCGCGCTCGAGCCACTCCCGGCTCGAGTAGAGGTCGATCTTCCAGCCGGTCAGCTCGGAGGCAAGGCGGACGTTCTGCCCGCTCCGTCCGATCGCGAGCGAGAGCTGGTCCTCGTCGACCACGGCCTGGATCGTCTTCGTGGCGATGTCGCTGAAGACCTTCGCGACGCGCGCCGGCGCGAGCGACAGCCGGGCGAACCGTTCCGGGTCGGGCGACCAGGGCACGATGTCGATCCGCTCGCCCCCGAGCTCGTTGACGACGGCCTGGACGCGCGAGCCCTTGAGCCCGACGCAGGCGCCCACGGGGTCGATGGCATCGTCGCGCGAGATCACCGCCACCTTGGTGCGCGACCCGGCCTCGCGGGCGATCCCACGGATCTCCACGATTCCCTGCTGGATCTCGGGGACCTCGAGCTTGAAGAGCGCCTTCACGAAGAGCGGGTCGGCGCGGGACAGCACCAGCCGCGGTCCCTTCGGGGTCTCCTCCAGCCGCTTCAGGACCGCGCGAATGGTGTCGCCCTGGTGGAAGTGCTCGCGGTGGTTCTGCTCGCGGTACGGGACGATCGCCTCGGCCTCGCGGAAGCGGTTCAGCATGATCACGAACTTGCCGCGCTCGACCTGCTGGATCTCGCCCGAGAGGAGCTCGCCCACCTTGTGCGCGAACTCGTCGCGGATGCGGTTGCGCTCACCCTCGCGCACCCGTTGGATGATCCGCTGCTTCGCCGCCTGCACCGCCAGTCGCCCGAACGCCTCGGTCGGCACCTCCTCCTCGAGGACGTCGCCGACCTGGAAGTCGGGATCCTCGAAGCGCGCCTCCTCCAGGGAGATCTCCGCGCTCGGGTCCTCGACCGTCGCGACCACCTGGCGCAACCGGATGACGGAGAGGCCGCCGCTCATCTCGTCCGCCTCCATCTCGAAGCGCACGTTCGGGCCGTACTTCTTCATCAGGGCGGCGTGGATGCCGTCCTTGAGGAGGTCGAGCAGCTCGGCGCGCTCCAACTGCTTGGAGTTCGAGAGCTCGCGAAATGCACTCACCATGTCGACGGGCGACGTCATGTCCTCGGTCTCCTGCTCTCGGTTACCCGATGGCGGACCAGTCCACCACCAGGGTGGCGTCCTTGATCGCCTCCAGTGGCACCACCTGCCGCGTCCCGGCCCACTCCAGTTCCACGTGCTCCTCGTCCGGCACCGCCACGATCCGGGCGACCTGCCGCCCCGCGATGCCGCGGGCCCGCACCCTCACCTCGTGCCCGAGGTAGCGGCGCCAGTGGGCGACGAACCGCAGCGGGCGCTCGATCCCGGGCGAGGACACCTCCAGCCGCCAGGGGCCGGACACGGCCCCGGCACCCTCGAGGCGGGCCTCCATCGCGCGCGAGACGCGGGCGCACTCCTCGGTCGTCACGCCGTGTCCCGGCTCGCTGCCCCCCACCCGATCGATCCGGAGCCGCACCTGCCGCGCGGCGGCGGGACCCTTGACCTCGGCCTCGACCAGTTCGAAGCCGAGCTCGGCCACGGCCGCCTGCAACCGTTCGCGGGTGAGAAGCTCCTCGGTCACGATGCGCCGACTCCCGGGGGGTACAAACAAAAATGCCGGGGAGCACCCGACACCTGACACCTGCCCACTCGTTGCTCCAGCACCACAAGATACTCCCGGTCCCCGAAGGGGGACAAGGGCGCTAGGCCGCCGCGGGGCGGCCGAGCCAGGCGACCATTCGACCGTCGGTGCCGCCACTGGCCCGGTGGGAGAAGAAGGGCGACCCTGGCTCGGCGGTGCAGTGCCCGCTCACGGTGACCTCGCCCACCCCGAGGGCGCGCGCCTGGTCGGCCAGCACCCCGCGGAGGTCCACATGCCACGGCCCCGCACCGGCCCGGGGGATACCGAGCGCGTCCGGGACCTCGGCGCCCACCTCGTAGCGGGCGCCGGAGATCGCCACCCCGGCATGCATCACGACCTCGGGCGGGGCGACTCCGGCGCGCTCGCAGAGGAGCCGGACCCCGGCCGCGAGGATCCCCGCCGCGGTCCCGCGCCACCCGGCGTGCAGCAACGCGATCATTCCCGATTCCGGGGCCGCGAGGTAGACCGGGACGCAGTCGGCCACCGTCACGAGCAGGAGGAGCCCTGGGGCGTCCGTGGCGTGTCCGTCGGCGCCCTCGTACAGGGTCCAGCCGTCGCAGCCGGGCTGCCAGAGGACCCGCCCGCCATGGACTTGGTGGGCGAGGACCTGACCGGGGAACCCCGGCAGGGCCGCGCGGAGCCTGCGCCAGTTGGTCATCACCTCGCCAACGGGCCGCTGGGTCCACAGGCCGAGGTCGAAGGGCGCCACCTCCGACCCGCGTCCGGAGATGCCCGCGACGAGCCCGAAACGCGCCCGCCAGCCGGGGACCTCCCAGCAGGGCGGATCGATCCCGACCGGCACCTCGTCAGTCGTCACGTCGCTCGATGTCGGCCCCGAGGGCGCGCAGGCGGGCATCGATCTGCTCGTAGCCCCGCTCGATCTGCCCGACGTTGTGGATCGTGCTGGTCCCTTCCGCCGCGAGGGCGGCGAGGAGCATCGCCATCCCGGCCCGGATGTCGGGCGACTCCACCGTGCCGCCGCGCAAGGGAGCCGGCCCGCTGACGACGGCCCGGTGCGGGTCGCAGAGGACGATCCGGGCACCCATGCCGATCAGCTTGTCGACGAAGAACATCCGCGACTCGAACATCTTCTCGTGGATGAGGATCATCCCCTCGCACTGCGTCGCGGCGACGATCGCGATCGACATGACGTCGGCCGGGAACGCGGGCCACGGGCCGTCCTCGAGCTTGGGGACGTGGCCACCGAGATCGGGTCGGACGCGGCGCTCCTGGCCGGCGTCGACGACGAGGCGGGTCCCATCGACGCGGGGGCGGATCCCGAGGCGATCGAAGCCGAGCAGGGTGGCGCGGAGGTCGTCGGGCCGGACGCCGTCGATGACGAGCTCGCTGTTGGTCACCGCGGCCAGCCCGATGAAGGAGCCGATCTCGATGTGGTCCGGCCCGATCTCGACCGAGGCCCCACGCAGCGGTCGTCCCCCCTCGATGGTGTAGGTGTTCGAGCCGATCCCGTCGATCGCCGCGCCCATCGCGACCAGCGCGCGCGCGGTGTCCTGGACGTGCGGCTCCGCGGCGGCATTGCGCAGGACGGTGGTTCCCTTCGCCATCACCGCGGCCATGAGCGCGTTCTCGGTGCCGGTGACACTCGGCTCGTCGAGGAAGATGTCGGCGCCGTGCAGGGCGGGCGCCTCGATCTCGAACCGGTCGCCGACGCCGACCGTCGCGCCGAGTCGCTCAAGGGCGAGGAAGTGGGTATCGACCCGCCGTCGGCCGATGACGTCGCCGCCCGGCGGCGGCAGGATCACCTTGCCAAAGCGGGCGAGCAGCGGGCCGGCGAGCAGGATCGAGGCCCGGATCCGGGTGCAGAGCGCCGGGTCGAGCGGCTTGGGCTGCAGCCCGCGCGGGTCGATGGTGACCTGACCCTGGCCCCAGGTCACGGTGGCCCCCAGGAACTGAACAAGTTCCAGCAGGGTCTCCACGTCGCGGATCCGGGGGACGTTGGCGATCTCGACGGGACCGTCGGCAAGCAGGGAGGCCGCGATCACGGGGAGCGCGGCATTCTTGTTCCCGGCGGGACGGACGGTTCCCTTCAGCGGCCGGCGGCCGGTGACGACGAAGCGAGGAGGCATCCCGAATAGTCCACGGACCGGGCGGGGGCCGCAACCCGGCCGTGGTCCCCGCTTAGAATACGGGGATGACTTCCTCCCGGAGGGTGCCATGGCGAGCTGGGTAGGTCCCACCGTCGCGATCGCCCTGGTGGTGATCGCGGCCTGCTACGTCGGCCTCGCCCTCGCCACCATCGGCGCGATTCGCGAGGCACGACAGAAGAGCGACACCATGGCGCGCGAACTCGCCGAGTTGCGCTCCGACATCGGCCCCGCCCTCCAGGCGGTGAACCGGTTCGGCGAGTCCGGCAGCGAGATCGCCGACATGCTGCGCGACGAGGTGGGCGAGATCGTGCGCACCTCGCAGGCGGTGCGCCGGCAGGTGCGCCGTGGCGTCCGCCAGGCGCAGCATCGCCTCGCCGACCTCGACGCCCTCCTCGAGGTCGCGACCGAGGAGGCCGACGCGGCGCTGGTCGATGCCGCGAATGCCCTCGAGACGGTCCGCACCTCGGCCGGCCTGCTGTCGCAGGTCGGTCGGTTCCTCGCACCCCGGGACGAGGAGTACGAGGACGAGGACGAGGACGAGGAGTACGAGGAGGACGACGACGCGTGAAGTGGCTGGTGGCGCTCGCGGTGATCGCCGTCATCGGACTCTGCTGGCCGGATGGGGCACACGCCTGGACGCCGGGCACCCACGTCGTGCTCAGCGAGCGGATCCTCGGGTCGCTCCACCTGCTGGTCCCCGCCGCCGCGGACCTGCTGCGCGCCTACCCGTATGACTTCCTGTACGGCAGCATCGCCGCCGACACGACGATGGCGAAGAAGTTCGCCCCCGCCGATCGGCACTGTCACGCCTGGCACGTGGGGCGCGAGGTGTACGACCTCGCCCCGACCGATGCCCTGCGCGCGTTCGGACTGGGCTACCTCTCCCACCTCGCCGCCGACGTCGTCGCCCACAACCATTTCGTGCCGCGCCAGCTCGTGCTCAGCAGCAGCACCCGCACGGCGGGGCATACCTACTGGGAGTCCCGGGTCGAGACCGAACTCGGCCAGGCCGTGCCCCGCGCGGCCCGGGAGCTGATCCGGCTCGACCACCGCCAGGCCGACGCGCACCTCGAGCGGATCCTGTCGCCCACCATCTTCTCGGTGCGCACCAACCGCCGGCTGTTCCGGGGGATGGTGCACCTCACCGACAGCCGTCCGTGGCAGGTCGGCATGCAGGTCGCGGCAGATCAATCCCGGTGGGAGCTGCCCGAGGAGACCATCGAGGCCCATCTCGATCGCGCGGTGGCCTACATCCGCGGGACCCTGAACGATCCGGTGGGCGCGCTGCAGGCGCTCGACCCGAACGGGGAGGCCGCGATCGTCCGCAGCAAGGAGGTCCGCCGCCAGGCGATGCGGGGACCGGGGCGTCGCGACCGGGAGTGGATCGTCGCGCTTGCGGAGGCACAGTTCGGCATCACCCCTGCCGAGGCCGATCCGCACCTGCGCGCGCTTCAGGAGCTGGGGCGCCCCGGCGACGAGGGACCGGCCACCCCGACCTGAGCGAGAACCGCCCGGAAGCGCGGCGTCCGGCGGATCGGATCCATCAGCGGCGTGTCGAGGGGCTCCGAGGCGAACACCGGATCGCGCTCGCTGAGCGCGCGCTCGAGGGCCGCGAGGGCGGCCGCGGTGTCCCCAACCGCGAGCTCCGCATGGACCAGCCCCCCGGCAACCCCGGCGCGTTCGGCATCGGCGGCGAGCTGGTTCCGCAGGCGCGTCGCGCCGGCGGCATCACCCGCGCGCGCCATCGCCTGGGCACGGAGTCCCATGAGCAGCGGCTGGTTGGGTGCCAGCCGCGACGCAACCTCGAGTTCACCGAGCGCCCGCTGGCTCGAGCCGAGGATGAGCCACCCTGCCCCGGCGAGGAACCGGGTCGGGCCGGACGTCGTGTCGAGGACGACCGCATCGCGCAGTAGCGCCCCGGCCCCGACCGTATCGGAGAGCGCGGCCGCGACCCCCTCGAGCGCCACGGTGATCGCCACGGACGGCGCGAGGCGTCGCGCGGTCGCGAAGGTGGAACGGGCGAGTGCCGGGCGACCGGTGACCAACTGCACCTCGCCGAGTGCGCGGGCGATCTCGGCATCCTCCGCGGTGGCGAGCGCCGCGGTGAAGTCGCGTTCGGCCTCGGACCATTCCCACCGGGCGGCCGCGAGGCGACCGCGCGCCGCCAGCGCCGCGGGAAGCCCGGGGGACGCCTCGAGCGCCTGGGCAATCGCCGCCTCGGCGTCGGCCTCCACCGCCGCGAACGGCACGCCCGCATAGAGCGGCAACAGGAGGAGGCCATCGGCGAGCGCCGCCTGGGCGCTCGCGAAGGTCGGGGCATCGGCGACGACCTCCCGGAGGCGCGTCACGGCCGCGACGATCGCGGTGTCGGACCGCTCGCGGAGGAGCGCGAGTGCCCGCAGGTAGCCCGCGTAGGCAAGCGGATCCTGGTCCGCTCGTGCCCCGAGGCGCGGGGCAGTGGCGGCGCTGTCACGCGGCGCGAGCGCCCGCGCCACCGAACCGACCACGTCGTCGATCACGCTCCCCATCGCCGCGACGGTCTGCCGGTAGCTCCCGGTCCAGAGCACGTCGCCGGACTGCGCATCGACGAGCTGGGCGATGACCCGCAACTCCTCGCCCTCGCGTCGCACCACCCCGTCGAGCAGCGTGCGCACCCCGAGGGTTTCGGCGACCTCCGCGGGCGTCAGGGGCGCGCGCCCGAGGCGTTCCACCGCGAGGCGCGGTGCCACCTGCACGGCACCCGTCGCGAGGAGCTGGGCGGCGATGTCGTCACTCAGGCCGATGGCGAGCCAGCTGCTCGCCGAATCGTCGCCTCGCGGCACGAAGGGCAGGACCGCCACCGACGGCGCGGCGGTGGCCGCGGACGGAACCGGGTCGACGGGGGCATCACGGCGCGCGGCGACGCCCGCCACGATCACGGTGACCAGGACTGCGGCCGCCGCCGCGAACCAGGCGCGCCGCCCCGGGATCGCCGGCACCTCGCCGGTCGTGGCGCTGGCCACCCCCTCGAGGGCGTCCACCAGTTCCGCCGCAGAGGCGGGACGATCGGCCGGCGCCTTCGCGAGGCACCGCGAGACCAGCTTCACCAGCCCGTCCGGGAGGTCCTCCCGACGCCCGTCGAGCGAGGGCGCCGGGCGGGTCATGTGCGCCACCAGCAGTTCGTGGGTGCTCTTCGCGGTGAACGGCGGCTCACCGGCGAGCAACTCGTAGGCGAGGACGCCGAACGCGTACAGATCGGCGCGGTGATCGAGCGCCGGATCGGAGGCAGCCTGCTCGGGCGCCATGTACGTGGGCGTGCCGACCGTGAACCCCACCCGGGTCAGTGCCGCCGTCTCGCCGGTGGCCTGGGTGTTCGCCTCCTGCAGCGCCTTGGCGATCCCGAAGTCGATGATCATCGCGGCATCGCCGGTGAGCAGCACGTTGTCCGGCTTCAGGTCGCGATGGACAATGCCGCGCTCATGCGCGTGGCTGAGCGCCCGCGCCACGTCGCGCAGGATGCGCACGGCCTCCCGCACGGACGGGAGCGTCCCCGCGGCGAGCCGATCGCCGAGCGAACGACCCTCGATGTACGGCATTGAATACCATGGCACGCCGTCAACATCCCCGGCGGCGAGGACCGGCACGATGTGCGGGTGCTGCAGGGACGCCGAGAGCATCATCTCGCGACGAAACCGCTCCAGCGACCCGACGTGGCCCGCGCCGTGGAGCACCTTCACCACCACCTCGCGATCAAGGGCCGGGTCGCGCGCGACGAAGACGCGCGACATCCCGCCGCCGCCGAGTTCGCGATCCACGACGAGCGTCCCCTCGAGGCGCCGTCGCAGGCGCTCGATGAGGTCGTCAGGCGCGGGAGGCGGCTCGTGCGGGCTCATCACACTCCAAGACGCAGCAGGGGGCCGCAAGGTTGCAGAGCGGGACGTTCCCGCTAGCGCGCCGCGAGCGCGGCCAGCGCCCGGTCGACCTCGTCATGCGTGGTGTAGGCCGAGATCCCGAGGCGGAGCCAGCCGTCGGGATGCACCCCCGCCCGCTCCGCGGCAGTGAGCGCATAGAAGTTCCCGTGGGAGGCGGAAATCCCGTGGCGGGCGAGACGCGCGGCGGTCGCGAGCGGGGCCTCGCCCGCCAGGGTGCAGGACACCGTCGCGGTCCGCCCCGGACCGGGCGGCAATCCGAACCGGCGCAGGCCGTCGATCTGCCCGAGCCCGTCCCAGAGGTGGGCGAAGAGCGCCATCTCGCGTGCCGCGAGGGCGGTGAACGTCGCGACCAGGCGATCCCGCATGCCACCCGGCGCATCGGTCAGCGAGGCGAGCCAATGCACGGCCGCCGCGCCTCCGGCGATCGCCTCGAACGACGGCGTGCCGGTCTGCAGTCGCTCGGGACCGGTCGATGGTGCGGGCCGCAGGCGGGGCGCCTCGATCGCCTCGAGCAGCTCGCGTCGGCACCAGAGCACGCCGGCGTGCGGGCCATAGAACTTGTAGGGCGAGCACGCCAGCAGGTCCGCACCGCTGGCTGTCACGTCGAGCGAGCGATGCGCGGCGAGGTGCACTGCATCGACGAACAGCAGGGCGCCATGCGCGTGCGCCACGCGGGCGGTCGCGGCGATGTCGGAGAGGGTGCCGAGCGCATTCGAGGCCCCACCGAGCGCCACCAGCCGCGTGCGCCCCGAGAGGAGCGGCGGCAGGTCCTCGAGGTCGAGCGCCCCGGTTTCCGGGTCGGCCTCCCACCAGCGGAGCACGACACCGCGTTCGACCACGAGCGCCTCCCACGGCGCGACGTTCGCGTGGTGATCGAGACCGGTCACGACCACCTCATCGCCCGCGACCCACTGGCGTCCGAGTCCGCGCGCCACGTGCATGGCGAGGGAGGTCATGTTGGGGCCGAAGACGATCTCGTCGGGCCCGCCACCGACGAACGCGGCGAACGCCTCGCGGGCCGCCGCGACCAGCGCATCGGTCCGCTCGCTCGCGGGGAAGTGCCAGTGCGCGTTGGCGTTGTGGCGCGCGAGGTAGTCGGCGACGGCGTCGATGACGAGCCGCGGCACCTGGGTTCCACCCGGTCCGTCGAACCGGGCCGGTGGCGCCTCGCCCGCCGTCGACTCGAAGGCGGGGAAGTCCGCACGGATCGCCTCGACCGGTCGGAGCATGCTCATCCGGCGAGCCGCGACTTGAGGATCGGCTGGATCGCCTTCGGATCCGCGGTGCCCTGCGAGCGCTTCATCACCTGGCCGACGAAGAACCCGATCAGCTTCCCTTCCCCGCCACGGAACCGGGCGACCTCGTCCGGGTGTGCCGCGATCACCGCGTCGACCCACGCCTCGAGCGCACCGACCTCCTGCACCTGCACCAGGCCAAGGCGTTCGGCGACGTCGATCGGCGAGGCATCCCGCCCCACGAGCTCGGCGTGGATCTTTCGGGCCGCCTGCAGCGAGACCGTGCCGGCGGCGACGAGCGCGGCGAGTTCCGCGATGCGCGCCGGCGCGACCGCGAAGCGCCCCGTCTCGTTGAAGCTGGCCAGCCCCTCGCCCATGACCCAGTTCGCGGCGGTCTTGGGGTCGGTACCCGCGGCGACGATCGCCTCGAAGTAGTCGGCGATCGCAGGTTCCGCGGTGAGCACGCCGGTGTCGTAGGCCGGCAGTTCCATCGCCTCGATGAACCGCGCGCGCCGGGCCGCGGGAAGCTCGGGGAGGCCGCGCTGTTCCGCCGCGAGCCAGGCCTCGTCGAGC
>Ga0116151_10000614_pt1 | contig 32733 bp, 29 predicted proteins | sample AD_UKC117_MetaG_FD_89893 | JGI IMG/M metagenome (GOLD analysis project Ga0116151, IMG submission 89893) | Active sludge microbial communities of municipal wastewater-treating anaerobic digesters from Hong Kong - AD_UKC117_MetaG | ecosystem: Engineered > Bioreactor > Anaerobic > Digestate... | reverse complement strand
CAACAGGGGTGTTTCCTGATCCGGGGTCACCGCCTCCATTGGGATGTGGAGGATTTTGAGCTAACATCACCAGCGGAGCTGTCATCAGAAATGCAACGATTGTGATTGTTTTAATTGCTTTTTTCATTTTGTTGGTTTTTATAGGTTAAAATTATTGAATATTCACTTTTTTGGTTGCGATCTCTGAATCACTTACAACCTTAATAATGTAATTTCCGCGTTGATCGATAGCGAATTGATTTGTACCGCTTGTGAGGTTATAAGTGTTAACCAATTGACCGGTCATATTATAAACCTCGGCGATACCATGATTCGAAATCATGTGAATATATACATTATTATTATAAGCATAAATATTATTAACCGATGCATTCAGCTCATCAGTTGATAAAGCTGTAAAATGGAGTACAAAACGATTAACTTCATCACTTGTTGAATAACTGAAAGTGTATGAACTTGTTGCCAGATTAGTTACGATTCCAGTAAATGTATCTTCCAGCCATACTTCAGCAATCTCATTGATATCAACTGCTTCAATTGTATATTGACCATTAACACCACAATGGAAACCTAACTGAACTGTTTCAGTTTCCGGCAGCGCATTGTAGGCCAGATTTTTGTCAGCAATTGAATAAATTTGTGGATACTCATAATCACCGGCAGCAAGTTTTAATCCGTCGAACTGACCTTCAAACTGAGCAGTTGCATTTTCATCAAAACGAACCACCATTTCATCAGTTCTGTCATTTCCGGTAGCAGCGAGTTTTACATAATTTGAAACAGTGCTTTTGAGGTATGGAGTTGTTGTATTGGTTCTTGCATCGTTATCAATAATTAATGTTCCAGTTGTAAATCCTGAAGTAACCTCTACAAAGAATCCCTGTCCGGGTCCAACAATATTTGATCCACCATTAATACCCGGGCCTGGTGAAATATATTGTGCCCAGCTTCCTCCGTTTTCTGACCATATTGACGCGTCAACATTTGTTTTTGTCCAACCTGAACCTGCTTCCCAATCAATTGAAGAGGGGTAAGGGTTACCATAATAGTTGAAGCCTGCAAAAGATCCAGCTCCTGTACGACTTAAATTATCAACAGATCCGAAAGAACCAGCATTCAAAACACCTTCCTGCATGAAATTATAACCAGTTACCGGTGGAGTAGCATTAGCACCATCAGGAAATACAGCATATCCTTGAGTTGCCATTAGCGCAGTATTAACATCAACAATTTCATAATATCCGCTCTCCGGATCCGCATTGTTTGCCTCACTATGTCCATACAGATATACATCTAAACCTGTACTTCCTGCCAAATGGAAAATATTAGCAGTTTGTCCCTGAACAGATGGTGAAAAGCTATGGTATGTATCAGCTGAAATATATTTTTCAACAGTAGCTGTACCAAGCATGATCAGGTTTCCATATTCGATGAATGAGGCATCTCCTGAAGCATCAGATTGAACCAGAATATTATTACACATGGCTGTTCCGCCAGTTGTCTTAGGATAATTTGTCAATCCGGTAGGGATAATTGCATCTGAATTATAACCGGGTACATCATTACTCCAGTTGCCACCATCAAACCAGTTATCGTTAACTGCACCAGTCCATGTAGTAGATGCAGCTGATTCATAAATATTAAGATAAGCAGAATTATTATTCCATTGACCACCGTAGCCGCCATAGTGATAAGGTCCACCTAAATAACTCCATCTGGCTACTACATAATAAGTTCCAGGAGCCATGGGTACATCCGCGCCTAAAAGACCTTTATATTCATCGTTATCGCCAGAGTCTCCAAAATAATTTAAAGGTATATAAGTGAAATTATCACTTGTAGAGGGATCCTCGTCAATCAAGCTGTAACCAACCCAACATTCAATTCCTGCACCCTGTCCGCCACCACTTGTAACTCCAGCTTTGTATGCTTGTGCATAAACCTCTGCGTTGTACCATGAAGGCATAACTTCAAAAGAAACCCACTGTAAATTGTACCAATCTAAAGTCTCACCAATTACTATATTATCAACACTCCAACGGGTAGGGCTGTCGGTAGATAAATATTTAAATGCAATGTAAACCATAGAACCGGAAATACCAGTAAGGTCGATATTTCCCGATGGGGCAGAAACTTCTGATGAATTATTGATTCCTGTTGGTTGATTGTAGGTTAATTCAACCCAGGTATATCCGGATGGATCGCCCAGGCCGGGATAATCTGAAGAATAGAAAAGTTTCAGGTAGTTGTTTGCATCATTAGTTCCGTATTGTGCATAGGTGTTGAATGTCATCACCTCATTCGAATAGCTGTCAAAATCAATTCCGGGAAGAATGAGCCAGTCTTCTTCTGGATTGTCACCACCAAATCCATTTGCAGAAACCTGCTGACCACCTGAATAGTAATACCAGGTTTTAATACCAGCTACATTAAATGTGTAGCAATCGCCAAATCCAGTTGCAAAATCTTCAACATATGGAAGGGCAGTGGTTGCAGGGTCGTTAACAGTATAGCTAAACTCACCCGCAGTAGTTGATTCCGGTTCATCATCAGTGGCAACTATTTCATAATAAACAGTTGTTCCATCTGCTTGTGCAGGAATATCAGCATCAGTAGTGTAGGTATCTCCACCTGTATTTGACATTAATATTGTAGTTCCCAAACTGCCTGAAGTGGTTCCCCAGTGGAGTTCAACTCCGGTGATACTACCATCTGTATCCGTAACGTCTGCAGAAACTGAAACAGCATCTGAGGATGTGATATCTATAGCAGGGGTAGTTGAAATATTGGTTACGACAGGTGGAATATTGCCACCTACAGTAAACGGACTTGTGCTTATAGGTAAAATCAATTCACCGTTAGAGTCTTCTGTTGTCCAATTTGTATTACTTCCTAATAGTGACAAGTAATCTGCGAAGGATGATAGACCATTTCTTAAACCACTGTAATAACCACCATCAGGACTACCTGAAGAATAAAATTCGATAAATGTTGTTCCCGATGCAAGACCAGTTTGACTAAAGTTTGCACCTTCAACACCAGCAGCGTTCTGAATACCAGCAAGCCATGCCGTAATATTGTCTCCATCTGGGCTTCCTTCAACAGCATATAATGCATCACCACTACCTGATAAATTTAAACCAGAATCAAAAGATGCAATACTCAATGTTCCTACTGAAGCTCCAAAATTAGGATTCGTGCCAGCATCAACATCGGTAAAAACTACAATTGTTCCAGCAGCTATAACTGAAGCCCCAGTTTCCCATTGTAGAGTTCCCTCATTAAAGTCAAGAAATCCAGAGCCATCTGCATTTGGTTCATTATCAGAGAAAAAGATAGTTGAATTCGCGGGAATATCAACTAAAGCAACAATTGCAAAATCATCATCTCCATCCACATTCATTGCCGTAAAAGCAATATCTCCAGAGGATAATTGACTCCAGCTAATTGAATTTAATGCAAATAATGCAATGATTAGAAAAGTAAACTTCTTCATAACAAATAATTTTTATTTATAATTTGGTTTTTTCAATTTGCAAATAAATATTTTTAACCTAAACTTTTGGTTAACATAATCTTAATATAGTGGTTCAAAATGCGTAGTTGTTTCGGGACCATAAAATTAGTAAAAAATGGTTTTAACCAGCGATTATTTTGTTAAAAAATCTGATTTTATTTCCTTCCAAAATCAGCCGGGATTTCACCCCAGTATTCTGTTTCCCATTTGAGAATTGGATTTGAATAGGAGTTGTTTTTCAGCCAGTAAATTGCCCTGTCAACCAGCTTGAATAATTTTTCATTTTTTGCATTTCGTTCGAGCTTGGTATTCACCCTTTTTTTATTCACCCAGCTGATTGCAGTTTTTGAGTCGGAATAAACAGGAACCTTACGGCCCTCCTTTTTAAGTTGGGCCAATCCATGAACCAGCGCCAAAAATTCACCAATATTAACCGTGCCCTCCGGAAAGGGCCCCATCCTGAAAATTTCCCTGCCTGAACCGGTAAATACCCCCCGGTATTCCAATACCCCTGGATTGCCACTGCAAGCTGCATCCACTGAGATGCTATCAGCAATCGGATCGCCAATCCTGGCCCTGTCTTCGGGTTTAAAGTTTAGTTTTCGCTCATCAAAACCAATGTATAACTCCCAGCCTTCTGAGAAAGCTTTCCTGGCCAATTCTCCATCTTTAAAGGATTTGTATTTAGCTTCTGGAAATCCTTGAATTTGCTTTTTGCATTCATCCCAGCTTGTGTAAACCCCTGGTTGATGTCCTTTCCAAACTACGTAATACTTCATTGGTCAAAAATAAAAAAAGCTTTACAAGCAATCAGCCTGCAAAGCTTTAATTCTTAATATATCATGTTTCTTATTTTTGCTTAAACGGCTGGAATGTTTTTTTGGAGGCGTAAGCAGCTCCCGCAATCAGCATCACAATCAAACCTCCATCAATGGGTGCACCTCCACCAACTGGTGTATTTCCTGAGCCGGGATCATTTCCTCCATTAGGGTGTGGGGGATTTTGCGCCTGCACGCTCCAGCATACCATTGCAAAAACGGCCATGATTGCTAATTTTTTAATCATCACTTTCGTTTGTATGAAGTTTGTAAACTTTTTTCATTCCATAAGCCGCACCCATCGTCATTAAAATTACTAATCCGCTTCCAATGGGTGAACCTCCAACCGGAGTTCCTCCTCCAGTATTTGGATCTCCTCCCGGATCAGGTGGCGCATCTGCAAAGGTATTGTTGATAAAAACAGGCGATACCAGCAGAAGAAACAAAGTACTTACAATAATAACTATTTTCTTCATAGACTGTATATTAGCGTTATATACGTTTTACAATAAGGCTTTAATTTGGCTAATTTCAATCGACAAATATACTCGCTTTCCCAAATGTTTCCAAATTTAAGAGAAAAAATTTCTTTCCCATTTTCCTGCCAAATTATTATAAACCCTGTATTTCAGATTACAAACTAACATCTGATCCATAATTTGGTTCATCAACCCATGATATTTATTTTTAGTTAATTTTGCCGGCTAATTTCCAAAATATGGAATCGAACAAACGTAGTAAAAGAACTTTTCAAAGCAAGGGGCCCCGGCCGCATTCAGATAAAGATCGGTTTCCCAAATCTCCTCGTAAATATAGTCCGGTGAAACAGGAGCCCGAGCTGGTCCGGTTAAACCGTTATATTGCCAATGCAGGTATTTGTAGCAGAAGAGAAGCTGACAAACTCATTGAATCAGGGGTGATCAGTGTAAATGGAAAAGTTGTTACCGATCTGGGTGTTAAAATATCACCCGCGGATAAAGTTCATTATGATGGTATCTTGCTTAAGGCCGAAAAAAAATATTACGTTTTGCTTAACAAGCCCAAAGGATATTTAACAACCACCGACGATCCTTATGAACGCAGAACGGTGATGCACCTAATTAAAAATGCCTGTCGCGAAAGGATTTACCCGGTGGGTCGTTTGGATCGTGATACCACAGGATTACTATTGTTCACAAACGATGGGGATCTGGCCAAAAAACTGACCCATCCAAAACACAAGATCCGAAAAATTTATGCAGTAACACTTGACAAGGTTTTAAAAGCTACTGATTTGGAAAAAATACAGGCAGGTATTGAATTGGATGATGGATTTGTAAAGCCTGATAATGTTGCTTTTATTGTTGATGCCGAGAGTAAGAAAGAAATAGGGATTGAATTACATTCAGGTAAAAACCGTATTGTCAGGCGTATTTTTGAATCGCTTGGGTACAAAGTGGTAAAACTCGACCGGGTTTCATTTGCCGGGCTCACTAAAAAGGATGTCCCTCGCGGTAAATGGCGTTTTCTAAATGAAAAAGAAGTCAGTTTCCTGAAAATGAAATAGCCATATATGCCGTTTATTTTCAATGCCTTAATCAGAAAATTTTAGGGTCACTTCTTTTTTTTAATGTATATTTTTTAGTTTCCAAAAATTTTATAACTTGCACGCTTATTTATTATTTAGGTAATTACAAACCTTCAATCATCTTTTCAGGCAATTGCTACCCTCCGCGCTTTGATTGAATGTTTGCAAAGTCAAGGTAAAGGTTTAATAAATTAGGTTTCAAATGAAATCAGTGTCACTTTTCAGTGCATGGTAATTTTACAATGATCGATGTCACTTCAGGGATTTGAAGATAGTCATATTAACGAGCGGGAATCTAATGGTGAATCAGGCCAGTTCTCAACAGAGCAAAAGGCAGGAAGGCCGGATCATATATTGATGCAGGGCACCATGCAGTTTTATGAGGATTTGCTTGATTCGCTGCACGATACTTATATCGTTGTATTTAACCCATCCGGTAAGCATATTGAGGTTTGGGGAAGTCCCTTGCTTAAAAATAAGTTTAATGTCGATCATATTGCCTTTAAAGGAAAAAGTTTGGATGAAGTATACAGTGCCTCTGTTGCTACTTTGATTCGTTCAAAATTGGAGGAGGTTTTGCAATCCGCTAATCCGGTCATGTTTAACTTTAAAACCCAACTTCCGGGCGGCTTAACCTGGTTTGAAGCCTATTTTGTACCATTGCGTTCCGGAAAGAACTTCCCAACTTCATCCGTGGCGGCTTATTTCAGGGATATTTCTGGTTCTGTAGAAGGGAATTTTCAGCTTTCCGATTTAAGGGAGCAGGTTAAATTGCTGAATGATCAAAGCAGTGATGGTATTATTGTTACCAATCAGAAAGGTATAGTTACTTCCACAAATACGCTTTTATCTGAAATGTCGGGTTATAATAGTGATGCATTTACTGGATTAAAATTATCACATATCCCCATTGTTTCTCCTAAAAACAGACATTACCTCGAAAGCATGCTTGTTGCTTTAAATGAAAGCCGCAGGATTCCCGAGTTTGAAATGGAATGGAAAACAGCATCGGGATTAACAAGGTGGAGCGAAGTTAAAACAAACATTTTATTCAATAACCAGCGGTTGACCGGACTTCAGCTACGAATTCATGATATTACCGAAAGAAAAATGATTGAGCAGGACCTGATGAAAAGTAAGCAGGCCTATAAAATCATTATCGAAAATGCCAATGAAGGGATAGCCATAGTTTCGGGAAATAATATTGTGTTTTGCAATTCCAGACTACTTGATTTGCTTGATCAAACCATGGATGATCTGCTTAAAAACCCGTTTAGGAAATATATCCATAAGGATGATCAGGGGATGGTGGAAAAATATATTGAAGAAGTAAGTCTGAGAAATGAAATATATGGCCCCGGAACTTTCAGGATAGTTAAAGGCGAAAATAGTTTTAGATGGGTTGAGTGTAAATTTGCTTTCACAGAATGGAACGATACCCCTGCGACAATTTTGTATGTATATGATGTACATTTCAGAAAGCAAAAAGAAAGTCAGTCAGAAGGTGATGTTGAACTATATAAATTCATAAGCGAACAGGCAGCTGCATTCGGTCAATTGGATGAGTCAGAAGACCCGTTTGTATTTATCTCAAAAAAATTGTGTTTGGTACCGGGTGTGAAAACAGTTTTAATGGTTTCCTATGAAAAGGGGACAAATTTTCCGGTAATACAGCATATTGAAGGCCCGGAAGATACTGTTGATGCGCTGCGAAATATTTTAAATCAACATGAACATAATCTTTCAGCAAGGATCAATCCGGAGCTGATTAAGAGTTTATCCTATGGCAACCTGATAAAATATTATGATGGCCTTTTTGAAAAGGGCTATAACCTCCTTCCTAAGAGTACCCTCAATATTATTCAAAACAGTCTGAATCTCAGCGGAATTTACCTGATAGGTATGAAGCGTGAGCAAACTGTTTTTGGGAGTGCCATGATTTTTATGGATGAAGGGTTGAAACCTGCATATCCAAAAGCGATTGAAATGATTGCCCGGTTTGGAAGTGCGGCATTGCAACGAATGCACTCATGGAATATGCTGCAGGATAAAGAGCGCAAGTATCGCCATATTTTTGAATCATACCAGGATGTTTATTTCAGGGTGGATATTGATGGAACTATTTCCGAAATTAGCCCTTCAGTGAGGAAGATTGGCGGATATGATCCGGATGATGTTCAGGGGAAATTTGTGAGCCATTTTCTGGATAAGCCGTCTGAACTGTTTGGTATTTCTAAAATATTAATGAAAAAGGGATCGGTTAAAGATATTGATCTGAGTCTTTTGCGAAAGAATGGAGAACTTGTATATGCATCTCTAAATGCCAGGATATTGCACGATGATAAAGGTCGCCCAGCAGGTTTTGAGGGATTTATTCGTGATATCAGTCAGCGCAGAATGATGGAAGAACGATTCCAGAAAAGTGAAGAAAAATTCAGGACTCTGGCCGACTTTACCTACGATTGGGAATACTGGGTATCACCCGAGGGTGAAATAATTTATATGTCTCCCTCCTGTGAAAGGGTATCCGGATATTCACCGGAAGAATTTTATAATAATCCCGGTTTACTCCAAAAGATTACTTACAGTGCCGACACCGAATTATTCAAAAAGCACAGCGAAGTTGATGAGTCAGAGAATAAAACCGATGTTCTGAAAATTGATTACCGGATTGTTTCCAGATCAAATGAAGTACGATGGATCAACCATATCTGCCAGGAAGTATATGCAAGTAGCGGGAAGTCGTTAGGACGCCGCATTAGCAACCGGGATATTACCGATCAAAAGCTTGCCCAGGATGAATTGCGAAATAGTGAAGTGAGGTTTAAAACACTCTTCTTTGAATCTCCTGATCCGATTTTTGTGCAGGATTACGATGGAATTATTTTAGATGTAAATCCCGCTGCATGTTTCTTGCAAAAATGCCAGCACGATGACCTGGTTGGGAAAAATGTCATTCATCTTGTATCGGATAAAAACCGTGAACAAATGGCGGAGGACTTCCCCAAATGGATTACCGGTGAATTGCGAACTTACCGGAGCGATCTGATAGCTGCTGATAATGCAAAGGTCCCTGTTGAAATTCACGGGAGTAAAATTACTTATTCCGGCCAAAATGCCTTGCTTTTTATTGTGCGTGATATTTCTGAGATAGTTGAAAAAGAAAAATATCTGAGAGCTTCCGTTAAAAAAGCTGAAGAATCGGACATGTTAAAATCAGCTTTTTTGGCTAATGTTTCGCACGAAATCCGAACCCCGATGAATGCCATTATCGGATTCTCTGAAATTCTTTCCAATCCTGATTTGAGTCAGGAGGAGCGTGAGGAATTTATTAACTATATCACCCAGGGAGGAAATACCCTGTTAACCCTGATCGAAGATATCATTGATATTACTAAAATTGAAGCAGGGCAAATCAAGGTTTCTTTTGCTGAAACCAATATTGACCCGATTTTAGATGAATTGTATGCTACTTTCCTGAAGCTGAAAAACAAAAACGGCAAAAAGGATGTCGAACTTCGCCTTAATAAGCCTGCTTTGAAGGAGGGATTGATTATAAATACCGATCCTAACCGATTGCGCCAAATTTTAACCAATCTCCTCGGAAATGCCATTAAGTTTACAAGGAAAGGATTTATCGAATTTGGCTTTTATCTTTCCGACGATGATACCATTGTTTTCTTTGTAAAGGATACGGGAATTGGCATTCCTGCTGATAAACAAGCGCATATTTTTGAACGTTTCGGGCAGGTTAACGATCCCAGGGTATCTGAATTTAAAGGGACTGGTCTCGGGTTATCTATTTCCAAAAAATTGGCTGAACTTCTAGGTGGTGATCTTACACTCGTATCCAAAGAGAATGTCGGATCAACCTTTACCCTGGCATTGCCTGTTCAGAAAGAGGAAATAGTGGAGACAAGTGAGGTTAAAAAAGTTGCCGAAAGAGCATTTGACTGGGCTGATAAAGTATTCCTTATCGCTGAAGACAGTATTTTAAATTATACATTCCTGGAAGCATTGTTCCAACGAACCAGGGTAAAACTATTGTGGGCTAAAAACGGACGCGAAGCTGTTGAAATTTGTGAGAATAATGACAATATTGACCTGGTGCTTATGGATATTAAAATGCCAATCCTAAATGGACTGGATGCCATCTCGGAGATTAAAAAATTCAGGCCTGATCTGCCCATTGTTGTGCAAACTGCCTATGCCATGCCTGAGGACCGTGAGAGAAGTATTGAAGCCGGTGGAGATGAACATCTCACCAAGCCCATCAATGCCAGTGAGTTATTCTCAACCCTGTCGAGGTTTTTAAATTAAGCAATAAGTTTTCAGAAAGTTTAACACGGATCAGGTCATGTACATATCCACTTTCTTAAGCGGATTGATCTTACCCTCTTTTTCACACATGGGGCAGCATTCTGATTCTTCGGAAAATACATAACCACAATCTTCACATTTGTACCTTTTTTCAGTATAAAGTACAAGCTTTTTATGCTGAGAGCTTATGAAAAAAGCAAAGCCCAATAATGGAGTTAGGAATAAACTGATCCAAAACAGCCTTCTTTTCCCAATCTCTCTTCTGCCACCAATCCGCGAAAATAAATACACAACCAGGATATAAGTCAGGATCAAACCTATTAATATAAGGTGCTTTTCTTCCATGTTATTTATAATAATTGACCTGAAATGAGTTTGCAAATATAAATATTATTCATTGAGCAAACACATTATGAGAGTCTTATACAAATAAACTTCCGGCGATACCATCGGCAAATGCTTTTCCTTTTGGAGTTAAGGTGTAAATATCCCCCGAAACTCTTACAAATCCGTTATTTAAATATTTTTGGATATGCAGTTTAAAATGTTCTGCTCCCGCTGTGTTGCTGAGTTGCTCTATTTTTTTGATATCTGCGCCCCACTTGGTTCGCAGCGATAACATGATGTATTCATTGTATTTTTGTTCATCAGTAAGTCTCTCTATTTCAATGTCTGGTTTACCTGCACCTACTGACGAAATGTACTTTGATGTCCGGGCAATATTCCATTGCCGTGATTCAAGGTTATAGCTATGTGACGATGGACCTAAGCCAAGATATTTTTTCCCATGCCAGTAACTGGTATTGTGTTTTGAATACATCGAATCACGACAAAAATTGGAAATTTCGTAATGCTCGTAATTCGATTTTTGAGTAAAATCAATCAAAAGATCCAATTGATTCATGGAATGATCATCTAATACGGGTTTCATTTTCCCCTTGCTGATCATTAGTTCGAGGGGTGTTTTTGGTTCAACTGTTAGTGCATATGCCGACAAGTGAGGCAGATTGAATGCACAAAATGTTTCCAGGTTTTTAATCCAGTTTTCATTTGATAAGGTCGGAATTCCATAAATTAAATCGATGCTCATGTTTGAAAATCCTGCATCAAGTGCCCGCTGAATTGTTTCCCTGGCATGCTCGGCAGTATGAACCCGATTAAGATAATTAAGGTCTTCATCTCTGAATGATTGGATTCCGATACTTAACCGGTTCACTTCACTTTGTGAAAGTTCCTTAAGTTTTTCCGGGTGCAAATCATCGGGGTTGGCTTCCAGCGTAATTTCTGCATTTTCAGAAACCGGATGGTATTTATGAATTGATTCAAAAATTTTATTTAACTCCTCCTGTGAAAGTAAAGAAGGCGTCCCTCCGCCAAAATATATGGTTTGAATTTCTTCGCCCCCGAGGTAGTCCTTCCTGAGTGCTATTTCCTCAAACAAGGCTTGTAAAAAAGCATCTTTCTGCCGGAGGGAAGCCACAGAATAAAAATTGCAATAATGGCATTTTTGCCTGCAAAATGGTATGTGTATGTAAATGCCTGCCAAAAATGAATGCCTGCTAATTGGAACGCTGAATTTCGCGCCTTCTGAAAATCAAATAAATATAAGCACTAAAGATCAATGACATAACTATTTGAAGCATTATTGGCGTGCTGAAAAGCTCCGATTCAATAATCAGTGAATTTATAAGGACAAACTTCATAAAGTAATAGGCAATCTTACTCATTATAATACTACTGAGCATGGCAGCAAACTGGTTATTGAACTTTTTTAATAAATAATAAAACAACCATACATTGAGAAGTAACTCTGCCGTTATGAGCAACGATTTGGCAAAAACGGGGTGCATTGAAATGGCATAGGAAAAAACCGGTAATGTCAGTGCCAGGATGTACGCGTTGGTGCGGTTAGTATGTGCCATGGCCAGTACCACCATTATTCTCATAGGTTCAATCAAATATATGGGTAACCCAACCAGGTGCGAAAGTGTAGGAACAAAATAAACAAAGGTCAATCCCAGGACATCAATGATGATACTCCGGATATTTAATTGCGATTTACTGAGGGAAATAGCGTTTGCCATGGCATTAAATTTTTTTGATAGACACAAATATAGAATAATTCAACCATAAACCTTAATTTTATAGTTTTATTACACATTTAATTCCTTTGTTATGAAACGCAGGCATTTTATTAAAACCTCGATGGGAGCCGGAGTAGCAACGAGTGCTGCCATTGCTTTTGGAAATATTGATGTGCTCTTTGCCGGGTCACCGGCACCCGCTGATCTTCCTTACGATCTTGTTGCTGTACGCAATGGTGAACCTGACGTTATGTTTGACAAAGCCATTCAGTCGTTGGGCGGAATGGAAACATTTGTAAAACCGGGCCAAAAGGTGGTGATCAAACCCAATATCGGCTGGGATGTTTCTCCTGAGCGGGCCGGAAATACAAATCCTTTGCTTATCAAACGGATTGTGGAGCATTGCAATAATGCAGGAGCCAAAGAGGTGTATGTTTTTGATAATACCTGCGATGAATGGACCAAATGTTATAAATCGAGCCAGATTGAAGAACTGGCAAAGGAGGCCGGAGCCAAAGTGGTGCCCAGAAATTCTGAGAGCTATTATCGGGAAGTAGATATTCCGAAAGGGGTGCGTTTAAAAAAAGCCAAAGTGCATGAACTCATCCTCGATTCGGATGTGTTTATCAACGTTCCGGTTTTAAAACATCATAGCTCTGCCGACTTGTCGATTGCCATGAAAAACCTGATGGGTGTGGTATGGGACCGCATGTACTGGCATCGCAACGACCTGCATCAATGTATTGCCGATTACTGCACGTATCGCAAACCCGACCTGAATGTTATTGATGCATACCGCGTGATGATGAAAAACGGACCTCGTGGAGTTTCAGTAGATGATGTAGTTACTTATAAAACCTTGATCGTTTCAACCGATATCGTAGCCGCCGATGCTGCGGCAGCAAGGGTGTTTGGGTCAGCGCCTGAAGATATTGCTTACATTGAAAAAGCGGCAGCCCTGGGCGTAGGAACTTTCGATCTTTCTAATCTGAATATAAACAGGATCAAACTATAGTCTTTTGAAGGGATTTCGATTTTTAAAATGGTTCCGGGTGGGAGTGTCCTTGTTGTTTTTCCTGCTTTTTAGTTTCCTTTTTGTCGACTTTACCAGTGCATTTTCACCAAAAATAATTAATGGAATCCTGTTTTTTCAATTTGTTCCATCCTTCCTTAAATTCATCAATACACTGGCCGTAATTTCCATTGGTTTTATAGTTGTATTTGTGCTCACCCTTTTATTCGGGCGGGTTTATTGCTCCTTTCTTTGTCCGCTCGGAACCCTGCAGGATGTTTTATGGAACCTGGCAAGCCGGTTTAAAAAGCGAAAACGTTTTAAGTTTCAGCCACCCCGAAATTTAATTCGGTACAGTATTTTGGGTATCACGATTATTATTCTGCTTTTCGGGAGTGTGTTGTTTTTAAACCTGCTCGATCCTTACAGTCTCTTTGGGAAAATTTCATCTAATTTATTCCGGCCCCTCTGGTATTTTATCAATAATACGGGCGCGTGGGTGCTTGGCAAATTTGAAAATTATTCGCTCTATCGCGTTGAAATGAAAAGTTATAGCTGGGCATCGTTTGGGTATAGTTTGGGAGTTTTTGGATTGATTTTGTGGTTGGTATATAAACACGGAAGATTGTATTGCAATACAGTTTGCCCGGTAGGTGCTTTTCTTGGATTGGCCGCTAAATTTTCTTTATTCAGGATCAGGCTTGATGAAACTGTATGTAACAGTTGTGGTATTTGTGGATCAAATTGCAAAGCCGAATGCATCGACACCAAAAACAAAAAAGTTGATTTTTCGAGATGTGTTGGATGCCTGAACTGCCTTACGGCGTGCCCGTCAAGTGGGGTGAAGTTTTCTGTTTCGCGTTCAAAACCGGTAGTTGAGAAAACGAATTCCATGGATGAAAATCCTCGCAGAAATTTTCTGAAAAATGCGACTCTTGTGGCCGGCGGAGTAATGACGGTTGCAGGTGATGCCTTTGCGGAAGGACTTAGCGATGGGAAAATTCCTGTTAAGAAAGAATATACCATTATTCCACCAGGAGCCCTGAGCATTGATCATTTTACAAATAGCTGTACGGCTTGCCATCTTTGTGTAAGTGCCTGTCCCACGCATGTGATTCAACCCTCCTTATTTCAATATGGGTTAAAGGGAATGTTGCAGCCCTATCTCGATTACCATACCCATTTCTGTAATTTTGAATGTACCATTTGCAGTGATGTTTGCCCTACCGGGGCCATCCTTCCCATTGGGCTTGAAGAGAAAAAACTAACGCAATTGGGGATTTCTAAATTTATCAAAGAAAACTGCGTTGTTTATACCGATGAGAAGGATTGCGGCGCTTGTTCGGAGCACTGTCCCACCAAGGCTGTAAATATGGTTTTTTATAAAAATGATTTGAAAATTCCAGAAGTCACCAAAGAGATTTGTATTGGATGTGGCGCCTGTGAATATGCCTGCCCCACCACACCCAAGTCGATTTATGTGGATGGAAACCCAATTCACAAACTGGCTGAAAAACCGAAGATTGAAAAAATTGAGACTGAGGTAAACCCGGAAGATGACTTTCCTTTCTGATCTGCTTTATTTTCGCAATATTATCCGGAAGGTTGAACCCTTGTTGATCTGTGAACTTTTCACAAAGATTTTTCCTTTGTGATAATCGTTAATAATCCTTCGTGCCAGGGATAGGCCAAGGCCCCAACCACGCTTTTTGCTGGTATATCCGGGATTAAAGATCGTTTTAAACCTGGATTTGGGTATTCCCTTGCCATTATCGGTAATATCGATCATAACCTGGGTTTCTTCTTCAATGATATCCACCGAAATCAACCCTTCACCACCAATGGCATCCACTGCATTTTTGCACACATTTTCGATAACCCACTCAAACAGGTGCAGGTTTATGGGAACCATGATCCGCTGATCATTGTTCTGCTCAAATTTATATTGTACTTTTTTGGAGGACCGGGTTTTGATATAATTAACCGAATCCTGAACAACCGTAACAATGTTCTCCTTTTTAAGCCGGGGTTCGGAGCCGATTTTTGAGAATCTTTCGGTGATTTTTTGAAGCCGTTCCACATCTTTATTCAGCTCCTGAACGGCATCGCCCTCAATGCCTTCCATCTTGAGCAATTCAATCCAGGCGATCATCGAAGAGAGCGGCGTACCCAGCTGATGTGCTGTTTCCTTAGCCAAACCCACCCATACCTGGTTTTGCTCCGAATTACGGGCAGAGCTGAATAAAATGTAGGAGATAAACAAAAAGATGCCAATTACACCCAATTGAAAATAGGGAAAAAACTGCATTCTGTTCAGCAACTCTGAATCCTGGTAAAAAATATATCTAACTCCCTGATCAGCCAGTTCAATTTCGATGGGCTCATTTTCCGAAGCCATTTGTCCTAATTTTTGCTGAACAAATAAACTGTCGCCTGCCCTGGTGGTATCCAGCATGCCATATTCTATCACCCGGGTTTTGGTGCTGTCGGTAATAATTACCGGAACGGAAGCTGAATTAATGACTATTTCGGAGAAAAACGATTCTGTTAAATCATCTAAAACCTCCCGCAATTCATTAAATAACTTCGACTCCTTGTAAAAAAGATAATCCGGAGGACTACCGCCACCAATAATAATTTTAACAGGCGGATAAACCATAAATTCGCTCCGCAATTTCCCGGTGAGCACGGGTACTGTGTCCGGATCAAAATCAACATTGTTTACATTTTTGATCTTGCCCTTTGAATCCGTTAAAATTACAGGTACCGTTGAATTATCCTGAATAAACTTGAGCAGGAAATTAAGAGTCGTTGATTCTTCGGTAATGGTAATGATTCGGAAAGCATCGGCCAGTGATTCGGCCCGTTTTCGCTCCTCTTCCTTTATTTGCTGGAAAAAACGATCGGTGTAGTTAACCAGTTCAGCCTTTTGATGAATGGCATCTGCCCAAATTTCAATGTTCTTTCGTTCCTCTCTTGAAATTTGCCTCACCAGCATTTGGGTATACCAAAGCGAAGCGGCAACGATCAGCACGGCCAAACTGAATAAAATCCATTTCCAGCGCTTTTTCCGGGTGTATAAGTTCAATCTCTCAAAATTTGAAGTGTAAAAGTAACGCTAAAATTCGAAATTTATTAGTGATAGTCCTTGATAGGTGTTTTTTCAATTTTTAATTGCCTCGTCAAATTTGGATACTGTTATATTTAAGATGTAATTTTACCCGCTTTAAATAATGGATATTTGATCACCGTTTTACAGGAAGGTTCAGGAACAGATATCAGGCATTTCCACTAAGGATTCTCCTGTGCCGAAGTAATTCAGATAGTTTGAATATTTAATGGCCATTTACACATAGAAATGGTAAACTAAATTTATAATGATGGATTCAGCATTTTTGTCATCGGATTTATTTGTTTGGGTATTACTTCCGCTCCTTATTTTTCTGAGCAGGGTGCTGGACGTTTCCATTGGTACCATGCGACTGATTTTTGTATCCAAAGGTTTTAAAATTCTTGCACCCATGCTTGGTTTTTTTGAAGTAACTATTTGGTTGCTGGCCATTGGCCAAATCATGCAGCATCTGAATAATATTATGTGCTACATTGCTTACGGAGCAGGTTTTGCCATGGGAAATTACATCGGTATTGTTCTGGAAGAAAAAATGTCGATCGGTACGGTATTGATCCGGGTGATCCCCAAGCTCAATACGGATAAATTAATTGATTTTCTTCGCGAACGTGAATTTGCAGTCACCACGGTAGATGTAGAGGGAATGAGCGGGAAGGTTAAGATGTTATTGTCAATAGTGAATCGAAAGCATACCAAAGAATACATTGATGCTGTCAATCAATTTAATCCCAAAGCTTTTTATACTATTGAAGATATCGGTTCCGTTAAAGAGGGTTATTTTAAAAAACACAGGACCTTTAGTGCCTTTGATCACCTTCATTTTATCCGTCGCAAGGGAAAATGATCCAGTTCCTGTTTTTTAAAAAGTGAAGTTCAGTCCAGCACTCGGCATGATGGGCAACTGGTAAATTTTATCTCCGGTAATTCTGTCGGTATAAAAAATGTTCTCCCGATTGTAAACATTGGTAATGCTCACATTGGCTTCCAGTTTTGTATTATAGCCCAGCACAAATGTTTTCTTTAGCCCGATATCAAGCCGGTGATAATAGGGAAGTCTTCCGGTATTTAAATCCCCGTAAAGAATTCCGAGTTCTTCATTGTCAGTGGTGTAATCGGTATAAATGCCATTTTGGAAGGTAATTAAACCATAATATCCCTGTGTGAGTGTGAACGGAAAGCCCGAACCAAAATTCCAGCGGGCATTTAATTCCCAGTCGCGTTTATCTCCTAACATATAGGTCCCCACAAGGTTTACGTTATGCCTGCGATCATAATGGGGATTATAACTTACTACACTGCCAGTAATATCTTCATATTCTCTTACTACATAACCCAGTGAATACACAAACCACAGGTACAATCGGTGTGTTTCGTATTTCATGGTCATATCCACTCCGGTGGCATAGCCCCTTTCGATGATGAAATCCTTGGTGATCAAATCCGGCTCATTGGGGTAATCATTTTCGTCAAGCAGTTTATTGCGGTTAATATTGGTCAATTGTGAGAAATTTTTGTAATAACCTTCCAGGTTCATGGTAACATGCGAACTCAGGTCGTATTCAAAACCAAGAATGGCATGTTCGGCCTTTTGCAGTTTATGGGTAATGGGTTCACCATTGTATTCTTCGGGAAGGTTATCAGGGCCACTTAAAAAGCCATAAAACAGGTTTACAACATCGCGGTCGGAGCGGGCGCTGATAAGGTTTTGTGAGTAAAACCCACCTGCAAATTTGATCCTGAAATCATCTGCAACATTGTATTTCATTGCCAGCCTGGGCTCCAGCGACATATTACCAAGGGAGGCATAATAATGGAGTCTGAAACTCGGTTCAAGCAGGAATTTATGGATGGTTTTTTTGTATTTTACATAACCTCCAATCTCGGTGGTATTCTCTTCTTGCGATATTTCTATTCCAATAGAGTTATAAAAAATATAATCGGTTTTAAATCCAAGGATTTCAAATCCGTATTTGATCTCGTCTTTGCCAATAAAATAAGTGAAATCAAATCCCATATTAAAACCATTAATAGAACTTTCGCGTGGCAAATTATTTTCCTCATCCAGACTGATTTTATACTGGGAGTATGCCAGGTGTCCTTCCATCAGTACCGGCGACTGGCCAGGGATGATTAAAAAGTTGGCACCACCACCGTACGATTCCCATTTGTAATCAGAAAGTGCTTTGTAATTATTTACCTGGTCGTTGAAATTAAATCCAAAAAAGTTGATTTTTGATCCGTTATCACCAAGCAGGGATATTTTCCCGTAAATGTCGGTATAGTTAAATGGAAGTCCAGCGGTATCCACGTAATCGTAAAAGATCTTTGAGCTCTGCTCGAGGTATGAATTTTTAGCTGATAAAATAAAAGATGAGCTTCCTGATCCGCCCTCTTTCAATTTTTTAATGGGGCCTTCAATCATCATGTTGGCACCAAAGGTACTGGCCCCCACTTTACCTGCCATCCGGGTTTTATTCCCATCACGCGTAGTTATATCCATTACCGAGCTGATCCGGCCACCGTATTCAGCACCAAACCCACCGGTGTAAATGTCTGCATTACGAATGATATCCGTGTCAAACACAGAAAACAAACCAATGGAGTGAAAAGGGTTATATACGATCATTCCGTCCAGCAAAACCTTATTTTGGATGGGTGATCCTCCGCGAATATAAAGCTGCCCCCCCTGGTCGCCCGTAAACACAACTCCCGGCAATACCTGCAGGTATTGGGCAAGGTCGGGGGTGCCGCCAAGTGAGGGGATTTGTTTGATCTGTTTGGGTGTGATTTTAACTACTGAAGTCCGGGTTTCGGTCCTGGCCTCTTCTCTTTCAGCCGAAATTTCAACTTCTTCCAAATTATAACTGCCTTTTTCCAGAAATAGTTTTTTACTGATTATTTCGTTGGGATTTACAGTTACCGACTCCTGTAGCGTATCAAATCCGAGGAAGGTTACGGTAAGTATATATTTCCCGGGTGGAATTTGGGAAATTGCAAAATATCCATTTACATCGGTAGCTGAGCCATAGGTGGTGCCTCTTAAATATACATTGGTAAAAATAACAGGTTCACCGGTTTCCTTTTCATAAACAAACCCCCTGATGGTCCCATTTTGACCAATCAACGTACCTGTAAGTATAGTGAACAGAAAAGCGAAGAAAATGAATTGGAAAGGGTATTGTTTTATTTTCATACAGCTTCAATTAAACCGAAAAATCCGCGTTCTTAAATCTTTAGCAAAGTAAGAAAAAAAATAAACGTGCAGTCGCTTTTTTTATTTCCTATATGCTGCGTGAAACTAAGATTCTTTGCGGTTTAAAATGGTTGCATGCACAATTTTAGGATCAGTATTTTCCGGGTAATGGAATTGGAGGTGTTAATACCTGACAATATTTAACTCAGAAACAGCTGCCTTCACTTCGATCAATATCTGGTTAGCTGAGTCAGAAAAATTTGGGGTTTGGTAATCACCCTTGCTGATCTTGTTAAATCCATCAAAATTGCGATCAGTAAGGATGGTGCGGGTAATAATTTCGCAGGCGGATGCTTCCGGAACATGTATAGTCATCTCTGCTGCACCTGCCTCAATATTTACTGTGGTGTGATCATACCTTTCGCCAAGCTTCAGGTCAATTTCAGCAGCACCGCCGTTAATTTCAATTTCTTCTACCCTGTATGCCGATAGGTCCATTTCAAGTTCGGCTGCACCTGCATCAATATGCATCGACCATAAAGGAGAGTCATTTAAATACATATAAACATTGTTGCGCATATTCCGGGAGCCACTAACTTTTTCCCTTCTGAAATCTATTTCCACCTCATCATTGTCAATATTTACAACATTAACCTTATAGGGATCGCCATTGCCTTCGGTCTTAAATCGGAAAAGCTGATCGGTTGTTCCGTTAACCTGGTATGATCCGGCGGCGGCGTTAAAATTTAATTTAGCATACTGGATATTATCGTCAAACGGATTGTCATATATCCGGTCCTCCCAGTTATCATAGTCTTTGTCGTATTCAACCCTTTCATGTTTATTCCAGTTGTTATTCCAAAAAAAGCCTTTGTGTGGGCTGGATGCGAGCAGTATAAATCCAAGAATAACTGTAGCTATGGAAAGGATCAGCTTAGCTCCCGATTTTATTGGCAAGACGGATATCCCCCAGAAAACAAAGAGGAGAGGCCATAAATGAAGTATTGAACCCCAGGAAAAGAAAAATATGTCAAAGTTTCGCATGAAAATCAGGGCGCCCAAAACTATGAGCAATATACCCCAAAAAATATTACCGCTTTTCATTGGTTTATTGAATTGGTTATTTAACTGGTTTTTGATATGCTTTTGTAATCAGGATGGCCCCAACTGCAATTAAAATAACGGGCCAAAGGTCACCGAAATCAATACGTGGAACAAACCGGTCGATCAGGAAAATGGCACCTAATGCAATTAGGATCACACCTCCCCACAAATTGCCATCGCCACGTTCCGGTTTTTTGTCGGTTGGTTTTGCATTCGGGTCTGTTTGATAATTTGAAGTGTTTTCGTTCATGGTATCATGATTTAAATTTGATGCTGAATTAAAACCTGCCGGATTCTCCGGGACGGCTATCCAAAGTATAATATAAACAAGCAATCCGCTTCCGCCAAAAATAAAAGCCACCACAAAAAGCAGCCTGAATAAAATAGGATCGGTATTAAAATACTCGCCCAGGCCACCGCATACACCTGCGATCACCTGATTGCTTTTGCTTCTGAACAATCTTTTTGGTTCCATACATTACAAAATTAGCAAATAAAAGGGCTTATTTTGAAAATAGGACGCCGACCTTCATCACTTGTTACAAATTTTTGGTCGGGAAATTTAGAAATACCTCTAAATAATTTTATTTTAAGCCGGAAACTTCTAATTCTAATTTAGTTTTGTATTTTTACAAGCCGTGACATATGGCGGAATTTACATTTGTAATTTTTTATTATTAACTTTTTAAAAGACAAGAATATTTATCATGACTGGAGAAAAAATCAGAATGCAAAATGGAGTGCTGACAGTACCCGATAATCCAATTGTTCCTTTTATTGAGGGTGATGGTACCGGACCCGACATTTGGAGGGCTTCTCAGCGTGTGTTTGATGCAGCGGTTGAAAAAGCTTATAGCGGAAAAAGAAAAGTAATCTGGAAAGAAGTATTTGCCGGCGAAAATGCCTTTAATCGCTATGGTGAATGGCTTCCCGATGCTACCGTTGATGCTTTTAAAGAGTACCTGGTGGGCATTAAAGGCCCGTTAACAACTCCTGTTGGCGGAGGTATTCGCTCGCTCAATGTTGCCTTGCGTCAAATACTCGATTTGTATGTATGTCTCCGGCCTGTGAAATACGTTTCCGGGGTACCATCTCCGGTTAAAAAACCCGAAGCTGTTGATATGGTGATTTTCCGTGAAAACACCGAAGATATTTATGCCGGTATTGAATGGAAAGAGGGTTCAGATGAAGTTAAAAAAGTAGTTAAATTCATCCAGGAGGAAATGGGAATTAAAAAAATCCGTTTCCCTGAAACCAGCGGTATAGGTCTAAAACCAATTTCAAAAGAGGGTTCGTTCCGTTTGGCTAAGGCTGCCATCGAATATGCCCTTGTTGAAGGTCGTAAATCGTTGACCCTTGTTCACAAAGGCAATATCATGAAATTTACCGAAGGCGCTTTCAAAAGCTGGGGTTATGAAATGGCCACCAGCCAGTTCCGTGATAAAGTAGTAACGGAGCGTGAAAGCTGGATCATCGATAACAAGGACAGGAATCCGAATATCTCTGTTGAAGACAATGCAAAAAAAGTGGAACCCGGCTATCCGATGATGACCGAATCACAGCAGGCCGATATTCGTGCCGAAGTGGAAAAAACACTGGAACTGATGCCTACCCATGGCAATGGACAGTGGAAACAAAAACTGATGATCAAAGATTCCATTGCCGATATCACCTTGCAGCAGGTGCTTACCCGTGCCAGCGAATTTGACGTGATCGCCACCATGAACCTGAATGGTGATTACCTCTCCGATGCACTTGCAGCCCAGGTAGGTGGAATAGGTATTGCGCCCGGAGCCAACATCAATTATATTACCGGGCATGCCATTTTTGAAGCCACCCACGGAACTGCTCCCAAGTATGCCGGCCTTGATAAGGTAAACCCCGGATCAGTCATTCTTTCAGGTGCAATGATGTTTAAATACATGGGTTGGAATGAGGTACACGATCTGATTTGGAAAGGCCTCGAAAAATCGGTCAGCATTAAAAAAGTTACCTATGATTTTGAACGGCTCATGGAGGGAGCAACCTTGCTTAAATGCTCTGAATTTGGGGATTCCATTATTGCAAATATGTAAAAAACACTCAGGTTATGAATTATTATAATTAAAGAAACAATATTAACATGGCAACTAAACTGAAAGAAAAACTAGCGGAGAAAATTGAGGAATGGCGCCCACGTACCGAAAGATTGATGGAGGAGTATGGCAATGTAGAGGTGGATAAGGTAACAATCAGCAAAATCCTTGGCGGGATGCGCGGACTTAAAAGCCTTGTAACGGATATTTCATACCTTGATCCGATGGAAGGAATTCGTTATCGTGGATACACACTTCCAGAAGTATTCAAAAATCTTCCCAAGCCCAAAGGTGCTGAAATGCCTTATGTGGAAGGGTTGTTTTACCTGCTTTTAACCGGTGAAATTCCCAACGATGAAGAAATTGCGGATGTGGTTGACGAATTCAGCCGCAGGAGGATCATTCCCCGGTACATTTATGAACTGATCGATGCTTTTCCTTGTTGCAGTCACCCAATGACCATCTTTTCCTCAGCTATCCTTTCGATGCACCGGGAATCATTCTTTACTAAAAAATACAATGCGGGTGTACACAAAAAGGATTATTGGGATCCGATGTATGAGGATTCGCTCAATCTTATCGCGAAGTTGCCCGAAATTGCTACCTATATTTATTCAAAGATCTATCGTGATGGCAAACGTATTCAGTCCAATCCAAACCTCGATTTTGGAGGAAACTTTGCGTTTATGATGGGTAAAGAAAAACCTTACGATGATGTTTCACGCTTGCATTTTATCATCCACAGTGATCATGAAAGTGGAAACGTAAGCGCCCACACCGGCCACCTGGTTGCCAGCTCACTTTCTGATATCTACCTGTCGATTTCGGCCATGGTAAATGGTTTGGCAGGCCCGCTGCACGGACTTGCTGCACAGGGTGTACTTCAATGGTTGCACGAACTGATCGAACGGATGGGCGGCGAAGAAGTAGAACCCTCCGTGGAAGAAGTAAAACAATATGTATGGGAAACCCTGAACTCAGGACAGGTGATCCCGGGTTTTGGTCACGCCGTATTGCGTAAAACCGATCCGCGTTACAGCTTGCAGCGCGAATTCAGCCTTAAGCACCTGAAGGACGATGCTATCTTTAAATACGTGGATATACTGTACAATGTGGTTCCACCTATTTTGCAGGAACAGGGCAAAGCCAAAAACCCCTGGCCCAACGTGGATGCACAGTCGGGTGTGATACAGTGGCACTATGGTGTGCGTGAATACGATTTCTATACGGTGCTGTTTGGTATCGGAAGAGCCATCGGTATTGCCGCCAACATCATTTGGGACCGAGCACTCATGTATCCGCTCGAAAGGCCCAAGTCGCTTACGACGGATATGCTCGAAGAAATCGCGGGCATCAAAAAAAAGAAAGAAAGTAAATAAAAACAGAGGGTTCAGCAATGAGCCCTTTTTCATTACAACCATGATCAAACAAATTCAAATCAACCTGCCGGCCTTCAACAGGGGTTATCATTTGATCACCCATATGGTGGAAGAACAATTGGGGCCATTGCCCGAACAAGGTTTGCTCAATTTATTTGTAAAACACACATCAGCCGGGCTGACCATTAATGAAAATGCCGATCCATCCGTGAGGATTGATTTTGAAACAGTATTTAATAAGCTGGCTCCTGAAAATGATCCCGATTACATCCACACCATGGAAGGCCCCGACGATATGCCGGCACATATCAAATCAAGCCTTTTGGGAGCTTCGGTCACCATTCCTATAACTCATGGCCGACTCAACCTGGGTACCTGGCAGGGTATTTACTTTTGTGAGTTCAGGAATTATGGTGGCAGCCGAAAAGTGCTGGCGACAATTTATTCCTGAACCGAATCGTTTCATTTTTTGATTTTTAGTAATTTTATCCCATGGCCGGACTGATCATTCTTGGAATTATTTTAGGGTTTTTTGCCTGGTTGCTGCTGGCTCCGCTTTATCTCTATATACATACGGGTGAGTCGAGGTACGAAGCCGGAATGCGGAGTTTGTTCAAAGGTAAATTTGTGGAGGGTGCATACGGTTTACCCGAAGTTAGAGTAACCATTCTGTTTTATAGCTTTCAGGTTCCTGTTGTCCGGTTTGGATCAGAAAAGAAAAAGCAAGGAAAAGCAAAAAGCAAAAAAAAGAAATCAAAAAAATCAAGACTAAACCTGAAAACCATTCGGCTGATCCTGAAGATTGTTTGGAAGGTGATGCGCTCCTTTAAGCTGAAAAAATTTTCACTCAATATCGATACCGGCAATGTAATCACCAATGCTTATCTGTTCCCGGTTTTTGCCGTGTTTGGTGGACGTAAATATCAGCTATCGGTAAACTATGCTTCTAAAAATGAGTTTATAATTCATTATCAAAATAATTTACTGACCATACTGTCGCATATAATTGTTACATTTATTAATCATAAACTAAAACGTTAAATCATGGAATTCAATCTGGAAGATATGCTCAACAAGGTGCTTGAACAATTAAGCACGATGGCCAAAACAGAAACCGTAGTTGGAGAGCCCTTTAAACTTGGTGATTTCACCTGTGTACCTGTCATTAAAGTGGGAATGGGCTTTGGCTCAGGCGGTGGTGGCGCCGAACAGGATACCAAAGGTGGTAAAGGCGGTGGTGCCGGAGCCGGTATCGGGATGGAGCCCATCGGTTTTTTAGTAAGCAAAGGCGACGAAATCTCAATGATCTCGGTATCGCGGTCAAAAGGAGTTCAATCGATTTTTGAAAAAGTGCCTGATTTGCTTGATAAAATTTTGGAAATGAGAAAAGATAAAGACAAGGGTAAGGAGAAAAAAGAAAAATAAGCCTGGAAGATATCGATAAGTATCAGAAGGTTTGTTTAAACCAACAACCCTTCCTTTTTGTTATTTCATTTAAAAATACCAACCATGATCAAATCATTACGATTCATTGTACCACTATTGTTATGTTTTTCGGTTTCCGTATCGGCTCAAAAAAGCTCCATAAAATTTGTAGTTACCGAAAATAAACTCAATACCGAAAAAGGAGAACAACCTGCATATATCATTCATATTCCGGATGCCGGGCCTGATGCTGTAACAAAAGAATGGCTGAAAGCGATCAGAGGTTCCTCCAAATCAAAACCGGTACAGATTGAAAATAAAATTGAAATTACCGCAACTGAAATTGAGCAAATACATGATCAACCATTCAATATTTACAGCATGGTGTATCAGGTTGATACCAGTGTAAGGGTTGTAGCTGCCTTTGAAATTGATTCGGTGTTTTTTGTACCACCCGGTGACGAATCCGATCATGAAGCCATGAAAACCCACAATCACATCCGGAAATTCATGGAGGATTTTGCCAGGGAGCAATACCACGAAGTGGTTGCCAACTTACTTGAAACAGAGAAAGATAAACTGAAGGACCTCGAAAAAGAACATAAAAATGAGGTGAAGGAAAATGAAAACCTGAAAAAAGAGATCCGCGAAAACGAACAAAATATCCGCAATTCTAACGATGCCATTACAACCTATGAAAATGATAATGCAAGATTGCTTGCCGATATTACTGCCAAACGCGATGCAATTGCCGGGTTATCGGGCGACGAAGCCCTGCGCGATCAGGCCAAAGATCAGTTAAAATCACTGGAAAAGGAAAAAAAGAACATTGAAGGTAAATTGGCCAAAGAGCAGAAAAATATTGTGAAGTATGAATCAAACATTGAGGAACTGAACCGTCAGGTTGAGGCTAACGAAAAACAACAGGAAACCACGCGGGTGAGCATTGAGGCGCAAAAGGAAAGGGTTAAACAGGTATCGGATCATCTGAACCAGATTTAACTTTTTAGGATGGCATCCCTCCTTTGTACCGTATACTCAGTAAGTTCCGGAAAAAATTCCCTGAATTCATTTTCGTAAAACTGATAATGGGCTTTTAATTCTTCGATGGCGCTTTCCATTCCCGATTCGAAAGGGGTGCGGCGGGCCATGCCGTTCAGTGCACGGTCGAGGCCGCTAAAAGTGCCATACCCTTTCAGCCAGTTGTCTTTGGCCATAAAAGGCAATATTCGTTTGGTTTTGGGTGGAAGCTGCAAATACCTTTTCATCACAATCCTGTACATGCGGTTGGTAAATGAGTCAATGTTTTCATCGCTGTATTCGTCCCAGTTGGCAGATAAAAAATGATCGTAAAACATATCTGTAATCACCCCGGCATATTTACGGTAATTAATGGCCAGCCTGTTTTTGCTTTGTATCCAGAGAGGATGCGAATCAGTGAAAGTATCAATCTCACGATGTAAGATAATTCCGGCTTTGATCCCCGGGCTGAACTTCTCAATGGCCCGGCCCTTTACATGATCGGCGATGAAGTTGCCGGTAATGATCTCCTCATCCGCTCCTGATAAATATAAATGTGCGAGAAAATTCATGGGTGAGTTTGTGGTAAAGTTGAAATGCTTGATTGTTTCAAAGTTTCAATTGAATAACACCATAAATGTATAGTATTAAAATCACATAAATTGAAGGCCAGCCTGTAATTCACTAAAAGAGGCCGTTTTGTTTTAAAAGTATCCGTGATGATCTGTTTAATCTGTGGCAAATGTTTCAAGTTTTAATCTTGTGGCATAAAATCTTAAAGTTTACAATAATTCAAGCTGAATTACCACCATGGTTTACCATAATTTAAACTCATTTTAGATAAGCCATTTCCTTTGTAGCAACAAATAAATACCTAATTTTGTTTCGCAGCGCAGGCTGTATGATCTTCAAAAAAACATCATGGAAAAGATATTATTATTAGGCGATGAAGCCATAGCACAGGGAGCAATTGATGCAGGCATTTCAGGAATTTACGCCTATCCGGGTACTCCCTCCACCGAAATCATGGAATATGTTTTAGGCTCCAAAGAGGCGCAGCAACGCAAGGTTCGCTCGGGCTGGGCAACCAACGAAAAAACCGCTATGGAAGCTGCCCTCGGCATGTCGTATGCCGGAAAACGATCCATTGTTTGTATGAAGCATGTGGGATTGAATGTGGCTGCCGATGCCTTTATCAATTCGGCCATTACGGGTGCCAATGGCGGCCTGATCGTAGTAGCTGCCGATGACCCTTCCATGCACTCTTCTCAAAATGAGCAGGACTCCAGGTTTTTTGGCAAGTTTGCCATGATCCCGACTTTTGAACCGGTTAATCAGCAGGAGGCATATGACATGATGCATTATGCCTTTGAGATTTCCGAAAAATTTGAAACTCCCGTGTTGATGCGTATCACCACCCGACTGGCCCACAGCCGTGCTGGTGTGCTCCGCAAACCGATCCGGGAGCAAAACCCACTCACATTGCCCAAAATGCGGAATCAGTTCATCCTGCTTCCGGCTAATGCCCGGAAACGCTACAAGATACTATTGCAAAACCAGGATGCCTTTTTGAGCGACAGCGAACAAAGTCCTTTCAATATCATGTACGATGGAAAGGATAAGTCACTGGGGATCATCGCCTGCGGGATTGCGCATAATTACCTCATGGAAAATTATCCCGAAAGAGATATACAATTCCCTGTTTTGAAGATCGGGCAATATCCCATACCGAAAAAGCAACTTACAGAACTTTATGAAGCCTGCGATGAGATCCTGGTGCTGGAAGATGGATATCCCATCCTCGAAGAACAGATCAAGAGTTATTTTGGCCTGGGGAAAAAAGTTAAAGGGCGTCTCGATGGAACTGTTCCGCGCGACGGTGAACTGAATCCTAACAAGGTGGGTGCCGCCATCGGGCTTATTCATCCCGAAACGCTGGCCATGCCCGAGCTGGTAGCGCCACGTCCGCCCAAACTTTGTAAAGGTTGCCCGCATATTTATTCGTACAATGCTTTAAATGCTGCACTGGAACTGCATTCCAAAGGCAGGGTGTTTTCTGACATAGGTTGTTATACCCTGGGTGCGCTCGAACCGTTTGAAGCCATCAATACTTGTGTGGATATGGGTGCTTCAATTACCATGGCCAAAGGCGCTGCTGATGCCGGTTTTGTGCCTGCGGTTGCAGTGATTGGCGACTCCACTTTTACCCATTCAGGGATGACCGGGCTGCTGGATGCCGTAAATGATCAGTCACCCATAACGGTGATCATTCTGGATAACGCAACTGTAGCAATGACCGGTGGACAACAATCTTCAGCCACAGGCAAAATTGAAAAGATTTGTGCTGCACTGGGTGTGGAAGAGGAACATATTATATTGATGAATCCTTCACCGAAATTCCATGAGGAGAATATGGAAACCTTTAAAAAGGAAATTGAATACGAAGGCGTTTCGGTGATCATCCCAAGGAGGGAATGCCTGCATACAGCAGCGCGCCGAATCAGGGAGGAAAAGAAAATAAAAGAAATGGAATCAGTGAATTAAGTTACGTTAATCAAATTTATCACTGAAACCTTGTCAATAATTATAATAGTGATTCTCACCTAAAGGTGAGATTGTGATGAGTGGTTGTTGGTTTACTAATTATTAATGCTTTACCACAAAATCACAAAATTTCACAAAAGCATTAATTTAGAAATCTTGCAAAATTGACAGCAATTTAATCCAATGAAAAAAGATATCATTTTAGCAGGCGTAGGCGGACAGGGAATTTTATCCATTGCCGCTGCCATTGGCACTGCCGCCATCAGCGAAGGATTATTTTTAAAACAGGCCGAAGTTCACGGTATGAGTCAGCGGGGTGGCGATGTACATTCCGATTTGCGCATCAGCGACCGTGAAATTGCCTCGGACCTTATCCCGGAAGGAAAGGCGGATATGATCCTGTCGGTTGAACCCATGGAATCGCTGCGCTACCTGCCCATGCTTGCCTCCGATGGTTGGTTGATTACCAACTCAAATCCTTATGTTAATATTCCGGATTATCCTGAAATTGACTCCATCATTGGAGAAATAAATAAAGTGAAACAACACATTGTGATCGATGCCAATAAAATTGCCACTGACATCGGATCAAAACGTTCGGCCAACATGGTGATACTGGGTGCTGCTGCTCCGTTTATCGGATTAAAATATGAATCTTTGGAAAAAGCCATAGGCATTCTTTTCGGCAGAAAGGGCGAGGATGTTGTAAATATCAATTTAAAGGCTTTAAATGAGGGATTTGCCTTCTCAAAAAAATTGATAAAAAATTAAATTTAATTCGCGTTTCATTAAAAAATTGTAATTTAGCAGGTCAATATAGATTCTGGGGCAGAATTTTTACATTGAAAAATCGTTAAAATATAAATTCAAATTTTGTTAAATTAAATCTTATGATCATGAAGAGGATTTTACTTTTTGCAATTGCTTTAGGCTTCGCTATCAGCTCATTTGCACAACAACGTGCGGTTGCCACCCAAGAGTTGCGCAACATAGCTTTACCGATGAAGAAAGCAATTTCTGAAACCATGAACTTCAGCCACGAAACGTTGCCACAATCTGATGTTTGGCCACCGGTTGAAGATGCTGTAATTTACACCAGGTACGACCTGCAATCAAACACCAGTTGCCAGAACAGGATGCACGTTTTTCCTGATGGAACCATTGGTGTTGTTTGTACCTATGGTGAAGCTGAAACTCAATTTCCTGAAAGGGGAAGCGGTTACAACTACTATGATGGTAGTTCATGGGGTGATTTACCGGAAGAACGGGTAGAACCTGTTCGTACAGGATGGCCATCTTATGCACCATATGGTGAAAATGGTGAGATTATCGTTACTCACATCGGAACTGAGGATGGACTCCAGTTTTCATACCGGAATGAAAAAGGAACCGGTGACTGGCAGTATTTTACTTTCGCTGGTCCTGCCGAGGCGGCAGAACTACTGTGGCCACGTATGGTTACCGGTGGCGTTGATAACAGTGTGATTCATCTAATATCTCTAACTGCTCCTGCAGCAAATGGTGGACCTAGTGGAGGTTATCAAGGTATGGACGGTGCATTGCTATACAGCCGTTCATCTGATGGTGGCGCGACCTGGGATCCGCAAAATTACCTTGATCCGCAAATCAATAGTGATTATTTCCTGGCAATCAGTGGTGACACTTACGAAATATCAGCTCGCGGTGACGTTGTTGCTTTCCTTATTGGAGATGCCTGGACTGATTTTGTGATGATGAAATCAGAAGATGCCGGTGTTACCTGGAACAAAACTACCATTTGGCCTAACACTTATCCATTATGGACAACCGGAACCGTAACAGATACTTTCTATTGTGCTGACGGTGGCGCTGCTTTGTCTATTGACCAAACAGGAAAAGTGCATGTTGCATTCTCAATCAACCGCGCAATTTCAGAAGATGGAACTAGTCAATCATGGTATCCGTACGTTGATGGTTTGGCTTACTGGAACGAAGATCGTCCAACATTCTCAAGCGATAAAGATGCGCTGAGTCCCTATGGTGATGAAGGTACTGAACTCGTTGAAGACTATAGTTTGATTGGTTGGGCACAGGATGTGAATGAAAATGGCGTTTGGGATGTTATTGGTGGAACGGATGCTTTAGGACTTTACTATGTTGGTGCATCAAGTCATCCACAAATTGTTGTTGATGATAACAACTATGTATATGTTGTTTATTCATCATTAACAGAAACCTATGATAATGGCGTACAAAACTTTCGTCACCTGTGGGCACGTGTTAGCCCCAATGGTGGTGAATGGTGGGGTTCATTTGAGCACCTTACTTCCGACCTGATTCATATTTTTGATGAGTGCGTTTTCCCAAGTATGTCACAATACACTGATGACAATATTTACATTGCTTACCAGGTAGATCAGGAGCCGGGTCTGGCTGTTAGGGGTGATGAAGATCCTTATGGAGACAATTACATCAATGTAATGAAAGTTAGCAAAGAAGACCTTGAAGTGGGTATCCACGAATCGGGATTATCAGCTGATTTTGAAGTAGCGCAAAACTCACCAAACCCTTTTAGCGGTTCAACTACCATTTCAGTTAACGTTAAAAAAGCTGCTGACCTTTCACTGGAAGTTACCAATATGATGGGTCAGGTTGTTTACACTTACAATGCGGGTCATGTTGGAGCTGGTGTTACCAAAATCAACGTTGATGGCAGCGAGCTTTCAAAAGGTGTATATTTCTACACAGTTAAAGCCGGTAAACAAGCTATTACAAATAAAATGATCGTTGAATAATTTCAACTTCATTTAATAAAACAGGGCCTCCCGGATTCGGGGGGCCTTTTTTTATGCCTGGCCTAATGAGTTAGCTGCAAGGCACACTAAGATGTTTAAGTTGGAAAATCCCTTTGCGAACCTTGCGAATACCCTTTGCGCCCATAGCGGATAAAAAATTATATCCCATTAAAGCAAATAATAGATAAAGTTCCGGCAGGGACGGCATAGTTATTTGGTTTAACCGCAAAGTTCGCCAGGAAGGCGCGAAGGACGCTAAGATGTTTAAGTTAAAAATACCATTGCGACCCTTGCGAAAACCCATTGCGCCCATAGCGGTTAAAAAATTATATCCCATTAAAGCAAAGAGTAAATAAAGTCCCGGCAGGGACGACATAGTTATTTGGTTTAACCGCAAAGTTCACCAGGAAGGCGCGAAGGTCGCTAAGATGTTTAAGTTGAAAAATTCCTTTGCGAACCTGGCGAAAACCCATTGCGCCCATAGCGGTTAAAAAATTATATCCCATTAAAGCAAATAATAAATAAAGTCCCGGCAGGGACGACATAGTTATTTGGTTTAACCGCAAAGTTCGCCAGGAAGGCGCGAAGGACGCTAAGATGTTTAAATTGAAAAATCCCTTTGCGAACCTGGCGAAAAACCCTTTGCGCCCATAGCGGTTAAAAAACTATATCCCATTAAAGCAAATATTAAATAAAGTCCCGGCAGGGACGACATAGTTATTTGGTTTAACCGCAAAGTTCGCCAGGAAGGCGCGAAGGACGCTAAGATGT